>ENA-OROK01003939-OROK01003939.1-human-gut-metagenome-genome-assembly--contig:-NODE-3939-length-11245-cov-9.779982_pt1 | contig 11245 bp, 9 predicted proteins | sample MGYA00242127_ERZ509046 | MGnify/ENA primary metagenome ERZ509046 (study PRJEB26280, sample SAMEA2338728) | human gut metagenome | biome: human gut; feature: human-associated habitat; material: faeces... | reverse complement strand
CCTGCAGGAAGATGGTTTCCATCATTTACGCTGTTATGAGAGACAACAAGGCCTACACGCCCTATATCCCAAATGAGATTTCGGCTTGACAAATTATAGCCGGTCTGTGCTAAAATCGAACGGCCTTCGCCACTCGAAAAACCCTCCTGTAAAGTTCAGCTTTTCGCTCAAAATCGTTCCCGCAACTATCGCCAAAAAGTTACCGGCACAGCGCTGTTTCAAACCGCTTCTTATTCCGATTTTCAACTTCTCGCACAAACGGCCCACGTTCGCTTTCACGAGTGAAAGTGGGCACACACACTCGGCTCTCTGAGAAAAATCGCACACAGCGGCTTACACGCCGAAACAGGGGCCGTTTCGGATGGTGGTGGTATCACTACCCTCGGAGCGTTCCGCACGTTCACCAACATCCCCGGGCCGGGTATCAGAACGGCAAGTTTTGCCGCTTTTGGGGCTTGGTCGGGGGTGCTCCCAAAGAACGCAGAAAGCCTTCGGAACAGCGATGCGCTTATGCGCGTCGCTGTTCCGAGGCGTCGCGGCCCCGCTGGGCTGCGCAACACTCTTTTCAATCTGCCCATGTTGCATTTCTTGCGCTCGGCGCACGGGATTTTTGCGTGTGCGAGGTGGAGGCGGTATCACTACCCTCGGTGTACTCCGCATATTGTCGAAACGCCCGGTGCCCATTTGTCAAAACGACTAATTTTCTATTTCCTTGACCTGACAGATTATTCTTTGATTCCAGCAGTACAAAAAGTTGATGAAAAAGTTAAAGCCGGGCGATTTGCTCATAATCCAGAGCATCGACCGGCTGGGACGCAATTATGAGGATGTACAAGATCAATGGCGTGTACTTACAAAAGAGAAAGAGGTAGATATCTGTGTCATTGATATGCCGCTGCTGGATACACGGCAAGGAAAAGACCTTTTGGGTACGTTCATCGCAGACCTTGTGCTTCAAATTCTGTCCTTTGTGGCGCAGAACGAACGTTAATATATTCGAAAGCGTCAGGCCGAGGGTATTGCGGCAGCAAAAGTGCGGGGTGTGAAATTCGGCAGAAAACCCATGCCTGTGCCAGACAATTTTTATGAGGTCCATAGACTTGGAGATCAAGAAAAATGACGTTGAAACAGGCTGCGGTAGCCTGCAATATGCCCGTCGGCACGTTTTACGGGAAGGCTGTTAAATTTGAGGCCACGAGCATAAACAAATTATGCCGATAATCCGGGAATGTGTACTTTTTAAAAGTTACGGTAAAAACCAAAAACAACTAGTTTTTAAACCGCTATTAACCTTGATTTTTGTCAAAAACTGATATACAATTTGTTTGTGCAATTTGTAAGGTAGAATCCGTAAAAGTACACTTTAACAAAAAGGAGAGGGATTCCATGCGAAAACGAATATTGGGCATTTTTCTTTGTCTTATGCTGACAGCAGGAATGCTTGCGACCACTGCATCTGCAGGCTCAGTGTTTCCGGACGTGTCCGATGATGCGGACTATGCGTGGGCAGCGGAACTGACTAAGGATATGGGGGTATTTGCGGGAGACAGCAACGGCAATTTCAATCCCAATCAGGGCATCACCCGCGCGCAGTTCGCAGCAGTAGTGTGTCGGTTTTTGGGAGGAGAGAAAGATGCGAAAAATATGAAAACATCTGTTTTTACGGATGTCCCCACCTCGCATTGGGCAAACGGCTATATCGCCTGGGCATATGGCAAGGGTATCATCAGCGGATACGGCAATGGCAAATTCGGTCCATCGGACACCGTCACCTATGAACAGGCCATTAAAATGCTGATGGGAGGAATCGGATATGGAGATGCGGCAGTTGACGCCGGCGGATATCCCAATGGATACATTTCAGTTGCTGACAACTACGGATTTCTTCGCGGAGTTGAAAACACATTTGGCAATATGATCACACGCGCAAACATTGCGGTGCTTGTGGCTAATGTGTACTCTTTATGATGGAGGTTAGGATGAAAAGTTTCAAAAGATTTTTATTAAGTATGTTAGTGTGCGTAATTTTGGCTGTTTCCCTGATGACGTCTGCATTTGCAGCCGATAATGCCGAGATCATTACGGACAAAAACGACGCACGTATTTCTGCCATGCTGAATGCCATCGACCAGCAAAACTTTGAAAACGCAAGCATCAACGCAGAACAGGCTAAAAAATACGTTTCTCATTTTTTATATGATTCGGGATTCGCGGCATTCGGTGGCGGCAAATTTAAGTATCCAAACAGCGGTAGTTATGTTCAGTATGTCACGGACGGTACTTACTCCCAGAATATCAGCCTTAGTAAGGGGTGTATGGCGCATTCACTATATATGAGTAAGGTGTTTTATGGGACAGAAGCAAATAATCAAAAAATCAATTTTAAGGGAGAATATGATGGGGCAAAAACGCCGGAGGAATTAAAAAATTTCTTGAAGGAACATGCCCAAGCGGGCGAACATTTGAGGGTCGGTTACAATATTCATTCGGTGGCGTTTATTTCCTGTGACGATAATGGATTTTATGCGTTTAGCTACGAAGGTGGACCCATTCGCTTGAAGTATTACAAATACTCGTTATTTGTTGACGAGTATGTGAACCGCTATCAAGCTGTTACGCTGAGAGAGGCCAACCCAAGTCTGAACGGCTCCAGCCAAAGCGCAAATAGCACAACACCCCAGTGCGTCCACAATTATAATTCTCTTGGTGTTTGCGACAAATGCGGAAAATCGTATCCTTACACGGTCAGCAAGTCTATCTTCAACGTGACGCTTGCTGCCAAGGCAAACGCGCAGTCCAAGCCCTATGGTCACTCAGCATATTACAAGTCCACCCTTCCTGCTGGTACAACGGTGGCTGTTGCGGCAACAACAAAGAACCACTACGGAAACACTTGGTATCAGATGACGGACGGCAACTGGATATGCAGTGACCGGTGCAAATCCTTCAGTCAGAAAGTTGACGACAAAAAGCCTGCTGTAACCATCAGTGGTGAGGTATCTCCCTCCGGTACTCTGAAACAGGGCAGCAATTTCGGGCTGCGCGGCACCATCACCACAGACTGCGGCACGATTACCAGTGTAACCGGCTCTATCCTGGATTCCTCCGGGAAAGCGGTAAGTGGCCAGAGCAGGACCTACGCGCCGAATGCAGCGTCTTTCAACATCCGCACGACCATAAACAATGATTTGATTTTCAATAATCTTCCGGCGGGCTCCTACAAATATTATGTAAAAGCCGTTGCAAAGAATGGAAACCAATCTGGAGAATTGACGATTTCTCGCACTTTTACCGTCGGCGGTGCGGAGCAGTGTTCGCATAGCTACAATTCTCTCGGTGTATGTGAGAAGTGCGGACAATCCTACCCCTATGAAATCAAAAAGGCAAACTTCAGCGTAACGATTGTTGACAAGGCGTATGTACAGTCCAAACCCTACGGGGACTCGGCGTATTACAAATCCACACTCTCTGACGGTACAGAGGTGACCGTAACAGGAACGACGAAAAACCACTATGGGAACACATGGTATCAGATGACGGACGGGAGCTGGATCAGCAGCGACCGCTGTACGACTGTCAGTCAAAAACAAACTGACCAGAAGCCGACCATAACCATCAGCGGCGAGGTGTCTCCCTCTGGAACCTTAACACTGGGCCACAACTTCGGGCTGCGCGGTATCATCTCCACGGACTGCGGTGTGATTACCAGTGTAAATGGGTATATTCTGGATTCAACGAATACATCAGTAAATGGGCAGAAGGGCTATTACACGCCGAATGCAGCGTCCGTCGATATCAGGTATACGCTGAACAACGATTTGATTTTTGATAATCTCTCGGTTGGTTCCTACACGTACCAAGTAGTTATCACTGCCCAAAACGGAACTGAGTCCAGTAAAATGACGATTTCCCGCCCGTTTACGGTGGAAGCTGAGGCGGGAGTGTTCTACAAAACTCCGACTGTGAGTGTCAGCGGTGAGGTATCGCCCTCTGGGACGTTGAAACAGGGCAGCAACTTTGGCCTGCGAGGAGTTATCTCTACGGACTGCGGGAAAATTACCATATGCAGGGGATATATTCTTAAGGTTATGGATGATGGTGACTCCCGGATTGAACAGCGCTGCGAATATACGCCGAACGCAGCGTCTATTGATATCCGAACGACCATAAATAATAACCTTATCTTCGATAATCTCCCTGCCGGTTCCTACAAATACTATGTGCTTGTTGTGGCGGAAAACGGGAGCGAATCGACAACATACTACTTCAGCAGACCTTTTAATGTTGCGTAAACACACGCCGGAGCTGCCGGTATCGCAATAAAATTGCAGTAGTTGCCAGGCAATGAAGTACATGCGTATAATTGGGTCTCTTAAATCAGAGAAAGAAAGCCGGTGATATCGTGGCAACCAACACAAACGACTTGCATGAGTACCTGCAAGATGTGCTGGATATAGAGGGTAATCTGTATATTCTGCAAAAACTTTCTGAACAGTTGCACTGTAAATTGAACGGCGTACAATTATTAGAATACCCCAATAAACCGGCAGAGCCAAAAGCTCCAAATATGATTGTAAAGAAAAATGGTGTGCTCATTAAGATAATATTGGGAACTACCGGTGTTGTAGTTGCGTACCGAATGTGGCACTTAGAAGAGAGCGATGTTCCATCTTTCTTTGCAGAACATCCTGGAATTATTGTATTCTTATGGCTGACACTATGTGTTTTCTCTGTCCTGGCAATTGGTGGCGGCATTGGTACTTGGATTGCTAATAGAACGGCGAATTCCGAAAATAAGCAATCTGTGCAGAAATTTGAGAAAGCAATAGAGAACTACAAGCGAAACCTCAGTACATGGCAGGACAAAATAATTCGAACAAAGATAACAAACAACAAGCTCCAAGCCCAACGCAATGTTCTTCAAGCAAATATCAATGCTATAGAGAAACAATTTGCTTCCAGTCTTTTGACGCTGGACAAATTATACTCTGCAAATATTATTCATCCGAAATACCGTAACTTAAGTACGGTCAGTTCATTATATGAATATATTGATACAGGTCGTTGCTCTCAGCTTGAAGGACCTCATGGCGCATATAATCTGTTTGAAAGCGAAGTTCGCCTTGACCATATTCTTTTGAAAATGGATGAGGTGATTGAAAAACTGGAATCCATTCGGCAATCTCAATACCAGCTTTATACGGCTGTGACTGAAGGAAACAGACGTGTAGAGTCTTTGCTTGAATCTGTTGCACAAGATATTAAAGCTGTCTCTGCATCTGAGAACCGAGTGGCCGATCAGCTTACAGATATTGCTGCAACCGAAAAGGTCGTTGCCTACAATACAGAGCGTACTCAAAAAGAGTTGGAGTATTTCAATCGTATGCGTTATCGTTTAGGCGACTATGACAAAGTGTGGTTCAATAGGCGGCCTTGATCCTTTCGCACAACATTAGATGGAGAACTCATCAAATTATACAACATCATACTCAGCCAAAATTCAATTAACAAAATTGATTTAGCGTGAATTCTTCTGGAGACTATAGTTCTGTTATGCACAATCACATCATAACGCTCATAGTTAAGGAGAATTTCCTTTTATTTCTTCTGCTTTCATGGTATATTTATGTTATCAAGGGGGTGGTTTTATGGCGCCATACAGCATTGAAGAGCTCCGTAATATTGTTTCCCCCATTGCGCGGGCCCACGGTGTGGCAAGTGTGTCCCTTTTCGGCTCTTACGCCAAGGGCTTGGCGGATGCTGGCAGCGATGTTGATCTTAAAATTGACAAGGGCGCTCTGCGCTCCTTGTTCCAGCTCTGCGGGTTTCGGCTGGCCGTTGAGGATGCCTTAAAGCTGTCGGTGGATCTGGTGACAAGTGACTCCTCCGACAAATCATTTTTAGACATGATCCAGAAAGACGAGGTGGTGCTCTATCGAAACGCGTGACCGACTTATTTTGCAAAAAATCGTTCTCTATTGCCAGCGCGTTGCTGACAATTTAGAGCGCTACCATCATGACTTTTCCGCTTTTGAGCAAGACTATCTCTTTCAGGACGCTTGTTGTATGTGCGTTGTTCAGATCGGCGAGTTGGTTTCGCAACTCTCTGACGATGTCAAGGCTCAGAATAAGGCAATTCCATGGCGTATCATTAAGGACACCCGGAATTTCTATGTCCACGCTTACGGCGCAATCGATATTCCCTCAGTGTGGGACACGCTCATGCATGATATTCCCGCGTTGAAAACCGCCTGTGAAGAGATCCTGACCCACTTTTGACCCAGAATAGGATCGGGGCGGGCAGGGCTGGACGGAAACAACGGAAAACTTACCGAGCGAATGGTGGTAAAAAGCACAAATCGGAGCCGAAACGACTCCGATTTGCCCTTGAGACAACCTACGGACCAGAAGGCCGGGGGTTCGAATCCCTCACGGCGTACCAAAAGAAAAGTGCTTAATTCTCAATGAATTAGGCACTTTCTTTTGTTTTTATAGCAAAAAAGTTCAGATTTTCAAAAATTGCAAAAGGGTCTTTTCACCCCAATTTATCAACTATTTATCAACAAGTTCAACCCGAAAAGGTCAAGTGGGGGCAAAATGGGGGATTGGGGGCTTTTTTTTCGAAGTCCTATATATATTTATATTATTATACATTCGTATATACTTATAAAAATAATCCCCCATTCCCCCAAAAATCCCCGAAAGCCTTGAAAACACTCACTTTTTTGTGGGGGATTTTCTTGAAAATGCCCCGAAAAAAAGCCCCCAAAAAGCCCCCACCGGGGGCAAAAATCCCCCACAGGGCAAAAAAATACCCCGCAAGGCTGGCTGAACCTTACGGGGCGGGGCTGGTCTTCATTTCGACCAATATTTTATTACGGGGGCTATATCTGCGCTTTCAATCAAGGGGGCTTGAAATCTGATCGGCGTTGTTCTGTCCGGGAGCTTTAATAATGCGTCCCCCTTGCCGGTCAGCTTCTCGGCTCCTTTACCGTCAAGAATAACCATTGAATTACTCACGGTTGCCGTTTTCAAGGCTATGCGGCACGGGATATTAGCTTTAATAAGACCAGTAACAACATTTACCGTTGGTTGCTGTGTTGCTACGATCAAATGAGCCCCGGCAGCTCTGCCGAGTTGAGCAATACGAACAATAGCGGTTTCAACGGGTTTCTTGCCTAAAATAATTAGGTCGGCAAGCTCGTCAATCATGACCACCACAGAGGGCAAACCCATTTCGGCAGCGTTCTTTACTCTGTGCGCCGCCATTCGTTTATATCTCTGGTCGATCATGTCACAGACGCTTGCAAGCGTGTCTATTGCTAAATATGGGTCAGTTACAACAGGCCGGAGCAAATGAGGAAGACCGGCAAACCCTGAAAACTCTACTTGCTTCGGGTCGATGATGATAAATTGCAGGGTTTCGGGGGTGTGCTTAAAAAGCAGGCTCACGGCAATAGAGTTTAATAGGACGGATTTACCGCCGCCCGTAGTGCCGCCAATTAACGCATGGGGCAAGCTCTGAATATTCACCACTAAAGGCCGGTTGAGCGTGTCCACGCCGAACAGCGCCGAAAGCCCCGCCGCCCGGTCAAAGTCTTTTGTTAGAAGTGCCTGCTTGAAATAAAGCGTTGATCTGTCCGCCCGTGGGATTTCAAGTGCAAAGTGGGCTATATCGCTGCTTGCCTGCTTCACTTCTGTATGAAGGATAGCGGAAACACCTTCTAACAGGCGCTTCACCTTCGGCAGCTCTAACGGGTTTTCAAGCGCAAAATGGTAGCTTACCAGTTGCGGCGCTACCACGGCACGAATAAATGAACACGGGACTTTTGAAGAAAGAATTTTTGCAAGTTCTTCCCCGCTGTATATTTCCCCGGCTTGCTTGCTCTCGTGATCTGGTAAAATGCTTGCTGGGGGTGTTGTGTAGGTCTTTCTAAATAGCATTGTTTCAGCTCCTTTTCTCCCTGCCATCATCAGGGTTACGGCGGGAACCCGTAACCGACACCGCCCACGGTGGGCGGCGTTTCGGCTTGTTTAGTTGCGTTCAATCCATTCAACGAACCGCATAACCTCAGCGGCAAAGGAAGCCGCCAGAGCGATATAAAATAGCGTCATCGGCTGCACCCTCAAAATAAGATAAATAGATTGGTGCAACGCCCAATAATAGCGTATAACTGCCCGGTTTCGGTATCTTCGACCAATCCGCCATTGATACCATAAACCCCGGAAGAATAGCCCACTTTTTCAAGCCTGCAAAGCGTGTAAATATATTCGCTCGGCTTATTGGTGTAATCCTCAGCCACTCCGAGCCGCACAAGCTCCCGCAGCTCTTTCAACTTGTATTTTCTCATTTCCGTGTCACTCCTTTCAAAATGGCACGGTATAGGAAATAGCCCCGGATTTTTCAAGCGTTCTAATATGGCGGCAAACTCTGTTTGCGGCCTGAAATAGCGCCCTTGCTTGCGTATCTAACCATTCTTCCCGGCTATTGGGGCGGCTGTGGTATGCTTACCTTGCCGCCTGTGTGGTGGTTGGGTAGCGGCTTTTAGCTTTGGTCGGCGGGAGCTGCTACCCTCTTTTTATTCCTTGCTATGTAGATATTCTATCATATATAGTAGATATAGTCAAGGATAATCCTCAATTTTCCTTGCATTTTCAAGGGTTTCCGGGCTTTGCTGGTCTTCGGGTTTTCGGCCTGATCTGATACCGGGGCGGGGGGGATTTGGCAACGGCAGCGTGGGGTGGGTTACCCCCGAAATGCCCGACACATGGGAAAAGACCTTTTTCAAAAAAATCCGCAAAAATAAAAAAGGACATTCCTGTCCCTTTCTCAAACATCTATGACACTATTGGCAACCTCCCTCTTTCATGATACAATCAAGTTATCACTTATGGGAGGTGCTACCATGAGAAGAAATTTAGCTTTTCTGCTCACCCTGTTTATGGTGCTTTCACTCTGCGCTTGTGGGTCATCTACATCAGGTTCACAGGTCGATAACCCTGATGAAAATACTGATACCCGCCTGTCAATCTCAGACACATTGAGTTCCGAGCATTTTGACTTTTCAATTATCTCTGTATCTGCGTCTTCTTCTGTTAAAAGCGAGGTTGGGACAGTATATGAAGCCGCAGACGGCAATCAAATTGTGACGGTCATTTTCAGCGCCAAAAACACTTCCGATGACACGCAAAATGTCATGAATACCAATTTCAACAGTTATGTTGATGGTTCAAAAGTCACCGTCATTGGGGCTGTTGGAAAGGTCGATGGGTATATGCCCCTAATCGGTGCTGTGTCTGCCGGGAAGACCTTTGAAGGGTATGCTTTGTGGGAGCTACCCAAAAATTGGAATGAGCTTGAATTTTCCTACATTGACGCATTGACCGGCAGCGAAAGCGACAACTCTCTTGTCATTCACTCCACGGATATATCCGACTGATATTTGTCCTGTCATTTAGGTGATAAAGGTGAGTAATCGAGTGCTTTTCCTATAAACTCTTTCTTATGTGCGTGTACTAAGAGGAAGTTATAGTGATTTTGACCCGATTGCTCACCTTCTTTTTTTATTGTCATACCGCTATATGTAGTATGTAACTGGTAAAGAGTCACAAAATCTGTAAAAATGGTTGACAAACTGATAAGAACGAGTATAATGTAATCAGATTAGGTTGATCGACCAAAACTGAATACTTGTTGCATTTATGGTTGCGGTATTACTGTAAAATCAAAATGTTGGTTGCAACTCTCTTGGTATGTAGTCTAAAGTCAACTTCGGTTGATCTACATATCCTGTAACACCGATAAAGCTAACCATGAATGAACAATGGCTCTGTATAGAGAACGTACAAAGTGCATTGACCGATAGTCCCCAAGAGGATTATCAGTCAATGCACTTTTTTTGTTTGCGATTGGAGGTTATACGATGTGCAACAAAGTTGGAACTGAAAACATTGTTCCGAGATATAGAACCATTACCGAGTTAGCAAAGGAAAGCGGTATTCCTGCATGGGTTATCCGTCAAATGATTAAGGACGGCGAGGTTGAGTATTGCAGACCCGGCAAGACCTATTATGTGAACGGCGAGTCTTTCTACTCCTATCTGAAACGCATGAACTAAAGGTGGTGAGTTAATTGGCGGTGTTAGAAATCAATCCCGCCGTGAGGGAGTCGCTGTTTGTCGAAGATCGGAACGGCAAGGTCAAACTGGACGAGGGCGCTTTTGCAGAAGCCTTTGTGGAAAATAATCACCTTATTTGCTACAACGGCATTGTTTATGACCAGACGGGACAGGCACTCAGCAGCGCCGAAGGTCAACAGGCCATTTATCGCCTACTGCGTGGGCTGAATGTCACAACCGGGTTGGCAAGCCGTGTGAAAAGCCTGTGGGAGATCGTCAAGGTTCAGGCATACACAGATCATGTCGATATTCCCGAAGACCAGATTGCCGTGCAGAATGGAACAGTCACGGTCAATTTGAAAACCGGCGAGTGCAGTTTTCAAGAGGGTTTGAACTTTTCTATCCACCGGCTCAACTGCAATTTTGACCCCACCTCAAAGGTAAAAAGTCCGACACGATTTCTTGAATGGGTGGACAGTCTTATCCACGAATGTGACCGAGACGGTTTTCAGGAGTATTGCGGATACCTTCTTCTCCCCAATACAAAACTCCAAAAAGCGTTGGTGCTTTTGGGGCGGGGACAGGAGGGCAAAAGCCGAATGGGGCTGATTTTGCACTATTTGTTTGGTAGTTCTTGGGTTAGTTCCTCTGTCGAATATTTTGAAAACAACCAATTTGCCCTCCCCCGCGCACAAAACAAGTTGGTTCTGTTTCAGGACGATTTGAAGAAAGAAAAGCTGAAATCTACCGAAAATTTCAAAATGATGGTGTCGGCTGAGGTTCCCATGCAGGCCGAGCCGAAGGGCGAAGCAGCGTATTCCTTTCGTCCCTATGCTCGTTGGGTGATTTGCTCCAATGCCCCGCTTACGGCTCTATCAGATAGCGGTCATGGTTTCTATCGCCGCTTATATGTCATTCGAGTGAAGAACCGTCCCCCTGATCGGAAAGATGACCCGTTCTACTTCGAACCCATGAAAGACGAAATGGACGGTATTTTCCTTTGGTTTTTGCAGGGATTACAGCGGCTCATTCAAAACGGCTGGAAATTGAGTGTCAGCGCAGAATCACAAGAATTTGCTTTCTGTGGTACTCACCATCGGCGGTGCAACCCTATTCGTTACAGAAGG
>ENA-OROK01003938-OROK01003938.1-human-gut-metagenome-genome-assembly--contig:-NODE-3938-length-11248-cov-2.816046_pt1 | contig 11248 bp, 6 predicted proteins | sample MGYA00242127_ERZ509046 | MGnify/ENA primary metagenome ERZ509046 (study PRJEB26280, sample SAMEA2338728) | human gut metagenome | biome: human gut; feature: human-associated habitat; material: faeces... | reverse complement strand
CTGCATGAAGGACGGCGTGACGGAATCCATCGCGCCGCTGCTGGTGCAGTTTGGCAGCTACCGCAAGAGCCACCTGATCGAGGTCGTGACCTGCGAGCAGATGGCCGAGCGCTATAAGAAGGCGGGCATTTAATATGAAGCATATTTTTCTGAACCTCAAGCGGTTCGACATCAGCCCGGAGAAGGGCGGCGTGAACCGCCTCGCCCCGATGAAGGACTGGGGCAGGACGATTGTTTCCGGCACGCAGGACGCGCTGACGGCGTATGACCCCGCGGAGGTTGAGTTTGTCATGTACATGCCGGAGGCGCACCTGCTGGGCGCGGCTGCGGCGAAGACGGAAAACAGCCCGGTGCAGCTCGGCTGTCAGGGCGTTTATCGCGCGGATACGGCGGTGGGCGGCAACTTTGGCGCGTTTACGACGAACCGCCCGGCGAACGCCGCGGCGCAGATGGGCTGTGCGAGCACGCTGATCGGCCACTGTGAGGAGCGCAACGACAAGATGGGGATTCTGGCCGAGGCGGGCGTGACGGGTCAGGCGGCGGCGCAGGCCGTCCTTCAGCACCAGCCGGTCAACCACCAGCTCGATGGTGTGCTTCTTGTTCTTCTCGCAGGGGATGTCCTCGGTTAAATCATAGAGAATGCCGTCCACCCGCACCCGGGCGAAGCCGGACTTCCGGGCATCCTCGAGCACCTTCCTGTGTTCGCCCTTTTTTCCCCGGATGACCGGGGACAGGACGATAAAGCGCGTCCCCTCTCCCAGCGCTTCCACCCGGTCCACGATCTGGTCAATGGTCTGGCGGCGGATCTCCCTGCCGCACTTCGGGCAGTGGGGAACGCCCACCCGCGCCCACAGGAGGCGGAGATAATCGTAGATTTCCGTCACCGTGCCCACGGTGGAGCGGGGGTTTTTCGAGGTGGTCTTCTGGTCAATGGAAATGGCCGGGGAAAGGCCGTCGATGGAGTCCACGTCCGGCTTGTCCATCTGCCCAAGGAACTGGCGGGCGTAAGAGCTTAAGCTCTCCACATACCGTCTCTGTCCCTCGGCGTAAATGGTATCGAAGGCCAGACTGGACTTGCCGGAACCGGAAAGTCCGGTGAAAACCACCAGCTTGTCTCTGGGGATGGTCAGGTTCACGTTTTTCAGATTGTTCTCCCGCGCGCCCTGAATGATGATCTTGTCGTTCATATCTGATGATGCTCCCAAATGCGTAAAAATCTGTACTCGTTAGTATATCACAAAACCCCAAATCTCTCAAGATATTTTTCAAACAAAATTTCGTTTTTCACGCCATCTCAATATTCTGTTTTCTTCGCCAGAAATGCCCGGATTTTTGTTTGTTTTTTCGGCGTTATTTCACATTTATTCATATTGCTTTTTCCGGTGCCGGGATGATATAATGGATGCGTAGATTTGCGTCCGGGCTGTTGCCGGGGGGCAGAAAAAAAGAAAAAGTGAGGTATTCATCCGATGATTGCTTACGGTGAAAACATTCAGGTTTTCTGCGGCAATTCCAATCCCCAGTTTGCGCAGACCATCTGCAAAGAGCTGGGCGTACCCATGGGTAAGGCCATTGTGACCCACTTTGCCGACGGAGAGGCTTCCGTCACCCTGGAGGAAACCGTCCGCGGTGCCGACGTGTTCCTCATCCAGTCCACCTGCAAACCCGTCAATGACAATCTCATGGAGCTGCTGGTCATGATCGACGCCTGCCGCCGCGCGTCCGCCGGCCGCATCACCGCCGTCATCCCCTACTTCGGCTACGCCCGTCAGGATCGCAAGGCCAAGGCCCGTGACCCCATTTCCGCCAAGCTGGTGGCCAACATGCTCACCGCCGCCGGTGCTGACCGCATTCTGACCATGGACCTCCATGCCGCCCAGATCCAGGGCTTCTTCGACATTCCGCTGGATCACCTGCTGGGCAACGTTACCTTCGTTGAATACTTCATGAACAAGTTCCCCGAAAGTGAATACAACCACGAGGACTTTGTGGTCGTCTCCCCCGACGTCGGCTCCGTTGGCCGCGCCCGGAATTTCGCCGCCAAAGTGCATATGGGTCTTGCCATTGTGGACAAGCGCCGCCCCAAGGCCAACGTTTCCGAGGTCATGAACATCATCGGCGACGTCCGGGGCAAAACCTGCATCCTGTACGACGATCTGGTGGACACCGCCGGTTCCCTGTGCAACGCCGCCAAGGCTCTGGTAGAGATCGGCGGTGCGAAGGAGATTTACGCCTGCGCCACCCACGGCGTCCTCTCCGGTCCCGCCTATGACCGTATTGAGGCCAGCCCCATCAAGGAAATGGTGCTGCTGAACACCATTCCCGAGGTCGCCAACACCCCCAGCCACAAGATCAAATTCCTGGACGTCGCCCCCGTGTTTGCCCGTGCCATCGGTCACATCCACGGCGCCACCTCCATCGCCGACCTGTTCTGAGCCGTGTTTTCCAAACAAAGCAGCGACAGCTGGCTGATCGTCGGGCTGGGCAATCCCGGACGGGAATACGAGAAGACCCGGCACAATACCGGCTTCCGGGCAATGGACATTCTGGCCGAAAAGCTGAACGCCAAAGTGGACAGGCTGAAATTTCAGGGTCTGTACACCCAGGTGAATTACAGCGGGAAAAAGCTGTTTCTGCTCAAGCCCCAGACCTATATGAACCTGTCCGGGCGTTCCGTATTGCAGCTTTCCGCCTACTTCGGCATTCCGCCCCAGCGGATCATTGTGATGTTTGACGACATCTCTCTGGAGCCGGGACGGCTGCGGGTTCGCGCCGAGGGTTCCGCCGGCGGGCACAACGGCATCAAGTCCATCATTCAGGAGCTGGGCAGTCAGGATTTCCCCCGGGTCAAGATTGGGGTTGGCGCAAAGCCGAACCCGGAATACGACCTTGCCGCATGGGTGCTGTCCACCTTCTCGGCAAGTGAGGAAAAGGCACTGGCCGTGTCGCTGAAAAACGCCGCCGACGCCGCCCTGAGCATCATCGATAACGGCGTGCCGGAGACCGCCAACCGGTTCAACGGCAGTCACCCATAAAAATATTGTCATAAAATCACGGAAAGGGGGATATATCCCCCTTTCCGCGTTGCCGCGTTGTGCACTTTTCTTCTTGAGGTAAAACTTATGGAACAGCTTCTGTCTCTATTGAAAACCATTCCCGAATACGCCGCCATGGTGTCCTCTCTGCAGGACGGCGAGAGCGTCGCCGTCACCGGCATCGGCCAGATCAACCGCAGTCACATGATCGCGGGGCTTTGCCGCAGCTTAAACCGCCCCATGGTGGTGCTGTGTCAGGACGATCTTGCGGCGCGGCGGCTTCAGGAGGAATTGAAGGGCTTCCTTTCGGACACCGCCCCCATTCTCCCCGGCCGGGATCTGACCCTTTACGACGCCGCCGTGGTGTCCAGAAGCTGGGAGCAGAAGCGCCTGCGGCAGCTGTATGACCTTGCCGTTGGAAAAACCTCGCTGCAAATCATGACGTGGGAATCTCTCAGTCTGCGCACCATGCCGAAGGCCGCGCTTCTCGCCGCCGCCTTTTCTTTGGAAGTTGGCCGGGAATACGCCGTGGAAGACCTGACTTCCCGTCTCACCGCCGCCGGATACAACCGCTGCGGCATGGTGGAGGGGCCGGGTCAGTTTGCCGTCCGTGGCGGCATTCTGGACATCTTCTCCCCCGCCGAAGACCGGCCTGTCCGGGCGGAATTCTTCGGCGACGAGCTGGACACCATGGGCTTCTTTGACCCGGCGACCCAGCGCCGCAGTGAGAACATCACCTCCGTCACCGTTCTTCCCGTGGCGGAGACTCAGCCGGGGCTTCATCCCGGCGGTGTGGAGGGGCTGTGCAAAGATATTACCTCCCTGATCTCCCGCCAGAAGCGGCGGAAAAACATCAACGAGCCGCTGATCGCCACGCTGGAAAAAGACCTGAATAAATACGAAAGCAGCCTGCACAATCCCGCTTCCGACCGGTATATGGCGCTGATCTATCCGGAAATGGCCACCGCCGCTGATTACATTCCGGACGGTGCCGTTGTTGCCGTCTGCGACCACGGAAACCTCCAGCGCGCCGCCCGCAGCCGCTGCGACGAGATGGGAATGCAGCTGGACAGTATGCTGGGGGCCGGTCTCGTGGCGGGCGAGCTGTGCGACTATGTGTGCCAGTGGGAGGACTTCTGCAAAACTCTCCGGAAGAAAACCGTCGTTTATTTTGATGCCTTCGGCGGCACCTCCTACCCGGAGGACTGCCCCCCAAAGCAGCTGTACCCCCTCACCGCCAAGCAGCTTCCCGGCTACGGCGGCAATCTGGACACCGCCGTCTCCGATTTAAGCCACTACCAGAAAATGGAGTTCGGCAGTCTGGTGCTTTGCGGCACCCGCCGCCGGGCGGAGCTGTTACAGCAGCTGCTTCACGAGAAGGGGCTGTCCGCGTTTCTGTGCATCCCCCTGACCACCCTGCCCAAGCCCGGCCAGATCCTTCTGACGGAGGGCACGCTCCCCTTCGGCATGGAGTATCCCCTGTCCAAAATCGCCGTTCTGACGGAGGGGCAGCTGATTGCCCGGAGCGAGCCGAAGCGGAAACCCGCGAAAAAAACCGGCTCCACTAACCGCCAGAAGCTGAATTCCTTCACCGACCTGACCCCCGGCGATCTGGTGGTTCACGAGAATTACGGCATTGGCCGGTTCGTGGCCATGGAGCAGATCAAGGTGGACGGCGCGGTCAAGGACTATATCAAAATCGCCTATCAGGGCAGCGACACCCTGTTCGTCCCCGCCACCCAGCTGGATCTGGTGAGCAAATACATCGGCGGCGGTGGGGAAGACAGCAATGTCAAGCTGAACAAGATCGGCTCCGACGCATGGCAGAAGACAAAAGCCAAAGCCCGCAAAGCCGCCAAGGACATGGCTGGCGAACTGATCCAGCTCTACGCCGCCCGGAAGCGCCAGTCCGGCTACGCCTTCTCCGCCGACGCCCCATGGCAGAAGGAATTTGAGGACAATTTCCCCTACCCGGAGACCGACGACCAGCTTCGCTGCATCGCGGACATCAAGCACGACATGGAGTCCCCCATCCCCATGGACCGTCTTCTCTGTGGCGACGTGGGCTTCGGTAAGACCGAGGTTGCCCTCCGCGCCGTGATGAAGGCCGTCATGGACGGCAAGCAGGTGGCGATTCTGGTTCCCACCACGGTGCTTGCCCAGCAGCATTATCAGACCGCCGTGGCGCGTTTCCGGGGCTTCCCCGTCACCATCGACGTGCTCAGCCGCTTTCGCACCCCGAAAATGCAGCAGCAGACCTTACAGAAGCTCCGCGCCGGTTCCGTTGACTTAATCATCGGGACCCATAAGCTGCTGCAAAAAACCGTCCAGTTCAAGGATTTGGGTCTGCTCATTGTGGACGAGGAGCAGCGCTTCGGCGTCAGCCATAAGGAGCGGCTGAAGGAGCTTTCCAAGGGCGTGGACGTGCTGACCCTCTCCGCTACGCCCATTCCCCGGACGCTGAACATGGCGCTGTCCGGCATCCGGGACATGTCCACCATCGAGCAGCCCCCCGCCGACCGCTATCCCGTGCAGACCTTCGTGATGGAATACAGCGAACCCATTGTGGACGACGCCATCCGCCGTGAAATCGAACGGGGCGGGCAGGTCTACTATCTGCACAACCGCACCGAAACCATCGACCAGTGCGCCGCCGCGATCAAACGCCGGATTCCGGGCATCAGCGTGGGCGTCGCCCACGGCCAGATGGGCGAGGACGCGCTGGGAGACGTGATGCAGTCCATGGCCGAGGGCGAGATTCAGGTGCTGGTATGCACCACTATCATCGAAACCGGTCTGGACATTCCCAACGCCAACACCCTCATCATCGAAAACGCCGACCGGTTCGGCCTGAGCCAGCTCCACCAGCTTCGCGGCCGGGTGGGACGCTCCACCCGCCACGCCTACGCCTATTTCACCTACCGCCCGGAAAAGAATCTCACCGAGGTCGCTGAGAAGCGGCTTTCCGCCATCCGGGACTTTGCCGAATTCGGCTCCGGCTTCAAAATCGCCATGCGCGACCTGGAAATCCGGGGCGCGGGCAATCTCTTAGGCGCCGAGCAGTCCGGTCATATGTCCAGCGTGGGCTACGACATGTACCTCAAGCTGCTGGACGAGGCGGTTCTGGAGGAAAAGGGCGAAGCCCCCAAGGCACCGGAATGCACCGCCGACCTGAACGTCACCGCCAATGTGGACAAAGACTACGTCTCCCGGGGCGAGGAACGGATGGACCTGTACCGCCGCATGGCCGCCATCCGCTCTCAGGAGGACGCCGACGATCTGCTGGACGAAATTGTGGACCGCTACGGCGAGCCGCCCAAGGGCGTGCTGAATCTCATCGATATCGCCCTTCTCCGGGCAAAGGCACGGCAAGTCGGTATCAAGGACATCCGCCAGAAGTCCGGAGACGTGCTGTTCACCCTGAGCAATCTGAATTTCGAGGCCGTGGGCGCGCTGTGTTCCGACCCGGATTACAAGCAGCGGGTCACTTTCCTCGCCAGCGCCAAGGAACCGACCCTCCGCTTCAAGCTCGCCAACGGCGTGGACAGCCTGAAACAGAGCAAGCTGTTTGTGGAGCACTATTCCAGCTTTTTCCAGAGCTGACGTTTTGGGAACCTCTGAATAAATCGTCTGCGGCTGTGAGCGGATCTTTTTCGCCCACTCTTCGGTATCGAAAACGGGAAATACATACAGTATTCCGCCGTTTCCGATACCTCGATTGGACGAAAAATCTCGCGCTCACAGCTCTTGCCGATTTGTTCAGAGGTTCCCTTGACATTCCGTGTTATAATAGCGTTGAATCCAACCTTCCCTCAGAAAAGGAGCAGCCTATGTCTAAAGGCAAATTTTCCAACCCCCGGCCATACCGGGAAGAAGAACGTGAAATCGAAAAGAGCTTCCGTCAGCTGACCGGTCAGGAGAAGCCCCCGAAGCCGGAGGATCCCATCTTCTCCCAAGCCTCCGTTCCCGATCTGGATACCGCCGACCCGGAAGCCGCCGGTCTTATCTCCGAGGCCGACAGCCTGATTCCCGAAGAGAACAGTCTGTTTTCCGGAGAAGACAGCCCGGTTCCCGACGAGGAACTGGACTTCTCTCTGGACGAGAAAGAGGAAGCCCCGAAGCGCGGCACTCCGTCCTTCCTTGATAAGGCTCTTTCCTTTGTGGACAACAACCAGAAGCCCGTGATGGTGGCTCTGTGCGCCGCCGCGCTGGTTCTGATCATTTCCCTGATTGCCATTTTCGTCGTCAACGTCTCCGGCGACCCCTACGGCAAAAAAATTCTGAACAATGTCACCGTCGCCGGTGTGAACGTGGGCGGAATGAGCAAGTCCGATGCCATCACCGCCGTTCGCGCTGTTACCGACCAGACCTACACGAAGCAGGCCATGGTGGTGACTCTGGGCGATACCACCTTACAGCTGTCCCCCAGCGATACCGGCGCGAAGCTGGACGTAAAGGCCGCCGTCAACGCCGCCTATGCCTACGGCAGAACCGGCACCAAGGCCGAGCGTCAGGAAGCCTATCAGGCGTCCCTCAGGAGCAACCACATCATCGGACTGCTGCCCTACCTGCATCTGAAGCAGGATTATATCAAGGGCGTTCTGGAGGACTACGCCGGAACTGCCGGCAGTCTGCTGACCCAGACCACCTACGCTCTGGAAGGCGACGTCCCCGATCTTGCGACGGACAAATTTGACGAAGAACACGCCCCTCAGCTGACACTGGTCATCACAATGGGAACTCCCGGCGTAAATTTCAACGTAGATGATGTGTTCAACCAGATTCTGGACGCCTACAGCATGAACGTTTTCACCGTAAAGGCGGAGGGCGCGCAGGCCGAGGGCGAACCGGATGCCGTTGATTTGCAGAAAATTTACGACGATGTCTGCGTAGAGCCCGTGGACGCCACCGTCAATATGCAGACCTTCAAGGCCATCCCCGGCTCCTACGGCTACGTGTTCGACATGGTGCAGGCGCAGAAGCAGGTCAGTGCGGCGCAGTACGGCGAGGTCGTCCGCGTTCCCATGGAATATGTCGCCCCGGAAATTCTGGACGACGACGTGTTCTTCCGGGATGTCCTGGGCAGCACCAGCACGCCCCACAGTAACAACGCCAACCGCACCGCCAATCTGGAGCTGGCATGTAAAGCGCTGAACGGCGTCGTGCTGAACCCCGGCGAGACCTTCTCCTTCAACGACACTTTGGGCGAACGCACCACCGCAAAGGGCTACAAGTCCGCCCCGGCATATTCCGGCGACGATCTGGTGAATCAGGTTGGCGGCGGCATCTGTCAGGTCTCCTCCACGCTGTATTGCAGCACCCTGCTGGCCGATCTGGAAATTGTCTCCCGCACCAACCACGGTTTCCCCGTGAACTATATCAATTACGGCATGGACGCCACCGTCAGCTGGCGCTCTCCCGACTTCAAGTTCCGCAACAACACCAATTACCCCATTAAAATTGAGGCAAGCGTCAGCGGCGGCTATGTCAATGTGCAGATCCTCGGCACCGACGAGAAGGACTATTACGTTGAAATGAGCTATGTCGTCTCCGAGACCTACAAGCCCGAGACGGAGTACAAGGACTTCAAGCCCGACAACCCTGAGGGCTACAAGAACGGAGACGTGATTGAGGAAGGCACCACCGGCTATCTGGTCAAGACGTACAAGAGCAAGTACGACAAGGCCACCGGCGTGCTGATCTCCAAGGATTTTGTCGCCAATTCCCGGTACAAGACAGTGAACAAGGTGGTCGCGCGGGTCGAAGAGCCGACAGAACCTACGACCGTACCCACAACGCCGTCCACCGCCCCCTCTACCGAACCTGCCACCACACCCACGGCACCGTCTACCACACCGCCTACCACGCCATCCACTTCCGAGCCTTCCACTACCGAAGCCTCGGAGAACGGCGGAGATTCCGGTGGCGAATAAGAAAACCATCTGCATACGCAAACGGCGTGACCTTTTCCGGTCACGCCGTTTGTTTCTATTCGATAAAGCGGGATTTACCGTAATCAGCCGTTGGACACGGTTTTTTGCTTTCCATATTTTTCTTCCATTTCGTCCGTGTGAGCATGAAGCAGTTCCAACGCCCGCGCCTGAACGCAGGGCAGCGACCTCTGATCCGTATCCGCAAACTCACGTTTGATTCTTGCGGATGCCATTGCGTGGCTGTCGCCGGTTCTGCTTTCATCCGCTTCCGACAGGAACTTTTGCAGCAACCCCAGATTGCCGGAATAGTGAAGCTCCACCAGTTTTGCCCGGTATTCCAGCTCTGCGGGGGTGATTCCCGGGAATTGCTTCATATCTACGGTGTGCTGGGCTTCGTGCTTCAGGAGCGAAACCAGAAACCGCTCGCTTTCAAAGTCATACGCCTGCTCGATGCAGTTGATCGTGCCGTCGGGGGAAGCCCAGCCGCCCGTACCGAACCTGCCGAAGGTCAGATAATCCATCCAGCTGCGGAACACGAAGCCCTTGAGAATGTTGACGGTATATTCCGCCGTCCCGCCCGGCAGCCCGACCTGATAGACGGTGGGAACCGTTTCCCGCCAGACGTAGGGGCCGTAATAGCCCTGTGTTTTCCCGAAAAGCGCATGATAGCCCTCCGCCTCAAACACCGCCTGAAGCCGCTCCGCCAGAAGCGCTTCCTCCGCGTCGGGCATATTCAGAAGCGCTTTCAGCCCCGCCAGCAGCTTCTCTGCGGCCTCCGCCTCCGGCAAGCCGCAGTAAAAGGTATCCCGGTAATAGATCTGATACAAGCGGAGTATCTCGTTGAGCTTGTCCGGTACGTCAAATCTGCGGTATTCGCCATTTTCAAAGATCGCCACGTATGCAGGAAGAATGTCCTTGAATTCCTCATGTTCCCGCATGTACGCGATAGCGCCTTTGATATCACCGTTCATGAAAAACTGACTGATCTCCATATCCGCTCTCCTCTGCAACGTTTGCCCCCATTCTACCATATAACGGCAGGATGCGCAAGCGCCGCCCGGTTTCTGGTCTTGCATTTGCCGGGAAATGTAGTATAATGAGGAAAATACGTTTCCGTTTCTGCATTGACTTTTTTCAGGAGGAAATTCCATGTCAAACGGCCATTTTTCCGCGGATTCCCCGCAAAAAAGCGTATCCTCCCGCCGAACCGTCACGGTGGCTGTGGTTTGCGTGCTGGTTCTGGCGCTGGCGGCGGTCGGTTTCTTTCTTGTCCGCCCCGCCCTCGACCCCTATCACTGCCGGATGGCCGACGGCGTCTCCATCGCCGGGGTGGACGTTGGCGGCATGACCAAAGGGGAGGCCAGAAAAGCCCTTCAGGCGGCTCTGGACGAGACGCTGTATCGGGAAAACCTGACGGTGGCGCTGCCCATGGAATCCATTACCCTCTCCCCCGCCGGCACTGGCGTTCAGGTGGACGTCCGCGCCGCCGTGAACGATGCCTACCGCATGGGTCGTTCCGACGGCTCTCTCCCCGGCAACATGGATTTGCGTCCCTATCTGAGCGTAAACTCCGAATTTATCCGCACCGCGCTGGAGGGCTATGCCAGCGAGTTTGACACAGAATTCAGCGACTCCCACTACGCCCTCACCGGCGACGCCCCCGACCTCGGCACGGAAAACCACGACCCCAGCGCCCCCTGCCAGACGTTGGAACTGACCGTGGGTGTTCCCAAAGCGCATCTGGACGTGGACAGCGCCTGTGACCAGATTCTGAGGGCTTACAGTCAGGCCGTGGCCGCCTGCCGGGCGGGAGAATACCGCGTCACCGTGGACATCCCTGCGGAATCCGCCCCCGCGGAGCTGGACTTGGATGCCATTTACGATGAAATCTGCACCGCGCCCGTTGACGATTCCCTCGACATGACGGAATACCGGTTCGTCCCCGGCTCCTACGGCTATTCCTTCGATCTGGACGCGGCGAAAGCGGCGCTGGCGCAGGCCAAGCCCGGTGAAACCGTCTCCGTTCCCATGACGTTCGTGGAGCCGGAAATTCTGGGGGATGCCGTTTATTTCCGGGATGTTCTCGGCTCCTGCGAGACGAAGCACAGCGACAATGAAAACCGCAATACCAATCTGCGCCTGCTCTGCGAAGCCCTCAACGGGGTCGTCGTTCAGCCGGGAGAAACCTTCTCCTACAACGACACGCTGGGCGAGCGCACGGCGGAAAAGGGCTACAAGCCCGCCCCCGCCTACTCAGGCAACCGCCTGACCGACGCCATC
>ENA-OROK01003935-OROK01003935.1-human-gut-metagenome-genome-assembly--contig:-NODE-3935-length-11257-cov-3.693269_pt1 | contig 11257 bp, 8 predicted proteins | sample MGYA00242127_ERZ509046 | MGnify/ENA primary metagenome ERZ509046 (study PRJEB26280, sample SAMEA2338728) | human gut metagenome | biome: human gut; feature: human-associated habitat; material: faeces... | reverse complement strand
CTGTCGAACTGCATACCTTCTACCAGGTCAAGTTCTGTCTGCATTGTCTTGGATTCTTCGATTGTGATAACACCATCTCCAGATACCTTCTCCATAGCATCTGCAACCAGCTGTCCTACTGCTTCATCTCCTGCGGAGATTGCTGCTACTCTTGCGATGTGCTCCTTACCGTTTACCTTCTGGCTCATCTTACCGATGGTTTCTACTGCACATGCAGTTGCTTTCTTCATACCTTTTCTCAGGATGATGGGGTTAGCACCTGCTGCCAGGTTCTTCATACCTGCATTTACCATAGCCTGTGCCAGAACGGTTGCTGTGGTAGTACCATCACCGGCTACATCGTTGGTCTTGGTAGCTACTTCCTTTACCAGCTGTGCACCCATGTTCTCGAATGCATCTTCCAGCTCGATCTCTTTTGCAATGGTAACACCATCGTTGGTGATCAGGGGTGCACCGAAGGACTTATCCAGTACTACGTTTCTTCCTTTGGGTCCTAAAGTTACTCTTACGGTATCTGCCAGCTGGTTGACACCAGCCTCTAATGCTGCACGGGCTTCTGCGCCGTATTTAATCTCTTTTGCCATAATAATCAGCCTCCAATTTATTTGCTCTTAGTCTTAATTTCTTTTTAGGTTTTGCTTTTACTGAATAATTGCAAGGATGTCGCTCTGCTTTACGATAATATACTCTTCGTCATCCAGCTTTACTTCGGTTCCGGAATATTTGGAATAGATGACCTGATCGCCAACCTTAACTTCCATCTTGACTTCCTTGCCGTCTACAACACCGCCGGGGCCTACTGCTACGACTTCTGCCTGCTGGGGTTTTTCCTTATTCTGACCGGGGAGTACGATACCGGACTTGGTAGTCTCCTCTGCAACTAACTGTTTTAATACGACTCTGTCACCTAACGGTTTCAAATTCATGATAACTGCCTCCTTAATAGCTATTTAAAAATATTATTACTCGTTTTCATTTGTTAGCACTCATTTTTATCGAGTGCTAATTGCTATAGCTTATATTAGTTTTATATGCCCAGTTTTTCAAACGTATTCACAACTGTTTAAAATCTCTATTCTCCTTTTTTCTCTCATTTTCTCATTTTATCTTTCGTTTTTATATAGCATAAGTGAAAATACGATTTAATATTTCGTTTATAATTATAAAAAAGAATCTCGCTTATTTCCTATGAATTAAAAAAACAGCCCGGTGCTATCACCGGACTGTTTCCCATACTTACCTATAAAATTGATTTACTTTATGCTGTTTTGGCATCGTCATGGTATTTCTGCCACTTCTTCTTATAAATAAAGTAGCAGGGAATTCCTACGAATACCATTCCACCTAAAATATTACCGATGGTAACGGGAATAAAGTTGTTCAGACTGTGAAGTATCGTCAGTCCCTGAATCTGCTCTGCCGTCAATCCGTATGCTTCCTGTGCTTTCGCCACGTAAACAGGATTCTGCGCAGCCATCATGCCAACAGGAATGTAGAACATATTTGCAACGCAGTGTTCGAAGCCGCCGACCACAAACGCCATGATCGGGAAGAAGATCGCCCAGACCTTACCTACGATATCCGTAGCTGCCACTGCCATCAGAATAGCAATACATACCAAAATATTACACAGAATGCCTGAGGTGATTCCCTTCAGGGGAGAAATGCCCACTTTGCCGACTGCCACCTTGATGGCATAGGCACCCAGCAGCCCTCCGGTGTAATCCAGATTACCGGAAAAGTAGATCAGGGTATCAATGATCAGGGCGCCGATCAGATTGCTGAAGTACACCACGATCAGGTTGCGGATACATTCGAACCACGTTACCTTTTTGCCAACCACATCCATGACGATCAGGCAGTTACCGGTGAAAAGCTCTCCACCTACAAATACAATGATCATCAGTCCCACGGGGAAGATAATACCTGCCACAAATCGTGCCAGCCCTACATTGTCAATGGCATGTGCCGCGGTGCTGCTGGTGGCTCCGCCCAGCGCGATAAATGCACCCGCCATAATACCTAACAGGATCATCTTGCCTAAAGGAAGATGGGCTTTACCTTCTCCGGCTTTCATGTTGGTATCAATGACTTCTGACGGCGTATTAAAATGCTGTTCCATATAACCCTCATTTCTGCACAGCTCTCATCTGCTGTACTCTCTTAACTCATTTATTCCTTATATTACACTACTTTCATGATAGTAAGCAAGATATTCACTTCATGTATCTGATTATATACATTTCTGTTTTCAAAGTGGAATCTCGTTTACAAAACGGGAAACTCGGATGACTATTGAGCAGCGTCTGATTTTGTCGACAAAGAGTCTTTTTTTGTAATTTTTTTGCCTTTTTTTGCAAAAAAATGCTAGACAAAAGACATAATGTGTACTATACTAAACTTGTTCGGTGAGAGCCGAACCGCTTATATAAGTAGATTTCCGGAAGAATTCCCCTTTTACACAATTAAAGTGGCTGCAGGTTTCCCGCCTGCGGCTGCTTTAGTTGTGTTATAAGATAGTTTTTAAGCTTTGCTTTAAAATTGCAAAAGTTTTTGCAAAAATTTAAAATTTTCACTTGCTAAGTGATAAGTATCTATGCTATAATAGCTTTCGTCAGTGGTTCAGCTGATACAATTTCATAGGGGAATAGTACAGCGGTAGTGCGGCGGTCTCCAAAACCGTTAACGGGGGTTCGATCCCCTCTTCCCCTGCTAAGAAAAGTCGATTTTATCGGCTTTTTTTATTTCTGTTTTAGATACAATTTCACCCCGGCACGACGCGATTCATAGATCTGCGCCATGCCGGGGTGTTGTCTTTACAGCTATATTGTTATATCTCCTCTTTCTCCGAATCCGGTGCGATCACAGATCCGATGGCGGTCGCGTAATCAGAGTACTCCGGAATGCTGATCTTCACATCCCACAGGCTCTTGAAATCCTCGATGATCTGGCGGCACTCGAAGAATTTAGTCAGTCCGCCGATCAGGATATACTCTTTGATGCCGGTGCTCATAGATGCCAGGATTCCTGCCTGGCAGATATTCTCGATCACCATATGTACAATACCTGCCGCGATATCCTCCGGTTTGGACTGGGCATCTGCCTTACCAAAATTAGAAGCCGTCACATCCAGATTCAGGCCCGGCAACTTTTCTTTGGCCAGATCTGCGATCCGCAGGTCTATCTTCGCCACATCACCCTTACGGGACAACGGCACAATTTCATGAATGTCGCCGGTATTCAGCATGATCGAGGACAGTCCACAGATCGTTCCGCCTCCTAAGCCGACACCACCCAGGTGCTTCATCTCCTTCTCCGTCACTTTGACGAAGAAGCTTCCGGTACCCATACTGATGACAATGACTTCCTTTTTATCCGTAAGATAATATCCTCCGGTACCTGTAGCGACGAATTCATCCACTTTATAGGTAGGACGATCATATACCGCTTTCTCCACATATTTGCTTCCCACACCGGTGATATAGACTCCTTCCACATCAGCCAGTTCCAGATTATTCTCATACAGATATCTTCCGAATGCACCATAGAGAGATGCCACCTGGCTATCTGCCTTGACCGCCATGGGCGGAAGCATATGTTCTCCTTCAAAAGCTACGATTTTTGTCGTACTGCTACCGATATCGATTCCTATTTTGACAGGCATGTTTTCAACCTCCTCATATCACTTAACTGTTCATCGTCTCATTTCCAGATACATTTCCACAGTTCGAGACCGTCAGCCAAACACTTTATCCACAGCATCCTGTACAGAACTGACGCCAATGACCCGGATCTTACTTCCTTTTTTACACTCTTCCAACGAGACAAGCGGCACCACACATTCTTCGAAGCCCAGCTTCTCTGCCTCTGCCACGCGTTGTTTTGCCATGCTGACTGCCCGGACCTCGCCGCTTAATCCCACTTCACCGAAAGCGACCAGTTTCGGATTCAGTGCCTTATTCCGGAAGCTGGACAGAATCGCCAGCACGATTCCCAGATCGATCGCCGGTTCCTGGATCTTGATACCTCCGGTGATATTCACGTAGGCATCACAGGAAGATAATTGCACTCCGGAACGTTTCTCCAGCACTGCCATCAGGAGATTTACACGGTTGAAATCCGTACCGGTGGTCTGTCTTCTGGGAATTCCGAAATTGCTGTGGCACACCAGCGCCTGCAGTTCGATCAGAAGCGGCCTGGTGCCCTCCATAGTACATGCCACCACAGAGCCACTGGCATTCTCCGGTCGTCCGTTCAACATATATTCCGAAGGGTTCTTCACCTCCGCGAGTCCCGTCTCTCGCATCTCGAAAACACCGATCTCGTTCGTGGACCCGAAACGGTTCTTCACCCCACGCAGGATACGGTAGGAAGCATGTCTGTCCCCTTCAAAATAAAGTACCGTGTCCACCATATGTTCCAACACTCTGGGTCCCGCTACGGTTCCTTCTTTTGTTACATGTCCCACAATAAAAATAGAAATCCCCAATCCTTTTGCCAGTTGCAACAGGATGCCTGTGGATTCCCGCACCTGTGATACGCTTCCCGGTGCTGCAGATACATTTTCATTATACATGGTCTGAATGGAATCTATGATCACGACCTCCGGCTTGCTCCTGCGGATCACTTCGCCGATGATGTCCAGATTCGTCTCACACAGCAGGAGCATATGTTCCGAAAATGTGCCGAGCCTGTCCGCCCGCATCTTGATCTGTACCTTGGATTCCTCTCCGGAGATATACAATACCTTATGTCCGGCCTCTGACAGATTGTGACACACCTGAAGCAGCAGGGTAGATTTACCGATCCCCGGATCGCCTCCTACCAGAGTCAGGGAACCCTGTACGATTCCGCCACCGAGCACCCGGTCCAGTTCTTTGATCCCGGTGAGTGTCTTGTTCTCCTCACGGATCGCGATTTCAGATAATACACAGGGTTCGGAAGCCTCTCTGCGCTCTCTTCTGCTCCCGGTGCCGGTGTTTTTCAATACCGTTTTATCTATCGTCTCTTCCACGAAAGTGTTCCACTCTCTGCAGCCGGGGCATTGTCCCAGCCATTTCGTGGATTCATAGCCACAGTTCTGACAGAAAAAAACGGTGGCTGTCTTACCTTTTGCCATGCTCTCTCCTCAATCGTTATAAAAAAGAGCCCAGACACGAAGTACTACAATATCCTCCGTGTCTGGACTCCTTTGCAGTGCGCCTTTACGCCTCTACGATCTTCACAGGTACTTCCCCTGCTGCTTCCAGTTCTACACTCAGGCTCAGCTTGCCGCCAAGTCCGGTCTTCATGGTTCCTACGTTCTTACCGTCAATAAATACTTCGTACTCGGTGTCGTCCTTTAATCCTACTGTGATCTGAGAATCTTCATCACCTTCTACGATGAATTCTACACTGTTATCGGACTCTTTGAACTCCAACACACTGGTTCCGGGAACAGATTCATATAAAAACATACCGTTCTTCTCCAGCTTTGTCATCTCATTGTAGGTCTTAACCTTCAGCAGATCCCCTGCATGCTCATAATCTTCTACCTTTGCCTTCTTGGCCAACTTATGATTACCAAAGCTGATAGATCCGTCTGCTTCACTGCGAAGTATTTCTTCCACTACTGCCATCTGTCTGTCCTCCTGAAAGTAACTGCATCCGCAACACTTCTTTATCTTTCGTCCTTTGCGAATGGGGTTTGAATAGTTACAGTATAATATATCTCACCCTGTTTTTCTACAAAAAAATTTTTAAATTTTGTAACTATTCAGAGTCATTTAAATATCATTGAATATTCGTCGAATGCTTGCATTCGTAAGAATATTTCATGATATTTATAAGACGAAGTAACCTCAATGAGCAAAAGGAAAGCTCTGCAAGAGCGATTTTGCGAATTGAGTGACTGAATAGTTACAAATGCTTAATTCTTAACCGTAAATACGACTTTACCATTCTTAAATCCTGCAGAAACCTTATCTCCCGGCACCACCTTTTTCAGCAGTATCTCTTCTGCCAGAGCATCCTCTACCACTGACTGGATCGCACGCTTTAAGGGTCTCGCTCCCATCTTATTGTCAGCATATTTTTTCACCAAATGCTCCTTCAGTGCTGCAGTGATCGTCAGATGGATGCCCAGCTGGTCCTCGCATCTCTTATACAGATTGGATGCCAGCAGATTTACGATCTCTTTCATATTCTCATTGTTCAGCTGGTGGAACACGATAATGTCATCGATACGGTTGATGAATTCCGGCTTGAAGCTGCGCTTTACCTCTTCCATGACATTGGATTTCATTTTCTCATAATCCTTCGTCTCGCTCTTCTCCGTTGCGAAGCCGAGATTCTTGGGATCTACAATCCGCTGTGCTCCGGCGTTGGATGTCATGATCAGCACCGTATTCTTGAAGCTGACCTTTCTGCCCTTGGAATCCGTAATATGACCGTCATCCAGCACCTGCAAAAGTACGTTGAACACATCCGGATGAGCCTTTTCGATCTCATCAAACAGAACGACAGAATAAGGATTCCTGCGGACCTTCTCGCTCAACTGGCCACCTTCTTCAAATCCCACATATCCGGGCGGGGAACCGATCATCTTGGATACCGAATGACCTTCCATATACTCCGACATATCCACACGGATCATGGCATCTTCCGAGCCGAACATAGCCTCTGCAAGCGCCTTGGATAATTCCGTCTTGCCGACGCCGGTAGGTCCTAAGAACAGGAAAGAACCGATGGGACGGTTCGGATCCTTCAGTCCCACACGGCCTCTGCGGATGGCTTTGGCCACGGCGGTAACTGCCTCTTCCTGACCAATCACACGCTTATGCAATGTCTTCTCCAGCTTCAGAAGTCTCTCGCTTTCCTTCTCTGCCAGCTTCTGCACCGGGATTTTGGTCCACTGGGCCACCACCTCGGCGATCTCATTTTCACCGATGCTTAAAGTATTTTCCTCTTCCCTTTTTTCACGCTTTTTCAGCAAACGCTCCTGCTTCTTTACCAGAGCATCCTGTTTCTTCTTGATCTCTGCCATCTGGGCAAAAGCTTCCACGCGGATAGCCTTCTCCATCTCCCAGTCCAGCTCCCGGATCTTATCCGAGATCTCCTTTGCCTTATCCGGTGCATCCATTGCATGCAGTCTGGCACTGGCCGCTGCCTCATCGATCAGGTCAATCGCCTTGTCGGGCAGATTCCTATCATTGATATAACGACTGGACAGTCTCACTGCCGCCTCCACCGCTTCCGGTGTAATGGTCACATGGTGATGTGCTTCGTACTTCCCCTTGATACCCTCCAGGATGCGGACAGCCTCTTCCTCTGTGGGTTCTTCCACCGTAACCGGCTGGAATCTCCGCTCCAGTGCAGCATCCTTCTCAATATACTTGCGATACTCCGCGATCGTGGTCGCACCGATCAGTTGGATCTCTCCGCGGGCCAGAGACGGTTTCATGATATTGGACGCATCAATAGCCCCCTCGGCACCTCCGGCACCGATGATCGTATGCAATTCATCCAGGAATAAAATAATATTCCCATCCTCTGTGACTTCCTTCAGTACCTTCTTGATCCGCTCCTCGAACTCTCCGCGGTACTTACTTCCCGCTACCATTCCGGACAGATCCAGTGTCAGTACTCTCTTATTCTGCACCGTAAAAGGCACATCTCCCGCCACGATCCGGGCTGCCAGTCCTTCCACCACGGCGGTCTTGCCAACACCGGGTTCCCCGACCAGGCAGGGATTGTTCTTCGTCCGTCGGCTCAGGATCTGGATCACTCTGCGGATTTCTTCATCTCTTCCGACTACCGGATCCAGCTTTCCTTCCCTGGCCAGCGCCGTCAGATCCCGGCTGTACTGCTCCAACGTAGACTGTTTCGCCTTACGGTCTCCCTTTTTTCCAAGGTCTTCTTTGTACAGATTGCCGTCCTGTCCGATAGCGATCAGGGTATCCACATAAATTTTCTGTACATTGGCTCCCAGCGTGTTCAACAGGCGTACCGCTACGTTTTCCCCCTCTTTGATCAGGGCCAGCAGCAAATGCTCCGTTCCGGTCTGCTTCTGTCCGAAACGTGCGGCCTGATGGTGTGCTTCCTCCAGGATTCTCGCGGCTCTGGGAGAATATCCCTCTCTGTCCTTCACTGCGACACCGTTCTCAAACGCAATCAAATCCCGGATCATGTCCATGACCTGCCCGGTCTCCACACCGTTATCAGCCAATACCTTGGCCGCCACACCGGTGTCTTCCTTTAATAATCCTACCAGAATGTGTTCCGTTCCGATGTAACCCTGCTTCAGGCTCCTTGCACATCTGGAAGCCTGCGCCAGCGCATTTTGCGCCTTATCCGTAAACTGTGACTGCATCAATTCAGTCCTCCATACTCTTCATATATTTCATCAATCAGCTCATGAACTTCCTGCCTGGAAATATTCTTGCAGCTGCTCTTAGCCAGTATTACCTGCAATTCCTTCCGCAATTCATCTACCGCACGCATGCGATCCACATCGAGTGCAATTACCGCGCCTTTTCGCCGGTCTACCTTAACATAACCTTCCTGCTTCAGAACCGTATATGCCTTATTTACTGTATGCATATTGATCCCGATCGTATCCGCCAGCTGGCGCACGCTGGGCAGAGAATCTCCTTCATGAAATTGTGACGTGGCAATTCCCATGATGATCTGATTGCGTAATTGCATATAGAGTGCTTCATCACTGTTGAAATCTATCTCTATTATCATCAAACTCGCTCCCTTCCCATGTCACTGATTGTTATATTCCTATTATAACAGTGAACGCAGTACTGTCAACTGTAACCGGGGAAAGTTTATCGTTTTTTAATCAAAAACGGCATCTCACTTGTGCAAGATGCCGTTTGCATTTTATTGATCTTCGTCTCCGTCCCAATTCAGGAATTCAAATTCAAATTCATCATCATCTGACATGAAGTTTTTGGACTTCCAGCCGGGATTCTGATTGCCTTCACTCTGCGGTACAGGCTTTGTGGGTCTTGCCACCGGTCTGCCGGCCTGCTGCGCTGGTCTTTCACTCTGCGGTGCCGTGGGTCTGCCTCCCTGAGGTGCAGGTCTTCCCTGTCCAGGTGTCACCGGTCTGCCTCCCTGAGGTGCAGGTCTTCTCTCCTGCGGTGCCGCAGGTCTTACGGTCTGTCCAATGGGTCTCTCGCCCTGAGGTGCGGGTCTGCCATCTGGACGTGTTCCCTGGCCTGTCGGTCTGGATGCCGGTCTTCTCTCGGCTCCCACTTCATGCATTACTTTCTGGCTGCCTTGCGGTCTGCCTCCCTGCGGTCTGCCTCCCTGAGGTGCGGGTCTGCCGTTTTGGGGTCTGCCTCCCTGGGGTCTGTCCACTCTTCTTCTGCGGGCCGTTTCCTCTTCCACGTCGGAGAAATAGGATGCGTCATTCATATCTTTGATTTTGAAGATCAACAGTGTCACCGCTGCTACCGCCGCTACAAGCAGAATCACCAAAATAATGATGACTGCTTTCTGGCTGCTGATCTTTTTCTGATTGGTCTCATACTGTGCATTGATCTCTGTGATCTGGTTCAGGGAATTGAACAGATCATCAATCTTATATTGCTTCTGCCCTGCCATGTCCAACAGATACCATGCATCTCCCTGCATCTGAGTATCCCAGTCTTTGGATGTGGTCTGGGTATCTTCCGCAGGCTGCTCGTCTGTGGGTTGTTCCTCTACCGGCTGTTCTTCTACCGGTGCCTGCAGCTCTCCGGATAATGCAACATAATCCGAACGAATGAAGCCTGTCACCTCGACACTGTTGGAAATAAAGCTTATCTGATACCATGTCTTTCCATCGGTTCCTGTTGCCTGTCCGGTCACAGTCAGTGCCATTCCATTCTCCGCAGTAGTCACGATCTGGCTGGTGGTAGACGCATTGCTGCGCACACGAACAGACTGACCTCCGGTCACGGTCGCACTCAGGGGTTCCACTGCAGTAACCTCCACAGGAGTCTCATTCACAACAGGCGCCGGTGTTGCTGTGGTCGTAGTCGTTGTAGTAGTTGTTGTAGTTGTTGTACCTGAAGAAGACGGCGGGGTAGATCCGTCGGTAATGCTTACCAGATCGGAACGAATATATCCCAGCGTATTCGCATCCACATATACTTCATACCAGGTATAACCGTCTGCTCCCTTGGTCTGACTTTTGATGGAGATCGCCTTATCCTTGGCTGCGCTGCCGATCACTTCACTGGAAGAATCCGCAGTTTTACGGATCTTAGCACTGGATGCTGTTACCTTGGCTGCACTTTCCGCATGGCTGACAATTGCCAGATTCTCACTAAAAAGTCCTGCTCCCAACACAAATACCAGTGCCAGCATTCCCCAGAAAACCTTACATTTACTTATTCTCTGTACTGTCTTTTTCATCTGCAACTCCTTTTGTATCCTGACCTTGTCTTACGCTTCATCGATTGCTTTGCCAATGTCATGACGCATGTATTTATTCTCGAAAGAGATCCATTCCGTTGCCGCATAAGCGTTGGCACGGGCTTCTTTCAGATCTGCTCCCTTCGCCGTCACCCCCAGGACACGACCACCGTTTGTAACGATTCCCTTGTCCGTAAGCTTCGTTCCGGCATGGAAGCAATAATAACCGTCTTTTCCGTCGAAGTTCTCCAGACCGCTTATTACAAATCCCTTCTCATAGGATACGGGATAGCCGTCGCTTGCCAGGACCACACATACCGCAGCATTGTCCTCAAATTGCAGGTCGATCTGATCCAGTGTGCCGTCCACACAGGCTTCCATCACTTCGATAATATCATTTTTCATACGCGGCAGTACCACCTGCGCCTCCGGATCACCGAATCTGGCATTGTATTCTAATACCTTGGGGCCGTTCGGAGTCAGCATCAGTCCGAAGAAAATGACTCCCTTGAAAGGTCTGCCTTCCGCTGCCATGGCATCCACGGTAGCCTGGTAGATATATTTCTTACAGAATGCATCCACTTCCTCTGTATAGAAGGGGCTGGGAGAAAAGGTTCCCATACCACCGGTGTTCAGCCCCTGATCGCCGTCCTTTGCTCTCTTATGATCCTGCGCAGAAGTCATGATGCGGATGGTCTTGCCGTCCTTCGTTACGTTGGCCTGGCCCTTGAGCGTTTCCAGCAGGCGCTGCAGGCGCAGCTGCTCGTCGCGCTTTTTCAGCAGGCGGTCACGGGTGTCGTCGTCGGGGTCGATGACCAGCGCACCGGTGCTTCCGTCCGCGATGGCGGCGCGGCCCTCCAGCTCG
>ENA-OROK01003930-OROK01003930.1-human-gut-metagenome-genome-assembly--contig:-NODE-3930-length-11261-cov-2.134749_pt1 | contig 11261 bp, 13 predicted proteins | sample MGYA00242127_ERZ509046 | MGnify/ENA primary metagenome ERZ509046 (study PRJEB26280, sample SAMEA2338728) | human gut metagenome | biome: human gut; feature: human-associated habitat; material: faeces... | reverse complement strand
CCTGCGCCCCGGGCCGCGCCTGCCGGTTATCCTCAAGGCTTTTGCGAAGGCCGTCCACCCGGAGGTGAAATGGTGACCCCGCTCCTGGAGGCACGCGGCCTTTCATACGCCGTCGGCGGGCGCGCCGGAGGCGAGGGAAGCGAGGCTGTCCCAGCCGGTGCCGAAGATACGGGTCAGAAGCTGTGCCGAGATGTCGTTCTCAAGCGATCCGGCGGAAAGGAGCGGATCGGCCATACTGCCTCCTTGGGAAAACGCCCTGTTACGGAGCGGGCTGCCCGGACGCCAGGCTCTTAAGAAGCCCGCGCATGCGGGGCGAAAGCTGAGCCGGCGAAACGCCGGGCGCGGGTCCCCCGTCTGCGGAATGAAGGAGAAAGCTGACGGCGCGGCAGGCTCCGCCCCGTACGCCGCAGTCGGCGGGCGTGAGGCCTCCCTCCGTTCTCGCGCCGGGGGAGGCTCCGCATTCCAGGAGGAGCCGGCACATGTCCGGTCTGTCCCTGTACGCGGCGATATGCAGGGGGGTGAGTCCGTGTCTGTCCCTGGCGTCCGGGGAAGCGCCTGCCCTGATGAGTTCTCCGGCAGCGGCCCAGTGCAGGGGCGTGACGCCATCCCTGTCCGCGTCGTCAGCCGGGGCGCCGCAGGAAAGGAGTTCCCGCGCCGTGTTTTCCTTTCCCGCGCGCAGGGCGGCGGAGAGCAGGGGCTCTTCGTTCCTGCCCGCGCGCTGGCGTATGTCGGCACCGGCGCGCAGGAGCGGCGGGATCATGAGGGAGCGGCCGAGACGCACGGCGAGGGCCAGCGGCGTTTCGGAAAATCCCCGCATGCCGCGGAAGTCGGGATCGGCCCCGAAGCCGGCCATTCTGGCGAGCGTATGCCTGAGCAGCGCGAAATCGTCAGCCGTGACGGCCCCCATGAGGGCAGCCCGGCACCGTTCCGAAGAGAGCGCGATGCCGGGCAGGGGAAGGGGCTGGGCAGTGCGCGCCGGGGAAGGCCTGCTCCCTGTGGCTGCCGGGGAAGAGACAAAGCGGGCGGACGCACGGAGCGGGGCGCGCCGGGGAAAGGGGCGGGATGCCGGAAGACGGGGCGTCACCTCTTTTTTCCTCCCGTGAGCGTCCGCGCGAGCCAGGCGGAGAAGGAGATGTATTTTTTCTCCCTCAGGACGGCGAGCCTCCAGCTGGCGCAGGCCGCGGGCACGAGGCCCGCGCAGAACACGGAGAGGCAGGCGGCCGAAGAGAAGAGACGGACGGGAAGAGGCGAGCTCTCAAAGAAAGCCTGCCTGAGGAAGCCGAGGGCGGCGAAGAGGCAGAGTCCCATGCCGCAGAAAAACTCCGTCCGCCGTACGCGAATGAAGTTTTTTTCCTGTCCCGGCGTGAGATTCCAGGCAGCGGACACGGCGCTGAACGGGGCTTTTTCCAGGGCCGCGCTCCGTCTGCGCGCTCCGGAGAGCTGTTTTAAAGCGTCCTGAAAGAGGTTCCGGAAGGGGACGCCGGCGATAAGATCCCGGGCAAAGCGCCGGGTGAGTCCCGTGCCGAGAGCCTCGCCAAGTTTTTTCCCGTTTCTCTTTTCCTGTGTCACGCGGCGCCTCCCGTCCGGACGGGCGCTGAAAGGAAGAGGAAGATACGCATGTCAGGCATGAGTTCCCTCCCCGTCGGCTCCGGAGTCCACGGACAGAATGGGGATGCCGTCTGCGTCCTGGAAGAAGAGGGCCCTGCCGTCCGCATGCTTTTCCCTCTCGAAGCACGCGAAGACCATTGAGCCCGCGTGCGGGCCGTTGCGGACGCGGATGTACTTTAAGGGGGAGCCGCAGGAGGGGCAGTTCCACTGTCCTTTGGCCCTGGGCACGGGTTCCTCGGGCGTGCCGTCGTCGTTGAAGAAGAGGGCTGTGCCTCCTTTATGTTTTTCCTTCTCGAAACAGGCTGTATAGATCCGGCCGTTTCTGCCTGTGCGGCGGCACAGTCCCTGATGGCACTCCGGGCAGACGTAGGGCAGGGGAACTGCGGGATTTTCGGGATCGGGATAGCGTCTGCCGCGGCAGGCCGTGCTGCCGCGGAATTCGTTGCAGCCCCAGAAGAGCACGCGGCCCTCACGGAAGACCGGATGCATGCCGGAGCCGCACAGGGGACAGGTTACGGGCTCATCCTGTCTGTTTTTCATGTTTTCCTCCTGCATCAGGCCCTGACGCCAGCCTGAAGAAGTGAGCGGATTTCCCGGAACCAGGCTGCCCCGGCCTCGCGCGGCGTGGGTTCACTGCCGCACTCCAGGACAAAAGCTCCCTGGAGCCAGTCCCAGGGCCTGCGCCAGGGCAGTTCCTGAAGGTCATCCTCATCGGGATCGTAGGAGGGCACGTCGCAGGCTTCCTCAAAGCCCCTGAGAAATTCCTCGCGCTCCTTCCCGCTGTATCGGTGAAAGAGAATGGAGACCATTTTCCTGCTCCTCAGTTCCCGCTGCTTCTGTGCGGCTCCGGCGCCGCCTGATCCGGCGGGGGCGATCCGGTTCCGGCGCGCCGCGCGGCCCGGATATTGAGCGCGCCGGCCAGGACGGCGAAGGAATTTCCGCCAAGCGTGGCTATGCGCGCGCCGGAAGGCGTCACCCAGAGGGCGGCGGGAAGCCTGACCCTGCCGAGGTGGGATGCCGCGAACGCGGTATTCCGGCGGACGCATTCGAGAGCGGCCGTGAATGTTTCTCCTGTTCCTTCCGGAGCGAGGAGCCTGGCTGCAGACTCCGTGTCTCCGGCTGGCGCAATGAAGACCGGGAAGCGCAGTTCGGACGCCTTTTCCCGGATGAGATTTGAAAGCGTCTGGCAGGCGGGACAGGAAGGAGAGGAGAAGAGCACGAGCACATCGGCCCCGCTTCCGGGCGTGCCCGCCGCGTGCAGGAGCGGGGAATCTTTCAGAAAAGCCCGCGCGTCCTCATCGGGAACGGTCCGGGCGTTCATGAGCGCGGCGGCCGTGCTTCCCGCGCTTTCCTCTTCAGCCGCGGGGAGAGCCGGTGCCGATACGGCAGGCATGCCGGCTGGTGAGTGCAGATCCGTCTCGAGCGGGAAGGTTCCGGCTTCCTGGTCCGGCGAGGGCTTCCTCGTGATGACGGGGTCCTCTGGGGACGCGTCAGAGAGGAAACGGAGAATGGCGGGAGCGGTCCGGGAGGAGGACGAAGGCTGCGCTGCGAAAGCCTGGGGGAGGGGCTGACCGCCGGGCAGGGAAGGAGCGGAACCGGCAGGCTGTTCTCCCCGGCCGCCGCCGGAGACCGGAGGCCGGTGCGCTTCTCCGGCAGTGAACGGCGTGGAAGAGTTCCCGACAGTCCGGATCCGCAGCGCCTCGATGCGCACCGCGGCGTCCATGCCGTAGGCTTCCTCGAGACGGGCGCAGGCTCCGGCCCAGTCTGCCAGCGCGTCTCCGCTTTCTGTCTGCTGCGCTGCCCTGAGGAGCTCAAAGGCGGCAAATCCGGCCAGGAGGCCTGCCAGAAGGACCAGGGAAGAGGGCAGGCGGCTGAGAGACCTGAGCGCCGCTCTTCCCCGTCTCCCTGCCTGCCGGGAACGGGTTCCCGCGGAACGGGAAGCAGACGACTGTGCGGCAGTGCCGTCAGAAGAGGCCATGCTTATTTTCCTCCCTGAGAAGACACAGACGACGGTGCGGCTGAAGCGAGCCTGAGCGCTTCTGCCATGAGCCTGCGGGGCGGCGCGCCGCGCCCGAGGCGGCCGCCAATGACAAAGGAAGGTGTGGCGTCAAGATGGAGGCGCCGGGCCAGTCCGGCATCTTCCCGGAGAGTGTTCTGCCAGCGCGGATCCTTCAGGATGGCTGCGAGCTTTTCCCCGGGGAAACCGGCTTTCGCCGCGAACTCAGCGAGGACCCGGTCCGTCATGGCCGGCTCTTTCCAGGCCCGTTCCGTATCCTCCATGAGCAGGTCGTGGAAACGGGCTCCGGCTGCCGGGTCGGCGGCCTCGATGCCGAGGGCCGCGGCAGCCGCTTTTGTGTCTTCGGGACTCACGCAGAGAAAACGGCGGGTGACGCGCCAGGCAAGCCCCCTGTAGAGGGTGTGGGCACGGCGGCACCAGGCGCAGTCGAAATCGGTGAATACGGTCACGACAGGACCTTCCGTGCCGTGCACGGCCCGTGCCGGATCAGGATCGAGCACAGGCTTTGCGGCAAGCTGGCGTTTCCAGTCCGCGGCCATGGCTGCGGCGCGTTCATTCTCCGCCGCGTCCCTGACAACGGCCAGGAGTTCGGACGGATGCGCGCGGATAATCCGCATGATGTCTGTGTCCGATTTCTCAGGACTGAGGAGCCCGTCTTTCTGCAGGCAGACAAATCCGGCCAGGGTGAAAGTGAGCGCGGCGGCGAAGGCCAGTATGGTGAAACGCGAAAAACCGTTCATGCGCGTGCTTCCTTTCTGGCGCGGAGGGGGGAGGCGCTCCCGCAGGTTCCGGCGAAGCGGGCGGATCCGGCGGAATACGCGTCCGCTCCCCCTGTATCGTCGTCGCGCCAGTCGCCGCCTTCCCGCAGGTACGGATTTTCCTCCCCGGGAACGCTGTTTCCTGATTCAGGCCTGCAGCCGGGACGGGAGACAGATGTCCCCTCCCCGGGGGCAGCGCCGGGCATTCCGGACTGGCCTGCGTCTCCGCTGTTTGCGCAGACGGCTTCCATTCCGGGCCATGTGCCGTCAGACCGGTAAAAGCAGGCGATGTCGATGACAGGCTGGCCCCTGCGCTCTTCGCACCAGACATAGCCTCTGAATTCGCAGCCCCTGAACTGAGCTGCGTTGACGAGATCCGCCTCCCCGAGGCCGCAGACTTCCTGCAGGTTCCGGAGGCGGGCGTAGCAGCGGCGGCGGACCGTGGGCACGGGCGAGAGAACGTTGAAACGCACTTCGATGGTTCTGCCGCGCCGCGGTCCTTCCAGAATAAGCAGGGAAAAGACGAGATATTCGCGGCCGCGGAGGAGCGAGGAACGCGTGTCCGTGATCCGCATGTGGTAGAGCCCGGCAGGAATTTTTTCCGGGCGTCCGGCCCAGAGGGCGTTTGCCGAGTAGTCGGGGAGAAGCGCGTAATACTCTTCGCCGAGAAAGGAGAGATCAAAAGAATCCGGCATGCTGGTTTCCTTTAATTATAATTTTTTTAATTAATGAACGTTTTTTATAATTGGACTGAAGAGGGACGGAAGGCGCGGCGCCTGGCGCGATCCGGAAAACTGTCCGGGCAGGCGGGCGTTCTGCTGAAGCTTCCGGGATTTTCATCCATGCCGGGCCAGGTGCCGTCGAGATAGTAAAAGCGGACGATCTTGGAGGCGGGAAGGCCCTCAAAGCGGTAATTCCAGACAGTTCCGGTGAACTCCCTGCCGTGGAACATGGCAGCGTCTTCAAGAGGCCCGCCGCCGAGGCCGCAGACGAGCTGCAGACACCGGATGCGCTCGCAGGCACGCCGGCGTATGCGGGTGAGGGGGTGATAGATATAGAAGCTGAGGTCCGTGTGCGAGCCCGCGAAACTGCCGTCGCACACGATGAGATCGAACCCGAGGTGTCCGCTGCGCCTGTCACCCAGGAAGCGGGAGCTCAGGATGTGGAAGCGGTAGTCGCCGGATGGCAGGAGATCGGCTGACGCCGCCAGCTTCGCGTTGGCCGAGAAGTCGGGCGCGGCGAGGAAGAAGTCGTCGTCGAGGCGCGTGAAGTCAAAACCCGTTCCCATGATGAAGTCTCCTTCTTACTGTACGCTGTCCGACGCGAAAATGCCTGAAAACTGGCCTGTCCCGCGGGGGACAGCCAGGCGGGACGCCCTCCTGCAGAGCGGACGGGCCGGAGCCGGATGCGCGATCGTCCGCGAGCAGGACGGCGTGACCGGATGCCCCGGCCAGCTGAAGTCCGTGCGGTAGAAACGCACGAGGTCAATCTCGAGCTCTCCCTCACACACGTGCCTCCACAGCCCGCCTCCGAATTCCCTTCCGACAAAGTCCGCCGTGTTCAGCAGACGCTCCCTGCCGAGGCCGGAGGCGTCCTGAAGCGTTCTCAGGCGCGTGAGCTCGCGGCGCCGCTGCTGGGGATTCACGGAAAACACGTAGATGGAATGGTTGAGGCGCCTGCCGCAGAAGGGGCCGTGGGTCACTTCGAGCCTGAAGCTGATGTGCTCTCTCCCCGGCGTGCCGGCGAAGGCGCACGATATGATCCTCAGAAGGTAATTGCCCGAGGGAAGTCCGCGTACGGCGCGTGCCGCCCGGAAATTGGCCGAGAAGTCCGCTCTGGCGTCCTCAAAAATGCTGCCGAGCTCACTGAAGCGGAAAACGCTGTTCATGCTTTGCTCCCTGAAGTTTTAATAAACATGTTTTACGTTTAAAACGTTTTTTAATATTTCACAGACGGGGCACGGCTCCCGTACGCACACCCTTACGCCCCAAAGGCCGGGCTGGTCAAGTATTTTTATTTTTCTGACGTATATAAAAGTTTTATTAATTGGCGCCTGTCCCGGATTGGGAGCAGTGCCATGTGCCCGGTTCCCGTGCCCGCCGGGGCCGGCAGACACGCTTCCGGGAAGACGGCCTGCTGCAGGCGCCTGTTTCAGCCCTGCTGTTTCCGGCCAGTAGGTTCGTTTTTCCCGCCGTCCTTCACGAGGGGCTCCCACCATGCCGGGAAGGGGGCGATATGCTTTGAGAGCGGAACGGCCTCTCCTATGAGCGGCGTGAGAAACTGGTACGCCCTGCCTTCTGACGCGGCGAGGGCGCGGCGGAAGGGATCATACCATGTGTGGTACGCGATGCTGAATTTGCCGATATGCACGGGCATGAACTGGCGGGCGCCGAGATCCTCAGCGGCCTGACAGGCCTCCTCGGGGAACATATGCACGTAATGCCAGTTTTTATCGTACTGGCCGCAGTCGAGGAGCGCGAGATCCACAGGGCCGTACTGTCTGCCGGCTTCCCTGAAATGGGGCCCGTAGCCGCTGTCGCCGCTGAAGAGGAAGGAAAAGTCCGGACTGCGCAGAAGCAGGCCGCCCCAGAGGCTCTTATCACGGGTCAGTCCCCGGCCCGAGAAATGCCTGCCCGGAAGGAACGTCAGGGAGACGCCGTTTCCGGCATCGAGGGACTGATGCCAGTCGAGCTCGTGGATGCGCGCCGTGTCGAATCCCCAGGCTCTCAGGTGCGCGCCCGTTCCGAGGCCGCAGGCCACATTTCTGATTTTCGGGCGGAGCGCCGTAATGGTGGGGAAGTCGAGATGATCCCAGTGGTCGTGGGAAAGAAAAAGCCAGTCTATGGCCGGCATATCCGAGGCCTGCACAACAGCCGTGCCTGGGAAGGCCCCTGTCGTGAAGGAGACAGGGGAGGCGTGCAGGCTGAAGACCGGGTCGGCCAGAATGCTCAGGCCGTGCAGCCTGAGGAAGAAGGAGGAGTGTCCGTACCACTGCAGGACGTCCCTGTCTGCGGGGAAAGAGGCCGGATTGACCTGGCTTACGGGGAGGGGGGATGCCGGGACAGTGTCGGTTTTCTTCGAGAGCAGGAAGTCGGCCCACAGTTTGATGGTGCTGCCTTCGCCCGTGCTCATGGGAGTGGGGAGCAGATTGACGAATCTGCCGTCCCTGAAATGCGGGGAGGCGGCGAAGCGCCGGATATCCTCCTCATCCGGAAGGGCGCCGAATTTTTCCTGATGCAGGAAAAGAGCCGCGCCGCCCGCGCCAAGGGCGGTAAACCCGGCCGCAGCGCCGAGAGATTTCAGCAGGGATCGTCTGTTCATGATTTTTCACTCCGTTTTTTGGGATGGCGGTCACTATGCAACTGCCGGCCCCCGGGCGCAAGCGCAGAATTTTCAGGCAGGCCTGCCGCGGGAAAAAACGGAGCTTCTGCCTTCTCCCAAGGCCTCTTCTGTCCCTGAGCGGGCGGATTTTTCAGGGAGCAGCTTGCTTTCGGCCGCCGTATGCCTGAAGATGAAAGCAAAAAGAGGAGGGGAAGCCATGAAAGGAACCGGCACTGCCGCTCAGAATCTGCAGGAACTCGTGGCCAGGATACGCCGTCAGATCGCCGGGGATAAGAAAAGCGGGTATCTCGCGGAAAAGCCCTTTAAAAAGGATCTGGCTGAAAGGTACAGGGCGCGTTCGGAAAGAACTTCCCGGGAAGGTACGGGAGAAGCGGATCGGGATTAGGCCTGGATCTGCCGCTTTGGCCGGGCTTCGGGGAAGTCGGAAGGTCTGCGCTTCTCCGCCGTCCCTGCGCCGCGGTCCGCTGATGGCGCGCATGGCGCCCCTGTCAGCCTGGACGCCTGCGCGGAAGGGGCTGACTGATAATCCTTTCCGGAGCAGGCTCCGGGAAACAGCGCTATGGATGTTCCCGGACCTGTCCATGAGACGTGCGGGACGCAGGCAGGGCGGAATCCCTCCGGGAGCCTGTCTCAGGGCCGCTGTCAGAGATCCGGCGTCTTTTGCTGATCAGAGCGGTTGAAGAGAATTTCCAAGTCGGTTACTATACAGAAAGCACGTATGTCCGAAAAGAAAAATTTTTGTGACATTCTGACTACAGGCCCTGCCGCGCTTCAGCCACGCGTCATGGCCGACGCCGATCGGATCCCCCGGACAGGGGCCGGTTCCGATCCCATTATCAAGGATTGTGTATGTCTGAACGAGTATCCGCCAGCAGTGTCTGGAAAAAATGGCTGAGCAAGGTCCGCAGGACGCCGAAGAAATTTACCAGGATTCCGCGCAGTGAACTGGATGAAGAACTGTGCGCGGCCGCCCTGGAATGTTCCCCCAGGGTGTACAAATATATTCCCGGCGATCTGCGCACGGACGCTGTGAAGGAGACAGCGGCTGCTCAGTGGTATCATTTTGTACGGGAGGATCCGGAACGCCTCGACAGCGTGCCCGGCAGTCTCATGGGGCGCGTGGCGGAAAAGCTGGTCGCCGATTCTGTCGACTTTTTCGAAATGCTTCCCGAAAGCGCGAAGACGCGGGATCTGACGCTCTTGGCTCTCAGAAACGGGGCTTCCCTGCGCTTTGTCCCTGAGCGGTATTTCAGTGCCGAATTCATCCGTATCGCCGTGGAGGCGTGGCCGTTAAACCTTGAATTCGTGCCAGAGGAATACAAGACGCCGCAGATGTGCGCCAGGGCCGTGGAGCATGACGGGGCCTGCCTCGCCTTTGTGCCCGAGAGTTTTATCACCCGGGAGCTCTGTCTCTCCGCCGTGAAGAGCGTGGGCGGCGCGCTGGCCTCAGTGCCGGTGAGATTCCGTGATCGCGAAATCTGCCTCGCCGCCGTGAAGAACGATGTCCCCCTCGGCCGGGCCTGGAAATCCGTTCCCGAATGCCTCAGGGATGAGGAGATGTGCCTGGAAGCCATACGGCAGAACAGCTCGGCCATTGAAATCGTGCCCAAAGAAAAGCGTGTTCCGGAGATGTGCCTGAAGTTCCTGGCGGTCAACGGGCTCGCCCTGGAATCAATTCCCAAAAAACTGCGCTCCGCGGCGTACTGCACCGCGGCTGTCAAATCCAATGCCTACGCGCTCGACTACGTTCCCGAAGAATTCAGGACGCGGGAACTGTGTCTGCTCGCCCTGGATGGCGCCCGCTGCGGGGATTCCCTGCTGCGCTGCGTGCCCAAAAAACTGCGCGGCGGAGAACTCTGCCGCCGTTTTGTGGAGAAGGACGGGACAGCGCTTGCCGAAGTGCCGGCGAAGTTCAGGAATGAGGAACTCTGCGCTCTCGCCCTCAGGCAGGTCGCCAGGCGCGAGGGACGTCACGAGCACTACAGTCAGGCCCATCAGCTGAGCGGGGTGCTGGACGCCATACCGCATCCTCTCGCTGAAAAACTGGTGCGCGCCATACTGACCCCGGAAAACACGGAGGACGTGGCTATTCTCAGGGACTTTATCCGCTACGAGGAAAGGCTTGCCGGGATGGACGGGGACAGGAAGCAGAAAAACAGGCTTTCCATTGTGAAGCTTCTGAAGGATATTGTCGGGAATTCCCGCGTGACAGCCTGAAAAGACTGACAGGAAAGCGGACGGCCCTTCCTCTTCTATGGGAAGGGCCATCCGCTTTTTTCTGAAGAGGAGAGGGCTCCGCTCCTTGTCCCCCGGGCTGGCACCGTGGAGACGGGAAGCCCCTCTTCTCCGTTCTTGCGGCGGCGGAGAGCGGGGAGTAGGGTGCAGGAGAGGAGGCGGCGCTGAGCGGCTGCCGGAAAAGCGTATGATAACAATTGATGTCTGGTCTGATTTCAGCTGTCCGCACTGCGTCATCGGCCTCGCCCGTCTCTGGAAACTGCTCGGCGAACTGGGAGAGGAAGAGGTGCGGCCTGTCATGCACGCCTTCGAACTTCTGCCGGACGCGCCGAAAAACCCGGAGGGGACAGCTGCCGACGGCTTTGCCCGGAAATGTTACCTCTCTCATGATGACGCCGTGGCCTGCATGGACCGGCTTTCAAAGGTGGGAAGGGAAGAGGGGCTCCCGGGCATGGACTGGGCAGGCGCCATTCCGGCAAATCCCCGGGACGCTCCCCGCCTCTTCAGGTGGGCCGCGGCCCATGGCGTGTCCTGCATGCATGGGCGGCTCATGCGCGCGTATTTCTGCAGCCATCTCAACCTGAGCAGCCATGAGGTCCTTGCCGGCCTCGCGGAAAAGGCCGGTCTGAACAGGGATGAGGCGCTCGCCATGCTCTCCTCCGACGCGTACCTGAAAGAAGTCCTGGATGATGAGCGCGAAGCCTGTGACCTCGGCATCCACAGCGTGCCCACCTTCCTCGTAAACCGTGAGGCGCGTTTTCTCGGAAGCGATCACTTCCCCGAAATGAAGGCCTGGATCCTCGCCCACAGGAAAAACGGCTGATCCGGCGTGCCCGTGAGGAAGAGGGCGGAGCCGTTTTGTCTGTTGTCTATAAAATAAAACGATTGCAAATATAAACTTGATATTTTTAGCCGGTTCTGCTAAGCGGCGGTCTGCGCCCTTCTGGGGCTCCACTGACTGGACGGTTTCTGCGTATTCTGACTTCTGCCCGGCCGGGGGCCGGCCATTGCGGGAGGTGCCAGCTGGAAGACAGCCGTTTTTCAGCGCGTCCGCCGTTTTTTCCCTTCCCCTTCAGTTCTGCCGCTTCACTCCTGCGCGGCGGTCCCGGAGAACGCATTCCGGCACCGCGCGGGGCTTCCGCACTCCGGTCAGAAGGCGTCCTCTTTCCGGAATCCCGTCCCGGGGAGCCTGGAAATTTCCGGGCTGCCGGTCCGTTTCACGGAAGGAAAGGCGTGGAACATTTTCCCCCGGCATGCCCGGACGTTTTCCGTATGCCGGGCAGGCGGGCCTTTGCGGCGGG
>ENA-OROK01003922-OROK01003922.1-human-gut-metagenome-genome-assembly--contig:-NODE-3922-length-11285-cov-2.968744_pt1 | contig 11285 bp, 9 predicted proteins | sample MGYA00242127_ERZ509046 | MGnify/ENA primary metagenome ERZ509046 (study PRJEB26280, sample SAMEA2338728) | human gut metagenome | biome: human gut; feature: human-associated habitat; material: faeces... | reverse complement strand
ACGAGGACTTCGCTCGGCCCCGGCAGCAGATCTACGCCTGTTGAGCCAAAGAGCCTGCGTTTAGCCTCTATGACAAAGGCGTTTCCGGGTCCGAAGAGCTTATCGACAGGTTTAATCGTCTGCGTCCCTATCCCCATTGCGGCTATCGCCTGCGCTCCGCCAACTTTGTAAATTTCGGATACGCCCACGATTGAAAGCGCGGCAAGAATATGCGGGTTTATAGTTCCGTCGCGGGCGGGTGGAGTGCAGACGCAGATTTCGGGGCAGCCAGCGAGTTTGGCGAGGGTAGTTGTCATCACAACCGTCGATACGAGCGGCGCCTTGCCCCCGGGGATATAAATGCCGACGCGGTTAATCGGATAAAAGTTTTCGCCGACAGTCGCGCCGTGGGGATTTTTAGCGCGCCAATTTTTCGGGAACGTATGCTTGTGGTATGCCTTTACGCAAGCAACCGCCTCCCTCATCGCCTTTTTATCGGCAGGCGAGACAAGCGATAGGGCTTTTTTAATTTCGTCGGGCTTTACGCGCAAATCTGCTGCGGGGATTTTTACTCCGTCAAATTTAAGCGTCAATTCTTCGAGCGCCGAATCGCCGGACTCGCGCACTTTTGAAATCACGGAGTCAACGGCAGAGGCAATTTGCGGATTTTCTGAATCCGGCTTGCAGGCGGAATTTAATTCGCGCCAGAAATCGGCGCTTTTGTAGTCTAAAATTTTCATTATGCAGCCATTATTTCAAAAGAGTTGCTTTTATCAAGAATTATCGGTCAAAGCGGCTAAAAGAGCTCGAGCTGCCCGCCATCTATAAGGTCTGAAAATCGCTTTTGCCAATCGTCTATTTTTCTCAAATAATAGTCGGAATCGTAGGGGTGTTTTTCGAGGTCGTAGAGTGCGGAGGGCCTCGCGTTCTTCCAGTCAGGAGAGCGCTTGCCGTCGCCGCGGGCTATGTAGTACGACATGCGGTCGCCCACTTCCGGATAAGGAGAGAGCATTGCGGCGGCCTCCAAAGGCGCCCTGCGCGCCCCGCCGTTTTGAATCTCGTCGAGATATTGCGAAACGGGCTTATTTATATATTCGCTCTTGGAGATTGACTCCACGTCCGCCTGCCCCGATGCGATACTTTTTTTTGCGGCTTCAATTTTATCGCGCAAAATATCGATATTTCCGGAGAGTTTAGCCTTAGCCATTTCTGCGGTAAGCTCCCTCAAAAAAGGCTCTGTTGAACGGTTTTTAAATCCCGAGCCTTTCAAAATTACGGCGCCGTCTTTTAAGAGGGCGTAGTTTTTAGCCTTGTAGCAGAGCATGGCGTCGTAAGCGCCGTCGAATTCGAGGTCGATGCCCTTGGGAACTACCGGCAAGACCATGGAAAGCAATTCGAGTGGAGCTTCAAAATATTTTTCGCTTTGCACATACAGCCCGTCCGTGTCGGCTTCGAGAAGTTTGCAGTCTTTAATGGAGGAAAACGCGCCGATGATTTTTTCGAGAATCTCCCTGCCCTTTCCCGTGACTTCCTCTGCGAGTGAGGCGTCTGCAAAAGTCGCGTTGTCGAGCCCCAAGTAGCCGTAGAAAGAGTTTATTAAAATCTTAAAGCTCATTTGCCGCGCGTCGAATTCGCGCGCGAGCGCGGGATTCTTTTCAGTTTTGGAAAGTTTTTTGTATTTTAGCCTATACTCGCGCAGGGAGCTTAGAAGCGGTATAAAAACCTTCAAATAGTCGTTTTTGGGGCATTTGCCAAGAAGCAACATAATGCTCGGGTACAGAGACGCCACGTCGTAGTGCAGAACATTTTTAAAAATACCCGAAGCAAAGCTTTCCGACAAAGCCCCCTCAAAATACTTGCTGCGGGAAGGCAGCGGCAGCGCCGCCCCTGCCGATAGGTACTTTTCGACAAACAGGCTCTCGACCTTAGCGCCGCTCCCGCGCGACATGCATTCCTGCAATGTCATCGGGAAGTTTCCTACCTGCGCGACATATGTTGGCAAAAGCCTGCCGATAAGTTTTTCAATGTCGACAAGCCTTTCCCTCGCGAAATTTTCGAACTTTCCGAAGTCTTCCGAAAAAGCTTTTATTTCCTCTTGCGGGGCGAACCTCAGCTCGGATTGGCGCACTCCGAAGTGCTTTACACAATACCCCAGCGAATAAGACGCCATATCGCGCACGCTCAAATCGTAGAGTTGCACAAGCAAAAAAGTGTCGGCGACAGTTCTTCCGGGAATGTCGCACCTCGAATAGCCAAATGTGCGCTCGGCGAGTTTGAGCCTCGTTTTTTTAAAAACTGCGCTTTCGCCCGCCCTGCCCCATTCGAGTCTAACTTTTAATTTTTTCGCCCTTGCGCTGATTGCAGCCAAGTCTCTTCTGAAAATGCCGTGACCTGCAAGCACGTCGGGGTCGCGCGCGAGAATTTCGGCATTGAGAGATTCGATTAGCGCGCGCTCGCTGGCGTCCGAAAAATCCGCAGATTTTAAAATCTTAAATCCTCCGAATCCTCCGAGAGACACGGCGTAAATTTTTCCGAGAGTGTCGGGGGAATCTGAAATTGAGGCGTATATTTCCGTTATTCTGATTTCCTCAAAAGCCATTCCGGCGAACATGCGCAGATTGTTTCGCGCGAGGAAAAGATTTTCTGAGCATGCGGATTTTTCTACGGGCAAGGATTTGTCGCGCGCCTTCATAAAAGAATTTGCGGCGGAGTCTCCGGGAAAATTGACAATTGTGTTTAGGGGGGCCCAACTGGGGCCCGAAAGATGCTCGCGCGATGATTCAAAAGGCGTCTGCGCCGCATCGGAAGTTATCCAAGCGAAAGGTTGGAAGTCGGCGTATTCGCGCGTTCGCCGGCCGCCGGAATCGAGATATAGCAAAACTTTGCCGTTCCCGTCGTAGCTTAAGCCGCAAATGCGATTCATCTTGTCGGATTCCTGCATGGCAAAAAATGCTTGCCGATTTTTAGCATTGTTGCAAATATTTTCAGCTTAAATTTTATACCATGAAAAAAGCCAATCTAATAATGCTTGGAGCGCCCGGAAGCGGCAAAGGAACGCGCGCGGTTGCGCTTTGCGAAGTTTTGGGCATCGTGCAAGTTTCCACTGGAGACCTGTTCAGATACAATATAAAGCAGGATACGGAACTCGGCAAACTGGCCAAGTCGTATATAAATAAAGGGGAATTAGTGCCCGACGACGTCACCGCCGCCATGGTGAAAGACCGCCTTAAAAATCCGGACACGGCAAACGGGTTCATACTCGACGGATTTCCCCGCACAATAGCGCAGGCGGAAATGCTCGATAAGATTCTTGAAGAGCTCGGCGAAAAAATTGCGTACGTCATATATTTGAACGTTCCGGACGCCGAGATAATCCGCCGCATATCCGGGCGGCTGATATGCTCAGAGTGCCAAACCCCCTACCATAAGGAATTCAATCCGCCCAAGAAGGAGAATATTTGCGACAAGTGCGGCGGCAAGCTCTACACGAGAGACGACGACAAGCCAGAGACTGTCCAGAAGCGCCTCGAAGTTTTCCGCTCCACGACATTCCCGCTTGTCGACTACTATAAATCGAGGGGAATCCTTGTTGAGATACCGCCGGAGCTGTCTGAGAAAGGCGCTGTTTCCGACATGCGCGAACTTGCCCAAAAGCTCGGGCTTACTGGGAAATGAGGATTTTTTTCATAGGCGATATTGTAGGCAAGCCCGGCAGAAGAATATTGTCGGAAAACTTGCCGCGCATACGCGAGGCGTTGGGAATTGACTTTGCAATCGCCAACGCCGAAAACGCCGCCGGAGGCAACGGCATAACAAAGAATATGGCGGAGGAGCTTTTCAGGGCTGGCATCGACGCCATAACCCTCGGAGACCATATTTGGGACCAACGCTGCTTTGATGGCGAGATTGATTCACTGGAAAGAGTGTGCCGGCCTGCAAATCTGCCTTCGAGCAATCCCGGCCGAACATATTTGATACTTGAAAAGAACGGGGAGAAGCTCGGGATATTTTCGCTTTTGGGACAGACTCTGATGAAAATAAAGGCGAATTGCCCTTTTGCGGCGGCATCGGAAATGGTTGACAGGATAAAGCCCGTTTGCGACGCAATATTTCTCGATTTCCACGCCGAAACGACCTCTGAAAAAGTGTCGATGGCATGGCATCTGGACGGCAGAGTGCAGGCAGTTGTTGGGACACACACACATATACCGACGAACGATGCGCGAATATTTCCCAAAGGGCTCGCATTTTTAAGCGACGCCGGCATGACCGGGCCGTGGGCCTCGTGCTTGGGGCGCAAGTGGGAAGTAATTTTGCAGCGCTTTATCGACGGGCGTCCGCGCGCATTTTTGATGGCCGACGGCGATCCGCGAATATGCGCATGCGTAATCGACATAGACGCGAAGGCGCGCAAAGCCGTATCGATAGAACCGTTTATATATCCCCCCTTCCCCAATACCGCGCAAAAGCTTGCAGAGGCACTTGCGGCGGATAGCGCCGCCGCACAATCGCAGGGAACTGATACTCCGGCAAAGCCCGAATAGCAGCGCAAGCGCAAGAAGCAATAGTCGCAATGTGGCGATTTTTTTAGCTTGGCGCGGCGGGCTTCGCGGCAAGGGTATGCTTTATATGAGCGCGCTTCCTCACAAGGGGCGAGCAACTGGATTGCGGAAGATTCGACGCGGCGCAAATAAAATAGTCCGACTTAATTTTGCGGTTTTGCGCCAATCTCCGAATTTTGCGTGATAACGGAATTTCCGGATATTATCGCGTTTTTGGAGTCGATTCCCACATACGCGCCGAGATTTGCCGCCGTATCAACATAAAATTTATTGTTTACGAATGCGACATTGTCGGAATGCTCTATGATTGGGCAACCGACGTATGGTTTTGCCTTCGGGGAGAGTTCTATTGAATTGTTTCTAAAAACGACATTTTGGGCGTATAGGCAAAGTAATGGTGAAGCCGTCAAATTTTTGAAGTCGCAGTTTTCCACAAGAATATCCGAAGCGGTCTCCGACTTTAAGAAATCGGAAGACTTGTCAATCCTTCTGCTTCCCGCAAAAATCTCGTGGAATATTTCATAGAGGGGCTGGCGGAGTTCGGAATCTATAAATTTACATCCTCTTACAACGACATTTTTGCAGCCGTATCCCTCAGCCCAATTTTTTGCCGAGTAAGCGCGCTGAAATCTCAGCGGGGAGTTTATGCCGTTTTCAAACGTGCAATTTTCAATGGTGACATTGCTTGTTTGCACGATTCCCCTGCCGACGTAGTTTTTAAAGAGGCAATTTTTTAGCAAAATGTTTTGGGTGCGATGCGATTTTTTTTGCAGTACAAAATTGTCGAAGTTCGGCAGCGCGGAATCAAATTTTAATGTATTTGCGGCTACTGAAACAACTTTTGCCTTAAAGTTTAGAGGGGAATAGTCCGGCAGGAAGAATTCCATTTCATCGCCCTCGCACGCGTTTATATAGCGCGCGCCGCCCATATTTACAAGGGCGATTTTATCGGTGGAGATTTTTTTGCCGACGGCAGCTTTATCGTGGAAATTGAAAATATCGTCCTGGTTTAACGAAGCGCGGAAATTCACAAATTTGCAGAAGCCGCCGTTTGACGTGCAGTGCACGACGTCCGCAGTAGTCGAGCACGGGCGGTTGGAGTCTTTTTTAGGTACAAAAGCCACGTTTAAAGCCTGCCAGTATTCCGTTCCGTAAGAAACGATAAACCCCATACCGCGGCATGAATAGACGTCGATATTTTCAAAGGTAAGATGTTTGCTGTCGCGCATGGAAAAGGCGTTTTTGCCGTAATAATGGTGCATAATTCTGTAAGTTCTCCCGACCATTGCGCGGCTTGATATCCAAAAGTTTTTACTTTTTGAATATTCGTTTGGGTAATCCTCCGGCCTCGGAAGACCGACAGGTGCAACCCCCGGATAAATTCGCGCTTTATTCGGAGAGAGCCATTCGTTTTTAGTCCCATAATGCCCGTCGCCTGTGCCGAAGTACGCAACTCCGCGCTCGTTGGACACTCCCTCGCATTTTTCGTCCATAAGGTACAAAACTTTTATGGGCATGGGCTTGCCGTAGAGCGGATATTTTTCGTACCCTACAAATTCTACGTCGATGTAGCTGTCGGAATTTCTATCGACATGCTTCCCCACGACTTTTACAAACGCCCCGAGCGGATCGGATTCCCAGTCCCAATCCATTTTGAGGTTGCAGATTTTTATCCTTTTGGAATTGGTTATGGAGAAGTTTGGGTTGCCCTTGGTTTTCCTAAAAATTAGGGTAGCCCCCTTCCCGTCTAAAACAAAGTTTTCGAGGGAATCGAGCAATACTCCGTCGGCGCCAAAGCATTTGAATACGCCCTGCGGCAATTCAAGCTTTGAAGCTCCGATTTTTTTGCAGTGCTCTATGGCGGCGTTTAATGCGGCAGCGCAATCTTGGTTTTCCTCGGAGAAGCCGAAGTCTGCGGCCTTGACTATCGTAAAATTTTCCGGAAAAACCGGCTGTTCAACTTCAAAATCTGCGCACCCCGACGGGGCCGGCGGCAGCGGCCCAGCGTATGGGCTTGCATTGTCCTCGAATTTTTCAAACTTAAAATTTTCCTCGGAAAACCTGTTTGGGAGGCCGGGAAACTGTACGGCCTGCGCAAATAGCTGCACAGATAACAGAACAGCGCAAAAAATGGAGTACTTCTGCATATTTTTTGTATTGGACATTGATGGGTTGCGATGGTTAGTGCAGAGATTTTATGCGCAGTTCGTATCTTCCGTTGCGCCTTGAAAGAGCGCATTCGGCTCCATAGGCCTCGCTCAGATTTTTCGACGTAAGCACCTTTGAGATTTCTCCCGACACAAGAACCTTTCCGCCTTTTATAATTATAGCGTGCGAAAACGACGGAGGTATTTCCTCGACATAGTGGGTAGCCATTACGATAGCCGGTATTTTTGGGGAGGCGGCAAGAGAGTCTAAAAATTCCACAAATTTAGCGCGCGCAACCGGGTCCAAGCCCGTGCACGGCTCGTCGAGAAATACAACCGATGGCTTCAGCATTAGCGCGCGGGCAATGAGCGCTTTTTGCCGCTCGCCCTGCGATATGTACTCCCAGCGGTCATCGACGAGATTCCCTATCCCGAGCTCCTTCATTTTCTTGTATGCCTCGAATATCAGCGGGCGCGTGATTTTTCCCCAGTAGTTTATTTGCGCGAATTTGCCGCTTACGACTACTTCGAGGACTTTTTCGTCGGGGTTAATCCTCCGCTTAACCTGGCTTCCCACGAGCGCAATTTTTTCGCGCATTTTCTGCCAGTTGCAAGTCGAGTATTTTTTCCCGTCAACCCACATATCGCCCGATGAAGGTGTGTTGTAGGCGCAAATTGTGGAAAGCAAGGAGGTCTTTCCGGCGCCGTTTGCGCCGAGCAAAACCCAACGTTGCCCCTTATAGACGGTCCAGTCTATGGAGTCGAGTATTTTTCTTCCCGCCTCAAATGTGAGCTCGCGGGCTTCTAAAATTTTTTTTTCTTTTGCCTTTTGTGCGGCGATTTTCATTATCATTTCTCCAATGTCTATTATTGGCGGAAAAAATTACAACAAGATAATTCTCGCTTCGGCCTCGCCGCGGAGGAGCGAACTGCTCGCGCGCGCTGGCATACCGTTTACGGTGGAGGTTTCAAAGGCAGATGAGGATAATTCTTCGTCTGACTCTCCCGAGGGGATTGTCCGCAGGAACGCGCTTGCGAAGGCGCGCGAAGTCTCCGCCAGATTCCCCGAAGCGACAGTTTTAGGCGCAGACACAATAGTGGCCCTCGGAGGGAAAATCTACGGCAAGCCCGCGGGGATTGACGACGCCAAAAGAATGCTCGCCGAACTTTCGGGCAAGACTCACTCAGTCTTTACGGGAGTAGCGCTCGCGGCGGAGGGCGGCGAAAAAGTCTTGGTACGCGCCGAGGAATCGAGGGTTAAATTTAAAAAGCTTTCGGCGGAAGATATAGAAAAATACTTAAAAAGCGTAAATGTTCTCGACAAAGCCGGAGCCTATGCGGCGCAGGAATGCGGCTCTATGATAATAGAGGCAATAGACGGGAATTTTGACAATGTCATGGGGCTTCCGTGCGGACTTGTAAAAAAAATGCTCAAAGAGTTTTAATGGCATAAATAAATGGCCGGCAATACGAGAGAAGTTGACATATACGAAAGCGGCAGGGCGGAAGACAAAATTGCCGCGCTTTCGGGGATAGCCGCCGCCCTGCTCCTGCACGCGCTCGTTTACTTTGCAGCGCCCGACCGATTTGCCGAATACGAAACTGCAACGCGCGGAGGCGACGAATTAAAGCTTGAAATTCTGCCGCCTGAAATATCGAAGCGTCCGCCCGAATTTGTCGAGGCAAATCCATTCGCCAACACTGAAAAGCCGGACTCCCCCGACGCGCCAGATTCTTTTACCGACCAACGCGCCTCCGACATCATTCCCGACCCTTCGTCAAAGTCGAAAATGCCGTATGTAGAAGGCGAGATAAAGGACGGGAAAAAGGTTGTCGAAGGCACGAGCTCTCCGGAAGACATACTCAATCCGCAACAACCCTTTCAAACTCTCCAGAGGCCCCTCAAACAGCCCGCCCGCGTATCCGAGTTCCCCAAGCCGATTCCGGCCGTTTCAACCACCGAGGGGGAATCCGGCGCGGATTCCGCCGAAAAGTCGTCGCAGTCGGAAGGGACAAAAATCGGCGCGGAGGGCGAGAAAGACGGCCTACCAAAGTCGGAAACATCAGGCGAAAAAAATGCCCTGCCAACCGACAAGCCGGACGATACAAGCCTTGCAGACGAAAAATTTGCCCCCTCCGGCGGCGGGGAGCAAACAATAAACACCTCGTCCGCGCCTCCTAAAAAATCCGCGGCAGACGGCGGTGGAAAGCCAGACGGCGGCGCGGAGGCAGCCGAAAATGGGTCGAGAATCCCCGCGCAAGAACAACCCCAGCCCGCGCCGGACACCCCGCCTACCGACGAGTCCCTGCCCGCCCCCAAGCCGCGCCCATACCTTAGCATGAGGATTCCTGCGGGGCCCCTAGCCGACAATAGGTCGCGGGCAAGCAACCAGGGGACTATTGCGGTGGACTCGCGCTTCAGCGAATTCGGCGCCTACCAACAGAGAATGATAGAGGCGATTTCAAGGCAGTGGAATCTGCTCGGGTCCCAATACGATTTGAACACGGCGGTAAATACGATGGTCGTCATAGAATACTCTCTCGACAAGAGTGGGAATCTCGTTTCAATATCTGTGCTGTACTCAAACTCGACAAATACCGGGCGCGGATTGTGCGAGCAGTCGATTTTGACGACCGCCCCCTACGGCGAATGGACCCGCGAAATGATTTCAGTATTGGGCGGCAGCAACCAGGACGTGCGAATAACCTTTCATTACCGATGAACGACGTTGAAATTTTTGCAAAAACCATACCGCTTGGCGACGGTTGCGAGATAGCATCGTGCGACGAAAGCGGGCTGATTGCGATATCCAAAAAGACTGGGAAAGCAACGCACCCGAACCCCGACGGGGGGAAGTCGGCGCCAATGGTGAGGGCGCCGTACAATTTCAAGGGCGAATATTATTCGTGGGAAGGCGCGGACGGAGAAGCGAATAGGCTTTGGCTCATAAACCGGCTCGATTCGCCAACTTCGGGAATAGTTCTCGCCGCGTCAAATCAGGAGGCTGCGGCGGCGGCAAAAAGGGCGTTTTTAGAGCGCAAGGTATCAAAAAAATACGTCGCCTTGTGCGTGTGCCGCGCTCCTGTGCGAGCGGGCACTTGGCGCGACACTCTTTACGAGCGCAAACTTGTCGGATACGTGCGCAACTCTTTCGTGAGGGTGGCAGACTCGTCGATAAAGAAGGCCGAGACTAAATTTTTTGTCGAGGGATTCGATAAAAATAATTACGGAGTGTGTCTCGTGAGGCTCGAGCCGCTGACGGGCATTACCCATCAGCTCCGCGTACAATGCGCAAAGCACGGAATGCCGATACTCGGGGACGCAACCTACGGAAATTTTGCCGCAAACAAGAAAATCCGCTCGATGTCAAAAATAAACAGGCTTTTTTTGCATTGCGCCTGCACCGAGCTTGAAGCGGAAATTTCCGGGAAAAAAGTTGTGTTTTCGGCGGCAGCGAAGCTGCCCGAAAGCTTTGAAGCAATAATGCAGAAACAAAAGATTTAGCATGGAGATTTTTAAGGCGATGATAAAATCGTTCGCGCCGCCCGAAGCCTATGAGCGGGCCGCGTTTGAATGGAAGTGGAAGGCGGTAGCGTATTTTTTTGCGCTGACTGCAATATGCGCGGCGGCGACAACTGCAATGTCCGTAAAATCCGTGTCGGAATTTTACGACGGATTTATCGGCGCCAACGCGGAGCGCATGGGGAGCGTAGAGATATCGACAGACGGCGTTAAAACGCCAGATGGCAAGCCCGTTGCATTTAAGTCCAAAAGCGGCAAGCTGCTCGCAATAGCGACCCCCGGAAGGCTCGATGCCGCCCAGGTTAAGGGATTGGTGTTCTCGGTCGAGAAAGACAGATTTTCATTTTACGGCGGCAATATTGAGCAGGCAGTACCGCTTGACACTCTGTTGCAGGGCGGGCAATCAATAAAGCTGTCGGAAATATTTCCAACGAAAAACGCGATGCTTTACATCATATTGCCGTGCGTATTTTTTGTGGTAAGCGGCGCGATGAACTTGACGTATTGCCTCGCGATGGGGCTTGCGGGAAAGACTCTCGCGATTGCGGTGCTTCCGAGCCTCGGATATTTAAAGTGCGTAAAAATAGCACTGATTGCGATAACGCCCCCGTGCATAATAGACTTGGGGCTTATGGCGGCCGTGGGAATTCCGATGCCCGGGCTTGTATTTGCCGCAATATCCGGTGGGCTTGTATGGATTTCAATAAGGGCGATTACGACAAAGGCGTCGGAGGGAAAATTATCTTAAAAAGCTTGCGCGCGCGAAGGAAAAAGTCGATTATTACAGGCTTTATATAAATGATGAAAGACGCAAAAGAACAGACGCAATTTCAAAATGGGGCTGAGACAGTCGGTGCCCAGAATTCTCCGGTGCATCGTTACGAAAAGAATTTTCAAGTCCGCGAAGACTACCTGTCAAGCCTCCCCGACGTGCAAAACGCCGACAAGAACACGATAAGCGGCGCAAATGTGCCGATTATGCAGGTGGGAATGCACAATTTTAAGTTGCCGCTAAAATTTCTGACAAAAGACTGCGGAATCCGCGAAGCAGAGGCTTCGGTGACGGCGACAGTG
>ENA-OROK01003918-OROK01003918.1-human-gut-metagenome-genome-assembly--contig:-NODE-3918-length-11291-cov-3.655215_pt1 | contig 11291 bp, 8 predicted proteins | sample MGYA00242127_ERZ509046 | MGnify/ENA primary metagenome ERZ509046 (study PRJEB26280, sample SAMEA2338728) | human gut metagenome | biome: human gut; feature: human-associated habitat; material: faeces... | reverse complement strand
ACCGTATTTCTCACCTGACTGAGCACATGAAGCTCAACAGAAAAGATTATAGTACTGAAAGAGCGTTAACAATGTTGGTAGGTAAGCGTCGTCGCTTACTTGATTACCTGAAAGCAAGAGATATCGAAAGATATCGTGCTATTGTTAAAGAGCTCGGTTTGCGTAAGTAATCTACTTGTCGCGAAAAGATTTAAAGCCGTTCCTCATTTATAGAGGAGCGGCTTTTTTTAGTTTCTTCTTTTTCTTCCTGATAGTCGTATTTTCTTCGGTTATAATTGTGTTCATCTAAAGATTTTGCTATTTTTGCAGCTTAATTATTATAATTTATCACCTTTGATAACTAAAATGCTTTCAAAATGGATACAAGTAAGATTGTTGGCGAAAAAATTAAAGCCCTCCGCGAAGATAAATCAATAAGCATAGAAGAGTTGGCACAACGTTCGGGTTTGGCTATCGAACAGGTTGAACGTATTGAGAATAACATTGATATACCTTCTCTTGCACCGCTAATTAAAATTGCGCGTGTATTGGGAGTACGTCTGGGGACTTTCCTTGACGATCAGGATGAAGTAGGACCGGTGGTTTGTCGTAAGAAAGAAGCCAAAGATGCGATTAGTTTCTCCAATAACGCGATTCATTCTCGCAAACACATGGAATATCACTCGTTGTCCAAGTCAAAGGCGGATCGTCACATGGAGCCGTTTATTATTGATGTGATGCCAACGGAAGATACCGACTTCGTGCTTTCTTCTCATGAAGGGGAAGAATTTATCATGGTTATGGAAGGTATCATGGAAATTAGCTACGGCAAGAATACCTATTTGCTGGAAGAGGGTGATAGCATTTATTATGATTCCATTGTTCCTCATCATGTACATGCTTACGAGGGGCAGGCTGCAAAAATCCTGGCAGTAGTTTACACGCCAATTTAATGAAATAATAGGAACCAAGACTTAAGTATAATTACATGCAATTATTTGATCGTACTTTGGGGCAGTGGCTCGAGCACTGGGCTGAAGAGACTCCCGATAAGGAATATATCGTTTATTCCGACCGCAATCTCCGTTTTACCTGGAGTCAGTTGAACCGTCGTGTGGATGATATGGCGAAAGGGCTTATCGCCATTGGGGTGGAACGTGGTACCCATGTGGGTATCTGGGCGGCTAATGTTCCCGATTGGTTGACATTGTTGTATGCTTGTGCGAAGATCGGTGCGGTATATGTTACTGTAAATACGAACTATAAACAATCGGAGTTGGAGTATCTTTGCCAGAACTCGGATATGCATACGCTTTGTATCGTGAATGGCGAGAAGGACAGTGACTTTGTGCAGATGACCTATACAATGCTTCCCGAATTGAAAACCTGTGAACGCGGACATTTGAAGAGTGAACGTTTTCCGTACATGAGAAATGTAGTGTATGTAGGACAGGAGAAACATCGTGGTATGTATAATACAGCGGAGATTCTGTTATTGGGAAATAATGTGGAAGACGACTGTTTGAGCGAACTCAAAAGCAAGGTGGATTGTCACGATGTGGTGAATATGCAATATACATCGGGAACTACCGGTTTTCCGAAGGGAGTAATGCTGACACATTATAATATTGCCAATAATGGATTTCTGACTGGTGAACACATGAAGTTCACGGCGGATGATAAACTTTGCTGCTGTGTTCCGTTATTCCATTGTTTCGGAGTGGTGTTGGCCACCATGAACTGTCTGACTCATGGTTGTACGCAAGTAATGGTGGAACGTTTCGATCCGCTGATTGTATTGGCTTCCATTCATAAAGAACGTTGCACGGCTCTTTATGGCGTACCGACTATGTTTATTGCCGAGTTGCATCATCCGATGTTTGATCTCTTTGATATGTCTTGTCTTCGTACAGGTATTATGGCAGGTTCTCTATGTCCTGTTGAACTGATGAAGCAAGTGGAGGAGAAAATGTATATGAAGGTGACCAGTGTGTATGGACTGACAGAGACTGCACCGGGTATGACAGCTTCTCGTATTGATGATCCGTTTGATGTACGTTGTAATACGGTAGGACGTGATTTTGAATTTACGGAAGTAAAAGTGATCGACCCGGAAACTGGTGAAGAATGTCCGGTTGGCGTACAAGGTGAGATGTGCAACCGTGGATATAACACCATGAAAGGATATTATAAAAATCCGGAAGCAACAGCAGAAGTGCTTGATGAAAACAATTTCTTGCATTCCGGTGATTTAGGTATCAAGGATGAAGATGGAAATTACCGGATTACCGGACGTATCAAAGATATGATAATCCGGGGTGGCGAGAATATTTATCCGCGCGAAATAGAGGAGTTTCTTTATAAACTTGATGGAGTGAAAGATGTTCAGGTGGCAGGTATTCCTTCTAAGAAATACGGTGAGGCGGTCGGAGCATTTATTATCTTGCAGGAAGGTGTGAAAATGCAGGAAGCTGATGTTCGTGATTTTTGTAGAAATAAGATATCCCGTTATAAGATTCCGAAATATATCTTCTTTGTGAATGAATTCCCGATGACAGGTAGTGGAAAGATTCAGAAGTTCAGATTGAAGGATCTGGGATTACAGCTTTGTAAAGAGCAGGGAATAGAAATTATCTAAGGCCTGTGATTGTTTAAGGACACACAAAGTTTTTCGATATAATAAACGATGAACGGTGAACGAACTGCATGATTGTTTGCAGAGAGTTCACCGTTCATTATTTATATTATTGTCTTATCCGGCTTTTGTTGTAGCAGCTAAGTATTATACGCTGCTAAATGAAATCGTCACCCAGTTGCATTTGGGCATCATTCACATATTTACGGATGGCATGTTCTTCATCTTTGCGGCAGATTAAAAGAACATTGTCGGATTCTGCTATTAGAAATCCTTCCAATCCATCAATTACGGCCAGTTTTCCTTTGGGAAGTACTACCATATTATCTTTACTATTATAAATAAGCGAATGGCATTTCAGAGTAACATTGCCTTCCGGGTCTCTTTCCGATAAGTCATAAAGTGATCCCCAGGTTCCAAGGTCAGACCAGCCAAAATCTCCTAACGATACATACACGTTATCCGCTTTTTCCATAATACCGAAGTCGATGGATACATTAGGACATGCGGGGAAATTTTCTTCAATAAATGCTTTTTCCTTATCGGTGGCATAAATATCTTTTCCCGGTGCCAGTTTGGAAGCTAATTCAGGCAACAAGTCTTCACTTGCTTTGATGATTGTATTTACATTCCACATAAACAGGCCGGAATTCCAGTAAAATTCTCCGCTTTCTACGAATACTTTAGCTAATTCTAATTCAGGTTTTTCAGTGAATGTTTTTACTTTATAGAAGTTTCCTCCTGCGGGTTCATCTATTTGTATATATCCATATCCTGTTTCCGGACGATTGGGTTTAATACCTAATGTTAGTAGTTTTTCAGAGCGTGAAACAAAATCAAGTCCTTTTTCGATAGCGGCAAGAAACTCATCCTCTTTTAAAATTAAATGGTCTGAAGGTGCAACTACGATATTGGCATTTGGATTCAGTGCCCGGATATGGTAAGAAGCCCATGCTATACATGGAGCAGTATTTCGTCTTGCAGGTTCCAGCAGAATTTGGTTTTCGCTCACTTCAGGTAATTGTTCCTTCACTAAGTCTGCATACATTGCATTGGTAACGATGAAAATGTTTTCTGTTGGAATAACCTTTTGGAACCGGTCAAAAGTTTGCTGTAAAAGTGAACGCCCCGTTCCGAAGAAATCTAAGAATTGTTTGGGCAATGTTTTGCGGCTAAACGGCCAGAAGCGGCTTCCAATGCCGCCACCCATAATCACGCAATAATTATCCTGGTTTGTCATGATAGTGACTCTATTTTAAAGTTTCTGCTAATGTACGGTTTATTCTCTGAATAGAGAAGTGTTTAAGATATGTTTTATTATTTTTTTCTCCTTTTTTTTGCCAAACTATTGTGGATTCAAAATAATGTCGTATCTTTGCACCGCAATTGAGAAATCAAGTATGCGCCCAGATGGCGGAATCGGTAGACGCGCTGGTCTCAAACACCAGTGGATTCACTTCCATCCCGGTTCGACCCCGGGTCTGGGTACTGAAACGGAGAAAGTTGAAAAACTCTCTCCGTTTTTTTTTCTACTCCTCGTAACTCGTTGGTCATACCGAAATTCGGGCATGATGGATTTGCACGCGTCATAGACGAAAGAATCGTTACTGAAATGATTAGCTGTTATCCGAATGTTACTGATCTGGAGTGTGCTTGTTGTTGGAAATTCACATTAAGGTAGTAATTCAAATTCTCCATAAGCCACTTTGGTGCCTCTGTTGAATGATTTGTAGATACGGTATTTCCCTGGATGGTTGGGGGATTCTGATGTATAGAGTTTGATTGTCTGTTGGTGACTGGGGTGCTCCGGTGGGAAAATCCACAGTATATCATTAACGACAGGATCGGTCGGCAATGTTTCCCATTGCCGTTTACTTTTGTTATAGTAAGCAAGGCTGTACTTTTCTCCGCACTCGTATTCATAGTGAGAGTGGTTGGTGATGGTTATTTTTACTTCTGTAGTTGATAGCGGATAATGATCGTGTTCTGTTTCTATAGAAAGCGAAGCGGGACTTATGTTCTCTCCAGTCGGAATGTCACGGGGAATAGGTCGCAATATGACGGAGTTCGTTTGCGATGATTGGTTGGTTTTCTTAGGTAACACTGTATAAAGCCCTTGTTCGTCTTTTATTATCTCATATTTTCCCGATTCCAGCCACGTATTCCAATCCTTAAAAAGACCGGTGATAAATAGGTATAAATCTTCGGAAATATATATTTCTGTACCTGACTTTAAGTCGCATGCCAACTGACCATTTACGACAGACAGATGTTTCTGGGCTCTTTGTAAGGCTTTCAAATAGACAACCTGATTAAATGCGTAATCTTTATTGAAACCTCGTCCCGTGAATAAATCTATTGCAGCATACGACATCGTCCCTCTTGTCTTCAGGAAAGTAGTGTCGGTTATAGACGTCTTGTAGCTATTAGCTTCTTCCCACATCTTTCTTTTTTCCTGTTCTCTGAATTTCTGCACGATCTCGCTCACTTTATCTTGTTCGCTTGTTTCTCTGTGAGATTTTAGGCTGTCATTATCTTGTAATTCGTCATAAAGAGGTAAAGCAAAAAAAGTGTTATTGTCCTTTTCAAACTGTTCTATGATACATGGGATAATTTTCTTACCCATAGCTTTTAGCTCTTTGAATTGGGGTAAAATGGTGTAAGCACGGGTACTTGAACTTAATTGTGCTTTGGGATTGTTGTGTATTTCTTTTTCCCAGGCATTAAATAAACTGTCAAATTTGGCTATATCCTCTGTTGTCAAAATATCACTTTTTTCTGTATTCTGTTTAATACATCCCGTAGTGATAAAGATAAATGGCAGAATAAAGAAAAGTGTTCTCATCGTTTTAATTATTAATCGGTTTTGTAATAGGTTTGCATAAGGGTATGTCAAGCTTTTGATATGTTTCCTGCAAATATAGAAATAATATTTCTAAACCGATAAACTGGATATTGCTGTTTTTTTATCGGATAAGAAAACGTTTATTCGTTTTTCGATGTGATACTAGCTGCCCTTTGATAAATAATGTGAAAAAACAGTTTTTAGCCTCATTATCGAATTAACTTTCACCCATTTGTGAGGTCTAACATACATAACTTATTTAATATGAGAATTAAAATGATGAGAAAGCAAATTTTAAGTTTGGCAGTTGCGTTATTGATTGGCTCAACTGTATGTATGGCTCAAAATCGTCAGAATGGAAAGGCTGATAGAGAGAAACGTATGGAACAGATTGTTGTCGATCTGGGCTTGAATGAAAAGCAGGCCAAAGATTTCAAAGCTGCAATGGAAGAAATGAGACCTGCGAAAAATAAATCGAATGAAAGACCTACGCGGGAAGAAATGCAAAAGAAAAGGCAGGAAATAGATGCTAAAATAAAAAGCATTCTGACCGATGAACAATATAAGAAATACCAGGATATGCGTAAGAAGGATAACGCGAAGAAAAAGAAAAAAGCAAAATAAGTACTATTCGTTTAATCTAAACCTGTCAAATAGAGAATCGTAAAAGACTTGTTATGACGCTATACTTATTTTCGGTTCTTTCATAAATAATTTATTTAATCTACATGACTATTTTCGTTCTACTAAAGTTGAATGCAGGCTCCATTTAAATGAGTCTATTTTTCAATTTAAGTAGAACGAAAATTAGTTAGACGATGTTTCGTCTTATATCTATACTCCCTCCACTAAAGCTTTTTTTCATGCTTTTATCTTTCAATCTTTCACCTTCTGCTGAAACTCCCTGTCTATGGTAGTTGTACGTTGGTGATAGATGTAAAATGATCTGTCACTGATCTGCCATCTTTCACCGGATATTTTTTATTGCAAACTTATCCTCTTCCCGGCTTGATTCGTATTACTTTGTAGAAATTACCGCGTTTCGTATGCAAAGAAGGTATTTTGTTCTTTTGCAATATTCTTCCGAACTGGACAATACTGCAGATAGATACATGAATCTTACTGTCATGTTGTAGCTGTTGCAGTATTTCAATGGCAAGGAGTTGCTCGCATTCTTCTCCTTCTTTTGCCCCTCGGAAATATTCGTGAAACAACTGTTCGGCAACCGGCATGACTTGAAATTCCTGATTATTCTCCGTCATGACATTTTCATCTTCCGTGTTGAACCAATATCGCTCTCCTCTATATAAGTCGTGCATGGCTTGTGCATAAAGCTGCTCATAATCGATGGGGGAGCAATCGATGGGGCCGGTCACATTAATTACGATATAGCGTCGGCTGCCGGAAGTATCAGTCAGTAGGTCCTTGTGATTGCTTGTCCCAATGAAAGATGCGTATCGGCGCATCTCTTGAGTAGCGGTGCCATGCGGACGTCGGACGTTGACAACCGGTTTTTGAAGAATATGCTTTAGGAAAGGCTGTTGAGTAATGCTGATCTGGTCGAATTCATCCATATTAATCAACAGGAAACGATTCAGATACAGTTCCGCATCCCGCTTCCGGCTGAAATCAATGCTATCCGTATAATAAGCCTGCAGACACGGTGGCAGAATCAAACGGCAGAACGTAGATTTTCTGTATGCCTGCGGGCCAACCAATATCGGCGAAGTGCTATTCGCATAATTCTTCCTCATCATTCCACGCCAATGCGCTACCATGCTGAGAAACCAACGGCGAAACAAATGCGGCCAATGAGGATTGTCGCAAGGCACCCGTTTTGCCAGATCCCCAATATGATCCTTTCCATCCCAATGGGGAAGGTCATAAAGAAATTCCTCAGCTGGTTGATACACAGGAACATGATCGGAATTCAGATAACGCACCACATCCTTGTCCCAAAGCTTAAGCCCCTCGTACTGCGCATTCATCGTAATGCTTGCCATCTGCCGTTTGTCCACCGGATGAAAATAGAAATTAAAGGTATTCCGCTCCCGACATTCCACCTGTGTAGTCAACTGGTTGAAACGAAACTCATAGCGGCGTTTCATAAACTCATCCATCTGCATAACGAATATCTGCTCGGGAAGCAGACTGCTCTTATCGGCAAACCCACGTCCGGAACGATAGACATTCTTCACCGTCTCCCGAATCAGAAAATCATCCTTCGGCAAGTGATAATGAGCGCGCGACCACCGTACCGTATCCTCTTCGGGAATACCTGCACGGAAACAATGTCCCGCAAGGGCAACCAGCAACGAATGTATATCTCCGTCCGGCTGAAATTCCTCCTGTTCCTCCAGCGCCCGCGCAAAAGCCGCTTCGAACAGAACGGAAAGCGCTTCATGACTTTCATATCCGGGCGCAAGCCGTTGTAAAGGGGAAGTCTCCGTCTGTACCTGTTCACGATAAGTCGTTTCACCGGGCATATATGCGGGCTGCTTCATGTAAATCGGCATTGATTCGGGATTGAAATACAGCTCCGGATCGAAAGTCAGGCGACAATACTGTTCCAACGAAGGCTCTTTCAGTTCAATATGAAAAGGAAGTTGAGGTTGGTAGAACTTCACCGCCAACCGATAAGCGTGCGCATGAAACAATTCCGCTTGTTCGCGGGTGACCGGCAAAAGATCGTCAGGATAAGTAAAACGTACCCAGATCTTGACAGACTTCCCGGAAGAACCGACAAATGCCAGATACGTTTGCGGGAGTTCCTTCATCGGCCTCCATAGGCCCCGACAGATTATTCACCTGAATCATTACAATACCATTGTATTCCGCCATAACCATCACCCCGTTTCTACGGACAAAGGCGGCAGCAGGAAGCAGTTTCGGCACTTTCTGAACATAGTCGTTTTTATCACCGGGAAGCATATAGGGCAGGACTTCTCTCATTTTTGAGACGGGCTGTGCTTTGGTTTCCACTTTCATCAGCTCCACGAGCTGCTCAATTCTCAACGTACGCAGTGTATTCACCTTGCCATCGTCTCTTACTTGTGTTATTCTCATTATTTTATTTATTTGTCCTGCATGTGTGGTGTAGGGCTGTTGTTTACAGACACAAATGTACTGCAAATATTTCACAGAAGCAAATGTATCGTCTCGACACCTTGTATGCAATATTTTAGCGGCAGGAAGTTTTTTATGTATTCAATTTGTGGCATTGTCCCATTAAATTATTAGCCAATAAATTTACTTCCTAAATTTAATATCTAAAATTTCAGCCAAGGCAGGCTTGATCTTCTCCAACATTCGTTCAAACCCTAAATCGCTAGGATGAACACCATCAACAGTACCCTCATGATCTGTTCCTAGAAAATGATTTTCTTTTATTAAGTATAAGTTTTTAAAACCGAGTTTGTGAAGGATGTGTATTTGATCTTCTATTGCTCTATTTTGTTCCTTTACCATCTTACATATTTTCATGTTAAAATTCCCTTTCTCACGAATAACGGACTGAATGACAATTATGGGAGCATCGGTATGTTTGTCACGGATCGTTTTTATGAAATTGATAGTTCTATCACATATCTCATCGACTGAAGGATTGGGAATACAATCCAAAATAAAAGCATCAACATCATTTATTTGAGATAACATTTTTGCAACAGGTAATTCCATCTTGCCATTTCCACTTAACCCCATATTAATAAACTGATATCCACTACTACGTGATAGTTGAGACGGGTAAGCCAGTCCAGGTCTACTGGCAGATGCTCCTTGGGTAATACTCGACCCATAAACAATGATTTTTCCTTTAAATGGATTATCCATCTTTTTCAAATAGGATTTTTTTGATACTCCTATCTCTAAATGTGTAATTTCATCATATAAAGGTAAATATATCAAACATTCTTTTTCTGATTCATCCATATTTTCTACTAATATAGAAGATGAATCTATGCCTTGGGGAATACCGACCCCTGCATACTGCCATATTCCATCTTTTCTAATGTATAAATCAAGTCCTTTTTGCATAATGGGAGTCATATTGGCATTTTGTTTTTTATTAGGCACTCTCCATTTCACCTTTATCACTGAACTATTTGTTTTAAAAGCAATGGCAAGTCCCGCCGAATAAGTATACAGTTGTTTTACAGTCAATGGCAGATTTTGATAATGAGCCGTGTCAATGCGATGAAAAAAATCTCCTTCCACAGTAGCTTTACCAATTAATTGTAAATTGCTGGCATTTGTATAAACTATGTTTTCTTCATTGGCTGCTTGTAGCCATAAACCAGCATAAAAAGCAAATAGAATCAAAATATGTCTTTTCATATATAAAATATGATTACCTAATTAAATTGGGGATTCATACTCACCGTTACACTCTTTTTGTTTCCTACAAAAAGCTTGGCTTTAACTTCATTTGTCCTGCATTTCACTGGCTTATTCCAAATCTTGGAATTTTTAGTAGGCTCTTTCCCGTCAGTGGTATAGTGGATTTCTCCACCCAAAATAGGAGTGTTTGCAAATAAGAAACCATCTTTGTCAATATATAAACCAGGAAAAGGTAGCCTATAGTTTATATTCATTTTATCCCAATAAGGGATTTCTTTTTGGGATATACGCTTGTAATAAAATGCCAGATCCTTTTCAAAAGCAAGCTGCTCGTCTATGCCTGCCATAGGTTCCCATATGGGAGAAGAATGCCATCCACGTTCGGCAAGCCCCATAATTTTAGGAAATAAATAATATTCAACTCCTTTGTAATTGCGAATAGTTTCACTCCACAAGGCAGATTCTACTCCTTTAATGTTTTTACGTCCTTCGGCTGTCAAGGATGTTTTTTCCTCTTGTATTTGATTAGCGAGGAGGTGAGTACGTATTGAGCGGTAGATGCAATAGGGAAGTAGAGCGAAGGATTTTGATTCATCAACGTATCCATTCCAATTATGTCCTGGTTCATCTGGATGTGCATCATACGCCAGATCGAGATAAAAATTAGTGGCATTACTCAAAATAACAGGATACCCTTTATTGGCAAACTTATAGATTAATTCATCCGAATGATTATTGGCAGAGGTTCGCCAACAAGAAATGCCAAAAGCATTATCAGTTAAATACTGCTCGGAGATTTCATCATGTCCTAGAACAACCTCTTGCCAACCTGAAAAAGGTATTTTTTGTTCTTTTAAAAAATCGACCATCCTCATTATAAAATAATCAGATAGTTCTTGTACATCGGTCATACTATATTCCAGCATGAAATCTTTGCAAATTGGAGATCCTTGCCAAGCACCTTCGGCAACTTCATCTCCACCTATATGGATAGATTTTAATGGTACACCAGCTTCTTCATACATAAGTTGAAGTTCTTGTATCACTTTCTTCATAAAACGATAAGTAGAAGGCATCGCTACATTCATTACATTGTCCGAATACCCTTGTGCCGACACATAATGGGAAGCATCGTGAATGTCGTTCAATAGGTATTCATGTGCTTTAATAGGATCTGTCTCAAGATATCTCTCATAACGGGCCTTCATGGCAACAATGGCAGCACGGGCATGTCCTGGAGATTCAATCTCCGGGATTATTGACACATGCCGATCAGCTGCATATCGAAGCAAGTCAATAAATTCATCACGAGAATAAAAGCCATTACCTGATGTCTCTGACTGATAATCGAAATTCCCATTATATGCAGGATACAAACATTCGGATTCATCATAAGTATGTCCCCTGTGAGAGGCTATTTCCGTCAATTCCTCTAACCCTGGAATTTGTAGGCGCCATCCTTCATCATCTGAAAAATGAAAACGAAAAACATTT
>ENA-OROK01003917-OROK01003917.1-human-gut-metagenome-genome-assembly--contig:-NODE-3917-length-11292-cov-2.827267_pt1 | contig 11292 bp, 8 predicted proteins | sample MGYA00242127_ERZ509046 | MGnify/ENA primary metagenome ERZ509046 (study PRJEB26280, sample SAMEA2338728) | human gut metagenome | biome: human gut; feature: human-associated habitat; material: faeces... | reverse complement strand
ACGGTTACCGGCCGTGCGCTCTGTTCGCCCTGACCCTGGTTATCGGCGTGGCGGGCGGAATATACGGCATAGGCGGAGGTTCCATTATGGCCCCGCTTCTCGTGTCTATATATGGTCTTCCCGTGCATACCACAGGCGGCGCCACGCTCATGGGCACCTTCCTGACCTCTGTGGCCGGCGTCATTTTTTACAGTGTGCTGGCGCCCTTTTTCCCCGGGCAGACCGTGGCTCCCGATTTCCTGCTGGGACTCCTTTTCGGTGCGGGCGGTTTCCTCGGCATGTACTGCGGAGCGAGAGCGCAGAAGTTTGTTCCGGCTGCGGCCATCAGGATTCTGCTCTGTCTGACCATTGCCGCGGCCATTGTCCGTTTTCTCCTGGATGCCCTCGGCTGATCTTCCAGGGCGGAGTGTATAACAGAGGAAGGGCGGGACCGGCTGTGCGCCGGTTCCGCCCTTCCGGTACAGGGAAGAGAACTCAGAAATCCAGCTGCATCTGAACGTTGCTGCCGGCGCCCTTCCTGTCGGCGGCTCCCGGCATGCCGAAGCCGATGGACAGATCCGGATCGTCTTTCGGATGCATTTTTACGCCGCCGATCTGCGTGCCGTCGCGGCCCATGACGAATTCCATGTCCGCGCGCCGGATGGCGTCCTTCAGAACGTCCTGGTGGTAGCTTTCCGCGCCCTTTTTGCGGCCGAGGGCCGAGTCGGGCGACTGTTCGTTGCAGATTCTGTTCCGTCTGGCGCGCGCTGCTGCCCAGTCGGAGTCCTTGAATATCGGTGCCAGTGAGGCCGTCGAGTGAAGCGCCGGGCCGGACTGTGCCATAGCCTGCTCTCCGGAAACGCCGGCCTGTGCGGTCAGGCAAAGGAGCAGTGCAAGGACGAGACTGTGCCGCCCGCGGAGGGGAAAGAAGCGATTTGTTTCCCGCATGGTGCAGCTCCTTTTCGTCAATCATCATCTTCGCCGCTGCGTCCGTCAAGATGTTTCTTCAATCGTTACTTGAAATTTCACCGGAGCGTCACAGGGAAAGGAAAGGCACGCGCTTATCACTCTTCCGGCACACAATTGTCACAGAGAAAAGGCATGAAGAGCCTGACCTAACAAGGGAATCGTTTTTCGTGCACTCTTTACAGAGAGGAGTTTTCCGTGGAATCCTTTTATGTAGTCATGCTGGTGTTTCTGGCCCTGCTGGCTGCTTTTGACCTTTTCGTGGGTGTCAGCAACGACGCCGTGAATTTCCTGAGTCCGGCCATCGGCTCCCGCGTTGCCCCGTTCAAAATCATCATGCTGGTCGCCAGCGTCGGCGTGCTCGCCGGCGCCACCTTCTCGAGCGGCATGATGGAAATAGCCCGCAAAGGCGTCTTCTACCCCCAGATGTTCCAGTTTTCCGATCTTATGATCGTGTTCTTCGCGGTCATGATCACCGACGTCCTGCTGCTTGACGCCTTCAACAGCCTGGGGCTGCCCACATCCACCACCGTATCCATGGTGTTCGAACTGCTCGGCGGCGCCGTCTGCGCCGCGTTCTACAGCATCTACAGCCATGGCGAGGCGCTGGCGGACATCGGCCGGTACATCAACAGCGGCAAGGCCCTGACCATCATCTCGGGCATCCTCATTTCCGTGGCCGTGGCCTTCATCGCCGGCGTTATCGTGCAGTACATCTGCCGTTTCATCTTCACCTTCAATTACGCGGCCATGTACCGCCGCGTGGGTTCCGTTTTCGGCGGCGTGTCCATTACGGCTATTTTTTACTTCCTCATCATGAAAGGGGCCAAGGGCTCCTCTTTCATGGACCCCGCCTTCATCAAATGGATTGACGCCAATACCTGGCCCATTCTCGCGATCACTTTCTGCGTGCTGACCGTCATCTTCCACGTGTGCATCCGCGCCTTCAGATTCAATCTCTTCAAGCTCATCATTCTCGCCGGCACGTTCGCCCTGGCTTTCGCCTTTGCCGGCAACGACCTCGTGAACTTTGTCGGCGTGCCGCTGGCCGCCCTTGACAGCTATAACAACTATCTCGCTGCCGGCAGCAGTCCGGCCATGAAGATGGACTGCCTCCTGCACGCCATGCGCACGCCTACGGGCTACCTGCTTCTCGCCGGCCTCATCATGACCCTGACCCTGTGGTTCTCGAAAAAGGCCCACCGCGTTGTCCAGACCACGGTTAATCTGTCCGCGAGCAGCAGCCAGGAAGAACAGTTTTCCTCCACGCTGCCCGGACGTGCCATCGTGCGCGGCGGCCTTGCCGCAGGAGAGATCATCCGGCAGATCATGCCCTCCAGCGTGCTCTCCTCTCTCGGAAACCGCATGAGGAAACCCGATCATCTGGTCGACAGTGAGGGCCGCGAGCTCCCCTTCGACGAGCTGCGCGCCAGCATCAACCTCGTTGTGGCCAGTATTCTCATCGCGTCCGCCACGTCCCTCAAGCTTCCCCTTTCCACCACCTACGTCACCTTCATGGTGGCCATGGGGTCTTCCTTCGCTGACGGCGCATGGGACCGCGAGAGCGCCGTGTACCGCGTCTCCGGCGTCATCACCGTCATCGGCGGCTGGTTCCTGACCGCGCTTACGGCTTTCACCGCCTGCGCCATCGTGACGCTGCTCATCTTCTGGGGCGGCGTTCCCATGTCCGTCTGCCTTATGGCCCTCTCCGTCTTTCTCCTGGTGCGCTCCAACTTCATCACGAAGCAGAACGAGGAAACGAGCTACGCCATCGTCACGGCCAGGACCGATGATCCCAAGGCTCTCAGCCTTCAGCTCAACAAAGATGCTGATGAAAGCATCGCCGGAATCATCGCCATTGCCAACGAGGGCCTGAAGGGCCTCCTCAACGAGGACGCCAAAGTGCTCGCTGAAACGAGAAAGAAGGCGGCCGCCTTCTTCGACAGGACCGATGCGCAGCGCAATGAGTACTACAGGCTCGCTGTCAGCGGCTCGCGTGAGAACGAAAAGGCCGATGCGGCCCACATCTTCCATTACCGCGTCTTCAATAACCTGCGCATCGTGGCCAGAAACCTGCAGACGGTCTGTGACGGCGCCTACGATCAGGTCATCAACAACCACAGGGCCTTCACCGGCGTGCTGCGCCAGAATCTGCAGGACATGATCTCGGGTCTGTCCCGTTTCCGCGCCATGGCAAAGGACCGCTCCGGCAATATGGATGCCTTCAGGGAATACGTGAACGCGGTGAGCGCCGGAATCACCCATTATCAGATGGAGCTCCTGCGTCAGATTTCCCCCATGCACCTCTCCCAGCGCAGCAGCGACTTCTACCTGGCCATGCTGGCTTTCGGCCGTGACGCCCTGAACCGCTTCTCCATGGTCATGTACCTCGAGCAGGAACTTGCCGAACGGTACAGCCAGAAGCCGGAGAAGAAGGCAGAGAATGCCGGCGGCACTCCGGAACCGGCTGTCTGATTTCAAACCTGAAGAGGGGATTCTTTCCCCTTAATCCATGCCCCCGCGGGAATGAACGGCTCCCCGGGGGCTTTTTTATGCTCTTTCGGACTGCGCTGTTGCCATGTTCGTCCGCGGGGGAGTAGCATGTCCCGGAACCGGAGCCGGCGCGCAAGCCCTCCGCATACGAAAAATCCCGGGAGGACCCCATGTCTGAAGTTTTTGATGTCCGCTGCGCCATAGACGACGGCGATATGGACAGGGCCGTGAGCCTTGTCCGTGCCATGAAGAATCCCGATGCCCAGGCCGACCACGGGCGCTCCTGCCTGCATTTCGCCGCCTGGCACAGGGGCACGGAAAAGGTCATCGCCGCCATTCTGGAATGCGGCGGCAATGTGAACATCCGCTCTGATTTCGACGGCACGCCGCTTTTCGGCGCGGCCTGCCATAATACGCCGGAGGCCGTGAAGATGCTCCTTCAGGCGGGCGCCGATGTGAAGGCCACGGACGGGGAGGGGGACACGCCCCTGCATTTCGCGGACTGCCGCAATATCCCCCTGCTTCTTGAGGCAGGCGCTGACGTGGAGGCCAGAGATGCCCTCGGCAAGACCCCGCTGCACACGGCGGCCGAGCGCGATGACGGGGATGCCATAGAACTCCTCACCGGGGCCGGGGCCGATGTCAACGCCGTGACCGGGGACGGCCGCACGCCGCTCAGGCTGGCCGTTGAGGAGGACTGCGCCGAAGCCTGCAAAGCCCTGCTCGGGCACGGGGCCGACGCCTCAATCGCGGCGAAGGACGGGCTCACGCCCGAAGCCTGGGCCAGAGCCCATGCCGGCGACTGCGGCAGTGTGCTCGAATCCGTGTTCACGGCGAAAAACTGATAACCGGAATTTCAGCCTGAAGGAAAAATTCCGTCAGACGCTCCTGATCTGAAGGAAGCAGCGCGTCTTCCGGGAAACGGAATACGTACCGTACGGGGTGCAGGAGCGGGATGATCCGGGTTCCCTGTCCCAGACTTCTGCAGGTCTGGCCTAGCCGATGCCGGGGAGCCGTATCTGACGGATCCGGCTCCCGTCCCGGCGGCGTTTTGTGACGGTGTAGTCCTCCACGCTGCCAAAGAGCAGGGGCAAGGCCGGATCCTGTCTCCCCGGAGCTGTTCCGCCAGGCCTGCGGCAGGCGTAGCAGTAGAGGCATCCAGCCTTACATGTGTCGTAGGTTCCGATGTCCACTGTTGCCATGCAGCCGCAGCCCCGCCGTCTTTTCCCGGGGCGTACCCGGCCGAAGCACAGGCCCCAGGCCTTTCCGAGGAGGGCCGCCGTCACGCAGCCCGAGGGGCCGATGCCGAAGCGTGTATAATCCGGGGCCGGGCCGCAGGTCTGAATGGGGAAGCCGAGCCTCTGCGCGGTCTGTCCGAACCATGCGGCGAGCGTGTCCATGTCACGTGTGGAGACGGGCATGAGATCAGGCATCGTCCTGTGTACCTTCCCGTAGAGCTCCACGAAACTGAAGACGCAGAGGCTGACGAAGGGGGCGAGGATTTCTGCCATGGCCGCAAAGTCCCTCATGTGGCGCTGCACGGAATAGGTTCCGTTTACGAGCACGGGATCATAGCGCCAGACGACGCGCTCCCGTCCGACGATCCGGGAAAGCTCACGGAGCGCGGCCATGCTTTCCCTGACGCCCGGCACGCCGGGCTCCACATCTCTGCCATAGGGCGTGATGGTGTAGTGGCAGCAGACGGGCCATTTCCCGGCGATGCGGGCGAGATGCGGCAGAAGAGGGCGGTAGTCCTTGGAACAGAAGACAATGCCCTGCACGCTTTCCGGCGAGAGATCGAGTTCCACGGCATGGTCCGGCACTTCCGGGTTGGGGACTATGGCCCGTCCCTCTCTGAGGCGCTCCAGGAACCAGGGCGTGTAATAGTGCACGATGTCCGTGCGCGAACTCACGTTGAGGATCATGTGTTTCTCCTTCCGGGAATGAGCGCCCCCTGTTCCCAAAGCGCGCCCGGAGTCTTTTTTTGCCATGCCGGATCAATGGATCTACAATAGATTTCTCTGGATAACGTACCAGAAAGAGGCTTTTTTATAACCCTGAATGGAGGCAGTGCCCGGGACAGGGCACTGAAAGATTGCCCATGACACCGAAACAGCAGGCATACGAAGTAACAGCTTCCACCATCATCAAGAATCTCGCCAAACGCCGTATGGAAGGCTTTTACTGCCCTGACAGCAAAAGCGCCGTGGCAAAGGCCCTGGAACTTATGCCTAAGGGCTGCAGCATAGCCTGGGGCGGATCCGCGACCGTGCAGCAGACAGGTCTTATGGCGGCCATCCGCGGAGGAAGCTATCAGATTATCGACAGGGAGGAGGCGAAGACGCCGGAGGAAAAGCGCGTCATGTTCAGCCGCATCGTCATGGCTGACTACTTCCTCATGAGCGCCAACGCCATAACCCTGGACGGCCAGCTCATGAACATCGACGGCAACGGCAACCGCGTGGGGCCGCTGTGCTACGGCCCGGAGCATGTGCTCGTCGTGGCCGGCATGAACAAGGTCGTGACGGACATCCATGAGGGCGTGAAGCGTATCCGCGCCATGGCCTGCCCGGCCAACGCCATCCGTCTGGGCCGCAGGACTCCCTGCGCCGTGGCCGGTGTCTGCGGCGACTGCAAGGGACCTGATTCCATGTGCAGCCAGCTTGTCATCGTGCGCCGCTGCCAGTTTGAGGACCGCATCAAGGTGATTCTCGTGGGCGAGGAGCTCGGCTTCTAATCTGTTCTCCATACGAAGGAGCGCCGCGGACCGTGGCCGGGCAGACATTCTTTCCGGCCGCGCCGCGGCTTTTTCCGTTTCACGGGGAGTTTTTTCCGTTCCGCCCGGTAAAAGCCGGCATTCCGGCCGCGGCGAAGGCGGCCGCCGCTTCCTTTCCCGTGAGAGGTGGCTCTGCCTGACTGTCTTCCGGCGCGGCTTTCCGCCATATGGTGATGGTTTCGTAGAACGCGGGACACGGCCGCACCCGGATTCTTCCAAGTCGCAGAAGCGTGTCTCCGTCCGGCCCGGGGATGGAGGCGCAGACCGCGATGGTTCCGGGAAATTTTTCAAGAACTTCCCTGAAGCCGGCGAGACCTTCAGGCGTAACGAGACAGCGCGGGACGCGGATGACGGCCGGTCTCCGGCTTCTGGCGCAGGCCTCCTCAAAGGGCAGGAGCTGTTCAGCCAGGACGCCGGCTGAAGGCCGCTCTCCGCCATCCTCCTCCCCGGTATCCTTCTCCGTGCGTCCCGCGATAAAGAGAGGCAGCGCGCTGCCGGCGGCTTCGCGCATGAGATTTCGCACGGAAGATGTGTAGGTCTTTGAGAAAATGTACGCATGGGCATATCCTTCCTGATCTTCGATTCCGGCCACGGCCATGCGCCGCTTCTGCCTGTCCCTGATTTCACGGAGGCCGGATACCATGACGCAGAGCCTGACCCCTGCGCCTGGCCGGAGAGAGGAAAGCGCGGAAAGAGGCAGGCAGCCGAGACGGGCGGCTTCTCCTTTCAGACTGTCCAGAGGATGCCCGGAGATATAAAAACCGAGAATTTCCTTCTCGTCCCTGAGTCTGGCCGCGGGATCGGGGGCCGGGCCGGGCGTGTTCTCCCCGGGCCGCTCCTCTTCAGGCCTGTAGTCCGGGAGAAAACGCAGGAGGCCCGCCCCGCGGGCAGGGTGGAGACGGGCCCTGCTGATGGCCGCGCCGAGGCGGGAGAGCATGGATTCCCGGCTCTCTCCCGTGTCATCGAGGGCGCCGCAGCGGATGAGGGAGGAGACGGCGCGCTTTGTGACGGTTCTGAGGCTGACGCGGGAGAGAAAGTCCCCGAGCGAGCGGAACGGGCCGTCCTTCCTGGCGCGTACGATTTCCCCGGCCGCAGCCGTGCCCACCCCGCGTACGGCGTCGAGACCGAAGATGATGCGTCCTTTCAGGGCGCTGAAGACGCCAAGGGAGGTATTGACCGACGGGGGAAGCACTTCGGGGCCGCGTTCCCGGCAGCGGGCGAGGTAGCCGGCGAGGCGTTCCGGCTGACGCATGACCGCAGTGAGGAGGGCGGCCATGAATTCGGCCGGATAATGGGTCTTCAGATAGGCCGTGTAGTATGAGGTGAGGGCGTAGGCCACGGAATGGGCCTTGTTAAAGCCGTAGGAAGCGAAGGTCTCCATCTGCCCGAAGATGGTTTCCGCGGTTTTTCTGTCAAAGCCGCGCTCTGCCGCGCCCCTGAGAAAGCGTGCGCGCTCTCCGGCCATTTCCTCTGCCTTCTTCTTGGACATGGCGCGGCGCAGTGTGTCAGCCTCGGCAGCTGTGTAGCCGGCAGCGGTTTCGGCTATCTGCATGACCTGTTCCTGATAGAGGATGACGCCGTAGGTATCCCTGAGGCAGGCCTCAAGGGCAGGGTGGGGATAGCGCACGGGAGATTCCCCGTGGCGGCGCCGTATGAATTCCTGGGACATGCCGGACTCGAGGGGACCGGGACGGTAGAGGGCGAGCAGAGCCACGATGTCGCTGAAGCGCTCGGGTCTCAGAAGTGTCAGGTATTTCTTCATGCCCGCGCTTTCCATCTGGAAGACGCCGTCCGTGTCCGCTCTGGAATAGAGGTGGTAGACAGCCGGATCATCGAGAGGCAGCGTTCTGAGATCAGGGGCCGGCCGTCCCTCCCGGGCAACGGCGTCGATGGTGTCCTGGATGATGGTCATGTTGGCGAGCCCCAGGATGTCGAATTTGACAAGCCCGGCCGCTTCCACCATGGGGCCGTCGAACTGGGTGACGCGTTCCCCGTGCCTGCCGAGCATGACAGGCACGCGATCGGCGAGGGGGCCGCCGCTCATGACCACGCCGGCGGCGTGGATGCCGGCCTGGCGCACGAGCCCCTCGATTCTGAGGCTCACGGCAAGGACCCTGGCTGCGCTTTCGTCCTTCTCCGCCATGTCCCTGAGCTGCGGGGTCTCGCGGATGACATCGGCAATGCGGCGGTGATGGGTGAAGGACGGGAAGAACGAGGCCAACCGTGTGCGTTCCTGAAAGCTCATGCCGAGGGCGCGTCCCGCGTCCTGGACAGCGGCGCGCATTTTGAGCGTGCTGAAGGCCGCGATCTGGGCCACGCAGTTTTCCCCGTACCGTTCCCTGAGGTGCCGCAGGAGGCGTCCCCGCCTCCTCTCGCACACGTCCACATCGATATCAGGCAGGGAGGATCTGCCCGGGTTCAGGAAGCGTTCGAAAATGAGGCCGTATTCCAGCGGGTCGAAATCCGTGATGCGCATGGCCCAGGCCGTGAGGGAGCCGCCTGCGGAGCCGCGCCCCGGACCAACGGGGATACCGTTGTCCCTGGCCCAGGTGACGAATTCATGCACCACAAGAAAGTAGGTAGGAAAGCCCATGCGCGTGATGACGGCCATCTCGTGCCGCAGCCTTTTCCAGTACGGGGTCTCATCAGCCGGCGGGCCTGAGGGCTTCTCGCTAAGGCGTTTTCGTAATCCTTCTTCCGCGATGCGCCGGAATTCCTGCTCCGGCGTCGTGCCCGGAGGCACGGGGTAGGCCGGGAAGAAATGCTTTCCCGAGGGAATCTCCGCGCGGCATTCCTCTGCAATGCGCACCGTATTGGCAATGGCTTCGGGGCAGTCGGCGAAGGCTTCCGCCATTTCGGCCGGGCTCTTAAAGAAAAGATTCTTCTTGCCGGAGCGCAGGTGTCCGGGCCCGCTGAGCTTCTTTCCCGTCCGGACGCACAGGAGCACTTCCCGTGCCTCTGCGTCGTCGGGTTCGAGGTAATGGCAGTCATTGGTGGCAGCGAGGGGAAGGTGTAAACTTTCTCCGAGCTCCATAAGCCGCTGATTGACGTACTCCTGCCGCGGAAGTCCTGTGCGCTGCATCTCGAGATAGAAGTGTCCCGGGAAAAGGGCAGCGAGGCGCAGGGCTTTTTCCCTCGCGCCGTCCATGTCCCCGCGCAGGATGGCCTCGGGCACGGCGCCCTGCAGGCAGGCGGAGAGGCAGGTGAGGCCGCCCCTGCAGCGGGAGAGGAGCCCCCAGTCCGCGCGGGGCTTTCCGCAGAAACCCGAAATCCAGGCTTCGGAGACGAGATGCGAGAGATTTGACCAGCCTTCCTGGGTGCGCGCGAGGAGAATAAGGTGATGGGGCGTTCCCCCGTCCTGCAGACGGCGGTCCGGACAGGTATAGATCTCGCAGCCGAAGATGGGCCGTATGCCGTGTTCGCGGCAGGCTTTCTGAAATTCGGCCGCGGCGCAGAGATTGCCGTGATCCGTGATGGCGCAGGCCTCCATGCCGAAAGAGACGGCGCATTCACAGAGTGCCGGCAGGCGTATGGCGCTGTCGAGCATGCTGTATTCGGAATGGCAGTGCAGGTGGATAAATTCGGACACGGTCGTTTTCGGTCTGGATTTTGTTTCTTTGCAGAGAGCGCTTCCCGTCCGTATACTGGAGGCGCCGCGGCATCCATGCCGCGGGAAAAAACGGAGGCGGTATGCGCTACCTTTCGAGAATACTCTATGGCTTCGCCATTTTCATCATCTGCGTGACAGCGGCCCTCCTGCTCCAGATTGACAGTTCGGCTATGTCCATGGCTGACGCGCTTTTCCCGGGCAGCGGCCGGGTGGTCTGCCTTGTCCTTCTGGCCGCGGAGGCGGCGGGTGCCTGCTGGCTGTATCTCTCCTTCAGGCTGAGGCCCGCGAAGCTCGTGATCCGTCATAATCCCGATGAAGAGGAGCGTCTCGCCTTCGAAGAGGAACTCGAAAAGCGCCTCGCCAGAAATCAGATCGTGCGCAGGGCCGGGCTTGCGCCTTCAGATGAAGATTTTGCGGAAAAGGCCATGCTGCTCCTCGACAGGAAGGCGGATGACGAAATCAGGAGCGCGGGGAAGCGCATTTTCCTCGGCACTGCGCTCGCCCAGAACGGCAAACTGGACGCGCTCATTGTCTTCTTCTCCCTCGTGCGGCTCGTCTGGCGCGTGTCCTCCATCTACAATCAGCGTCCGGCTCCGAGGGAGATTATGAGCGTCTACGGTGCCGTGTCGTCCGCCACTTTCGTGGCCTTTTCCCTGGACGCCCTGGACATTCCGAGGACCATCACGGACTCGGTGAGTCAGATTGTGCCTTCGGCAGCGCCCGCCATGACAGCAGCTTCTGTGCCGTTCATGGGCTCGGCCCTGCATGTGTTCACGGCCGCGGCCATTGACGGCGCCTCCAACTGCCTTCTCGCCGTGCGAGCGGGAGTGGCGGCGCGCAGCGCGTTCCGGTACGGCGCCTCGGGCGGCGAAAGCCTGCATGTGAGTATGAAGGAGACGGGGGGCCTGCTCATGGACATTACCCAGGAAACCATGGGCGCCATCGTGAAGGCCGTGAAACGGCAGATGCTCTCCGTCTCTGCCGCCACGGGCAAAAAGATGGCCACTGCGGCCGGCACCATGGCCGAAGCAGCGGCTGAGGCCACGGAAAACGCGGCGGGCGGCGTTATCCGTGCGGCCGTGGGACTCGCCGATGGAATGCGCGGCGCACTCGGGCCAAGGCGGGACGGGGAAAAGGACATGGAAGAGAAGATGCCCTCTCCGGCCACAGGAAAAGAGAAGAAAAAGTCCCTCCTCGACAGACTGAGAGGTAAATAATCGGTCCAGGATGGGCGGACAGTAACAGGGAATTAAAGCGCCGTTCCAGCGTGATCGGCATATTCCCCAATGAAGAGTCACTGGTAAGGACCATGGGCGCAGTGCTGATTGAAGAAAGCCATAAGAAACAATCAGGCAGAGCTCTTTTCAGTCCCAAAACTTTTAAGGAGTTCATGACACCGGAAATCATAAAGACGCTGATCGAAATCGCGAACGAGCAGCAGCGGGTGATGGCCGCCTAGGCGGCCATC
>ENA-OROK01003916-OROK01003916.1-human-gut-metagenome-genome-assembly--contig:-NODE-3916-length-11293-cov-4.223794_pt1 | contig 11293 bp, 8 predicted proteins | sample MGYA00242127_ERZ509046 | MGnify/ENA primary metagenome ERZ509046 (study PRJEB26280, sample SAMEA2338728) | human gut metagenome | biome: human gut; feature: human-associated habitat; material: faeces... | reverse complement strand
GCGCGAGATCGGCAAGCAATGCGGCATTAAAAACAAACTGACCTTCCACATGGCGAGACATAGATAACTTTATTTCTCGCTGAAGACAAACGATTTACAGAATTTTAATTTGTGATAGGTAACGACTTAGAAACAAGAAAAGTTCCCTTATCTGTCTTATTTTGCATTATTGAAAAGAACACCTTATTTATTTTGCAAAGATACGAATTTAACCCGAATATAAATCGTCAATTAGCTATTAAAATTGTATAGTTGTTTTTTACACTAATAAAATAATAGTAGCATTCACACATTTACCAACCTTACTACCGAGTTGGTGTGAGATCATTTTCTCAATCTATCCCAATTGGTATGATAACATACGTACCTCGTTATCGGTTTGTACAAGCGTAGAATAGTTTCCGTCTGATGCGATGTAGACGATTTAATCTGGTACTATACGAACTAAATCAATAGAGGTTGATATGACCAATTGTTTTTTTCATTCGATTGTTCTTCCAAACAAAAATATGCAGGTTTATCCATATGGCAAAGCCATGTTCTTGATAATGTATGAAATAGCGTTCTAAGTGTACCAAATACTATTACTATCTAAAATCCCATTGTGCAATTCGTCGTGGATATACCCAAAGCCCCACTTTATTATTCCTTGCTTTTATTTCTGCATTATGATATTTCTCGGACTGGTCATATTTTGTATAGTGCCACGCCATTCCTGCATTCAACATTTCAAGGGCGACATCCTTATTCTCTAGAGTATAAACATAAGCGATATATCTACTCCAACCATCTTGTTTTGAACATCAACAATAATATTTTCCCCAAAAAATAAGGACTTACAAATAATCCTTGGTTTTTGTCCCAAAAGCCTGTTTCTTTTTCTGGAGCATCTATGCCCCAAATCCCAAATTTTATTTGCAAGTTATCTCTATTTAGGCCAACAAAACCATCAGAAATTTCTACTACTTTAACTTGAAACTTTTGAGTTAAGCACTCTGTTGTTGACAACAGACAACCTTATAAAAGAATCCAAATAAGAAACCTTTTCATATTCATTTTACATATAAATATAGTCTATGGGATATATGATTTTATAAGTTGTATATTCCAGGCATAGTTAAGATTGGCACCAGAATCATCTATTCCTCCAGAAGTAATACCGACGGCTTCTCCTTTTGAATTTAACAATACGCCGCCACTACTTCCGTGGTCTATTGGAGCGCTAATTTGTAGAATTTTTCCATTCTCTCTTATCTGAGATATTTCACCAGAAGAAAATGTGTTATCTAATCCTCTAGGGCTTCCAATAGTATATATTTTTTCTCCTACTTTTGGTGTATTGTTTGCAATCTTAATGTAATTTACTTTTCTGCTAACTCCAACCTTGAATATTATAAAGTCGTTGTCCTGACTCTTATGGTAAACTTCCGTTACCTTATAAGTACTTCCATCAGAAAGTATTATGTTTTCATAGCCAACAGCGGTACCTTGAAAAACATGGTAATTACTTACTGCAACACCATTACTAGATATGAAGAAGCCAGAACCTTGGAATCCCTGATACCCAGTAGATGTATGAATCTTAAATACAGCAGATGATAGTTTTTCAAAGATCTCACTTGGAGACAAAACTCTACCATTTGTAGTATTACCGACATCTGAAGTTTTATTTGTCTGAGAAGTTCCTTTTTGTTGATGTGGTAGTGGTGGGCGACCATTATTAGAGAATGAACCTGGTCGAGAAGATGGACTAGAAACAGGATAGTTATTATTACCCTTAGGAGCTGCTGGTTTTTGAGCGCAACCTACAGATAACAGTAGTATGAGCAGTATATATAGTATTTGTTTCATATATTATTGGATTTGTCCTGGTTTGGGTAAAATATGAATCAAAAATCTTTGATTTGCTTTTTCTTCGAGTTCCCTCATTAGTCCTGTGCCGCTGAGCCTTCCATCTCCACTACCACTGATTAGTACTTCACAATTATCTCTATCAAAATGGATATTGTTATTATCCCAAAACTTTTTAAGATTTCTTGCTCGGCGATAACTTAAATCATAGTTATAATCCATTTTATCTATTCCATCTTTTGATGCCTGACCTTCAATCACGAGAAGATACTGAACCTCCGGCGTGTTTTCAGCGGCACTATGAATGAATCTTACTAACTCTTGACCAACAGACAATAATTTTTCTCGCTCAACTTTAGGAATGTTATATATTTGATCATCATCAATTTTAAAACGTACAACAAAATTCAGTTTGTGTTTTTTATTAATTGAGTCGTATACAAAATAGTTTTGGTCGAGATTTTTGGTAGCATCGTTAATTTCATTTATCTTATCAATATGGGCTTGTGTTGCATTGGCAAGATATCGCATACTATCCAACTCTTCACTATATTGTTTTTGACGAAGTACCATACGAGAGTTGAGGTTCAATAAACTGTCTCTTTCTGCTTTTAATTCTTTCACTTCAAGAGGTGTCGCATCAATTTGTTTTAACTCAACGATTGATATGATGAACAATACAACCATCAAGAAAAATAAACTAGTCATTAGATCTGCATAACTTGCCCAAAAGTGCGTTCGTTTATCTTTTCCCATTTATTAATCACCAATTTTTCCGGGTTTAGGAAGAATATGTATAAGGAATCGCTGGTTAAGTACTTCCTTTGATTCGTAAGTCCTGTGCCACTTAAACGTCCATCACCACTACCACAAATTAGTACTTCACAATTTTTATCATTAAAATTCAACCCGTTATCTTCCCAAAATTTTTTAAGAGATAATGCTCTTTGATAGCTTAACTCGTAATTATAAGCATATCCATCTTTCGATGCTTGTCCTTCAATAATAAGGAGATACTGGATATGAGGGTTACTTTGTGTCGTTTTAATAATAAAATCTTGTAGGATCTTACCTGTCGTTCTTAAATCTTCTTTTGTACTTGATGGAAGACTATTCATATCTGCACTTCCACTTCTAAAATTCACAGTTACTGCAAGTTTGTGCTTTTTGAATTCAGGGAAGTATTGGAAGTATTGCGAATGCTGTGTATCGAGTTCTCGAGTTGCATTGTTTATCTCATCCGCTTTGTCAATTTTCGCTTGCAGCTCAGCGGTCTGCTCAATCGCATCAATACGAGCATTATTCAATGCTATGATAACAACTATAAATAGTGTTAGCATAACAAAGAATAGACTTGTCATAAGGTCTGCGTAACTAGCCCAAAAGAATGATTTGCTTTCCTTTGCCATATCTATTGCTCCTGTGTTGCACTTTGAGTCGACTCTAAGGAATCTACATTAACAGTTTGGTCATTACTGATATTTGGCTCTACCTGCGTAGATGTTGGAACTATAGTTTGTTGAGGCTCATTAGAAACGCCAACAACCTCAATCCTTGGTTCTGCAATAAAAGAGTTATATACATATAAGCCAAACGCCATAAAAGCAAGCAAAGTTATAGTTGCAACCATATAAGTTATGCTCTTAGGGAATACTGGAGCGGACACATGTTGCACTGCACTTTCGATGGGGAAACCTTCTCTTCTTCCACCATTATTCTGGTTTTTAAGGCTACTAACCAATCTCTCAAGTATTGCTGTCTGACCCTTCGTTGACTCAACGAGCTGTCCCATAACTGCCTTTATATCGGCAAGATTACGAATCTCTTTCATCAACTCAGTAGTTTCAGCATTTCTAGCAGCAAACTCTTCTCTTTGCTCTTGAAGCATTCTTGCAAACTCTTCCTTTTGCTCTGAATAATGCTTGAGCAGTGCATCGAACTCTGAAACAGAGTTGTTACGCAATTGAGTTACGCTTTCTCTTGTACTTTCAGCAAGTTTCTCAAATGTCTTACGCAACGTGTCGTCTACTTTTGCAACAACCTCGTTGATATACTGTTCGCGAGCGGCAACCTGATTGATCTCTCTTTCAAAGAATGCACCCATGTTCTCAATGGCGGCTGTTCGATTAAGATGCTCATTAATGTTGCTATTCAATTCATTTACGGAATGCAAATATCCTGAGACGCTGTGCAAATACTTATTAAACACAGCTATTTCACCAGTACATTCTTTAAGTTCTTTGAGAACTGTAACATTTGCCTGTGCTACGCGTTTAATGTCAATATCCTTGATTAGAGTAATCAACTCTATTTGTTCCCTAGACGACTCTTCAACTTTAGACAAGGCACCATCCAAACCCTCAATATTTGATTGGAAAGTTTGATTGAAGGTCATAAGATTTTGTTGTAATAGATACAAAGCATTTACTGCATTTCCAGACAGAACAGGTAACAACTCTGTCTGTAACCACGAGTAGAATCTGTTCTTATCAGCTTCTACCTTGGATGTAGCACTTTTAGCTGACCAAGAAATTAGAGTTGTACAGCAAATACCCACTAAACTTGCGGCCATAGCAATTGCGACACAAGTCATCAATGAGGTGATGTTGTCCATAAGTGATTCGCTTGACAAACCTCCACTTACGGCAATAAAGCCAATACCGACAATGATACCGACCATTGTGCCCATCAAACCGAGGTATAGCGGTATCGGCTGTTGTATATTGATTTCTTCTTCCTCTGCATCACAGTAACGCTCTACGACATCCTTCATTAAATAAAAATCGCTCGCTGCTCCTCTGTTTTTTTGAAGGTACATATTCAAGGCGTCCCTAATCTCCTTAAGTGTTTCATTATCTGTATTGATATTTAACTGAGAAACACTTATGGTATCAATATCTTCAACATAGACATCATCATCATCGCTACAACTCTCTGTCTGAATTTCTTTCTCAACGATAGAGTACGATGATGTACTATTGGGGAATATTGATTTATAGGTCGCTATCTTCTTTTTAGTGTTCCTGTATATGTATATCTGTGCAACTATAATTGCTATAATTACAAGAACCACTAGAATATAATGAAGTTCCATTGTTTACTTTATTTCAACTGTTATAGGTTTAATGACTTTCCACTCTTCTCCGATACGTTCTGCAGTTCCTGTTGTCTTAATGAGTACCTGAGTGGGATCATTTGATGAGCGAGTAACAGAACAAATAGGTTCGAGATACTGACTATCAAATTTTAGGATACGTTGTTTTACTTCCTCTTGCTCAATACATATACTTACCTCGGCTGTATATGCGTTAGCTTCTGACATAGTAAGTCTATAAATTGACTTTCCTTTTTGATATGTATCTTGAATGCTTGAAAGAATCATTGAATTAGACTCTTTTGCATAAATTTGATATACAGGTTTAGCTGTAGTAGCCGGCTCCATCTTTATATTTTCTGCCACACTTTGAGTAGGAGCTGTTGCTAATGCAATATATTGCTGTAAAATATCCTTAAATTTTTTACTTGCCAAATATGCTTCTATAGCTCGATCAATTGTTGCCTGAGACGGGGCACTGGTTTGCGGTCGATAAGACGAACTTTGTCCTCCTGCGATTCTGCGAATCTCATTACGGATATAGTCGTTTGTATTGATTTCCTCTGTAATTATGTCTTTTACTCTATTTACATTTGTTCTAGGCCTTTTTCTATATGCAAAAAACGCCAAAACTATACCCAAAATTCCAATAGCAATTCCTATAAAACTAATTGCTTTAGCTTTCGTTATATTATCCTCGATTCCTGAAATTTTTCCACTCAACTCCTTTTTTGTTTCCTCTGCTTTTGCATTAAATGACTTTTCAACTGCAGTGAATTGGTTTGTTAATGTTGAGTCTGCCCTATTAATCACAGATGCTACAGCATTGTCAATTTCTTTCTTGGCACGATCTATTTCCTGGTCAGTATATTGACTAATATTTTCTTGTGCAGTTTGCTGATCCTTCTTTATGGCCTCATTATCATTTTCACCATTATTAGGCAATAATGAGCAACTAGCAAGCGTTATTACTGACAATAAAATTATAATCTTCTTCATTTGTTTTACATTTGATAAATGTTACGTACTACAGCGTTGATAATACCAACTAACGGGTAGAAGAATAATGTTTCTTCCAAATTGTCATCTGCACCATCTTGTGCTATCTCACTCTTCTTGATTGCTAGACCATTCTCAAGATATGTTCTAATATCTCTATAACATAAGTCCTTGACTTTATTCATAATAGAACGATCTACATCGAAATTGTCATAGAATGAGAATTTCTTATCAAGTTTGAAGGTAAATTCTATATATTCCTTAATTACGTCTACAACAGAATCCAAATCCGCTTCTGTCACATCATTATAAGTCATGTGTACATCTGCAAATTTCTCATTATCTGTACCAATAAGGATTGTTTTCATGTCTTTAATTTCCCCATAATCCTGAGATTGGAATGGAGTTAAAATGATACCTCCCTTACAAGTAGACTCTTTTGAATTTGCAGGACGGATAATATCTAGTCCATCTATTGAATAAGACTGAGCATAGATTTCCTCAAATATGATTTTAGTAAGTCTTACTAGCGTTGCGTCATTGGTGCTCAAAATGTTAAGCACTTTTGAACCATTACCACTGAAAGTCATATGACGAGGCATATCAAAGCCTTTAGCTTTCATCAATTTTGCAATATGATATACTATTGCTACATAGAACAATATTACAACATATTTACCTCTGTTATCATCTGCAAGCATCTTTGCAAAATTGATTTCCACCTTTTCCTTTTTGATCTCTTTATTGGATGCCAATGAGAACAAGAACGCAATAACATCAGTTGATACACGTTTATCAAGTACAGACTTCAATACGGCCTTTAGGCCTCTTAAATTGTTGGTCTCTAACTGATTCGTGATTATATCTTTATACTTATTTACGAAACCGTTTGAATCAGAATCGTATGAGTATCCGTCTCCAAAAATCGTATTAGCTGCAAAACGGAAAGATGTTAGGTATTTTGGTTCGCCCTTGTCAACTATCAAAACATCTGTAGTACCACCACCTATATCGACAGATACAACAGTAGAGGTTGCACCTTTCTTGGCTTTATGATAATAATATGGCGCAACAGATTCTGACGCTGCAATAATATTTGAAATAGGAGCACCAAATAAAGTTGCAAAAGTATTTTCCCATTCAGCTTTAAATTTATTAAAGCGGTTCTGTGTCATACTTGCAGGATAGAACCATACGATTTCTGTTTTACTTAAATCTCCATTATTAAGAAGTACCTTTGTTCTTAGCATCAACAAAATACTTTCAATATATTTTGAAGCTCTCTTTTTATCTTCAGTATTTGTTGACCATTTCAAGTCTGTATGTAATACATTGTACGGCAATGACAAACTCTTTTCATAAGTATAAGGGATGTTAACATTTGCCATTGCTAAAACAGCCTTATCCCAGTTTGTATTGTTACTCTCAGATATAACCGTACGCATTGGATATCCATACAAACTCTCTCCGCCAATTGTTGCCGGAATAAAGTCTGAGTTGAACACATCATTGATCATATAGTCATCTGTGATGTGCAACTTTTGAATCTGCATATCCTTCTCTGTAATATCAAAAGGATTAGAAGAAGTTGAACCATCAACACTATATTCAATATGCGTATTTGTTGTACCGAAATCTATAGCAAAACGGAATTTGTGACTTCCATTGCGAGCTGTAAATTTAGGTATAATAACACCATGAATACCACTCTCATTATCATTAGATAAGGTTATATACTGATATTCAGACTCTAGTGCATAAGTAATGTAGTCAATGTAACTCGTATCAAATCTTGAATTGTCTGCATTCCTATTTCTTCTAACTACACCTTCAACAGACACTTCTTTGTTTGAGTAATCATAGAATGATAACGAATATGCACTGTCTGGATTATCTACTGAATCACGATCTAAGAATGCAACTTTGTAGTATGGTTTGACACCATCTGCATACTTAATGCTAGGATACAATCCAAGAGTAAACTCTTTCTCAATAATGGCACCCTTGTTGGCGGTTGCCTCAGCCTTACCATCTTTATAATAGATTCGTTCATACTGGATATATCCGCCATCTTTTATCGGGATGCGTAATACTACCTTTACAGCCTCACCATTCAAACGAACAACTTCAATACGATTTTTTCCACATACTTTTTCCGTAAGATCTTTGGTTGTGAAGTAGTTAAAGTATGTTCTCTTTAACGGAAGTATGTAGCTGAACTTTGAATCTGGATTTTCATCATTTCCATTAAAGAAAGCCTCTGAATTAAACTTATAAGGAACCTTAACGATTGTATCTTCTAAGAAGTCTCCAACTGTAACATATGGATACTTTGAACCATCATCCGGTAAAGTGCGGTCATCAATAGGTCTTGCATCGTAATATGGAACATACGTATTCTTATCCCATTTGGCGACAACATAATGTGTGGGCTCTGTATACATTTCTACTGGCAAAGCAAGAGGCACATTGCCATTTCTAAGCGAATCTGATACTTTCATCTCAAATCCACTCGAAATATTTGTTACTGTGCGTTTCCTGCGAAGTTTCTCATCAAGTACCATAACATACTGTTGAGCTGTAGGAACAACAGGTATATCATCATAATTGCCTCGATAATATGTTTCGTCAACAATATTCTGACGCAATTCATTTCGTTGCTCATCAGTCAGCATTCTGAAACATTTCTCAAGATATAAATCAACCTCGGGGAACACTCTTGCAAAATCTTTTCTGCTCTTCTTTAGTCCCCACCAATATTTTATATACTCAAAATCCCTTTTGTAAAGAGGTTTATACTCCGTGTCAAATGGGCAATCATTACCGAACTTTATTTTCTTTCCAACATATTGCAAATCATTCGCAGAAGTAAAGAAAATGGTTGCAGGAGAAGTAGCACCAATGATATTCATTACGCCTGGTGCCGACGGGTCTATATAATTAAGCAGATATATACAATCCATCTGATCAAAATTGTACTCATCACAATCCTGTTCTAGATATGTTTTGTAAGTTTTACCCAAACGAGGGTGCTCTTCGTAATCAGAATCAGAAAGCTCTGCCAAACAATTCTTCTTATCCCACACGATGATTTCTATCTTATCACGATACTTCTCTATATTGAAGAAAATTTGGCCAACATCTAGACAGTCAGATACTAGTTTATGGTATGCTGTCTTGCCTTCAAGCGAACCTTCCGCAACAATCTTAAAAGCGCGCTTCACCAAATCCATTCTAGCGAAAGGAGAAGGAATTGATGTAATTTCATGCTTATCATTTGCACCTATAGGATCTGCGATAGAGTCAATCGCTTTAGTTCCTATCTTTACGGAAGTGTCCCAATTGCCGATTGTGTCGGCAGCTCCGTTATGTAGTCTTAAAACCTTAGCCATATCACTTAAAACTTATATTTCTTACCAACTAACAATTTTGTAACATTGTAAAATAACTCCGTGAACTTATGTGGGAGTGTAAAGTTCTTGGATAGTGATGAGTGCTCTTCATTAAGAGCCGCATCAAATAAATCATATCCTGACTTATTGAATGCCCATAAAGCTTTAATAGATCCAGGTTTTACACCATCTACAATTGAATACAAGTCAGAAGATTTTACAGAAAGTTTGAATGGCTTAAATGCTCTATCATTATCAGACATCTCTTCTAGCCACTCAATGTAAGAGTTTACGAATTTCTGAATATTATTAATGAAAGAGGATTTTAAGAACGCATCATCAAACTTATTATCTCTTGCCCATTGAAGAGAGGTTGCGCCTCTCAAGTGCTCATTCACATACTTAGCAAATAACACAAACTGTGTCATAGGTGTACACAGATAGTCCCTCGTCGATTGAGTGAGATTGCTGAAAAGAACTTCTTGAACATCCTTTTCAATACCAAACTCCCTAAAATCAGGATTCGGAGCATAAATTTTACCGTTCGAGTTCTCTTCGCAAACAAGTATTGAATCATCATTCTGAATACTTGCAAAGTCTACAATAGACATTGCTGCTGCTAATTCAACAATATGAGCGTTGTTACGTTGCTCTGTTCCTCCTTCTTCATTCTCATATTGTTTAGTTCTTTCATCTCCAATATAATAAAGGACATTCACAGATGATTCGTCGCCATTCACATTGCGCTCATAATATTGTAATGCAGCCTTAGTTTTCCCTATAAAGGTAGATGAGTTAATTGTGCTTTCCTCATCTGTTTTAACCGCAAAATAAGGCAGCACGGTAATAGCGCCTATTGGAGCATGTTGTATTGCATCGTTATTAGACACCTTCGCATCTAATCCTCTGAGATTTTTCAGTAGTAAAGGGAATCCACTTGCCCCTGTTCCGCCGAAGATCGAACTAATGATAAAAATTCTATCTCCAGGCTTGAAGGCATCTGCAAAATCTATAAAATCTTGAGAATCTGTGAACTGATTGAGTACGACGCTTCCGATATTAGGATTTCCTTTGAATCCAACTTCCATATCTGACTCTAGATTTGCTTCAGAGAATAACATAGATGCTAATGCTCTATTCTCCTTAGACATAGTGCTGAATTCAATAAATTCCCTAAACTTCTTATTTTTAGTATCCTTTAAGGCAAGTCTATGATCATTCACAACATTTTCAATAGGGACCTCAAAGAATCTATTTTTTGTAGCATCATTAAATGCTAATTGGCTACGAATTGCTACATATGCCTTGATTTGCTCAATTGTTCTTGTAACATCTGCATTTGCAAAATCTGGGTCTACAATGATTGGAACAATTGCACTGGCATCAATCTTTACGCCTGAGGCGGCAAGCATAACCAATGATTTAATGACACGAGAACCTGTGCCACCTATACCGAATATATATAATTTTCCGTTCATACAAAACATTAATTAAAAAGTTACAAAAAAGGCACATGCTTTGCGCTTGAACTCCACCATTTCAACATAAAACTTAAAAGAACGAAGGCAATCATTGCAACGAACATATTTGCAATACCAAATCCCCAACAATTAGACTCGCCAATGAGTATAGAAATAATATTACCATCAGCGTCCCTCTGATACATTAAGGTATCATGAATGTATCCATTTACATATTTAGACATCACAATGCCATAGCCAACAAACAAGGCTATTACAGCATTAATGCCCAACGTAATCAACCAGCTCCACCACTTGCAAAGTCTCGGATGATTAATAATGTAATAGAAAACCACTACTAGAACAAGTGAACCAACTAATGTGATTAATCCCACCAAGTTATAGATATTTGGATTAGTGTAGGCCTCTGTTCCGGGATCATATCCCCACAAATAATAACTTAAATCTTGTCCTTAAGTACATGACAAAAATTTGAA
>ENA-OROK01003913-OROK01003913.1-human-gut-metagenome-genome-assembly--contig:-NODE-3913-length-11300-cov-2.659760_pt1 | contig 11300 bp, 6 predicted proteins | sample MGYA00242127_ERZ509046 | MGnify/ENA primary metagenome ERZ509046 (study PRJEB26280, sample SAMEA2338728) | human gut metagenome | biome: human gut; feature: human-associated habitat; material: faeces... | reverse complement strand
CCACCAAAGTTTCCCTTCCTTTTCTAACTAATTGCTGAATTGTAGGCATTTCTTTCTTTTTTTAAACTTTGAATGTGTTATTATTATTTATCTAATCTTTTCCTATTTCGAGCCGCAAAGTTACGCATTATTTTCGGACAATCAATAAGTTGTGCCTGTTTTTTTCGTATACTCCGCACTAAAAACGGTGCAAAGGTACATATTTGTTCCCGTTTGGCAATGTAGGCCCTAGCCGTATTTATTAATATTTAACATTCACTATCTCTATTTACCTCACTGGCACGTAAAGCGACTGGTGGCGGGTGCCGATATCACGCAATTTACCCGCCTCGACAAATTGATGCAGGCGGCGGCTGGCCGTACTGCTCGTCAGGCCGCAAAGCCGCTGGAAGGCGACACGGGTCATATATTCATGCTCGGCAAAATAACTCGCGAGCAATTGGTCGATACGATCAGGCTCCAATTGGCGGGAATGGGATTTGTACTTGGCTCGTTCCAGCGTCATCGTCTTCAAGCTATCTTTCAGCTCTACCTCGGGACGGAAAGCCACGGACTTGAAACGGATGGACTCCGCACGTATCTCGTGCGTGGATTGTACGGCCGGGCATTGCAACGTGACTTGCAAATACCCCAACCCATCGATATGTACACGTTTTCCTTCACGCAAATATTCCGCTGTCACCTCGCTTAAAGAGATAAGCACGGCGGCTACGTCTGCCGGCGTGACGGTACACCGTCCATGGATACGTTTGGCCAGATCATCCGTATCGATCGTGCCGGATGATACGATACGTGCGTGAAAACGAGGACGCTTCGTGCTGTCCTTCGATACCGGAGTCTTGTAAAAGTCATATTTTGCTGCCATATATCTAGTATGAGATTAAAAGGTTATTCATCGAAACATCGTATGCTATTAGTCATTTCACAAGGGTGATATGATCTTTTCACCTATGTGAAACGATCGTTTCATGATTGTGATACGTTCTTTTCACATAGGTGAAAAGATTATAAGCACTTAACAAAGGTACTACATCCATACCACTTAAACAATAGTTTTCCCTAGTATTTCGCACAGATTACTTTTATTTCAAATGACAATATAAACATTTGGAAAAACGCAAGTTAACAGCTTATATCCGCAAAATGAAACAGTAAAAACAACCTCTAAAACATAGCGTCATGAAAACTGTATTGGATTTTTTAGGCCAATTATGGCTTCGCTTCTTAAAACCGGACGGGTCGATCACCGTACCACACCCAAACGAAGGTAAAGCGAAACGATCGAGCAACAGCAACTCTATCCTTCAAAAGAGTCTGGAGACTTTCCTCCAAGAACGGATCGAATTCCACTTCAACTTGTTGAGCGAGGAGACTGAATATCGATACAAACAATTGGAAACGGATCGCTTCTATCCGGTGACGCAACGTGACCTAAATAGCATTTGCATGGAGGCAAGACGGACGGGGATCGATTGCAGGGATCGGGATGTGAATCGTTTCGTATATTCAAAAGAGGTAAAAGAGTATCATCCTTTCCGGCAATATATGGAGCGGTTACCCGAATGGGACGGGAAAGACCGGGTAAGCGATCTGGCACGACGGGTCTCCTCAGAACCGTTATGGGTGGAGGGGTTTCATCGCTGGATGCTCGCCTTGGCCTCGCAATGGATGGGTTCGGACCGAATGCACGCAAATAGCTTGGCTCCCATTTTAGTCAGCGAGCGTCAAGGATGTCAGAAGTCTACCTTTTGCAAGTCGCTGATGCCTTCTTCGCTAGTCCGCTATTACACGGATAGCGTAGACCTTAGCGGCTCGACGCAAATGGAGCAGAAGCTTGGATTGTTCGGACTCATCAACCTCGATGAGTTCAACCGGTTGTCCGACCGTAAAATGGCTTTACTGAAAAATTGGATGCAGATGGCCGGAATGAACGTACGCAAGGCACACGCCAAGCATTTCCCCCCTACCCCGCCTAGCCTCATTTATTGGCACTACGAACCAGAAGAACCTATTAAGCGACCCCACTGGAAGCCGCCGTTTCCTATGCGTGGAGGTGCAAAGCAAGATTAATTGCGAAGGTATCGAGCATGATCAAATCTACGCCCAGCTGAAAAACGAGTTACAAAAAGGAGAGCGCCATTGGTTCACCTCCGCAAAGGAGGAGGCGATCATGCGATCGAATGAGGCTTTCTATAAACGTCCGATCGAGGAAGATGTGTTCCACGCCTGCTTCCGGGCCGCATGTCCGGGAGACCTAAATGTAAATGCAGCCGTGAAACCTATGTCATCGAAACCATCCCTAGCACTTAAATCTTCTCTCCAGCTCCTCATCTGTCAACATGGAGATGATCGTTTTTCCATCCGGGGTCAGGTTCGAGTCCGGACAAGAGAACAGGGAGGCGATCAGATGATCCATCTCTTCCAAGGATAAGGATTTGCCGGGACGGATAGCGGCGGCTTTCGCTAAAGACAAGGCGATGGCTTCGCAGATCTTCTCATGCACCTCGCATCCGGTCTCGATCGCCCGGTCCACGATATCCTTTACCAAATTTACCGGATCAAGGTTCTCTATACCGGCGGGCAGGCCATTGATCGCGTAATTGTCATTTCCCAGATTGCTCAGATCAAAGCCGACGAAGCGCAAATCCTCCAATAAGGAAGGCAGTACAGCCGCCTCGGCAGCGGTAAACTCTACGATCTCCGGGAATAAGACTTGTTGGGATACACCTTGTTGCTGACGGATATTCGACAGGTATTGGTCAAACAAGATACGCACATGCGCACGATGCTGGTCAATAATCGCCAGACCCGATTTCAAGGATGTCACGATATATCGCCCTTTATATTGATAGCAAGGATTGCTTACCTCCGTAAACAGTTTTTCCGGATCCGAAGCCTCGGCCGGCAATTCCTCGATCGGGGCATCCTCGAAAGTCTCGGACTCCCGTTGGACAGCCACTCGGTCGTTCTCAAACCCTTGATATAATTTAGACCAATCGAATTCCGGTTTTTTATAGGAAGTAGTGTCAAACGGATTATAACTGGAATCCACTTGCACTTTCGGGGCCTTATAAGTACTAGGCTCACTTTTCTTGACCGGGTTGTAAACAGGAATATCGATCGCATCCTCCACGTCGAAATCAATCGTAGGGATAGCGCTCGATTTAGCCAACGCCTCCCGGGTAGCGGCCATCAAGATCTGCCAGATCGGTTGCTCGTTCTCAAACTTAATCTCCGTCTTTGTCGGATGGATATTGACATCGATCGAGGAGGGATCCAACGTGAAATAAACAAAATAATTCGGCATATCCCCGGCAGGAATCAATTGCTCATAGGCCTGCATGATCGCCTTATGGAAATAAGGATGCTTCATATAACGACCATTCACAAAAAAGAACTGCAATGCCCCTCGCTTCTTCGCCGAGTCCGGACGCCCCACGAAACCGGAAATAGTCACCATGGAACTTTGGGCATCCAGAGAGAGCAACTTCTGGTTTAAACTCTTACCATATATATTAATGATGCGCTGACGTAACCCCGACTCGGGCAGATTGAATATCTCCGCATCATTATGATAAAGAGACATACCCACCTGCGGATTCACCAAGGCGATTCGCTCGAACTCATTGATGATATTCCGGAATTCCGTCTCATTCGACTTCAAGAATTTCCGGCGGGCGGGAACATTAAAGAAAAGATTCTTTACCGAGAAGATACTTCCCTCGTTACAAGCCTCCGGCTCGATACTCTCCAGATTGGAACCCGCGATGGATAGGCAAGTGCCAAGCTCGGTCCCTCTAGCCCGGGTACGCAACTCTATATGGGCGACAGCGGCGATAGAGGCCAATGCCTCACCCCGGAAACCCATCGTATGCAAAGAGAATAAATCCTCGGCCGTAGAAATCTTAGAAGTAGCGTGCCGCTCAAAAGCCATGCGAGCATCCGTCTCGGACATACCTTTCCCGTCATCGATCACCTGTATCAATGTCTTACCCGCATCCTTAATGTTCACTTGGATATTGGAAGCGCCAGCGTCCACCGCATTCTCGACCAACTCTTTAACGACAGAGGCCGGACGTTGAATCACCTCTCCCGCCGCGATTTGATTGGCGATATGATCCGGAAGTAAATGAATGATATCGCTCATTACCAGAACAAATACCAAAAGAAAGCAGCCAAGACCGCCAAGGCCACCGCCAGTTTCACATTCTTATACCTACGAGCCCGGGAATCCTCGCCTCGCCCCACGCTTTTCTTCAGATGCGAGGTACCTTCAATGAAAGTTCCCTTGATATGCGGCTTATATTCCTCCAACGGCTCCTCTACACCCATTTCACGTTTGACCTTGCTTATACGTTCCTCCAAGGCTTCCTTATGGGGGTCCCAATAAATAGGCTTATGATCAAATTGACGCGGCTTGCGCATGTTATAAAACGAGAAAAGTGCCATAGCTTTACCTATTAATTATGAATACGACGCTAATGTACGAATTTATTGCTTCTTTTCGGAGCATCTTGAGCTTTTCTTTTCACGACCTGATAAATATCATCCTTGTCTTTAGGACGGATATAATCAAACCAATAAAAGTCTTTCAAGTATTTCTGGTCGGGCTTCAAATCAGGAATAGGGGTCATCGTACCTGTTGGAGTCGGCCAGATTTTCAGTTTATCCAACTTATTGTCTTTTAGCCAGATCGTAAGGAAACCGCTTTTGGTCTCGTTCATGCCGACCATCGAACCGTCCTTCTCCAAGGGGAAAAATATAGATTCGGCGTTGCCCGACACATCGATCTGATTCACGACCTGTCCCTCGAAATAAGCCTTCAAGTCATTTCCCTTTAATTGATTGAATGCGGTAGAATCGATTTGCTGTATCGCGAAAGCGAATTGCTTCACGTGAGCGAAATCGATCGAGCTATCATTCATAAATATCAAGATCGTATCCCCATAGATCTGATACTGTTCATTCCAAACGATAGGGTCCGTATACATATATAATATAGAGTCTCTTGTATTAAACTGCATCGAATCGCAAACACCTTGCATATCCGTCCGATAGAAACGGACGCCGTAATAAGCTTTTACTTCCCGGTAAAGGGAGTCCACCGTAGTCATCTTCAAGGTATCACCATGCAGAAACAATGTATCCCCTTGGCTGAATTCCAAGAAACGGGCGCTATCCGTAGCGAAAGCATACTCGCTCTTCTCATTGTAAAAGCCATATTGGCCTTCCAGCATGACATGCTGCGCCGTGTCTTGCAGACTCATATTACCGAACGCTTCCCCAAAACCCAGTTCCCGGTTGTAGGCGATAGAGTCGCCCGTCAAGATACGGTCGCCGGAAACCACCTGAGAACGATCCAATAGCAAAGAGGTATTATTCACGGTATCGTACCAACCTCTGGAAGAATAGATCGTGCCGCTATCCGAGACGATTATGGATGGTCCGAGGATCGTGGCGATCTTCGAGTCCGTATTATAATGCAAGGTATCGGAATACAACGTGAATTGCTCATTCTCCAGACGGACGCTATCATTGAAGATAGCCAATTTCGTACTAGGCGAATATTGCCCATAAAAAGAAGAGAGCTGATTCAAGGAATCGACAATCAGACCTCCGTCGAAATAATATCCGATATCCGGGATTCCCTCATAGTTCAAGCTATCCGTAAACAAGGTAACCTGCCCATTCTCCATGCGGACATTCTCCCGCAAATAAGCGATCTGGGTATTTCCATCGTAAAACAGGTAATTTCCATACACGAACAAGGTATCCCCTTGTTCCATCCGAACATTACTAAACGCTTCCAAGGAATTGGTCTGCTCAAAGAAATATGCGCTATCGCAATACATATACGAACTATCATGGCGAAAACAAACATCACCATTCAGTACTTGAGCCTCGGCGTTCCTCTCCTTATCGAACGAAAGCGTATTCGCATGCTCCAAAAAGACCTTCGTCTTCTTGGGAGCGACACTATCTTTGGCGGCTACCACCGTGCTATCTTGCGTTTGCGCAAATACGCCAACCGATAAAGCACACGATAAGAGCACTAGAAATAACCTGTTAATTAGTCTCATTCCTTAATCCAACCCGGATATTTGAAATCACAATTCCTCCAACCGTCACTAATACGCACGTAGGTTGATTTTTGTTTCTTCGTGATCCAGTCGTTCAATAATTCCTCACGTTTCTTAGCCTCTACGATCGCTTTCAAAGCTTGGAAGTCATCGGCCAAATTCGCCTTATGTCCTTCCGTCCGAGCTTTCAGCTTAACAATAGCTACTACCTCTTTCTGCTTGTTCGTCAACATGGTAAAAGGCTTGGAGATCTCTCCGACTTTCATGTCATATACCACCTTACCGATTTCCTGTGGAAGTTCTTGCATCTCGAACTTAGGGGTTCCCATATTGCTGCTCTCGTAATCTTGGTTTACCATCAAACCCTTATTATTACGTGTATCCTTGTCATAAGAGACGAATGTAGCGGCTTCCTCAAACGTGAACTTATTCGCCTGCAAATCATTGTACAATGAATCCAGACGAGTGGTAGCATCCGCCAACTCCTTATCGGAAACCTTCGGTTTCAATAAGATATGGCGGCAGTTAATACGGTCTCCACGCTTCTCGATCAATTGGATGATATGGTAACCATACTCCGTCTGTACGATCTGGGAGACACGTTTCGGGTCTTTCAAGTTGAACGCAACGTTCGCGAACTCCGGCAACAGCTGTGTCTTGCTCATGAAACCTAACTCCCCTCCTCGAGACGCCGAACCCGGATCTTCCGAGTACAAACGGGCCAACGTGGAGAATTCCATCTTGCCGGAATTAACCTGCTCCGTGAAATCACGTAAGCGGGCCTTGATGGCGTCTGTTTCCTCAAACGGAATCTTCGGTTCCAAGGTAACGATTTGCACCTCTACAGTCGTAGGGATGTTCGGCAGGCTATCCTGAGACAACTGGCTGAAATATTTACGCACCTCGGAAGGTGTCAGCTTGATCTCGCCGATCAATTGATGCTGCATCTGTTGCACTACCTGCTGCTCCCGCACCATCTCCTTACGCTCATCCTTGATCTGGGAAAATTTCTTACCGAAATATTCCTCCAATTTCTCGCGAGACCCGATTTGGTTCACAGCCATGTTCATCCATTGATCCACGCTCTGGATCACTTGGTTCTCGTTCACGGTAATACTATCGATCTTAGCTTGATTCAGATATAGTTTCTGTATCGCCATCTGCTCCGGGATCACGCAATACGGGTCGCCATCCAAACGGACCCCCTCGTTTTGATTATACAAACGCTGCGTCTCAATATCCGAACGTAAAATAGCGTCATCTCCTACCACCCACACAATTTCATCGATCACATTGTCTTGCGCCATTACAATGCAAGAACAACAGGCAAGAAAGAATACACTTAAAATCTTTTTCATCATGTCTACCCATTTATAAAATTAGAGATCACGGCTCGGAATGGAATTCCACGTCACCGCTCCGGATCGCATCGTTATATAACTCGTCTTCAAATTTTTTCAAGAATTCAACTTTTCGTTGGTTGACCAGCATTTCCGTGACGTGCGGACTGGCATAATCATATGGCTCCACACTGCCGGAAGGTAAATATTCCTTGATATTCAACAGATAACAATAACTGCTATCCGCCACCTCAACATACTTATTCGCCTTCAGAAACGCATTCGGATTCGACACATGGATCGGTATATTATCCATTACCTCATCGAAATCAACCCATTTGTCGTAAAAGTACTCATAAATCGTGGCATTTTGCACACTATACTTCTCAATTTTTTCTAAAGAGGCCACATCTGTGGATTTGTACCACTTTTTGACGTCGGTAAGTCCCGGGGCATCAACCGGGATTTTCAAGAATAATCCCTTGATCAAGCCTTTATCCAAGATAAACTTTTTCTGGTTTTCCTCGTAATAGTTTAATTTATCACTTTCCCGGATATCAGTTTTCAGCTTCTCCTCCACCAATCGTTCCTGATAACGGTAACGAACCAAGGAACGCCTGTACTCCTCTACCAATTTATCGACCTCCTCTTTCTCATCCCCTAAGTTACGCAAAGCCACATCGTACACCAATACATCCTTTACCCATTTCTTGGTAAAGCCCTCGGCCAGCAACAGACTATCTGCGGAGGAAATCCCCCGGGGTATTAGCTTATTCACCTCCGAACGATTTAGGGTACGTCCTTTCACGCTAACCAAGACATCCGTAGTATCAGCTGGCTGAGAACCTTTACAGGCACCCAACAACACAACGAACGTTAGGAACATGAAGACTATCCTCATATCTATCTTTATTTTATTTCTTTAGTTTCTTCAATAATTTCCAGTTGACAGTCACCGGATATTTTTTATTCAAATCCGCAATCCACTTCGCTTCCAACACCTTCTGCTGGGCGGAGGGTTTGCTCCAGATCTCCCGGTTGCTGACCTCAAACAACAGAATCCCATCCCGGTACTCCTGCATCAAATGAGGGATCTCCGGATGTTTTGTCTCCAGATTCTTACGCTCGGCGGTCGTTACGATATCGCGGATAAACAAATCATAGATCTCTTGCATAAAATCACCCGCATACGTTTTTGTCGAGAACGGACAACGTTGGATATAATAAGCGAACTCCGCTTGCGGGAAATCCTTTCCATCCAATTGCATAAGCGTCTTGTTCATATCCTTCGCTTTCTCATAAAACGCCTCGTCCGTGGGGAAACAATCATTACATAACGCTTGCAGCTCCGCATAGGCTTCCGGATAGAAAACGTATCCGTATTCTTTTTTCATACGATCGTCGAAAGCTTTATATAACTCGAAGTTACGTTCACCCTGCCCCATACGTCTCGACAAAGCTTTTTCCTCTTCCTCAAACGAAGGGCGTCCCTTCTTATCGATCAACTTAATGATATGGTAACCAAAACGAGTTTCCACCACCTCGGATAAATCACCCGGCTTGCTCAACGCAAAAGCGGCTTGCTCAAAAGGCTGGACCATCTCGCCTACCCCAAACCAAGGTAATACTCCCTCTTTCTTAGCGGAAGCAGCATCCCCAGAATATTCTTTCGCTAACCCGCCAAAATCAGCTCCCTCTTGTACTTGCTTATAGATAGCTTGCGCTTTTGCCAGAAAAGCCGATGAGTCCTGAATAGCGGAATCTTTCGGGAAGGCGATCAAGATATGAGCGACATGTATCCGCCCCGGATTGGGTTTACGACTATGGACTTTTATCAAATGAAATCCTAATTTCGTGCGAACCGGTTCAGACACCACGCCAATCGGCAAGGAATAGGCGGCATCCTCAAACACTTTTAGGGATTGCATCGGGAGCAAGCAACGTACATATTCGCAAGCGACATGCTCCTTATCCTTCTCGGCCAAAGCTTTTCCGACTGTTTCCATATCCTCTCCTTTCTGGAGACGTTCGTATACTCGCATGGCTTCTTGATATACAGCTACCGTATCTTTGGAGACCGTCTTCTCCGGCAAACGGAATAAGATGTGGGTCAACTCTACCGAGTGATCCCCCCGGTCATATACCGCACGGGCAGCCGCTTTCTCACCCTCCTTATCCGACATATAGCTATCGATCAACTGAGCCCGGTATCCATCCAGCTCACTTTTGAATGAGGATGTCTGGTCGATCCCTAAAGATTCCGCCTCCGCTACTTTTAGCTTAAAATTTTTAAATAGCTCGACATAGTTTTTGACGGACTTTGTATTCGATAAATCCACCTCTCCATTCTTCTCCGCGATAAAAATAAATTCAGATAAAGGCACTTGTTTTCCAGCGACCATCATAACGACCGAATCGGATGCGGTTTGAGCGTTAACTGTCACACAAGCGAATACCCCTAATGAAATAAGTAACTTTTTCATCAAAAATTCTTTTACCATAGCACGAATATACATTACAAAAATAACACTAATCTAACGGAGAGCCGACAAGAAAAGTATGCTATCCCATTAAATTAGTGTTTTTTATAAAACGTAAAACTTGTATTACTATTCACCGCGGCTATAATTCGGAGCCTCTTGCGTGATCGCTACGTCATGCGGATGGCTCTCTTGCACACCTGCGTTGGTGATTCGAGTAAAACGAGCTTTATGCAACTCCTCGATATTATGAGCCCCGCAATAACCCATTCCCGCACGTAAACCACCTACCATTTGGTAAATGACCTCATACAAAGAACCCTTAAACGGAACACGGGCAGCGATTCCCTCCGGAACCAGCTTCTTCACGTCGTCCTCCACATCTTGGAAATACCGATCCTTGGACCCCTTTTGCATAGCTTCCAACGACCCCATTCCACGGTAAGACTTAAACTTTCGGCCATTGAAGATAATCGTATCGCCCGGCGACTCCTCTACACCCGCCAACAGAGATCCCATCATCACGGAAGATCCACCAGCGGCGATCGCCTTCACGATATCACCGGAGTAACGCAAGCCACCGTCGGCGATCAAAGGCACACCAGTTCCTTCCAACGCCTTCGCCACATCGTAAATAGCCGACAACTGGGGAACACCCACACCAGCGATCACACGAGTTGTACAAATCGAACCCGGACCGATACCTACCTTCACGGCGTCCGCCCCGGCTTCCACTAAATATTTAGCAGCCTCGCCCGTAGCGATATTACCGACCACACAATCAATATGCGGATATTGCGCCTTAATCTGTTTCAAGACATCCACCACACCTTTTGAGTGACCATGTGCCGTGTCGATCACCAAAGCATCCACCCCGGCATCCACCAAAGCGGCTACACGCTCGAAGGTATTGAACGTAACGCCTACACCGGCAGCTACACGCAAACGACCTTTGGCATCTTTACAAGCCATCGGTTTGTCTTTTGCTTTTGTAATGTCTTTATAAGTAACCAGACCGATCAACTTTCCATCCATTCCGACAATCGGAAGTTTCTCAATCTTATGCTTCTGAAGAATCTGGGCAGCAGACTCCAAGTCAGTAGACTGGTTAGTAGTCACCAATTTTTCTTTCGGAGTCATGACAAGATCGATATGCTTAGTCATATCTCTTTCGAAACGTAAGTCTCTGTTGGTAACAATACCTACCAAATAGCCTTCGTCATCTACCACAGGGATACCACCAATCTTGTATTCTGCCATAATGTCCAGAGCGTCTTGAACGGTAGAGCCTCTTTTAATCGTTACAGGGTCATAAATCATACCATTCTCGGCACGCTTCACAATGGCAACTTGTCTTGCCTGTTCTTCGATAGACATATTTTTGTGAATCACACCGATAC
>ENA-OROK01003910-OROK01003910.1-human-gut-metagenome-genome-assembly--contig:-NODE-3910-length-11319-cov-2.655540_pt1 | contig 11319 bp, 10 predicted proteins | sample MGYA00242127_ERZ509046 | MGnify/ENA primary metagenome ERZ509046 (study PRJEB26280, sample SAMEA2338728) | human gut metagenome | biome: human gut; feature: human-associated habitat; material: faeces... | reverse complement strand
TATATTTGCAAACAAAGGAATTCCAAAAGAGACCATGTCCTTTCTCAAAACCTTTGATTTGCCGGCACACTGGAGTGCAACTGCGAGTGTGGCAGCAGATGACATTGTTCCAATTGATGTCAGGTATGCAGGACCGTAATGTCTGATTACTTCAATCGGGTTCTTCTTAGAATACAATCCTGCGATTGTGTAAAGCAGAGTCATCCAAATGTAATGTCCGATTAATACAATAATTATGATTTTCAGGAACACAGGAACCTGCTTTGTTATTGAACCTTCGTATGAGAGTCCGCAGAAAGTAAGTCCGATGAAAAATGGAAGAATCGGTATCATGATTTTTGAAACTATCGCAAGCACGATTTTCTGGAATTCCTCAAGAATATTTGAAATCAATTCTGCTTTTGTCCAAGCGGCAGCAAGTCCAATCATAATTGAGAACACAAGTGCACTCATAACAGGCATTATCTGCGGGATTGATAATTCGAAAACCGCAGCCGGAAGCTCTTTTAATCCATCAGCAGTAGAGGATATTGACAAATGTGGTATCAAAAGATATCCGGATGCTGTAGAGAAAAGTGCAGCACCAACTGATGATGTATATGCGATTGTAACTGCAATCAGAAGAAGCTTTGATGCATTTTTACCCATCTGAGTAATCGAAGGCGCAATAAATGCAATGATTATCAGTGGTATGCAGAAATTAATTATCTGATTGAGAATATATTTCAGAGTTACAACAATATTCAAAATGGCGCGTGAAAATGCATTGCCATCAGTTGAACTTAACAGCAGTCCCACCAGGACGCCAGCAATAACGCCCACCAGCAATTTAAACGGCAGGCTGCGAAAGATACTATTTTTCTTCATTAAATAAATCTCCTTCATTGGTGTAGTTAATAAAAATTATAATATAGGCCGGGAAAAATAACAATGGAAAGGTTTGGAGACATGGCTTCCCAGATTCCTGTGGTATTGGTGTTTCTGCCGGTTACGGCATTGTTGATTGCATTTGCGAAGCTGGTAAAGACAAATGTATTAAGTGCTTTTTTGCTCTCTTATGCAATTAGTGTCCGGATTATGGAAAAGAAAGAATTTTAGAAAAAAATATTTAAGCGGGACATTCATAAAAAAATGAGTGTCCCGCTTATTAATGCATATTAGAAATTATCTCCATTCCATCCCCAGTTAGAAACAGCCTGATATTTTACATATACATGATCTGGTGCAATTCCAAGAACATCTTTAAAAATGTCACATATCTGGCCAGTGAGTTTAGAAAAGGCAGATGGATTCTCACTGCCGTAAACGCTAACCTCGACCATAGCCATAGGCTCGGCATTGCTTCCTCTGAAGTAGAGCTTGTAGTCAGGCTCAAAACCGACCATGAGCCAATTTTCTGACTTGCCAGGAATTGTCTGGATAGCCTGACCTAAACGGGTTTTGATTTCAGTTTCCTGTGCTTCTGTAAGAGAAGTGCTTATCTTAGAATTAATAAATGGCATGTGTTACCTCATTTCTGCGCCGCAGGCGCGTGTATTCATGTGCTGATTATAGCACTTTATATATGTCAAAGAAACATATTAATTGTCAGAGCCGTCAATAACGCCCACCAGCAATTTAAACGGCAGGCTGCGAAAAAACTATTTTTCTTTAATTTAATAAATCACCTTCATCATTGGGGTAGTTAATAAAAATATAATATAGGTCGGGAGAAATAATAATGGAAAGGGTTGGGGGATTAAAGATAATATGGTTTGTCGAATTTTGTCGTAAAAAAGATGTTGAAGGGAGAGGAGAAAAGGGGGATAATGATATAGAATGCAAATGTGTTAGAAAAAATGGGAGGTGTTATGGCTAAATCGTCAAATCAAAAATTAAAGCTTATGTATCTTATGAAAATATTATTAGAATATACAGATGAAACACATAGTCTGACAATGGAAGAAATAAAGACTAAGTTAAAGTTATATGATATAAGTGCAGAGCGAAAAAGCCTTTATAATGATATAGAGAGTTTAAGATTATATGGATTAGATATAATTGGGACAAAGGAAGATAGAACATATTCTTATCATATTGGTAACAGACAGTTTGAATTAGCTGAACTTAAATTGCTTGTAGATTCTGTCCAGTCAGCCAAATTTATAACCGAAAAGAAATCAAATGATTTAATTAAAAAGATTGAAGCATTTGCTAGCAGATACGAAGCAATCCAGTTGCAACGTCAGGTATTTGTTGCAGGTAGAGTGAAAACTATGAATGAAAGTATTTATTATAATGTTGATAGGATTTATTCGGCTATAGCAGATAATTTTCAAATAACATTTCAATATTTTCAATGGAATGTAGATAAAAAGATGGAATTAAGACATAATGGTATATGGTATAAAGTTAGTCCATGGTCATTGTCATGGGATGATGAGAATTATTATCTTATTGCTTATGATAGTGTAGAACATATAATAAAGCATTTCAGAGTTGACAAAATGCTACATATTAAATCAATAAAAAAATTTAGAGAAGGGAAAAAGAGCTTTAATAATTTTGATATGGCAGCATATGCAAGAAAAATGTTTGGAATGTATGGTGGTAAAGAAGAATATGTACATATCAAATGTGATAATTCACTTGCAGGTGTAATGATTGACAGATTTGGAAAAGATGTATCAATGGTTCGCTTAGATGAAGAACATTTTGTGACAAATGTAGAGGTATCCGTAAGCCGACAATTTCTTGCATGGGTTATAGGTCTGGGTGAAGGGGTAACAATATTAGGACCACAATCGGTGGTTGATATGATGAAAGAAGAAATAAAAAGATTAACTAATCAATATGAATAAAGAACAAAAGTTTGGGATAAGAGGGATGTTTATTGGACAGTAAATATTGTATAATTTCAATAGAAAAAAATAAAGGCTTAAAAAGCCTTTTTAAATATCCACACTGTGGATGGTTCTTTCGAACGATTTGGAAAAATCTTTATTTGAACTTGTAGTGTAAATTCATATGATAGTCAATCTTATGAACAAATACATTATAAAACATATTTTATTTATAGTCAACTAAAAAAGAGAGGTACATTATGAAAAGTAGAAGGGAACAAGATTATTATTTAGGATTAGATATTGGAACAGAATCTGTGGGATATGCTGTAACAGATGAAAATTATAATATCCTCAAATTTAATGGAAAAAACATGTGGGGAAGCAGGTTGTTTGACGAAGCTCAGACTGCAGCTGAAAGAAGAACATTCAGAAGTGGTCGAAGACGACTTCAAAGACGAGCATGGAGAATACAGCTTTTACAGGAATTGTTTTCTGAAGAAATATCTAAAGTTGATCAATCTTTTTTTGTAAAAATGAAAGAAAGCCCATTGATATTAACGGATAAAACGAATGGACAAAAATATACATTGTTTAATGATGACGATTATTCTGATATTGATTATTATTCTGAATTTCCAACAATATATCATTTAAGAAAAGCGTTACTTATGGAAGATAGGAAATTTGACGTCAGACTGTTATATCTTGCTGTACATCATATAGTTAAGCACAGGGGACATTTTTTGTTTCAAGGTTCAGTCAATAACGCAACATCTTTTCATTCTGTATTTGATAATTTAAAGATATGCTTAAGAGATGAGTTTGAAATAGAATTAGTATGTCATTCAGAAGAAAAAATAGCTGAAATTCTTAAAGATAAGAAGAAATCCAAAAGAGATAAATGCAATGAAATATTTAATGAATTAAATGTTGATAAGAGTAATAAACAGATAAAGTCAATAGTTACACTTATTACTGGAATGAAAGCAAAAGTAGCTGATATATTTGATGATGAATCTTTATTAGAAATAGATAAGCCAAGTATATCTTTTTCTGAATCATCTTATGAAACGCTTCGGGTTGAATTAGAAGATGTATTAGGTGAACGATGTGGTGTTATTGATATTATAAAATGTGTATACGATTGGGCGATATTAGCAGACATCCTAGATGATGGGGAAATAAATGGAAAATCATATTTGTCAGTTGCAAAGGTTAATTTATATGATAAGCACAAAGAAGATTTGAGAATTTTAAAACAATTATTTAAGGAAAATCATAAAGTCTATAAAGAATTTTTCGTTGATGAAGGAAAAAGTAATTATTGTGCATATGTAGGATTTGTAAATTCTAACGGAAACAAAAAGAATATAAAAAGATGCAATAGAGAAGATTTTATAAAAAATTTAAAGGGTCAATTGGGAAAGATAGAAAAGACGGTCAGTAATCAGTCTGAATATGAATTCATAGAACAAGAAATTCAGGCAGATACTATACTTCCTATTCAGGTATCAAAGGATAATGGAGTGATACCATATCAAGTGCAAGAAATTGAATTAAAAGATATTTTAGCAAAAGCAGAAAAATATATGCCATTCTTGAGTGTAAAAGATGCAGATGGTTTATCTGTATCAGATAAGATTATTAAAATATTTGAGTTTAGAGTTCCATACTATGTGGGACCTTTGAATAGTTATAATAATACTAATTCTTGGATGGTAAGAAAATCTGATGGTAAGATTACACCATGGAATTTTGACAATAAAGTAGATAAAGATGCTTCTGCAGAAAAATTTATTAGAAAAATGACTAATAAATGTACATATCTCATTGGAGAAGATGTTTTGCCAAAACATGCACTTCTTTATGAGGAGTTTAATGTGTTAAATGAATTGAATAATGTCAAAATTGGTGCGAATAAAATGAATGTTGAATTGAAAAAAGACATTATCGAAAATTTGTTTAAAAAGAAAAAGAAGGTTACAGGTAGGAATTTAAGGGAGTATTTAAAAAGTGAAGGATTGATAAATGACGATGAGGAAATCACCGGATTTGATATAAATTTTAAAAGTTCGATGTCTTCATATCTTGATTTTAAAAAAATACTGGGAGATAAGATTGATAATTATTCTGTTAAGATTATGGTGGAACAGATAATTTTATGGATTACAGTATATGGTGATGAAATATCAATCTTAAAAAGAGTTATCAGAAAACAGTATGATGACAATCAGATATCAGATGAAGAAATTAAAAAAGTCAGTAGATTAAAATATCAAGGCTGGGGAAGACTCTCAAGAAAGTTTCTGGGTGAAATAGAAGGTGCTGATAAAGAAACCGGAGAGATTAGGACGGTAATAGGTGCGCTGAGAGACACGCAGGATAATTTAATGCAGCTTTTAGGACAGAAATATACATTTTCAGAGACAATAGAAAATATTAACAATAAAAATATGAAAGAAATAGCGACTATTTCATATAAGGATATTGTTGAAGATATTGCTGCTTCGCCTTCTATTAAGAGAGCAGTATGGCAGGTTATATTAATTTCTGAAGAGATAAGAAAAATTATGGGAAAAGAGCCTACTAAAATATTTGTAGAAGTTGCAAGAGGAGCTGGCGAAAAGAAGCGTACAGTATCCCGAAAAGATAGATTAATAAGCTTGTATGAAAGTTGTAAAGACGAATCAAAGGATTGGAAAAAAGAATTAGAACAACGACCAGAGGATGATTTTCACAGTATTAAATTATATCTGTATTATACACAGATGGGTAGATGCATGTATTCGGGAGAACCTATAGATTTGTCAAGGTTGTCAGATGCAAATGTTTATGATAGAGATCACATTTATCCGCAATCAAAGACAAAAGACGATTCGTTGGATAATCTTGTTTTGGTAAAAAGAGAACTTAATGCTAAAAAAAGCAATGGAATGATTTCGAGTGAAATACAGAAAGACAGGCACGGTTTCTGGAAGGAATTATTAAATAAGGGGTTTATTTCACAAGAAAAGTATTATAGATTGATGAGAAAAGATTCACTTACTGATGAAGAACTTGCAAGTTTTATTAATAGGCAGTTGGTTGAAGCAAGGCAGTCAAGTAAAATTGTAATTGGATTATTTAATAGAATGTATCCAGATTCAAAAGTGGCATATGTGAAGGCTAATCTGGTTTCAGATTTCAAGAATATGGATAATGTTAAGATAACAAAAGTGCGCTCTTTAAATGACTATCATCATGCAAAAGATGCATATCTTAATATAGTTGTAGGAAATGTATATTTTGAAAAATTCACTAACAATCCATTACAATGGTTAAAGAAGAATAGAAATGCTGAATATAGTCTTAATCAAATGTTTAATTATGACCTTATTAAGAATGACAAAGTTATATGGAAAAGAGGTAATAATGGAACACTAAGGGATGTGTTGAAAAATATAAACAAGAGGGATATACAATATACACAGCAGGTTACAACCATTAAAAGAGGTCAAAATGGAGGTTTGTTTAATCAACAATTGGTAGGTAAAGATGAAAATGCCAGTATGCCAGTAAAAAAAGGACGAGATGTAAACATATATGGAGGATACAAATCAATAACACCAGCATTTTTTACTCTTATTGAATCAGAAGATAAAAAGGGTAATAAACAAAGAAGTATAGAGTCCGTACCTTTATTTATGAAAAATCAGTTTTTAAATGATTCAAATAGTTGTATGGAATATTTTGAGAATGTGTATGGATTAAAGAATCCAAAGGTAGTGATATCTCAGATACGGAAAAATACATATTTGATCATAGATGATTTTCCTGTTTTGCTTAGAGGCTCTACAGGAAAGCAGTTAATATTACAATGTGCTGTACAATTAATGGTATCACAAGAACAAGAAAGATATTTGAAGAAGCTTGAGAAATATATCCAAAAGAATTCTCAAAGGAAGGATAAGAAACAAAATCTTCCAGTTACAGAGTATGATGGTTTAACACAGGAGAGCAATATAAGAATTTACGATACGTTTATTGATAAATTAACCAATACAATATATAGCAAAAGACCAGCTAATCCTGTTGATAAATTAAAAAACAAAAGAGAAATATTTGAACAATTATCAGTAGAATGTCAATGTATAGTTTTAAATGAAATATTACATTTGTTTCAATGTAAACCTATTATGGGAGCTGATTTAAGTATGCTTGGAGAGGCAAAAGCTACTGGTATAATAACAAAGAATAAAATTATATCAATTTGTAACAATGTTATAATTGTTAATCAATCAGTTACGGGATTGTTTAAGCAGGAGACGGACCTGCTTAATATATGAGCTGGCGTATAGTAGTCATATCTAATAGTGCTAAACTTGAGTACAAAATGGATTACATGATAGTCAGACAGTCAGAGATAACTAAGATACATTTGAGCGAAATATCAATGCTTATAGTAGAATCAACAGCTGTATCTCTGACTGCAGGGCTTCTTAGTGAACTTACTAAGAGAAAAATAAAAGTTATATTTTGTGATGAAAAAAGAAATCCGTCATCAGAATTAGTAAGCTACTATGGAAGCCATGATACAAGTGCAAAAGTAAGGCAACAGGTTGGGTGGACTGATGAAATTAAGAAAATGATGTGGACAGAAATAGTCTCAGAAAAAATTAGAAATCAACAAAGATTTTTAGAAGATTTAGGTAAAAAAGAAAATGTAATGCTGGCTGAATATTTAAAGGAGATTCAGCCAGGAGATACAACTAATCGAGAAGGTCATGCTGCAAAGGTATATTTTAACGCAGTGTTTGGTATGGATTTTTCAAGGAGTTTAGATATACCTATTAATGCAGCATTGAATTATGGATACGGAATAATATTATCAACTTTTAACAGAGAAATAGTATCTAATGGTTATATTACACAATTGGGATTGTTTCATGATAATATGTTTAATCAGTTTAACCTCGGTTCAGACTTAATGGAGCCATTCAGAATACTTGTTGATAGAAAAGTATATGAAATGAAACCAGAAAAGCTTGAGAAAGAAGAAAAGTTACAACTTGTCAATATACTTAATCAGGAGGTTACAATTGATGGAAAAAGAAACTATGTTGTAAATGCAATAAAAATATATTGTAAAAGTGTATTTGATGCTATTAATGATAATGATGTGTCTTTAATAAGGTTTTATTCTAATGAGTTATAGATATATGAGAGTAATAGTAATGTTTGATTTACCCGTCTTATCATCATCTCAGATAAGAGAATATAATAAATTTAGGAAATTTTTAATTAAAAGCGGTTTTCTGATGATGCAAGAATCTATATACTGCAAGCTAGCTTTGAATGCTACTGTTGTTGATGGAATTGTCTCTAATGTATAGAAGAATAAGCCACCGCAGGGATTGGTGCAGATATTAACACTTACTGAGAAACAATATTCAAAAATGGAGATAATAGTAGGAGAAAATACTAATTCTACATTGGATGATGATAGGAGGTTAATAGTATTGTGAAGATTGTAAAAGAACAATTTGAATGTCCAATAGAGTTAGAAGAAGGGAGGGTTGCTGTCTTAATATTAGAGAAACAGGAAAAATTCACAGATTTTGTCAGTGAATTGAAAGAACAGCTTTCAGATAATGATTCAGGCTGGATTTTATCAGATAATGGAGAAATATTACCATTTTCAAAAAAATTAGAATTGATAATAGATCCATTTGCCACAGACCTTAATCAAAAAAGAGTTTTAACAAAACTGTATTCTGTTATGGAAAAGAGTGTGGTTGAGAGCGAAATGATGAATGAGTGGAGAATACTATACTCATCTATGTTGAGCATGGTATCTAATGTAATGGATAATATGCCGTATATATTGCAATGTAATCAAGAAGGTAATGTTACAGACCTTTTTAAACAGTTAGATGTTAAATTCGAGACTAATCCTGAGAATTTATTGGAAAAACTGATTGATTACATATGTGTAATTAGTGAAGTGTTTGGTAAGAAAGTATTTGTTTTAGTCAATATGAAATCATATTTTACAAAAGATGAATTAAAGATGCTGTATAAGAAAATGTTTTATGAGAAAATATACTTATTGCTAATTGAAAACCACGATAGTAATGATATTATTGAGGAGGAAAAAGTAACCATTATAGATAAAGATATGTGTGTTATTATTAAAAGTTAGAATAAAAATGTTATCATTATGAATGTACCCATGTTATGTAGGAACATGTTTACTCGGTGAGAATCGGATTTGAGGTTTGAGAGTAGTGTAAATTCATATGATAGTCAAACGTTTGCAGAGGAAATAAATGGTACAGCTTCGTTTGAGAGTAGTGTAAATTCATATGATAGTCAAACTTCCGTTTAGTGCATATATCACTAATCTTGGTTTGAGAGTAGTGTAAATTCATATGATAGTCAAACCCCTGAGGTGATGTCAGTGACTTTCTGTTAGTTTGAGAGTAGTGTAAATTCATATGATAGTCAAACGCTCACAGTCTACATCTTCAAGCTTTTTTAGTTTGAGAGTAGTGTAAATTCATATGATAGTCAAACCCCTCTTTTCTGTTTCCATCGAAAAGCACAGTTTGAGAGTAGTGTAAATTCATATGATAGTCAAACGTGGTAAATCACTGGAATATAATCTACTATGTTTGAGAGTAGTGTAAATTCATATGATAGTCAAACTGTTAATATGTTCTATGGGTGCTTTGTAACGTTTGAGAGTAGTGTAAATTCATATGATAGTCAAACGCATACAATATCGTTGCATTTATCATTGACGTTTGAGAGTAGTGTAAATTCATATGATAGTCAAACCGTAAATGTATGCTTCATCTCCATCATACCGTTTGAGAGTAGTGTAAATTCATATGATAGTCAAACTATTGTAAAATGTATTACCTTATACTGTGAGTTTGAGAGTAGTGTAAATTCATATGATAGTCAAACCGTCAGTTAGTTTCTCTACATCGACATCATGTTTGAGAGTAGTGTAAATTCATATGATAGTCAAACCCAGCACCAAATTCAATCGCTAATAGCGTGGTTTGAGAGTAGTGTAAATTCATATGATAGTCAAACGAAATTTATATTACTTAGACGGTGGAAAGAGTTTGAGAGTAGTGTAAATTCATATGATAGTCAAACTTATATCGTCTGCTGTATAGTCTTGTATAGGTTTGAGAGTAGTGTAAATTCATATGATAGTCAAACGTCCGCTCCCATTGTCTGTGCAATTACATTGTTTGAGAGTAGTGTAAATTCATATGATAGTCAAACATATGGGAATAGTTACATCATTAAGTGTCAGTTTGAGAGTAGTGTAAATTCATATGATAGTCAAACTATTATATGGCGTATACTGCCCCGCATGGTGTTTGAGAGTAGTGTAAATTCATATGATAGTCAAACACAAACAGATTACCCCCAAAAAGCTTAGCGGTTTGAGAGTAGTGTAAATTCATATGATAGTCAAACGAAATAAAAGAATATTACGAAACAAGATTCGTTTGAGAGTAGTGTAAATTCATATGATAGTCAAACAGCATTCAATCCACTGCACAGCGCACTGTCGTTTGAGAGTAGTGTAAATTCATATGATAGTCAAACTGCCGACCTTCCATCCTGTTCCCTCAAAGGGTTTGAGAGTAGTGTAAATTAATATGATAGTCAAATAACGCCATTTGCAGGAAAGATGTTGAGAGAGTAAGTAATACTTATAGGTATTACGCAATCAACTTCAACACAGTTACTATTCTTTTGTTGCAAATGCAAAGAAACCCAAAGGATATGTTAAAATCACACCGCCAAAGGCAAGCCAAAGAACAAAAATAGAAGCCTGCATTCTGCATATGTAAGAATTGCAGGATAACAGAATGTGAATATCAGATATAAAAAACAGAGGAGCACACACATGAACACCCAACCATTCACCATATCACCAATTCCAGATGACATATTTGCAAAGATGCAGGGGAAATCATTTAAGGTCAACTGCACCGTTCCAAGAGAAGATTTGCGGTATCTTAAGGTTTTGCATGTCGGATTTGATGGGAAAACGCACATAGGTGAGCTGGTTGTGAACAGGCTGATTGCTGATGATGTGCTTGATATATTTAAGCAGCTTTACGAGGCTGGCTATGAGATTGAAAAAATCAGACTTATTGATGAATATGATGCTGATGACGAGAAGTCGATGAGTGATAATAATTCTTCAGCGTTTAATTTCAGATACATTTCCTATTCAACGAAGCTGTCAAAGCATGCGTTAGGGCTGGCGGTTGACATCAACACGCTTTATAATCCTTATGTGAAATATGTTGATGGCAGAAGAAATGTAGAGCCTGCCAATGCTGAAAAGTATACAGACAGAAGCATTGAATTTCCACACAAAATCGACCATGACGATTTGTGCTATAAGGTGTTTGCAGAACATGGATTTGAGTGGGGCGGCGACTGGGAACATGCAAAAGATTACCAGCATTTTGAGATG
>ENA-OROK01003906-OROK01003906.1-human-gut-metagenome-genome-assembly--contig:-NODE-3906-length-11334-cov-3.073499_pt1 | contig 11334 bp, 9 predicted proteins | sample MGYA00242127_ERZ509046 | MGnify/ENA primary metagenome ERZ509046 (study PRJEB26280, sample SAMEA2338728) | human gut metagenome | biome: human gut; feature: human-associated habitat; material: faeces... | reverse complement strand
ACGGTGGGAGCGGGGCTGGCGCTCTACATCAACGAAAACAGGACATACAAGCCGCTCAAGCGGGAGTATGACGCCTATACCGACAAAAACCTCACGCGTACGCCCGAACTGGACGCACTGCAGGCCAAGATGATCCGCAGCAACACCCGCCGCCAGGTCTACCTGGGACTGACCGTCGCCTCGTACATCTATTTCATCGGCGATGCGGCGGTAAACTACTCGACCAACGACGTGTCGAATGTCAAGAAGGCCACAACGCTGGCCTGCATCTTCCCCGGCGCGGGGCAGATCTACAACAAAAGCTACTGGAAAGTCCCCTTCGTGGTCGGAGGTTTCGCGGCGATGATCTACTGCATCGACTGGAACAACCGCGGCTACCAGCGTTTCAAGAAGGCGTACAGGCTGCTGAACGAGTACGAACAGAACCCCGACAAATTCCCTGACGGGCCTACCGACGAATTCCACGGCCGCTATTCGGCGGATTATATCCGCAACCTGCGCAACAACTTCCGGCGCAACCGCGACCTGTGCATCATCATCTCCGCAGGCCTGTACGTATTGCAGATCGTCGATGCCCACGTCGATGCCCACCTCAAGGACTACGACATCTCGGACGACCTGACGATGAACCTCGAACCGATGGTCGACTACACCTACGTGCCCTCGCTCGGCGGCAACCGCCCGGTATTCGGCTTCAACATGAGCATCAAATTCTAACCGATGAGAACCCTCCTGACCATACTGCTGCTACTGGCAGTCGCCGTCCCGGCCCCGGCACTCGACCGCCGCCCCCGCAAAAAAGACAAGAAGAAAAACAAGACCGAAGCCGTCGTAACACCCCCGGCCGCCCCCGTGGCCGAGCAGCAAGCCGCCCCCGAGCCGGAGGAGCCCGAACTTCCCGACCCCGCCGAGGTGCAGTACGACGACATGACGCTCGGGCTCACGGCAGAACAGGCCGATTCGCTGGTCGCCGTGTGGCGCGAACGGCAATGCGGGGATTCCTACCAGGAATTTTTCGACAACTACATCCTGGTCGACAGCACGGCCGAAGGCACGACCCCCGATTCGGTCTACATCCAGCGGCTGCGGGCGCTCGTTTCGCCGATCCAGCTGCCTTACAACAACATCGTACGGGGTTATATCAACCGCTACACCGATTCGCGCTACGGCACGATCAGCCGCATCCTGGGCATGTCGCAGTACTATTTCCCGCTCATCGAGGACGAACTGCTCAAGGAGGAGCTCCCCGTCGAACTGCGGGCACTGCCGATCATCGAATCGGCGCTTTCCACCACGGCCGTGTCGCCGATGGGCGCCGTAGGCCTGTGGCAGTTCATGCCCTCGACGGGCAAAAGCTACGGACTGGAAATCAACTCGCTGGTCGACGAACGCCGCGACCCCTACCGCGCCACGCAGGCCGCCTGCCGCTACCTGAAAGACCTCTATGCCATCTATAACGACTGGTCGCTGGCCATCGCCGCCTACAACTGCGGCCCGGGCAACGTCAACAAAGCGATCGCCCGCTCGGGAGGCAAGAACTTCTGGGAGATTTACGACTACCTGCCCCGCGAGACGCGCGGCTACGTGCCGGCCTTCATCGGCGCGTCGTACGCCTACGCCTACCACCGCCAGCACGGCATCGAGCCGACCGAAGCTCCGATTCCCCTTTCGGTGGACACCGTCCGGATCAACAAACTGATGCACCTGGGGCAGATCTCCTCGACGATCGACCTGCCGATCGAGACCCTGCGCCAGCTCAATCCGCAGTACAAACTCGACATCATCCCGGCCACGACCAAGCCCTACACGCTGGTCCTGCCGCAGCGGTATGTCATGCAATACATCGCTCACGAGCCTGAAATCCAAGCCAAAGACTCGATGTACCTCAAGGAGTACATCAACCCGGCCAACATCGACAAGAAACGCCAGGAGCGCAGCGGATCGGTCTACGTGGTCAAAAAGGGCGACACGCTGGGGGCCATCGCCCGCCGTTACCGCGTGACCACGGCGCAGATCATGCGCTGGAACAAGCTCAAGAGCGCCCACAAACTCCGCATCGGACAACGGCTCCGCATCGAAGGCAGGTAATGAACACCGATCACGATACCATCGTCGCCCCTGCAACCGCCGCCGGAGGGGCTATCGCCGTCATCCGCATCAGCGGCGGCGAAGCTTTCGCCGTCTGCGACCGGATATTCCGGGGCCGGCGGCCGCTCGCCGAGGCAGACGGCTACACGGTACATTACGGTACGATAGCCGAGGGCGACCGCGTGATCGACGACGTGCTGGCGGCCGTTTTCCGCGCCCCGCACTCCTACACGGGCGAAAACTCGGTCGAAATCTCGTGCCACGGCTCCTCCTACATCGTCTCGGAAATCCTCCGGCTGCTGATTGCCGCGGGAGGACGCATGGCCCAGCCGGGCGAATTCACCATCCGCGCCTACCTGGCCGGGAAACTCGACCTCTCGCAGGCCGAGGCCGTGGCCGACATGATCGCCTCGTCGTCACGCGCCGCGCACGCGCTGGCCTCGACGCAGATGCGCGGCGGATACTCCGAAGAGCTCGAATCGCTGCGCGAAAAACTGCTGAACCTCACCTCGCTGCTGGAACTGGAACTCGACTTCTCGGAGGAGGATGTGGAGTTCGCCGACCGTACGGCGCTGCGCGCGACGATGCAGCGCATCGCTGCGGAGATCGACCGCCTGCGCAGTTCGTTCGCACTGGGCAACGCCATCCGGGAGGGCGTCGCCGTGGCCATCGCCGGAGCGCCGAACGTCGGCAAATCGACGCTGCTCAACCGACTTCTGAACGAGGAGCGGGCCATGGTCTCGGAGATCGCCGGAACCACGCGCGACGTGATCGAGGAGTGCGCCAACATCGGCGGCGTGCTTTTCCGGTTCCTCGACACGGCCGGCATCCGCCCGACCGACGACCGGCTCGAACAAATGGGCATCCAGCGCACGATGTCGAGCATCGAACGGGCGCGGATCGTCATTCATATGGTCGACGCCTCGACGCTCACGGGTCCGGTTCCCGCCCCGGATTTTCCGCTCCGTCCCGGGCAGAAACTCCTGACCGTCGTCAACAAGACCGACAAGGCTCCGGCCGCATGGCAGCTTCCCGAAGGCGTTGTCGGCATTTCGGCCAAACATGGCGAGGGTATCGACGCCCTGTGCGACGCCCTGCGGGAGTCCGTCGACACCGAAGCGCTCTACCACGGCGATCCGGTCGTCTCGAACAGCCGCCATTACGAAGCGCTTTCGGCGGCCCGCGAAGCACTCGGCCAAGCCCTCGACGGTCTCGCCCACGGCCTTCCGACCGATCTTTTGAGCGAAGAAATCCGCCAGGTCATCACCCACCTCGACGCCATCACGGGCCGCGGTGCCATCGCCCCCGACGAAATCCTGCAAAACATCTTTTCGAAATTCTGCATCGGAAAGTAACCAAACGAAGCAAAACCCAGAAAATCTAAGAATAAAACACGCTAACAATCAGTAATTTACAGCGATTCAGAGAAAAATTTTCCGACTTCCGAAATCTCCCTTCGAGGCGCGTTTTTGCAACGTATTTGTAACGTTCGCTCTTGCATGTTGCAAATTTTATCCCTATTTTTGCAACACACCAATCGAAACGCACGCCTATGGAGATTAAGCTGATCAAACGCGAACTGAAGAACGGGCGAACCTCTTTGGTATTGGAATACTACCTGGGGTACACCCTCGGGGCCAACGGCACCACAAGGCCCAAGCGCAAATTCGAGACCCTCGAATACTTCCTCTACACCGCGCCCCGCAACAAGGCCGAGCGCGACCACAACAAGATCAACTTGGAGATGGCCGAGAAGGTCAAGGCCAAACGGCTGCTCGCCGAGCAGAACGAGCAGTACGGGTTCGCCGTGCCGTTCAAGATCCGCACCAACCTGGTCGAGTTTATCCGCGGGATGGTCGAGCAGCGCAAGGATTCGCCCGGCAACTGGGGTAACTGGGACAGCATGCTGAAACACCTGATCGCCTACGCGGGGACGGAGACCACCTTCGAACGGATCGACCGACGGTTCGTCGAGGGGTTCCGCACCTACCTCGCCAAGGAGGCCCGCACGAAGAGCGGCACCGCCCTCTCGGCCAACAGCCAGAACAGCTACTTTCTGAAATTCAAGGCGGCGTTGAACCGGGCCGTCGAGGAGGGGATCGTCCCCCAATCGCCCGCCATGGGGGTCAAGGCCACGCGGACGGAGGATATCCACCGCGAATACCTCACAATCGAGGAGCTGCAACGGCTGGTCAAGACCGACTGCTCCTACCCGGTGCTGAAAGACGCCTTCATCTTCTCGTGTCTGACGGGCATGCGCTGGAGCGACATCAACAAGCTGACGTGGGGCGAGGTGCAGGAGTTCGACGGCGGCACGCGCGTGGTCTTCCGCCAGAAGAAGACCCGCGGTCTGGAGTACCTCGACATCTCCGAGCAGGCCGTGCGCTACATGGGGCCGCGCGGCAGGGCCGACGAACGGGTCTTCTCGGGGCTGAAATACTCCGCCTGGCACAACCTCGCGCTGCGCGAATGGTGCATGAAGGCGGGCATCACGAAGCACATCACCTTCCACTGCGGGCGCCACACCTTCGCCGTATTGCAACTCTCATTGGGCACCGAGATCTACACCCTCTCGAAGCTCCTCGGACACCGCGAGCTGAAGACCACGCAGGTCTATGCGCAGATTATGGACGAGAAGAAACGCGAAGCGGTGAACCGGATTCCGGAATTATGATTATCTTTGGAAGACGGGGCTACAGCCTTCACCCCCACACCGCAACCGACCCATGAACCGCATCGAATACATCCGCTACTCGCACCGCCGTGCCAACAGCCGGGTCCGTGCATGGATCGGGAGCGTGCGCATGCGGCTCGCGCGTCGGAGCCGGTTGCTGGGCTGGTTATGGATGGTGCCGGCGTCGATCTTCTATGCGCTGGTGGTCCTCTTCAGCTGGCTCACCTTCTGTGTCGTCCTCTTCCGGGATCCCCGCTTCACGCTCCACTACCTGGAGAGCGAGATCGAGTGCCGCGGGCTCACCGGTGCGGAGGCCCGTCGCTACCTCGACAAGCAGCACCGCGACTACGAACGCCGGCTGGCCTATGGCAACTTCACGCGCGACGAGCAGCGGCGCATCAACCAGACCTTCGCGTACCTCTACAACCGCTACCCCGCCCCGGCTCGGGACGATCTCAACGCCCGACTGGATGAGGTGCAGAGCGCCGTTGCGGAGATTGCCGGCTTCACGCGGCAGCGACAAGAGGAGCTGGAGCAGGCCCGGGAGCGTGAAACCGCCCTGCAGGTGCAGGCCGAGAAGCGCCGCGCCATCAACCGCAGCCGTACGGGATTCGACCCCACGCCGGAGGACTTCTCGCCGCGCCTTACCGACCGGCAACTCGACCTGCTGACCGAACACATCAACCGCATCGGCCTCTTCCGGCGCGACGTCACCCGCCCGGAGGTTGAACTGCTGCTCGCCTGCCAGCTCCCGGAGCCGCTACAGACGACACACAACAAGCTGCTGGCGCTGCTGCTCGAATCGCTGAGCGCCGCGCGGTTCATCACCCCGAAGTGGCAGCGCGTGGCGGGAGCCAAGGGGTGCTTCCTCTCGAAGCTGGGCAAGCCGCTTACGGCCAAGGATCTCTCGGCGGCCAAGCAGATGGCCGACATCATCGACGCGAAACGCGAGCAGCAGATTCTCGACTGCATCCGGGCCCTGGAGGCCGCGCAGTCATAGCCTGCCCGTAGACGCCCACCAACAAGCACGGGCGAAGTCCCTTTGCGGGGTTCCGCCGTCGTGTTTGCAGGGTGCCCGTACGCGGGAAAAAGATGGGAAAGATTGTCCAAACAAGCGGAAACGTTGGCAGACAATGTCGTCAGCCTTTTTTCTTCGTTTTTTTGTCTCTGTAATTACAAACCCGTGCGTTGTGCAACGCCTTTGTCAAACCTTTTAAATTGTGTTTTTATGCAAATGAGTCTAACCGTCGAGGAGCGTCTCGACCGCATCGAACAACTGCTGCGCGGACAGAAGAATGTCCTGAACTTTTCCGAAGCCTGCGACTTCACAGGCATCTCACCGAGCTACATGTACAAACTCACCCACAACGCCCGCATCCCCCACTACAAGCCCCACGGCAAGAATGTCTACTTCCTGCGCGAGGAGTTGGAACAGTGGCTGCTACAGAATCCCGTGCGGACCGCCGAACAGAAGGATCGCGAGGCGACCGAGTTCGTCCTTCGCAAACGGCGCCCGAGGTAGCGGCACTCATCGGTCCGACCGGTCCCAAGCCCATCGGGGCGGCCGGATTATCTACCCCTAAAAAAGCGTATCGCTCACCTTAAACGAGCGGATCACCCGCTCCTTTACGACATCACCCTCCTCCATACGGCCAATCAACAACGGCGACGACGGGTCATGCAACACCCGGTTCCGACACACCGTCTTCGTATCGGTGTTGGCATAGCAATACAGACAGCCATGGCTGCATGTATCATAGACCCCGATATCCACACTCTGCACACATCCACACTCCGGCCGTTGGTTTCTGTCCCTGGCGACATTCAATCGGCCCCCCAGCAGCTCTTCAATCAACATACGGTCGATGCACCGGCCATGCCGGATGCCCATCGGCTCCAGGTCTATCCGCTCCGCGCAGCTCTGGATCCGGATGCCATAGCTTGATGCGATGGCCGCCATCCCCGAAGCCAATCGGGTGATTTCATCCGCGCTTGGTTCCCGGGCCGTTGTCGCCCTTAAATTGCGCCGCGTCTTCTGATATAGATCCACAAAACTAATCACGCAGGTTTGGGTATGGGACGCCAACCGTTTGGCGATTGCCTCAAAACCGTGCAGATGATAGCGGACGTCCATGCTTTGCGAGAACAGAATCGGGTCATACCGCCAAATGACCCGATTGGGGCCAATCCGGTCGGACAGCTGTCTGAACGTGTCGATCACGGACTCCTTCTGCGGGAGCCCCGTCTCCAGTTCCCTGCCGTATGGAGTGACCGTAAACTGGAAATAGTACATGTAGTCCGCAAGTTCGCCCAGACGCGGCAACATCGGCGCCGGATTCTTGCTCCAAAAGACGATGCAATCAATCACATCGGGGGATAGTCGGATTTTGCTGACCTGATGCCGGTTCATCGGATTCCGGACGCACGCATACCCCTCCCGGATCCGGTTGTAAAACCAGTCCGAATAGAAGGCGGGAATATCGGTTCTTCGGCTAACGCTCAGTATCATCGCGAATCAGTTTATCGTTTCGCCGCACTTCGCCGACGGCACCCGAGGCTGCGGCGTGCGGTCAGGATCGCTTGCCCCGTTTTCCGTAGAGCCGCTCCAGATCGAGCTTCTCGATGCGCGAACGGATGGCACCGGGCTTGCGCTGGAAATGGGCGGACAACTCCTTCTCCGTCGCCCCCTCACACCACCGGCGCGTCAACTCCAGATCCTCCGCCTCGGTCCAGGGCTGATAGGCGTTCGGATACTCCTGGCGGCAGGCGTAAACCGAGTAGGTCGGTTCGCCGGTCAGCTGCTTGTAGGCCCGCAAATAACGCTTCAGCCGTTTGACGTCCTTATCCGAGAGGTACGGCAGGCGGCGGATATCCATGTTATCCGTCAAGTCGTTCAGTTTGACCGCCACGGCCAGCGGATTGCCCTTTATGCGGGCAATATAACGGTCGTAGGGCTCCTCCTCGGCGTGCGTCAGACAGCGCAGTGCCTCGATGATTTCCGGCGCAAACCCCTCGGCAGCCAACTCCTCCAGCGTCCAGTCGCTGTCCTCGACCACATCGTGCAGCACCCCGACGATCTTCTCTTCGGGGGTTGTGCCCGCGGCCATGACCCGCATCGGGTGGCCGATATAGTCGTTCCCGGCCTTGTCGCGCTAGCCGCGGTGCGCCTCGGTGGCAATCTCGATGGCAATCTCGATGGCTCGTTCCAGAGTACTCATATTTGGAGTCTGAAAAAAGATTGTTGAACCTAACAAAGATACAAAAAGAAGGGAGAATGAATTATGTCACCTCCGATTATTGTGTAGCATACACGATGTATTAGATTTAAATCAAACTTGCTTTCTTTTTAATCTGGAGAGAAGGATACAAGGCAATTCAGTATTGTAAAAAGGCCGTTGATAGTATTTGAGTATTCATATAAAAATGGTATTTTTGTATATATGACAAATCCAAGGAGTGACAGCAAGATTATTATATAATCTAGGAGATTATGTACGCAAGTACTTCTTCACTGATGAAAAAAAGGGCGAATACGTTTATCCAATTATCGATAGCTCTTTTATAAATCAATATTGCCATTATGCAGGCTTGGAAAAGTCAAACTTTCTCTTGTCTCTAGGCCATGATAAGGCCGTATTTCTAACAGATGACTCGCCTATCGAGGTCGTGCTGGGTATTATTGCCATTCAATTATACGCGGCATCAAAGATGGAGAATGCAGATGGTTTTACTGCGGCTAATTACAGGCAACGAATATGTGAATGCCTCGGTATAGATACTTCAGACTGGCAAAATTGGGTGAAGGACAACCAAGACTACGTTTGGTCCCGCTACTATGCCTGGTGCGAGGACGAATCGTTTCTTATAGACAATCCCTGCCGTTCCCGGGAGGGGAAAGATCGATATGTCCAATATCCCAAGGTTCATTCTGCCCAAGTATTAAATAGAGAGGATCTGAAAAGATTTGCCGCTGAATTCATTGCAAAAGGGATTGTTCCCAATGAGGATTTATCTCAGGATGAGCTATGGAACATCCTTGGCTTTCCCTCAAATAACCTGACTAATCGAGCCAGGAGAATTATAGAATCGTCCTGGGGATCAGCGAAAAAGCAGATCTTTCAATATTATCTCTCCTGGGATGGAGAGTATAGTGATGCTCGAAAAACAACAAAACGAGCCGAGAAATCATCATGTATATTAAGACTCATTCAGGAAGAAGATGAATGGATTCTGGACATATGCAATGAAATCCAACGAGTAAAACAGATCCCTCTTTTCCCTACTACGAACATTTTCAACGAGCTAAAGCCATATTATACATTCAAACGCCCTAACACAATTCTATTTGAGAAGGATCCCTTGTATGAGGATTATACGGAAACAAGATATCTCAATGAAAATGACGAAAGCATAGCTTTATTTGTCAACACATCAAAAGGATTTCATGAACAGGATGTTATTCAACGTTTTGGGATGAATGCCTTAGTGAAGCTGAATCCAAAGAGATATCCTCAATTCTATACGACCGAAAAGCGACCATACCGATTATACGGAGGCTTAAGAATCTCCCGGGATATGCCCAATTATCTATTAGACGCTCCTCCAATTCTTGACTTAGACAAAGATTTACGTTTTTATATCGATGATAAGCCGTATCAAGGGTTGTCTGGTTACAATCGACTACCTCTTGGAATAGGAGTGCACAAGATCAAAATACCTGGATACAAAAGCATCGGGATTCATATAGTCGCCCCCGATATAAAGGACTTTGCTCCTTGGAATAACAATCCCAGGTGGTTAGTTGATAATAAAAAAGCAAGAGTGTGGGACGTCGACTTCCAACAGGGACAGATTGTCGGACTCGACTATCATGCTTATAGTTCGAACGGAACCGCCTCTTCAACCGGATCGGTTTTATATCGATGGTGCAAAGCACAGCAATCCAATAAAGCCATCCAGCCAGGCGAGCCAAATGTCGCAATTAGAATGTTGAATATTCAGAAATAATATATGAATTCCTTAGATTATACGACTATAAAAGTAGTGGGAGTTGTTGAACCTCACACAAACGGAATACATGCTTATCTCCGAGTAATCGGATATATCGATCCTGATACTGGATGGAAATTCAAACGTCTTTATCCCGATGAGATAAAAGAAAAATTCCCTACCCGCGGGCTTATTTTCATGCCTAATTTTCTTAAAAAGTATAGGAATTTATGCGGACAATGTATCTACACTGGCATACAAGTATCTAATAATGAAGGGCATGATCAATTTATATGGGATCGAGATGGTGGTCTTCCGGCAGAATATGGAGTCGTTGTTTGCGAAGAAAAACTTCGCCAGAAGGACCCAGAAGGTATCTATGAAACTTTATCAGGCTATCAGGATACTACCTATTTTCACGACGGGCCATTTTTATATCGATATACACCCAAAACTGGGCAGCCATACTATTACATCGAACAATGGGATCTAAACAATATTTTAAGCATCAACCAAGATAGAATTATTTGCTACGACAGGGACCGATCCAGGTATGTCATCATGAATGACAACATTGCTGGAACGGCTACTTATCTCGACATAATGCCAGATGAGCAACTGAAGGAATGGTTCGTTGAAACCTATGTAACAAAAGCATGGAGTTCCATCTTGCAGAACGAGAATAGGAACAAATTACTATCGGAGATCAAGAATACGATTCCAGCCAAAGGTGTCCCAAATGAGGTTCTGGAGTCTCGTATCACGCGTATATCTTTGATGTTTGAAAACTTTCTCCTAAATGCCCGACAGATTCAGGCATTAGCGGAGAATCCATTATTCAAGGAGTGTATTGATCGTTCCGTTGCAAAATATAGCGAGCAATTGATTACTAATCTACAAAGCCAATACAAACGAGAATACCAGTCTTTACAAAGTGAGCAAAAAGAGCGCGTGGCTCAACTTGAGCGCGAGGTGAACACCGCAACTGCAAAGGCCCAGGCACAAAAAGAAAAGTTGGAGGAAGAGCAGAATCAATATCAAGCTGCAATTAAGCAACAATTGGCCCATATCGCATCAAACAAAAAAAAGATTGAAACTCTGGAAAACTCGCTACAAAAAATAACAAACGAGAAAGATCGGATTCTCAAGGATTGCGATGTGCTGCGTGATATCATTGTATCATTGACCTCGAACCACACTCATCTTGCAGAAAATGGTGAATTACTGACCGTACATAACGAATCACAACCAATCCAGAGCAAAGAGGAGCTGGAGAGCAGATTGAGAAATGGATTAAGAAACAATAATAGGAGACTCAGCCTCTCGAACCACTTGATTTCGCTATTGGCATATAACCATGTATTGTTAATAACGGATCATCGAATTGTCAATGCAATTATCCAGGCTACCGGTAATTGTTGTTATATGCTTGAAGATGTCACTCCAAAGTGGCAAACGTTTGAATATGTATGGGCAAATGGGTTGAAGAGAATCGTAGAACACAGTTGGGAGACGCCCAATGAAATGCATTATTATGTTCTGCGTAATATAAATAATTTGAATCAGTAGTTGAAAATAAGGTA
>ENA-OROK01003904-OROK01003904.1-human-gut-metagenome-genome-assembly--contig:-NODE-3904-length-11335-cov-2.689894_pt1 | contig 11335 bp, 9 predicted proteins | sample MGYA00242127_ERZ509046 | MGnify/ENA primary metagenome ERZ509046 (study PRJEB26280, sample SAMEA2338728) | human gut metagenome | biome: human gut; feature: human-associated habitat; material: faeces... | reverse complement strand
ATTGTTGTTTAATGTTTTATTCCCTTGCCTGATATTTTGTTGCACTTATGGGGCAAAGTTCAAAGGGACAAACAATGCAGAACTTGCAGCATTTATTGCGGGAATAGCTTTATTCTTTTGGATTGGGGCCATTCCATTTGCAAAAAAAATATCGAGGGAAAGTAAAACGCAAGGTGCTATTGTAACAGGCATATGCAGAACCAATTTTGTTGTTATCAGCTTACCGGTACTTGCAAATCTGTTTGGGGATGACATTAGTTCATATATTGCGTTTCCAACATTTGCGTTGCTAATAATTAACAATATTGTCTCTGTTGTAATATTAGAGTTGTTTAGGCAAGGAGATACGGACATTAAAGTGCTTATAAGAAACCTTATAAAAAGTCCGCTAATTATATCCACATTGTTAGGAATTATATGTTCAATTTTGAATTTAAGCATTCCTGAGGTAATACATTCGACAATCAAATTAATTGGAGACACTGCTGTGCCGTTAGCATTACTTTTAATAGGAGCGTCGATGCAGTACTCTACATTATCTGCAAACAAAAAATTACTTTTTATTTGTAATTTTGGGAAACTCATATTATTGCCTGGTATAGGCGGACTTGTCGGATATCTGATGGGGTTTACAGGGGCAGATATGGTGATTGTTGTCACCTTTTTGGCGGCACCCATTCCATCGACATCATACACAATGGCTATGGAACTAGACAGCGATGTGGTTTTGACCAGAGATTGCGTTTTTTTATCGACTGCCTTATGCATGATTACTTTTTTTCTTTGGATTTTTCTTTTAAAGGCATTACAGGTTTTTTAATAAAATGCAAGTAAGTAAAGAGGGCTTTGGCCCTCTGCTTTTTCGTTAAGAACTCGAAAACTATTGAATGGGTTGAAGAGGAGGTCCCCGTATGTTAAAATACTACTATATCTAAACAGAAAGGACTTATGACATGAAAAGAACATTAAGACACCTGATTCTTTTGGTGCTGGCGGTCATTGCAGTCTTCGCAATGAGCAGCATTGCATACGGCGCAACAAGCTTAAGCGGAAAAACTACAATCAGCCTGTACGGAAGTGAATACAGCTATACCGGAAGTCCGATTGTACCGAAACTTTATGTTTATTACAAGAGCCCGAATTCATATATCACAAGAACATTAGAAGAGAACAAGGATTATACGGTGCAGTGCAGCGACAACATTAATGTCGGAACGGCAACCGTCACAATCACCGGAATGGGCGAGTACGAGGGGACGGTATCGAAAACTTTTTCGATTACGAAGCGGTCGATAAGCGGATACGAAGTTAAGATCAGTGTTGCGGATGCAACTTACACGGGGTATAACATTACACCGAAAATAACGGCAGCCTTAAACGGCAAAACATTGACGGAGGGTGTTGATTACACGGTGGACGCTGTCAGTGCGAAAGATGCCGGCTCACAGAGAATTACCATCAGAGGGAAAGGCAATTTTGACGGAAGCACGACGGAGTACTTTAGAATCAACAAAAAACCCCTGAGTGAATGCAGGGTAAGCGTCAGTGATCAGAAATACACAGGCAAGGCACTCACCCCTTCCGTCACGGTTTACAACGGAAGCCTTGCGGTTCCGAGCAGCGAATACAGGGTAAGTTATTCGAACAACACTCAGATAGGAACGGCAAAGGTTGAAGTAGAGGCGATGTATTCCGCATCCAACTATACGGGGAAAACAACCGCAACATTCCTGATAAAATACGACATTGCAAAGTGTACTTTTACAATAGGCAAATGTACATACACAGGAAGTGCGGTCACACCGGAAGTGACGATCAGGCAAGGGAGCAAGACCTTGACGAAAGGAGTCGATTATCTCCTTCATATCAGCAATAACATAAATGCAGGACAGGGAAGTATTACGGTAACAGGCACCGGATATTATCTGGGAAGTGCTGCGAAGACCTTTACCATTGAGCCGAAGAGCATCGAAACGGCTTTGAGCACGCTGGTTCTTCCTGAAGAAAAATACATCTATACAGGGCAGGAATTTGTACCGGAAGTTACAAGCGTCATGGACGGGACGACTGTACTTGTGAAGGAGAAAGACTATACGATAACCTACGAAAAAAATAAAAATCCGGGGTATGCATACGCGGTTATTAACGGAAAAGGAAATTACGGAAAGGCTCAAAAACTGAAATTTGCAATCTATCCGTCAGCACCTAAAATCCTCAAAATCGAACCTGACACGAAGAATACAGCCGTAATTAAGTGGGCAAAGGGGCCTAAGGGACTCAAGTATATCGTGTATCGCAACGGAAACAACATCGGAACATCAAAGACAAATGCCGTTTCTTTCAAGGATAAGAAGGCAAAAACAAACGGGAAAGATTATGAATACACGATTGTTGCGGTTTGTTCCAATGCAGGGGATTTAAAGAGCGAGAAGTCAGAGGCAAAGGTAAGCCGCTACATCAAGGCTCCGAAAGTCTCCGCTTCGGTTGCGGGAAGCCGCGTGCTCATGGCGAAGTGGAACAAGGTTAAGGATGTGGACGGATATCAGCTTCAGATGTCAACATCAAAGAAGTTTACCAAGAAAAAAACATATACAATCAAGAACGGGGCAGCGGTTAAAAAGGTGCTTGCGGGACTTACTGCAGGCAGGAAGTACTATTTCAGAGTGAGAGCGTACAAGACAATCAAAGATGAAGAGACAAGGGTGAAATATTACTCCTCGTGGAGCAACACAGCGGTTAAAGCACCGATTACCGCATCGGCACATTCATCTGCAGTTTAATTTTGAACAGAAAACAGAAAACGGAGAAAAAACATGAATAACAAAGTTTGTGCAAAAGGATACGAATTTTGCGGTGAAACCTCAATCGGCGTGATCACCGGAGGACTTCCGGTAATGACCGAAAGTGCGGCACTCTTAAAGGATTTGGCGACGGAAACAAAATATCTCAGATGTATGTTCCGTTCTTTGAGCAGCACGCCGGTTACAACACTCTTTGCGGATATTATTCTTAAAAACGGAGGCAAAGAAGTTGCCAAAATTGAAAATTTCCAATACAACGCGAAAGCGCGCAGGAACGGCTTTTTCGGACAGAATGTCGGGGTTGCGTTAAAATGGGACGCTGAGTTTGACACCGCAGAGGTAAAGGTAAAAAAGGCTGTTCTTGAAGACGGCGATGTGCTTGTGTCAAGCGGCGAAGATATAACATTCCCGCAGCCTGCATATATCAGAGAGTATCTGCAAAGCGAGGAGCTGGAGCAGGAATACCGCAGAGAGAGCGGAGCAGTCGGTCCTTTCTGCCCGCAGAAGGCAGGAGGATGGTGGAGATGCACATGCGGCGAACTCAATGCAGACAGCGAGGAAACATGCTTTGCCTGCGGAAAAGAAGCAGGCCCGCTGTTTGATTTGCTGAACACCGAAGCACTCGAAACAAACCTTGCAGAATACAAGGAAGAAAGAGCAAGAATTGAGGAAGAGGAACGCATAAAACAGGAAGAAGAAGAGCGCATTGCAGCGGAAAAACGCGCAGTCAGAAACGCAAAAGCAAAGAAGATATCCATCATTGCGGCAGTCGCGGTCGTGGTGCTTGCGATTGCGTTTGCTTTTGTCAAATTCGCACTTCCTGTAATAAACTACAACTCGGCGGCATCTGCTTTTGAGGACGGAGACTACGAAGCAGCTTATACGAAGTTTGAATCGCTGGGAGAATACAAGGACAGCCGAAACATGGCTGTCGAGGCTCACTATCGCTTCGCGCAGGGCCTTGTCGAGGACGGCGAATATGAGAAGGCAATCGCGGCCTTTAAAGAAATGATTAACTACAAGGACAGCACTGCTTGCTGCAAAGAGGCAGAATATCTCTATGCAAAACAGCTGATTGAGGAAGAAAAGTACGAGGAGGCACTTGCAAATCTTGATGAGATCGGAGAATATGAAGACAGTGCAACGCTTGAAAAAGAAGCCAAGTATGGATACATAGGAGCAAACCTCGACAGCGAAAACGAGACCACATACAGATATCTTCGCGAGTTGAAGAGCAAATCCTATAAGGATTCGGAAGAAATATACAACGATTTGTACAAGTGGACCGTAAAACTTGTTATTAACGACAGCGAAACGGACAGTGCGGCGAAGAAGGATGAAATAAGCAAATATGACAAGGTTTACTGTCATGTGACGCTTAACGGAGGCACGCCGAACGGAACAACGAGACTGAAATACTCCGCGACATATCCGGACGGAAGCAAAGCGACCGGTGCATGGGATAAGGAATGGGAGGAAGGAACCGAAGGGACTTGTTCTTTCTGGTATGACATTCCGGAATACGGCAAAACAGGGAAATTCACGGTTTCGATCTATGATGCGGATACCGGCAAAAAGCTTGGCGCGAAAAGTGTCGAACTTACAAACTAAAGCAAGGCTTTGTGAGAAAGGAAAGAAACATGAATAAGTTTGAAGATGTCTGCCCGATCTGCGGGCAGGAAATAGCAAAAGAGGCAGTGGAAAGAGGCGATGCTGTGATTTGTCCGGATTGCGGAACGTCCTATCATAAGGCGTGCTGGGAAAAAGCAGGCGGATGCGTTACATTCGCATGCCCAAGCAAACCGAAGGTTCAGACACAGACACAGCAGCCGTATCAACAGCAGGAACAGCAACAGCAGGAGGAGAAAAAAATGAAATATTGCAGCCACTGCGGAAAAGAAATCCTGGATGAGGCGGTTATCTGTCCTCACTGCGGATGCATGGTGGGAAACCCGCAGTACACATACAATCAGACACCGGAACCGGATATCCCTTCGACGGGACTGAATGTTCTCAGCTTATTTTTTCCGGTGGTAGGATTGATTCTTTATATTGTATACGCGGATAAGGCTCCGAAGAAAGCAAAGGCAATCGGAAAGTTTGCACTGATTGGTGTCGCGATTGGGGTTGTGGGAGGAATCCTTTGGGGATGTGCCGCAGCGATGATGACATCCCTGTACTTGTTTTGATTTTTTAGAGAGCTTTTAACAAGGGGAAATTATGGCAAAGAAAGGAAAGACGGTTTTTGTCTGCCAGGAATGCGGTTACGAAAGCACACAATGGATGGGAAAGTGCATATGCGGTGCCTGGAATTCTTTTGTGGAGGAAAAAGTTCTTCCGGCGGACGGAGAGGATGTACGCCGCAGAAGTACCGCACCTGCCGGGAATGCTAAGGCATCGAAACTGGCGGAAGTCGGAACGAGCGAATATGACCGAATTGATACGAAAAGCAGTGAACTGAATCGTGTCCTTGGCGGAGGGCTGGTCAGAGGCTCGCTTGTACTGATTTCAGGGGAACCCGGCATCGGCAAATCCACCATCATCATCCAGGCAGCCGGCAAAATTGCAGCGCAGGGCATGACGGTGCTTTATGTCTCGGGGGAAGAATCCGAGGAGCAGATAAAGATGCGTGCCGACCGCGTGTGCACAACCTTGCCGGACACGCTTTATGTGATGTCGGAAACCAATATGGAAAATGTCGAAACGGTGTTTGATAATATAAAACCGGATTTTCTGATTATCGACTCGATTCAGACGCTGTACAGCAGCCAGCTTGATTCGGCACCGGGGAGCGTATCACAGGTGAGAATGTGCGGAAACCAGCTTATGAAGCTTGGCAAGACGCGTAACTGTGCGATTTTTATCGTTGCACATGTAACCAAAAGCGGAGACTTGGCAGGTCCGAAAACGGTGGAACATCTGGTCGATTGTGTACTGAACTTCAGCGGTGAGCGTGACGGTGAACTCAGAATTCTGCGTGCGTATAAGAACCGTTTCGGAACGACGAGCGAAATCGGTGCATTCCGAATGGAGTCCGCAGGGCTTACGGAAGTTACGGATGTTTCGGCTACTTTCCTTGAAAACAAGGAGGAACTGCTGGAAGGTTCGGTTACGGCCGCGGTATATGAGGGCAGCCGGCCGCTTATGTTCGAGGTTCAGAGCCTTGTAAGTCCGGCGAATGTGGGTTTTGCGAGAAGAACCTCCGTGGGAATCGACAACACAAGACTGAATATGATTCTGGCAGTGCTTGAAAAGAAGGCGGGGCTTTCCCTCATAAATCAGGACGTATATGTAAACGTGGTCGGAGGATTGAAGCCGGAAGGTACGGGAACAGACCTTGCGGCTGCGCTTGCAATCTTTTCCTCGTATAAACGGGTGACAAGCACGAAGCGGACACTGGCAGTCGGTGAAATCGGCTTGACCGGAGATCTGCGCTCGGTACAGAATATCGAAAAGACGGCAAAAGAGGCGGCGAGACTGGGATATGAGCAGATTATAATGCCGCTGGGAAATGCAAAAAAAATCGGCAGCTCTGTTGACGGCTGCCGGATTATAGGTGCGAAAAACATTATGGATGCCTTGTCTGCATTTGCAGGAAAGAAATAAGAAATTCAGAGTGTTTGCATTTAAGCATCTTGTTTTTCTTTGGAACGGTCCTTGGATCGTTCCTTTTTTGTATTCATTTTTGCAATGTCCAGTTCAAACCAGAAAGTACTTCCCTTGCCGAGCTTGCTTTCGACACCGTAGTCAGCATTATGCAGGAGAAGAATCTCCTTTACAATCGACAGGCCAAGACCCGTACCCTGTGTTTCGCGGATGTAGTTGGTGCTTGTCTTATAGTAACGTTCCCACACGTGCGGAAGCTCTTCCGGCTTTATGCCGGGGCCGTGATCCGAAACCTCCAGTCTGTATTTGCGGCCTGCCTTTCGGATTGTGAGACCGACATACTTATCTTCGCCGCAGTATTTGACGGCGTTGCCTGCAAGATTTGAAATTACCTGTGAGATTTTGTCCCTGTCCGCAAATACCATACATTCTTTTGGTGCGGTGAAGACAAAATCGTAACCTTGCTGTTCCTGATAAATGTCAAAGGAAGCAAGAATTGAGGCAGAAAGCTCGGAAAGGTCGAAGAACTGTTTATGAAGCACGACCTTCTTCGTCTGCATGGCAGAAATGGAAGCCATATCACTTACGAGCCTGCTCATGCGTTCGCTTTCATCGATGATAACCTGAAGATGGGCATTTCTCTTTTCGGGGTTCTCACCCGACAAATCGCGGATCATCTCCGCATAGGAACGAATCATGGTCAGCGGCGTCTTAAGGTCATGTGAAACGTTGGCAATCAGATCCTTCTGACGAGCGTCCGCATTTCCGAGTTCGTATGCAGCTGTGTTGAGGGTTTCCGCCAGGTTGTTTATCTCTGAATACGAATTGCCACGGAACTTCACGTCGTAATTTCCTCGTCCCATTTCCTTCGCTGTGGTGGTGATGCTCTTAATCGGCCGCGAAATCCTGTTTGCGAAATAAATCGCAAGAGAAAAAGCTCCAAACAATGTGATAATTGTTACATAAAAGAGCTGATTTTTGAGAATATCCACAGTCGAACTTACCGGATACAGCGGCGAAAAAATGTAAAGATACACTTCGTTGCCCGGGGCTTTCCGCAGGTAGCGGGCATACGCCAGGGTGCTGTAATTCTCGACGCCGGAATTGATTTTGTAAGAAACACATCCGCTGTTTGACTTCGAAGCGTCAAGCATTGCCTTTAGCTTGGGAAGCTGATCCTTGTATTGATAAACCGGGAGTATGCTGTCTGACTCAGGCATAAAGAGCAGAACCCTGCCACCGGATTCCATCATCACGTAAAAGTCGTTGCTGATCGACAATTCCTGGATGTTCTCGGTGAGCTCCGAGTCGTTTCGCTCATAGGAATGGCAGATGGAAGCGGAAATGCGGTTTACCTCCATGATTGTCATATGCTCGTAATAGTTGTTCAAGAAGAAAATCTGCAGGAACCAAATCAAAATTACAATTCCAAGTCCCAAAGCGGCGAAGTAAATCCAAAGCCTGAATTTTATGCTTTTTGCATCGAAACTAATTTTCGTACTCAAATTTATAACCTACCCCTCTGAGTGTAACGATGAAATCTCTGTACGGTCCAAGGTTGTTGCGCAGATTTTTGATATGCGTATCAATGGTTCTGTCATCTCCGAAGAAGTCATAACCCCAGATATCGGACAGAAGCTTGTCTCGCGAAAGAGCAATGTTTTTGTTCTTTACAAGATAGAAAAGAAGCTCGTATTCCTTTGGCGTCAGTTCCACTTTGTTGCCGTCCACGGTTACCGTTCTTGCCGGAATGTTGATTTCGAGGCCATCGAATTTCATTATTTCCTGCGCGGCCGGAGCGGCAGCCTTTCTTCTGGAAAGCACAGCATTCACTCTTGCCATGAGTTCCTTCGGACTGAAAGGCTTTACAACGTAGTCATCAATACCGAGCTCGAAACCGAAGAGCTTGTCGTATTCTTCCCCTCTTGCGGAAAGCATGATGATAGGAATGTCCTTTGTTTTTTTGATCTCCTTGCATGCCGAAAAACCGTCAAGCTTCGGCATCATGATATCCATAATAATCAAATCGTAATCGTTCAGTTTGCATAAGCCGACCGCACTCATTCCGTCAGCTGCTTCAGTAACTTCGTACCCGCTGAATTCTGCATATTCTTTTATAACCTCACGAATTTTAGGTTCGTCGTCAACTACCAGAATTTTATACATTTTGTTCTCCTCCTTAGGGAAATCTTTGCCTTTATTTTAACATAAAATACCCCTCAGTCAAACATTTTAAGATAAATATATATTGACACGGTAAAAACTCTGTGATATTATGATAAATTTTTTGACCGCTTGACAGACGCCCCCATAATCTTTTATACTAAGGGTATAGATATAGAATGGAGGGAGTATGTCATGTTTTCGGTGGGTGATAGAATTGTTTACCCGATGCAGGGCGCAGGAGTGATACAGGATATAGAAGAGAAGCGAATTCTCGGAGAATCCAAACAGTATTATATACTCCGTCTGCCGTGCAGCGATATAAACATAATGATCCCCGTAGATTCAGGCGAAAGCATTGGAATCAGAGAGGTTTCCACGCGGGAAGAAATGGAGGATGTCCTCCGTCTTCTCGGTGACGAAAGCACACCTATGGACTCTAACTGGAACCGCCGCTATCGTGAGAATATGGATAAGCTCAAGAGCGGTGACATCAGACAGGTGGCCGAGGTCGTAAGAAATCTCGTCAGAAACGACAGGGAAAAGAAGCTGTCTACGGGCGAAAGAAAGCTTTTGACGGGGGCAAGAAGAATTCTTGTCAGCGAGCTTATCTTATCCATGGACATAAGCCAGGATGAGGCAGAGGCTATGGTTGAAGCCGCAATTTAAGAACATGAAGAAACCTGTATAAGCAGGCTTAGTATTAAGCTCGCGTAATATTGAGCTTAATCGGGATGCTTTAACCGGGACATATCTATGAAATATCGAAGAAAGGGGGAAGAAAAATGTTTCGAAGATTTTTTAGAGCATGTTTTACATTTTTGGGGGCACTGATAGGATATGAATGTTTTGCGCTGTGCAGATATCTGGTTACACAGACCGACTTTGCGGGAGGGAATGCCGCAATCACGAAGGCAGAGGAAACTTGGTTTGCAGCCTTTTTCGTCATTATTTTTGGAGTTATTTTTTTTCGTATCGCACCGGCGCTCACAAGGCAGAGCAGGAAAGTGGTAGACAATATCGGAAACGACTTGCAGGGCATATCGCCGAACGAGCTGATCGGCGGCACGCTGGGGCTGGTAATCGGACTTGTGATTGCATTCCTGCTGACGAGAATCTATCAGGACGTGGTAAATCAGAAGACGCTTTATCTGACAATTACGATATGCATGTACCTGACTTTGGGATTTTTGGGTGCGGTTGTCGGCAATAAGAAAATATCGGAGCTGCTAGCCATGACCGGCGGACGGAAAGCTGCCACGCAGGTCAAGACACAAGTTGAGGAAAACAGCTACGGATATAACGCGAAAGACAAAAAAAGCGCGAGAATTCCGAAGATTTTGGATACCAGCGTCATCATCGACGGCAGAATTTTGGAAATTATGAAAACAGGATTTCTTGAAGGACCGATTGTAATACCTGAATTTGTGCTTGTTGAACTGAGACATATCGCGGATTCTTCCGATGGATTGAAACGCAACAGAGGAAGAAGAGGCCTTGACATTCTTAAGAAGATTCAGACAGAATACGGCATTGAGATTTACAATACCGATTCGGAGAAAGCACTGAAAGAAATTCCGGAAGTAGATGTAAAATTACTCAAGCTCGCACAGATCATGAAAGGAAAGGTCGTTACAAACGACTTCAATCTTAACAAGGTTGCGGGAATCAAAGGCGTTGCGGTTCTGAACATAAACGAACTGGCAAACGCACTTAAACCGATGGTAATTCCGGGAGAAGCCATGACGGTTACGCTTATTAAACAGGGTAAAGACAGAAGTCAGGCAGTTGCTTATCTTGACGATGGAACCATGATTGTTGTTGAAGACGGACGCAGCAGAATCGGCGAGACCGTTCAGATTAATGTTACAAGCGTTCTGCAGACCGCTGCCGGCCGCATGATATTCGGAAAGATGAAAGAGTATGTATAGAGACAATAGAGTAATTGCAATTATAGTAGCTGCCGGTCGTGGCAAACGGCTTGGCAGCTCTTTGTCGAAACAGTTCCTGAAAGTACGGGGCAGAACGATACTTGAGATGTCCGTAGAGGCATTTGAGCAAAACAAATACATTGATGAGATTTTTGTTGCTGCCAATGCGGACTATTGCGAGCTTACGGAAAAACTTTGCCGGGGCTTTTCGAAGTTAAAAAAGATCGTTGCGGGCGGTGCAGAAAGACAGGATTCTGTTCGTGCGGCACTTGACTGCCTGCGGGGTGAGAACGGCATTGTGCTTGTGCATGATGCGGCCAGACCGTTTGTAAGCGAAGCAGTCATAAATGCGGTTATCGAAGGAACTGCCGATTTCGGCGCTGCAATCCCGACGGTGCCGGCTAAGGACACCATCCGACAGGTTGACGGGACAGGAAGCCGCACGCTTCAAAGAGAAACGCTTGCCCGCGTGCAGACTCCGCAGGGATTCCGCATATCGCTTCTCAAGCATGCTTTCGAAAAAGCACAAGCAGAAGGATTTTTGGGGACGGATGATGCTTCACTTGTTGAGAGAATGGGTATAAATATCAGCATGGTGCAAGGCGAAGATGCGAATCGTAAAATCACAACCAGGGAGGATCTTGAAACCGAAATGCGGATAGGAACAGGCTATGATGTACACAGGCTGGTTGAAGGAAGGCCGCTTGTTTTGTGCGGCGAGCAGATTCCCTACGAAAAAGGTCTTTTGGGACATTCCGATGCAGATGTTGCGCTTCACGCATTGATGGATGCAATGCTCGGAGCGGCAGGCCTTGGGGATATAGGAAAGCATTT
>ENA-OROK01003902-OROK01003902.1-human-gut-metagenome-genome-assembly--contig:-NODE-3902-length-11337-cov-12.803847_pt1 | contig 11337 bp, 5 predicted proteins | sample MGYA00242127_ERZ509046 | MGnify/ENA primary metagenome ERZ509046 (study PRJEB26280, sample SAMEA2338728) | human gut metagenome | biome: human gut; feature: human-associated habitat; material: faeces... | reverse complement strand
CCGGACTCTGCGCCCACCCACAGCTCGTTGTCAGATTTGAACTGCAAAGCCCTCACATAGGTGTTCAGCAGCTTCCGCGTCTTGCCGGTAGTCTGGTTTATCTCGGTCAACCCGTTCAGCGAAGCGATATACACACAATTATGGGGTCCGCTGACCTGCCAGTTGATAATATCATTCTTGAAAATCTCATTTCCTTCCGCGTCCTTGAAAGGCTGCAGAGGAGTTTCAAAGTCAGCTTTCGTATAGTAAAGATTATCCGCATACAAGGCCAGCCAACACGTATTCCCATTCAGCCAAAAGCGGGTTACATTGGGCAGTCCCGAATCGTGCAGATGGTTCAGCAGCCTCCCTTCATCCGGTTTATAGCAGAACAACCCCTGGTTTTCTACCGATATCCAGATATTATCGTCCTCGTCACTTCCAATCATGGTGACGAAATCCCTGATGATACTGCCATTATCACTGGCCTCATCGAAAGCGGTAAAGGAATCCAGTATCGGGTCGTAAATAAAGACTCCCCCATCGGTACCAATCCAGATATTGCCCCGGCGGTCCTCGTAGAGCGCGGTTATGAAATTCTTGCCTAAACCGGAGTTCTCTTTCTTGTAGACACGGAAAGACAACCCGTCATACCGGTTCAGACCGTCCTTGGTTCCGAACCACATAAAGCCTTTCCTATCCTGCAAAATCTGATACACGGTGTTCTGCGAAAGACCGTTCCGGATATCCATCGTTCTGAAATAGTAATGAACAGCATCCTGCGCACAGACCGGCAATACCGCCCATAGGCACAGACTAAGGAAAAGCTTTATAATCAATCGTTTCATAACAACATTTTTAATGTACAATTTACCATTTACAAAGTACAATTTAACTATGCAGATGACAGCGCAGCCAAATTGTACTTTGTAAATGGTAAATTGTAAATGCCCCTATTTCTTAAGTGAATTGCAGATACGTGTATTTATCTCTTTCACGCGTTTCTCATCCAGCTTTATCACCTTGCGGTCGTAAGTCATCAGACCGTTCACTTCCACCTCCACATCCGTGGTCTGTGTATAGACGGCTGCCGAGAAACCTCTTTTTATCATCTGATACAGCATATCGGCATATTTCACGTACTCATCAGTCACTTCTTTGGAAGAGTTGAACTGAACATATCCCCAGTTGCGGTTCGGTTCCCAAAGATGATCTTTCAAGACAAGACCAATGCCGCCATACTCACCCAAAACCGTAGCACGCTGTGCATCATACAAATACATTTCCGGTTGGGGATAGTTGTGGAGGTCGAGCATGTCACCGCAAGTATAATGGTTACCGCCACTTGCCGGATTCACCAGGCGGGTCGGGTCATACTGTTTCGTCCATTCGGCTATCTCTACCGTCTTGAACTGCCCCCAGGCTTCGTTGAACGGTACCCATGTACCGATACACGGATAAGAGTAGAGACAATCCATTATTTCCTTCCATTCCTTGTGATAATAGGCTTCGGATTCGGTGGAGCGTTTCAGTTCTGTTCCGTCGAAATAGCGGCGGTTCTGCCATTCCGGATTACGGTCACCGCTCGGCATATCCTGCCATACGATGATACCCAAACGGTCACAGTGTGTGTACCAACGTGCCGGTTCCACCTTGATATGCTTGCGAATCATATTGAAACCGAAATCTTTCGTCTTCTGTACATCATACAGCAAAGCCTCGTCTGTGGGAGCTGTATACAGTCCGTCGGGCCACCAACCCTGGTCCAGCGGTCCAAACTGGAACAAAGCCTCGTTATTTAGTTCCAGGCGTACGATGCCATCCGCGTCACGACGGGTGGAGTACTTACGCATGGCAGCATAGCTGTCCACCTTATCCACTACCTTGCCTCCGCTTTTCAGAGTCACTTTCAGCGTATAGAGGAAGGGGGAATCCGGACTCCACAACTTGGCATTCCGGGGCATGGACACCTCCACCGGCTCTGCATTGATACTTTTGCCGGTGGCTACCAGTTGATTGCCGTCATACACATTCACTTCCACAAAGTCGGAAGGACATGCACTATTCAATTCAGCCTTCACTGTCAACAGATTACGGTCAATATCGGGAGTGATACGGAGATTCTCGATATGTTTTCCGGCAACCGGCTCCATCCATACCGTCTGCCAGATACCGCTTACGGGAGTGTACCAGATACCTTCCGGATTGCTGACCTGCTTTCCACGGGGTTGAGGTCCTTTATCCGTTGGGTCCCAAACTTTTACGACCAACTGATTATTGCCTTTGCCAGAAAGGGCGGCAGTAATATCGAAGGAGAACGGAGTAAATCCACCCGTATGGCTGCCTACTTTCACATCATTCACCCATACATCCGTTTTCCAGTCGACAGCACCAAAATGCAACAGCACTTGTTTTCCCTTCCAAGCAGAAGGAATATCAAAACTGCGCTGGTAGACCAGTTCCTGGTTTTCATTGATTCTTTTTCCAACTCCGGACAAGGAGGATTCGATGGCAAAAGGAACAAGTATCTGCCCTTCGAACTCTGCCGGAAGATGCTCACCTTTATTTATAACGGCATAATTCCACAGTCCGTTCAAGTTCTTCCAGTCACTCCGTTCCATGATGGGACGAGGATATTCGGGCAACACATTCGCGGGATTGATCTGGGATGCCCAGTCCGTTTTGATTTTATCACCTGCCGGCTTCCATTGCGCCGAGCTTCCGATTGCAAACAACGTCAAGAATGACGATATGAGGAAAAATCTTCTCATAGTATTATAACTTTTTATTGGTTTCTACGAAAGCAAAGATAAGCCGATTCAGAAAAAAAGAATAGAAATTTCGAGCCAATAAATAGTATTTTTGTGAAATATCAAGGTATTATCGTCTCATTTTATCAAAGAAATCCATCAAAGGCACCTTTTTCCGCTTTTCTTGCCACGCCAATGACAAGGCTTTGCCTTCCCATTGGCAAGACTTTGCCACCGCATTGGCAAAACTTTGCCATAGGCGTGGCAAAAGTTTGCCAAGGCAGTGACAACTTGTTGGCAAAATACCTCCCTGATATACAAGGAGTAGCAAACAATAGACAGCAGGGAACGACTAATATCCCAGATTCTGCTGGTTCTCCAATGCCGGATTGGCATTTATCTCATCTTGCGAAATAGGAAGCACAATCTTCTCGAAAGTACGGTCGATTGTTTTTCCACGGTGACTCACCGGAATATCTTGAAAATCGTCGTTGAATTCGATGGTTCTGCCCATACGCATCATGTCGAAGAAGCGTTGTCCTTCACCAAAAAGCTCCTTGCTGCGCTCGTCCAGAATCATATCATCGGTAATGGTAGCGGCAGTGGCCGGTGCCAGTCCGGGAGAACGCCTGCGGATTTCATTCAGGTAACCGGCGGCGGCATCTGCGCCTGCCTCCTGCTTCGTGGAGTGCAAGGCTGCTTCGGCGGCAATCAGATATATCTCGGAAAGACGGATTATCTTGATATTGACGGCTGTATTGGTTGCCTTGCCGTCACCTGCCAGGGTGGTACTGCCCATATACTTGTAGCAGGCTCCCTTGCGTTCAATCTCATTGTCCACCCAGTATTCATCGTTGTCCATGATTCCCCAACGCACATCCGTCTCGTCCTCACCCAGACGGTTCAGGAAATAATCGCTGGCAAGATACCAGCCCATGGCATTCTTCAACTGTCCGTAGCGCATCAGGTAAAAGCCCAAAGAAGAAGTTCCCAGGTCTGATTCCTCAGTGGTGATGCCCAGCTCAAAGATGGACTCGGAACCAAACTGCTTGCTCCAGGAAGCCGTCCAATCGGCAGGCTCATACAGTTTGTACACACCGCTTTCTATAATCTCCCGGGCAGCGTTCAAAGCACCGTCATAATCTTCCATATAGAGTTTCACACGCGCTTGCAGGGCTATGTTGGTGTAATAGTCCGCATATCCGCTCTGCTTTGTCTTCTTCTTGGCAAGCAGGGCCGCCCCGTCCGACAAGTCCTGCAGAATCTGGCGATAGTTCTCCTCCACAGTAGCACGGGTGGGCTGGGCGTTCACCGTAAGCGGCTCGGTTACATTGGGAACTCCATAAGAGGTCTTGTTGTAATTGTAAGGAAGCCCGTAGAGACGGACCAAATCGAAATAGAACAGCGCCCTCAGAGTCAACGCCTGCCCTTTGGCTTCGGAAAAGTCTTCCATACTGCCCGATTCTTCCAGCTTCTCAATGTTGCTCAACAAGGTGTTGACCTGCAGAATGCAGTAATATCCACGGCTCCAGAAACCGGAATAAGTATTGCTGTTGGAAGTGTGGTTGAACGTATAGAATGCATCCAGTCCGCGTCCGGCAGCAAAAATCGTGAGGTCACCGCCCTTGGCATCACCGTACATAAAAAGGTTTCTGCCGTAATAGGACGATGAGGTCATCGCACTCATCACACCGTTGATAACCACCTGCGCATCGGCTACCGTACCGACAGCACCTTCTGCATTTCCGGAGTTGGTGGGCTGCATATCCAGAAAATCGTCACACGAAGTGAATGTAAAGGCACCAAGTATCACAAGTGCCAATAAATGATATATCTTTTTCATTGTTAGTTCCTCCAGTTCATTAAAATTTCAATTCAACGCCAACGACAAACGTTTTTCCGATAGGGGTTTCCCAACCACGTGTGCCGTATTCGCTCACTTCGGGGTCTGCCTCCTTGTATTTGGCTATTGTCCAAAGGTTGCTGGCAGTGAAGAAAAGGCGGGCATTCTCGATGAAAGCCTTGCGGGTCATGGCTTTGGGCAGCGTATAGGCCAATGAGAGATTCTTCAAGCGCAGATAACTGGCATTGAACAAGTGGCGGCTGCTGTATTGTTGCGGGTCATCGAGGTCTACACCTTCGATACGGGGCTCTGTACCGTTCGTATGGTCTGGCGTCCAAAGGTTGTTGTAGTAGCTTTTAGCACGGATACGCTCCCAATAATAACCGTCGTCGGCCACATCCATGTAGGCTCCATCGTACAAGTCTCCTCCTATCTTATAGGTAAAGCCCAACGAAAGGGCTATGCCTTTGTAGGAGACCGAGGTATTGATGCCCCCATACACTTTGGGAACGGCATTGCCGATGATGGTGTAGTTGGCATTGTTATAGTCATAAGTAGCTCCGCGTCCGTTATACTCAAAATCTCCGGCCTTGCCATTCTTGGGGTCATTTACATAGTAGACGTTCTTGCCGTTGGTCTTGTCCACACCTGCCCATTCGTATCCATAGAAAGCCAGCGTGGACTGACCTTCCCGGTATACATATTGCGCACGGTTGTCGCTACTGGTGGGGTCGTACCAGATAATGTCCGCACCGCCATACAACTCTTTCACCTCAGAACGGAGGAAGGTTGCGTTGACACCGGCACTCCATAACCATCCTTTACTATCAATGATGTCACCACTCAACTCCACCTCTACCCCATGGTTGTTGATGCATCCTACGTTCCGCAACGTAGAGGAAAATCCCGTAACCATCGAAATGGGAACATCCTGGAGCAGGTTCTTCGAATCACGGTTGAAGTATTCCACCGTACCGCGCAGACGCTGGCCGAAGAAGCCGAAGTCGATACCCACATTCGTGTTGTAGCTCGTCTCCCAAGACAGCTTGTCATTGGTGACGGTAGTGATTGTACCGCCCGGGTTACCCATGTACTTACTGGTATAGCTCATCAAGCTCATATAGCCGTAATTGTCCGAAGGCAGCGTACCGTTAATACCATAAGAGGCACGTATACGCAGGTTGCTCAGGAAAGAATATTTGCTCATAAAACCCTCGCGCATGATGTTCCACGCTCCTGCCACTGACCAGAAGTTTCCCCAACGTTCCTGCTTGCTGAGCCGGGAAGAACCGTCGCGGCGGTAAGAACCGGAAATGAAGTAGCGTTCATCGTAATTATAATCCAACTTGGAGAGCACGGACACCATCGAGTTTCCCCAGGAATATCCGGCAGAAGTCTGCGTTCCGGCAGTAGAAACCGTATGAATGGTGCTGACCGCAAGATTGCTTCCTGTGGCACGCACATAGTCCGTCTTGTTCTTCTCCGCTTCGAAACCCACCATAGCGCCAACTGTGTGTTTGTCGAAGGTGCCGGTATAATTGGCGGTAGTGGAGGTAACCATCTTCTCGTATGTAGTACGGTATTCGTTGACATTTCCATTGTCTGCCGAGCCTTTATAGTGGTTGGCACTGTAATAGATATGGTCTTTTACAGTAGTATTGTCGTAAGAGTAGATAGAACGAAGGTCCAGGCCCGGCATCAGATGCAGGGTGAGCGTCTCCGCAGCCATGATTTTGGTACTGGTAGAACCGTTCTCCCACTCTTTGTCATAATAAAGCCCATTGTAGGCGTAGCTACCGTAACGTTCGGTCCAGGGCTCGCCGGTCTTGTAGTCAGTGGGCCAGTAGAGTCCCCACAGCAAGTTACGGGTCTGCATGAAGTAATTGCTGCCCGTGTTGCGTGTATCATTATAACCGCTTTTCTTGGTACGCGCCAGGCTGGCATTGGTGGTCAGTTCAAGGAATTTCCCCACCTTCTGGGTGAGGTTCAGGCGACCGGAAACACGGTCGAAGCTGTTCATCTTCAAACGTCCTTCGTCCTGGGTATAGGAAAGGGAAGTGTAATAGTTGGTATTCTGCGTAGCACCGCTGACGGACATATCGTAGGTCTGGTAAATGGCGGTACGGAAATATGCCTTGTCCCAATCGTAGTATTTGCCTCCACGCCCGGAGTTGTCGTACTCAAGGATATTGACGTTCTCGTAAGCTCCCGTACCATTTGTGGTAAATTGGTAGCCATGTTTGTTGAAACGGCTGTTCAACTGGCCTATGGCATAGGCTGCCGCCTTTTCGTCCGTTTCGCCCTTACCGCTTGTACGGGCATCGTGAAATACGGTGTAGAGCATATTCACATTCTCCTGTACGCTGGCCGTTTCATAGTTGTCCGTTGCCCAGCAGGGCGTGAAGCCCACTTCGGCTTTCAGCGTCACCACCGGCTTGCCAATCTGTCCTTTTTTGGTAGTAATCAGAATGACGCCGTTTGCCGCACGCGACCCATAAAGCGAACTGGCCGCCGCATCTTTCAATACAGAAATAGATTCGATGTCTTCCGGGTTCAACGTATTCATGATGTTGTTGGTAGAATAGAGCTCACCGCTCATCTGCCCCGTATTGCCCGAAGAGACCGGAACACCGTCCACTACATACAACGGTTCATTCCCGGCATTCATAGAACCTATGCCACGGATGCGGATGGCCGGTGCGGAACCCGCCTGGCCGGAATTATTCGTCAGTTGCAAGCCCGCCACTTTACCGTTCAACGCGTTTTCAAAGCTGGTCGTCGGAATGTCTTTCAGCGCATCCGCTTTCACTAAAGAAGCCGAACCTGCATAGCTGCTCTTTTTGGCCGTGCCGTAAGCCACCACCATCACTTCATCCAGCAGTTCCGAATCCGATTTCAGCACCACCTTCATAGCAGGCTTTATGGCAGCTTCTACTTTCTGCATACCTACAAAAGAGACAATCACTGTCTTTGCCGTGCCCGGCACATTCAAGATTGTAAATTTACCTTCGATATCGGTCACGGCCCCCAGCGTTGTACCCTTCACCAATACCGATGCCCCAATAATCGGCTCATTGTTGTCCTCGGCAAATACTGTTCCCGAGACCGTAGACGTCTGAGCCATCACTCCCGCCCCCATAACCAGGCAGACAATGATTAACAAGAAGAATTTCTTTCTCATGCTTCTCTTCCTTAAAATTAGTCAATCAAAACACTTTTTAATATCCAAACGCTGCAAAGGTATGTATCTTTTTCAAAAAGAAAAGCAATAGTATTCAAAAAGCTTCATTTTGATTGTATTTTAAGCCAAACACAAGCAATATGTCTATAACCTAAGCATTCCAAGCAATAAGTATGATGCTGGATACGGAAATATAAGCAATGCCAAAGAAGATATATCCGGATTTTAAGATATGACACGTCCCGGCATACAACTTTTTTCGTAACTTTGCACAGTTTTAAAATACACTGAACGAATGGAGTTTAAGTATGACGTTATTGTAATCGGCGCCGGACACGCAGGATGCGAAGCCGCTGCCGCTGCTGCAAACCTGGGTTCGAAGACTTGTCTTATCACAATGGATATGAACAAAATCGGACAGATGAGTTGTAACCCGGCAGTGGGAGGCATCGCCAAAGGACAGATAGTACGCGAAATAGACGCCTTGGGAGGATATATGGGATTGGTGACAGACCAGACAGCCATACAGTTCCGTATACTGAACCGTTCCAAAGGTCCCGCTATGTGGAGTCCGCGCGCGCAGTGCGACCGCAACAAATTCATCTGGGCATGGAGAGAGATACTGGAAAATATCCCCAACCTGCATATCTGGCAGGATACCGTGCAGGAAATCCTCGTTGAAAACGGTGAGATTACGGGAGTAGTCACATTATGGGGAGTAACGTTCCATGCCAAATGTGTAGTACTCACCGCAGGAACTTTCCTCAATGGACTGATGCACGTGGGACGTACCATGCTTCCAGGCGGACGTATGGCAGAACCTGCATCCTACCAATTAACCGAATCCATCGCAAAGCATGGCATCACCTTTGGACGCATGAAGACGGGAACCCCCGTACGCATAGATGGACGCAGCGTGCATTATGAGGATATGGAAATCCAAGACGGAGAATGTGACTTCCACAAGTTCTCGTTCATGGACACTCATGTACGCCATTTGAAACAGCTCCCTTGCTGGACCTGCTTCACCAACGAAGAAGCACACCGCATCCTGCAGAAAGGTCTGCCGGATTCTCCCCTTTTCAACGGACAAATCCAAAGTATCGGCCCACGTTATTGCCCCAGTATAGAAACCAAGATTGTGACTTTCCCCGACAAACCGCAGCACCAGCTTTTCCTGGAGCCCGAAGGGGAAACAACCCAAGAGCTCTACTTGAATGGATTCTCTTCTTCATTGCCCATGAACATCCAGATTGCAGCATTGAAAAAGATACCGGCGTTCAGAGACCTCGTCATCTACCGCCCGGGCTATGCCATCGAATACGACTTCTTTGACCCCACCCAACTGAAACATACGCTGGAAACGAAGAATATAAAGAATCTGTTCTTTGCCGGACAAGTAAACGGAACAACCGGTTACGAGGAAGCAGCTGGACAAGGAATCATGGCAGGTATCAACGCCCACATCAATTGCCACGGCGGAGAACCGTTCACCCTTGCAAGGGATGAAGCATATATCGGCGTTTTAATCGATGACTTGGTAACAAAAGGTGTGGACGAGCCTTACCGTATGTTTACTTCCCGTGCCGAATATCGCATCCTGCTCCGTATGGATGATGCGGACATGCGACTCACGGAAAAAGCCTGGAAGCTGGGACTCGCCAAGGAAGAGCGGTACAAGCTGCTGACAGAAAAACGTGAAGCCGTGAACCGGATTATAGACTTCGCGCGGAATTACTCGATGAAACCGGCATTAATCAATCCGGTATTGGAGCAGCTCGGCACAACTCCACTGCGCCAAGGATGCAAATTGATAGATTTGATAAACCGTCCGCAGATAACGATTGAGAACATTGCCGAACACGTCAGTGCCTTTAAACGAGAACTGGATAAAATATCCGATAGAAAGGAAGAAATTGTAGAAGCTGCAGAAATACTCATCAAGTACGAGGGATACATCGGACGCGAACGGATTATTGCGGATAAATTGGCAAGATTGGAAAGCATCAAGATAAAAGGCAAGTTTGACTATAATTCCATTCAATCCCTTTCTACCGAAGCTAGACAGAAGCTGATGAAGATAGATCCGGAAACAATAGCCCAAGCGAGTCGGATTCCGGGAGTATCTCCAAGCGACATCAACGTGCTACTGGTACTTTGCGGACGATAGAGCGCAAAGTTCCACGTGAAACAAAGAATTCAATAAACGTATTAAATAAACTGATTATGAGCAAAGAAACTCTTACCAAAAGCATCCGAGAAATACCCGACTTCCCCATTCCGGGAATTCTATTCTACGATGTAACTACCTTGTTCAAGGAACCTGGCGCCTTGCAGGAACTCTCGGACACACTATACGAGATGTATAAGGACAAAGGCATCACCAAAGTAGTGGGTATAGAATCAAGAGGATTCATTATGGGCCCCATTCTCGCCACCAGACTAAGGGCAGGCTTCGTACCTATCCGCAAGCCGGGAAAGCTTCCTGCAGAAACCATTGAAGAAAGCTATGATAAAGAATATGGCAAAGACACCGTGCAGATGCACAAGGATGCCATCAATGAAGACGATGTAGTATTGCTACACGACGACTTGCTGGCAACCGGTGGAACAATGGAAGCCGCCTGCAAACTGGTGAAACAGATGAACCCCAAGAAAGTGTATGTAAACTTCATCATCGAGCTGAAAGAGCTTCATGGCAAGGATGTGTTTGGAGATGATGTGGAAGTGGAGGCTGTGCTGTCGCTTTAGCCATTTCATATTTCACCACAGATTACACAGATTAACACAGATTATTTATCCACCACAAAACACAGTTTTATCAAAGAGAAATCTGCGCTAATCTGTGTAATCTGTGGTGAAACGTCGGTATTATGGAAGAACTCAGAACTAACGACTACCTCAAAGGGATTGTATCCAACCTTCCCGAAAGTCCCGGTATTTACCAATATCTGAATACCGAAGGGACTATTATATATGTAGGAAAGGCAAAGAATCTGAAGCGAAGAGTGTCTTCCTACTTCAACCGGGAGCACGAACCGGGAAAGACGAGGGTGCTGGTCAGCAAGATTGCAGATATCCGATATATCGTGGTGAATACGGAAGAAGACGCGCTATTGCTGGAAAACAATCTTATCAAGAAATACAAGCCTCGCTACAACGTACTGTTGAAAGACGACAAGACGTATCCCAGCATCTGCGTGCAGAACGAATACTTTCCACGTGTATTCAGAACCCGGAAGATAATCCGTAACGGTTCCTCCTATTATGGCCCTTACAGCCATATACCTTCCATGTACGCATTACTCGACCTCATCAAGCATCTGTACCCTTTGCGTACATGCCACCTGAACCTCTCTCCGGAAAACATACGTGCCGGAAAGTTCAATGTTTGCCTGGAATACCACATCAAGAACTGTGCAGGACCTTGCATCGGGAAGCAAAGCCAGGAAGAGTATCTGAAAAACATCGCTGAAATCAAGGAAATACTCAAAGGGAATACCCAGGAGATAGAACGGATGCTTTTCCAGCAAATGCAGGAACTGGCAGCCGAAATGAAGTTTGAAGAAGCACAGAAGATAAAG
>ENA-OROK01003897-OROK01003897.1-human-gut-metagenome-genome-assembly--contig:-NODE-3897-length-11352-cov-5.650615_pt1 | contig 11352 bp, 8 predicted proteins | sample MGYA00242127_ERZ509046 | MGnify/ENA primary metagenome ERZ509046 (study PRJEB26280, sample SAMEA2338728) | human gut metagenome | biome: human gut; feature: human-associated habitat; material: faeces... | reverse complement strand
CACCTGCCTTGCTTTGCTTTCCTCTATTATACTACTTTTTGAATATTTTTGCAAGGCTTACATTAATCAGTGTTTCCTTAACAGAGCCGATAATTATGCCCATTTGAGGGTAATTCCCCCTCATTGGGGATGAAAAACCGGCTCAGGCGGTGCTTGCGTGGCTGTTTTTCGACTTTTGCTTGTGATCCTTGATGTTTTATTCATCATTTTATGCATGATTGAATGTTCGGGAGATTTGGAGGCGGGTTATTCAGCAGTTCCTTAGCTTTTTTCTCGCCACTTTTTACTTTTATACTCAACCGGTATATTATCGTCGAACAATGGGGAAACAAAGCCTAGGGCTTCGAGTTCTTCAAACCATTTCTCCCTTTGTGAAGAGGGAAGCTTTTGACCGCACCAAGGACAATACTCTAGCAAGATAATAGATGTATCATCTTCGTTCAACAGTATCCCAAACTCATCAAATACTTCATTGTATGCTATTATGTTGTGTTGAGTATAATATAGCATATTGTTGCAACACATATTCGAGAATTTAGTTATAATTTTAACCACCTTCCTTTAACTGCACTTTTTATCATTTCACCAGTTGTTGGATCCATTACACCAAGATGTTTTCCTAAGCGGTCAAAAACCTCGATTTCATTGTGTAGGTTGTCCCAGGAATAGAATCTTTGATTCTTTCCTGAACCAGAAGTCTTAAGACCATTCTTAGAATTCTTAAAACCTTTCCATACTCTACTTTCACTCTTGGATGGATTCTTTATTTGTGCCTTTTTGCACATATTGTGAGTGAATATACCTTGTTCACCAACATAATAGGTATGGAAGTCTTTGACCTCGAAATTATATGTTGTTTCGGGGCTTTCCAGCAGTTCGTGCTGAACCTGCTCCACGACAACATACTCGCCGTTAAGCATGACGAGGATGTCACCGGCTCTGAGGTCAATTGCGCTTGTCCAACCCTTGACGGGAGAATAGAAGGGATGCTCCGGCGTATAGGTCAGGGTTTCATCATTTACAGTGATATGAACCCACCCGGCTGTCGTGTTTCGGAATGTCCGTACCACCGGCTTGAGCGCAGTTTCCCCGGTTTCCGGATCTATTGCATACACCAACATGCCAGCTGTTATCTGTTCAATGGGCAGACTGCCGTTTTCCGTTTCCACTAAGGTTCCGGCAACAAAGCAGGTCCCATCACAAGGACTGCTGGTAACAGACTTGGATGATGGATTGGGATTTGAATTTTGCATCCGATACATCTGAAGACCCGCGAGTTCACCCCAAGCAGCTGCGCCGACAACACCTAAGCAAGAGTGCATGTATCTTCAACTGTCACTGCTATAATCTCTCATGCAAAGAATAAAGCAAGAAGCCCACAATAAACGAACTCCATTCTATCACTAATATTACAGTGGTTGTTAGTCCTATTGAATCTAAGTATGAAAAGAAAATTGTAAAAAACTGGTGAAAATAAGCATCTATAACACAAATGAGTCCAGCAATATAAAACAAAAGGAACAAGATAATTGACATAATTAGAAGCATTTTTCTTAATATGGTTTTAAGTTTCATTTCAATGAATACCCCCTTTTTGCCGCTCTCTTTGCCGGATCACTTGCAAAACACGAATAAATCGTATCACCAACAGCTATTGCGGCAAAACCGTATGAAATAAAATAACCCATCTTAGATGTTGGCATTGACAAAAATTCTCTTGCATTTCTGAATCTATTAATAAATTCTCCAGCGGCACTGCTTGGTAAGCCTTTTAAGCTACCATCGAGTTTCATCAATTCTAATGAATCTTGGAAAGGTGCCGATTGAGAATAAAAGCCAGATCCAAATCCGATGGCTTTTGTGGCAGGAGTGATTCCAATTATCTTCGCCCCATTATCGAATACAGAATTGACCATATCATCAATTACATTTGAAGCATCATCTCCATCTTGTGTGCTTTTTTTGCCTTGTAAAACTGCTACCTCGGTAGCTTTTGCCGCAATTGTGATTGCAGATGTTATCGCTATGGTGCCAGCCACCGATGCTGCCCCAAAAGTTGCAACAGTTGCTACCACACTTACAACTATAATGGCGGTAACCGCGACAATGGCTGATAGTTTTTTCCAACTGAATGTACCAGATGGATCAATATTCATTACTGGATTATTATCACAATAAGCAAATAAATTATAGCCTATTAAACTGTTGTCAGTACCGAGATAATCACTCTCGTCCGCATTAATAAACCGCCCCACTGCCGGATCATAATACCGACTCTGCAAGTAGTACATCCCGAGTTCGGAATCGTAATAGTACCCGCGGTAACGGAAGGGATTATACTGTGCATAAATATTGGATCCGATACTGCTGACTGGCGTAGCTGTGCAGTTGCCCCATGCATCGCAAGTATAGGTACAAACCTTCTCTCCGCTGTCATTTCACTCCATTCATCTGACACCCCGACTCCTACATCGATCAAAAGAGGAAAATTTGAGAGAAAGTATTCGCAACACAAAGAATATACATCAGATTAATCTGTATTCCGTTTCCGTACCATCACGTCCTTTTTTAATTATTCCATGATAAATACAGTTGTAGTAGCAATCTTTTAAGCAGAACCGACACACATCATGTATCGTCACATTATTTTCCTCCGAAGGTAGAAGAACATCCGTGATTACCTCTTTATATGTTATCAAATCGTAATGGTATTCTGTCCTTATTGATAGAGTGCTCTGCTGTCCATTAAAGAAATTGGTTTCTATATGTAATTTCTTACCGTTATTTTTATTCGTAATAACAACGGCAATATAGGTCACATTATCCTTTTCTTCTAAATAATCGAGCATGTTGAGATATTTTGGAACACTATCAATATCTGGAGATGTGTCATCCTCAAGGTCAAAATACTCATTCGGATCAAACTTAATGATATCAGGCTTATGTTGACCGCTTCTGCAAAAATACATATTTATGGATATTCCATCTTCCATTAGCATTTCCTCCCTTTCGTTCCCAAATCTCGCCCTTCGAATGCTTTTTTATTTGTTTTAGCGTTTTGCTACTTATTATTCCACTCTTTGCCAGTTGTTCTAACTCCGCTGGTGTTCGTTGTAACAAATATTCAATATTAACGCCATGAAAATTGAGCAGTTCAGAGAGACCGTCAAAATGTGCTTAAATGTTGAAGAATTAACACTCTATGTTCTAAACAAGCTGATTGCAAAAATTGAAATCGGTTGTTTAGAAACAGTTGATAGTGAAAAACAGCAAGAAGTTCATATTGAATGGCGTTTTCAGATAGATGTGTTTTAATAAACAATCTATCTGAAAACAGAAAAAAGCATTAAAAGAACTTTTTGCGCAAAATGTATGTTATGATCAGAATTATCAAGCAAACAAACATAAACAGCCAAATACGCTCAAAACTCCAAGGGATTTTTAATTTTTGAAGTATTTTTTCGTAGTTTGCAGGCCCAAATAATTCATATATTATCCCACTTGCCCCAAACAACAAAACTAAAACAAAAGAAACTATATTTATTATTAATAAAATAATATTTAGAAATTCTCTCACTTTAATGTGTACCCCCTTTGCTCTGCTCTTTTTACAGGATCATCACTAAAAATAGATATTGTTGTCTTACACCACGCATAAGCAGCAAATGCATATGGTACAACTTTTCCACCTGTCGCTGACAAAGTGGATCTTAAAGTTGTCGTTTCCCCAAATATTTCAGAAACCTGTTGATTTAATATATGATTAAATCCAATGCTTCCTGCTTTTGTAAAAGGTGTAATTCCTATAATCTGCAATCCGTTATCAAAAAGAGATTCTGTAACATCAACAGCCACTTGTCCGTTACTCTTTTGTGAATTGCTTCCTCCACCGCCTGGGCTATTTCCACTATTGTTGCTAGTGTTCCCGCTGGTTTTTCCACCAGTATTTTGGGAGGAGTTTTTACTCTTTTTGACCTGTAAAACTGCCACTTCTGTTGCTCTTGCGGCTATTGTAACTGCTGCCGAGATTGCTGCTACACCTGCCACAGAACCGGCACCAAAAGTAGAAACGGTTACAGCTACGGCCGCAACTACAACTGCTGCTACTGCAACAACTGCAATTGCCTTTCCAATCCACTTTGGCCATTGTCCTGTTGGATCATCCATATTAACGGGGTTGTTAAAACAGTATGCAAAAAGGTTATATCCTAAAACATTTCCGCCTACATCCGATATTTCTCCATCAGCGTTAATAAACCTACCAATTTCCGGATCGTAATATCTTGTACCTGTTAGATAAAACCCCGTCTCGGAATCGTAATAGTACCCGCGGTAACGGAAGGGATTATACTGTGCATAAATATTGGCTCCGATACTGCTGACTGGCGTAGCCGTGCAATTGCCCCATGCATCATACTGATAGGTGTATACCTTGGTTCCGCTTTCATTATAGACTGCAACAATATCTCCCTGCAGGTTCTTTTCAAACCAAAAAGTGTAGAAATCGCCCTTCGCCATGCTTGTCGTGCGGTACTGCATCCCGATCGGCGAGCCGTCTGCATCGTACAGGTACACGCACAGGTTGCTGCCCCATTCCTCTGCCACGATCTGCGAACCGGACAGGTAATACGTGTGTTCAACCCCGTTGACCACCTTCTTGGTACGGATGCCTTCGTCATTGTAGTCATACGACAGCACATACGTTCCTTTCGCTGCCGTTGCCAGTTGTCTGCCATTCTTCCAGGTGAAGCTAAAACTGGAACCGTTGTAATAATTCAACGGGTTTCCAATGGCATCATAGGTAATTGTATGCCCGTTGAACGATGTCAGAAGATCTCCCCAGTCAGCGTCGTTATAGCCGTATGTGTTCGTACTGTACAGCGTTGACGGTGTTTCTCCCTCCGCTGTCAAAGCATAGGTTTTCTTGGACAGAATGTTTCCGGCATGATCGTAGGAATATACATACGTGCGGCTTTTGGCACTGTTGTCCTCGCGGAGCAACTGCCCCAGGTCGTCGTATACGTAACGGTATTCTTGACCGTTGCTCAGCGCGATCTTGGTGATGTTGCCGTTCCCGTCGTAGGTGTATGTGCTTGTTACGGCAGCATCCTTGTTGACGCCGCTGGTATACGACGCCACCTGCGCGGAGCCGTGCTTGCCGTTCGTACTGAAGGTGTAACTGACCGTATTGGTAAAGCGCCTGGTGGTGGAAGCGCCTTTTACATAGAAATCGTAGACCTTGCTTGTGACTCGCTTATACGTGTCGTAATTGTAGTGTATTTTCCCGTTGGTCACGTCCGTATCAACCCAGCAGGAACTCAGACTGCTATCGGGCAGGTACGAATAACCGTAATAAATACAATGGTCAGCAGTTCCGGAGCCGAAGGCATAATCCATTGTGTAGAACAGCGATTCAAGTCTTCCTTCCCCATCGTAGTATATGGAGGATGAAAACGCATTGACCATATCGTCGGTATCATATTCGACAAAGTTTGTCATCTTCCCGGCGGTGTCATACTTATAAATAACACTTTTTCCCGTCAGCAGATTATCATAACGGTAAAGCTGACCGTAAGCCGTATATGTGTACGTATACGCTTTTGTTTCAGAACCGCCTTCATTGTACCATACCTCCGATACATTGTCAAGCTTGTCGTACACGTACCGAACAGAGAATCCGTTTCCGTAATGGATGGTGTTCAGTTTGCCGTTGCGGGAATTGTATTCATAGCTGGCAAGTTCCCGGGAGCCGACTGCAATTGAATCCGTATTCCCGAATGCATCGTATGCGAAATGGTAGGTGGCGCCCTCTGTGGAGATACTTTCAAGCATATTCCGCTCGTTATAGTCATATGTGACCTGTTCGGCACCGGATACTGCCGTATAATCGGAATCCGATACATACTGTGCCGGCATCACGGACACAAGGTTGCCGATAGCGTCATAGGAATAACAGGTACCGTTTCCTTCGTTCACATTGACGCTGGCGAGAAGTCTGCCGTTGTCGGAATTGTAATAGTAGCGCGTCACTCTGCCCAAGCTGTCTGTTTCCTGTAGCAGGGCGCCGAAAATTTTAGATCCGGCAGATACCTCGTAATTGTTGTACGAGTAAATGATCTTAGAACCGCTTTTGAAAGCCAATGTTCCGGAGTCATTATATTCGACCTCAGATGTCCGTGTCACTGTGACTTGGCCGTAGCGATTGTAGCTGTAAACCGTTCTGGTCTGCGGCGTTTTCGTAATCAAAGCATCCGGATCTGCTGCAAAATAGGGATAGAATTCTACGGAAGATTTGTAATAAATTTCGCTTTTGATATCCACTCCGTTTGAATTATAAGAGTAGTCATGAATATCTCCGCAACTGTTCGCAATTCTTGTTATCTGGCGGTCATCATTATATTCGTAAATTTCGGTATAATATCCGCTCTTTTTACTGCGCAATAACCCATCAAGCGCTTCGTTGGCGGGTCTGAGGTCTCCGTCAAGTTCCTGACCGTAATACTCATATTTTACGACGCTTTCATCCGTGCTCCGGACAAATGCGATGTTGTCAAACATCGCATATCCGGAAGGCTGGTAGGCATATTCACAGTAAATCGTGATGGAATGAACCAATTGCCCCTTGATCGCTTCCACATTGCCGCAAACAAATTGCCATTCGGTGGAATCCGTTTGGAAGTCAAAATAGTACGGGACAACAACATCGTCCTGGTTCTTTCCCATATAATAAGCAACATCCACGCGCAAGCGGAACGCACTGTGAGGTCCCGGCACCTGTCCGGTTCCCTTGGCAAACCCGGAAATCACGTATGTCTTGGCAGATGAATCAAAACCACTTCCCATCCTGTCATAAGAGGACAGATCGGCAGCCGACGCCTGATAAACCGTTTGCTTCAGATATTTTGCTTCCGTAATAGAGCCGGACAGATACCCTGCATAGTCAAAGGGGGCGGCTGACGACCCACGTGTCAGAATTCCGGAATCGCTAATCCAGAAATATGCGCCATTTGCAAGATATGTGCCGTTGGAGTCAATTGAAAACTTGTCAAAATTGCCCAACTGGACAAGACTATAGTGACTATTCCCGACTCCTTCCTCAAGCATAACGTTATCCACAGATATCGACACCTCACCATCAGGTAAGGAACTGCCACCAACCGTTTTGACCGAAATTTTAAATGCTTCTCCGCCCGAATTTATATCGGCCGCATCAAATGTCATGCTGAAACAGGAACAGGCTCCGGACGCATAATACTCATTGATGGGCACCTGTTCCGTATATACATGCGAGGCATCGTCCAATGATTGTGCTGTAACGTATACGCGAACATTCTTGCAATTGTATGTGTTCACGCTCATGGATACCGTGTATGTCCCCGCAGGCAGTCTTGTGTATTGGGAAATCGTATCGATTCTGCCTGGTTCAATATCAAAATACGCGCCGTAACGTTCGCCGTAGTCGTCATAGGAAGACAAATAGCTGATTCGGGAAGACGATTTTACCCAATGTGCCGCGTTTCCGTCCGCATCAATCGTTTCAAATCCGCCATTCAGCAGGTAATTGGTCGCACTTCCGCCAATCGCCGTTTTTGTCTTGATATTGTTCTTAATCTTGTCCTCAGACTCATATTCTCCGGCAGTGGCTCCGAATATCTGTGTTTTTGTGGAATCCGTGGTATACATACTGACGGTGCGTCCGTTTTTGTCAAATGTATATCTGGTGATCAGATCGTCCGCGGTATTATAGATGTCGTCAGATCCGCTGTTTCTGATCTCGGTATATCCACTGTGATAGCTTAATCCGACTATCTGTCCAAGGGCGTTCCCTCCGAATTCTCGGGCACACGTTACCTTGCCGCCGGAGTAAGTATACCTGATCTCATATCCGTAAAGTCCGTCTTTTGCTCTCGTCAGATAGCCGGAGGAGTTATACACATAGGAGGCTATTCCGTCAACCGTGATATTGCCGGTGTTATTACTGTCATTATAAAAATTCAACCAATTACTTTCAGTTACATGGCTGTTTCCATGCGCATATACAAGCTGTTTGAGGTAATTTGTCTGCGTAGTCGCAATAGCACCCGTCGGCGTAGTGGAATACCGGAAGATAATCGCCTCTTTGGTTGTCGGATTCCAAATCATGTATGGCACACTGCTTGCATTGTACTTGATTTCCAAAAAGTCAATTGTGCTGCTGTTGTTTGGCTTAACACTGATCTTTACCGGATTTTTGCTGGCGTTAAATTCGAAAATAACGGCATTGTTGTTCTTATCTGTGATGGATGTCAGATACCAGCCTCCGTAAATATCACTGCCGGCATTTGATGACAGCTTAGAGAACGTTTTTACGGTTTTGCTGTCGTCCGTAAGGGTACATGTGGTATCCGACACTGTCAATTTCAACTGCAATCCGTCCTCGTCTTCATACTCCGTGGTACTGGTGCCAACCGGCATAAACGCATGTTCGGTGCCGTCAGCGTCGGCCCATATATAGTAATATATATCGGAACCCTCTGCGGATGTATACTTCTTTTTTACAAGCGTTTCCTGAATGTTCAGCTTGAATCCAAAGGGCATATAACTGCCCCAGTAGCTAATCTGAGCATTGGGATATTCGTATTCCTGCGTCGCGAGTGCGGAGTTATAGACGATGGTCGGGGTATACGGTATCAGATTGTCTGTTGTTGAGAGCAACGCTTTACTGAGAATCAGCGTCCCCGTTGCATTATTGATATAGCCTGTCCCGGCAAGTCCGGCACTTTGACTGGTATAGCTCCAGTAGGACTCAATCCCTTTCATGTCCTGATAGGATACTGTAAATTGCGGTCGCTGTACCGCCGATGTGCATTCACTTGAATCAAATACTGTGTTGCCTGAGGCGGATGTACCATCAACAATTTTAAATCCTATCCCATAATTGGGCGTTTCTCCGGAACGCCATGCTTCATACAGGGATGTGATATCCCATGTGTAACGGTTGTCGGTAACATCCTTTCCGTCTATGCAATTATAATCCAGGAGCGTAGCGGACAGTGCACCCTCCGGAGAAGTTTCTGTGGTTGTTTTATTCCATGTTAATGACGAATTCCAGTCGGTCGTGACGTTATAAACCCCGACATAGTTGCCATTTGTTCCATTGGTACGAAGAGAAATTGCGGCTTTTGTGATGTATGCAGTGGAGGGAATGGCAGGAAGTGAGGTCGCTTTCCAATAACACCGCCAAGTACTGCCAACATACAGTGTTTGGGAGGAGCTGTAATTCCCATTGGGGTTGCCGGATGAAATATCAAGGTCAATGACCGATGAAGTTGATACACTGATGGTCGGGTCAATCACGACAGGAAACGCTCTTTCATTTGCGTTCATCCACTCAGAGTCAACGGTAACAGTGAGCGAATATGTATGATTGCCCGCTACAACGAGAGAATAGCTCGATACCGTAGCCGGAGCATACTCTCCATTGGCGTCATATACGATCGGCGCCGGGATATGATAGACATCCTCTTTGGCATCCGGATCGAAAACCGAGATGCTTCCATCTTCATTCGACCTCGCGTCCAGATTGTTCAGCTTCAGTGTAAAGGTGTAGTTGTAGGTATCCTTTGACTTTTTGACAATAATGTTTTCTTTGATATTGCCGGAGTTGACAATATACTGAAGGTCGGTATCCGCAAGAATACCTTTATATAGGATCTCAGATGTCAGTTTGTCCAGTGTCATCAATTTTTGAAGTCTGGACTCTGATCGGTTATCGGCGGATGCATTCTGAACTTTCCCCTGCGTCTTTTTTATGGCGTGATCAAGGCTTACGGTAATTTTCCGATTTCCGTCATGAATTGTGAAGAGGCTTTCATTTCCGGTAATCTTCTTAGCAAACTTAATTCTGGCATTGGCAGACGAATATTCGTTCCCACTTGAGACAAGTGTATTATCAATATCCTGCCATTCACCATTTTCATCGAGATAGTGAACCGGGACATCGTATTGAGCCGCTACATAGGAGCCGTCTTCCAACCGAAAGTGTTTTACATTGCTCTTTCGGAGTTCTTTTACTTCAAATATGTCACTTCGGCGTTCGAACGTACTGTGGTCAACATTTTCGCTCTCATTCCCTATCCCTCCGAAGAAATCTGCAAAGACCGTCAAAGGTAATGTCATACAGATCATCAAAAAGGACAAAAGCATTGCAAGAGACTTGATTCCGAATGATTTTAAATTCTTTTTCATGGCAAATCCTTTCTGTTTTTAAATGATAAAAATGATTGGAGAGGAACTTGATTTTTGTTTTAAAAGTTACGTACAGGTTTTGTAAACCGTGTTAGGAATTGTTTCGTCTACGCCGTTTTTAGTCACGACGAATGTATAGTCAGCGCGATAATACGCTCCTTTATCGGAGTAAATTGACAACTTATCGTCAGTGAACAGCTGTTTACAGTCTTATGCGCTTCCCCAACATAGATCCACGCGGAGCCGACCTGTTTATAAACATAGACATCAGCTTTGATTTTGTTCGCGGTGGGATGCCACATTACATGAGCCTCGGCGTATCCATAGCCGTCATCAGGAAACCCGATTTTTCAAGAAACGGCGCCTGTGTTTTGCCAATATGGCGCAATTTCGTTGTTTGATGCAGCATTTATTGCCAACGGGGCAATTGAGAATAACATCACAGATACCAAAAGTACTGATATTATTTTTACTTCCACATTTTCCTCCTTTTTCCTCTCCGTTAATATATAACAATCGAGAACATAAAAAATTTGTCGGTTTCAAAAATTTTTTGACGTTTTTTCTTTTTCATACAACTACTAAAAGCCCAATCCTTTCTATGAACAGCATCAGTACAAACAACAGCTTCATAACTTCCATCCGGAAGTAAAAAGTGTTTTACATTTTGCTCTCTTTTTTTCTCTATTTCAACAATTGTTTCATAATCGTTTTCTTGTTCTTCAACAGGAGCAAATTCTGTTGCATATGCAGAAAATGGCATCAAAGAAAACACGAAACTCATAATCAATATGACTGCAATCAACTTATAGCGGTTATGTTTGATTTTTTTGAATAATCATGGTAAACCTCCTTAATCAATCTTGAAACACAAATTATTTGCTATTATTAGCAAGCAACTTGGTTGTGAAACAAGGAAGCAAGAGCAGAAGGCATCTGCGGTCGGTGAACGGGTGAACACTTTGGTTGAATCTCTTCATCATAAGGCAATCCCTCATTGAATAATGATGTTCAATAAAATAGCGCATAAAGAAAGCAGGCAACATCCCTACCATCTTTATGCGCTCATAATTTTTGCCAAATAGTCTCGCCTTGACTCCTCGCTCCCTGCGAGAACAACTCAGC
>ENA-OROK01003894-OROK01003894.1-human-gut-metagenome-genome-assembly--contig:-NODE-3894-length-11358-cov-3.569495_pt1 | contig 11358 bp, 9 predicted proteins | sample MGYA00242127_ERZ509046 | MGnify/ENA primary metagenome ERZ509046 (study PRJEB26280, sample SAMEA2338728) | human gut metagenome | biome: human gut; feature: human-associated habitat; material: faeces... | reverse complement strand
GCTCCGATGGAATATCGAAACCAAGCATTATCGGCATAAATTTTTATTTTTATTATCTGTCTACTTGACAGACATCAGTTCACTTGATTAATTTATATTTGTTTTTTACTCAAAATCCACTAATTTGGTAAATTATCACATCCTATAGAATTCTTAAAATGTGCCCAATATTTTTGGTTATGTTCAAGTCCTTCCGTATATTTATGTAGTTATCATTTGGTGGAATTTAACTTCGTAAAACAGGACTCCATCAATACTGGAGTCCTTTATTACATTATTATGGGATGAAAAGCAATGAAGATAGATGAACTAGCAAAAAGGATAGTTAATTATTTAATAGTAGAAGAACTTGAAATAAAATTTGATAAAATTATCGATGATAGTAGATTATATCCAAAAGAAGGATTAATTGTGATTAATGAAAAAGTAAAAAGTTAGTAGAGACTATTATTTATTATTAATTGCATCTACTGGTTTCTTTTTAGCAATTCTCAAAACAGGAACGAAACTTGCTAAAAGTGCAGTAAGTATGCAGCCTAAAAGAATAATTCCTACTTCACGAAATCCATAATTCAAAAGCGATATAGGTAATCCATAAGATGTTCGTAATGACGAATTAGTCATTGAAACAGAAATACTACTTCCTATTACAGCAAGAGAAAAAACGATAAATGAGATGCATAATGCTTCATTTAAAAAAATTAAATAAACGTCGCTAGATCGTGCTCCGATAGCACGCAAAATACCAATTTCACGCTTCTTGTATGTTACTGATGCTGAAATATATGTTGTAAAAAGTATTATTGCAAAAACGAATATGCCAATGCCAACATATAGTAAAATCTTAGCTATAGTTTTAATAGTAGATCCTATCATATTTTCAGCCGTAATTACATAATTAACTAGAGAATATTTAACACCATTTTCATTTTGCATTGAAAAAGCTACAACCTTCTCAAGATTGTGTTTGGAAAGCAATTCGCCGGAAATGGCCATTGAGTACTTACCAACAGGCGCCGATTTTATGAGATTGGCAAGTTCGTTTGATATCCCAATATAGTTTCCATTAATAATTTCGTCTTCGAAGAAGAAACCATCGATGGAAACCATTTTATTTAGATATGGGGAGATAATTCCACCACAAATCATTTTGATCTTTGCTTCTTTTAGAAGAGGGGATATTGTATTTATTATTTCCTCTTTTTTTGTTTTGTCAATAATTAAATCTTTGAGTTTTTTTTGAATGATATCGTCATTGTAATATATGTTTTTTAAACCATTAATGAGAGTATTTATTCCTAGTGCTATTCCATTACCAGAAAGATTACTTTTATCACCTAAGTAGACAATATCTGAATAATCGTTAGTGGTAAAATAGTTAGTGTAATTATAACCTAAATAAGTATTATAGATTTTACCATTAATTTCTTCAAAATCTAAAATAGCTTTATTAGGAATTATTCCGCCTAATCCCCTATATTTAAGAAATTCATTAATAAATTTGTCACACCCAAAAAGCATACCTGAAAAAGAACTATTATGTTCGCTACTGAATTGATTAAGTAACATATAGTAGTTAAGCGCATCATCATTGCTGGTGTTTTTATCAATGGCCTCATATCTAGAATAAGCATACCCTGTTTTTACAATACCAACGATTTTAAATATACCATAAAGGGTGTCTCCGTTAATTAGTATATTAGGGTTTGTTTCAATAAAATCTTGCCCATCAATTATATTGGCAGCAGCAATGTTTTTACTTTCATCAGGTAGACCATCCAAATTATAATGCAAATATCCCCATTTTTTGAAACAATCAAAGACATAATCGCTTATGGCAATTTCTGTAATATTAGAAGGTAAACGACCAGCTTCAAGTTCAAGATTATGCTTTTTTATAGTGCTATCGGTTATTTCAACAATACCTGTGACGTTTCCACTATAAATAATACTTTTAGCTTCTTTCAAAAAGCTAGAAGATATACTCGAACCCATATATAAACTATCGTTACTTTTTTCAGACAATACTGGTAAAAAATCAATGCCTATTTTTGATCTTAAGTGTTCAATGTCACTATCGGAAAGGCTTTTTTCTAAAAAATATTCCTCTCCATAGTTATCAACTTCAACCATTTTCTTAAAAGTAGTATATTTAATATCACTATAATATATCGAGTTAACAATGGCGGTTTTACTATTGTATGCAGCAAAACTATCTACTATGCCGAACAAAGTGAAGCATATGAAGCAAAGAAGAATTGTAGTAACTAGTCTTATTGGTTTAGTTTTCATGCTACTAATGCCAATTTTAAAACTTTCTTTAATCGGTAATCGCGATTTAATAAGTTTGAACGGGGCTTGAGTTAAACTTTTAATTGCGCTTTCATCAGTTGTTGCAAAAGTTTCCATTCTACCATCTTCACATATATGAGAGGCACTTTTTACATTCAAGTTAACCTTATTATCAAGAGATAAAAAAGCTTCATCACTTTCAAGGTATGAATTAATACGAATTATGTCATTTGAAGTTAATTGATAGCCCTTTGGGAAGTGTATAAGTTTCCCGTTGTAGTTTTTTATACCACCATTTTCAACTTCAGCATCGATATAATGTTTTTCAATATCAGAAATAACAACACCGTCTTTAAGTTCAATTACTCTATCACCATATTCTTCCGCAAACTCGCGATCGTGTGAAACAACAATGACAAGTTTGTCTTTTGATAACTTTTTAAGCGTATTAAAAACTTGTATGCCAGTATTACTATCAAGAGCTCCTGTTGGTTCGTCTGCCATAATAATTTCTGGATTTTTTACAAGCGCACGGGCAATTGCAACACGTTGTTTTTGCCCACCGGATAATTCATTTGTTTTTCTCTTGCCATAGCCAGAAAGGTCAACTTCATTTAAAATCTCATTAAGCTTTTCGTTTGTTACTTTCTCGCCCTGGATTTTAAGGGCAATAGCAATATTTGTACCAACATTAAAATCTTCCAATATGTTATATTCTTGAAATATGAAACCAAGATATGTATTTCGATAACTATCAAAGTCTTCAGTTGAAAATTCTTTTGATGACTTTCCTTTAATGATAATTTCACCACTATCGGCACTATCTAATCCCCCCATAACGTTTAAAAGCGTAGATTTGCCGCTGCCTGATTTACCCAAAATAAACACGAGTCCTTTTTCGGGGAATTTCAAACTAACGTTATTAAGGGCTATTACTGCACCTCCTTTTTTAGGGTGGTAAGTTTTAACGATGTTTTTAATTTCAATCATAAAATCTCCAATTCTAGCCGAAAGGACGAGTGTCGGCTTGCACAATGGTGTATAAGATGGAAAATAAGGAAATCCATTCTTTTTTACCTAAAAATAAAAAAGTTAATTTAATTCATTCTAACATATATACAATTAAAAATCAAGATTTTTGAGGAAAATGCAAGATATTTTTTTATTTTTTCATAATTATTGAAAAAAAATTAATTTATTGTTATAATATACTAAAAGTGTGGAGGAGTAATATGGCAGTTTTATCTTTAAAAAATGTAAAGAAAGAATATCATGTAGGTGAGATTACTATACCTGCTGTGGAAGACGTATCCTTTGAACTAAATGAAGGAGAATTTGTTGTCATTCTTGGAGCATCTGGTGCAGGAAAAACAACACTTTTGAATTTGCTTGGGGGAATGGATAGAGCAACAAGTGGTGAAATTATTATAGACGGTAAAAATATAACCAAATTTAATAAAAGAGAGTTGACAGATTATCGTCGTAATGATGTAGGTTTTGTTTTTCAGTTTTATAATTTAATGCCCAACCTAACTGCTCTTGAAAATGTAGAAATTGCTGTCGAGATATGCGATAATCATTTAGACCCTAAAACTATTTTAGACGAAGTAGGTCTAGCAGATAGGCTTAATAATTTTCCAGCCGAACTATCAGGGGGAGAGCAACAAAGGGTATCAATTGCTAGGGCAATTGCGAAAAACCCAAAGTTAATATTGTGTGATGAACCAACTGGAGCACTTGATTATGTTACAGGTAAAAAAATATTACAACTGTTACAAGATCTTTCGAAAAAAGAAAAAAAACTTATAATTGTCGTAACGCACAATGCTGCATTAAAGGCTATGGCAGATAAGGTTATAAAAATAAAAAGTGGCAACGTAGAAAGCATCGAAATCAATGAAAATCCTGTTTCTGTTGAGGTGATAGAGTGGTAAAAACCTATTATAAAGTAGTTAGAAGGATGTTTAAAAAGCAGTTTACAAGACTTCTATCACTTATTGGCATAATTTTAATTTCGGTAGGATTTGTATCTGGAATCGGCTCTCCTACAGATATGATAAAAGATAGTATTGAAAATTACTATAAAAAGCAAAATGTTAGTGATTTTATAATAAAAAGTAAAACTGGTAGATTTACACAAGAGGAAATAGATAAAATTAAGAATCATTTTGGGCAAGAAAATGTAGAGACCGGAATGTCGTTTGATATAAAGACGGGAGAGAAAAAATCTTTAAGATTGTATTTTTTAGATTTTGACAAATGGAATATTAATGTACCTGAACTTGTTGAAGGTGAAAAGATAAACAAAGATGACAAAAATTTAGTTTATGTAGAAGCAAAAGACAATAAAATAAATGGTTATAATATTGGTGAAAAAATCGAAATAAGTTTAAAAGACGCATTAAATCTTCCTTTTGAATACAAAATAAATGTTACCGTAAAAGGAATAGTTATGAGTCCTCTTACGTTTGGAAAAGATGGAGAACCTAGTTATAATAATCCAGAAGACACAAAAACACCTGAAAATATCGCGGAAATTAATAAACTTGATTTGCTGGAAAATATTATATATTGTCCAAAAGAAGTATGCCCATTTATGCCAATTGGTGATATATACGTAAAAGCAGAAAACCGAAGCATATTTAATTCCTTTTCTAAAAATTATGAAAAATATTTGGAAGAACAAAAAGAAGAAATTGTTAATCTTTTAGGTGAAAATATAAAAATAATCACTCTTGAGGATAATTATAGTTTTAAATCTATTATCTCGAGTGCTGATAAAGTAAGAGGAATAGGAAATATTTTAATGGTAATATTTATTGCGGTTACACTTTTAGTAGTTTTATCATCAATGATGAGACTAATGGATGAAGAACGTTCCCAAATTGCTTGTCTTAAGACTTTAGGATTTAGTAGTATTACGATTGTAATGAAGTACGTTTTTTTTGCTTTAGTTGCTCTAGCGGTTGGCGGTTGTATTGGATTCTTTGTTGGATATGGCGTATCATGGCTAATATGTTACATTTTTAATTATGGTCATGTAATGCCACAAATTAATGTGATTGTAAATCCTAGTTATTTCTTTTTATCAATTGGCATAATTATTATTGTAACATTATTAGTAACATTTGGCCTTGGTATGAAACTTGCAAATAACGAACCTGCAACTTTGCTAAGACCTAAAGTACCTAAGTCGGGGAAAAGAATTTTAATTGAAAAGATTCCGCTTATTTGGAACAAATTGGCGTTTAAATATAAGTCTTCATTTAGAAATGTTTTAAGATATAAAACAAGGTTTATGATGATGCTTGTATCAATTGCTGTATCAACGGGTCTTGTTTTTGCGGGCCTTGCATTGTTAGATATTTGTATCTTTAGCGATTTTGGCTCTACCGCAATTATAGGAATTGCCATTGTAGTTGTTATTTTCGCTGGATTATTGACAGTTGTAGTAATTAATACACTTACAACAATTAATATAAGCGAGCGAAATAGAGAAATAGCAACTTTGATGGTCTTAGGATATCGTGATAGCGAAATCTGTGGCTATATTTATCGGGAAATTTATATTAGCGCGTTTTTAGGAATTCTTTTAGGGTATCCTACTGGAATTGGCCTAGCAAGTTTAGTTTTTAAAACAATGGGATTTGGCGAAATAAAAGATGTGAACTGGTTTATGTGGCTTGTTGTACCACTTATTGTGTTTGGTTTTACGTTACTAGTAACTTTGATGTTAAGACCAAAAATAGTAAAGACAAATATGAATGAAAGCCTAAAAGCAATTGAATAGGAGGAATATTTGATGCTTAAAGAAAAAGACTTTGATGTTTATTCAATAATACAGAAAGAAAAAACGAGACAAACCCAAAATATTGAATTGATTGCATCTGAAAATTTTGTATCAGTAGAAGTTTTAGAGGCTCAAGGATCGATTTTAACAAATAAGTATGCAGAAGGTTATCCTGGAAAAAGATATTATGGCGGGTGTGAATATGTTGATGAAATTGAAATGCTTGCTATAGAGCGCGCTAAAAAATTATTTAACGCTAAATATGTAAATGTTCAACCTCATTCAGGTTCACAAGCCAACATGGCCGCATATCGGTCTATACTGAACAATGGTGATAAGGTACTTGGGATGGCACTTGACCAAGGGGGCCACTTAACACATGGTAGTACTTTAAGCTTTTCAGGTATTGATTATAATTTTATTCCATATTACTTAAGCAAGGAAACTGAAGCAATTGACTATGATGCATTGGAAAAATTAGCTATAAAGGAAAAACCTAAACTAATTGTTGGTGGTGCTAGTGCATATCCTTTAATTATAGATTTTGAAAGATACAGAAAAATTGCGGATAAGGTTGGCGCATACTTGTTAATCGATATGGCTCATATCGCTGGATTAGTTGCGGCAGGATTACACCCAAACCCTATGGACTATGCTGACATTGTGACTACTACGACGCACAAGACATTGCGAGGGCCACGTGGTGGTATGATTCTTACGAATAGCGAAGAACTTGCTAAAAAAATTGACAAAGCTGTTTTCCCTGGCGTTCAAGGAGGTCCGTTAATGCACGTTATAGCCGCGAAAGCAGTATGCTTTAAAGAAGCTTTATCAGTTGATTTTCAACAATATCAAAAGCAAATCATTGATAACTGTAGAGTTCTTGCAAATGAGCTTACAAAACTTGGATATGTTTTAGTGGGTGGTAAAACAGAAAATCATTTACTTATTGTGAATGTAAAAAAATCAATTGGGATAACAGGTAAAGAAGGTGAAAAAATTTTAGATAAGGTGAATATCACGTGCAACAAAAATACTGTTCCCTTTGATGATGAAAAGCCATTCATTACAAGTGGTCTTAGAATTGGTACTGCAAGTGTCACAACTAGAGGAATGAAAGAGAAGGAAATGATAGAAATTGCTCATTTAATTAACAAAGCATTAAAAAATAAGGAAAATGAAAACGCTCTTTTGGAAGTGAAAAAAGAAGTTTTGACCTTAACAAAAAAATTTCCTTTATAATATTAACATCAGATTAATATGATTATAATATTACCAAATAAATAGAACGGCTATAACAAAAATAAGGAGTAAAATCAAAAAATGAAAAAAATGTCTGAGAAAACTTTTATTGCAATATGTTGTCTCATTGGAGGGATTTTTCCTATAGCAATATCCATTCTTGTAAAGTATAATGTTATACCATTATTTTTTGAGTTACCTATATTTGTAACAATGTTTACAATATGCGTATTCGTAGGCATAATAATAGACAAGTGTTACTATAAAAATGATTGGACTAAAAAACAAACTATATGTATAATATTGCTTGGCATTGTATTGGTTTTAACTACTATACTCGTTTGGATGTTTAAATAAAAATTAATTAATGTTCAAAAACAGTTAAATAAAAGTGAATTACTTAAATTAATAAAAAATCTTCTATATGACAGATAGATAAATATTTATTGGGTTACGATTCATTTCATAAAAAAGGCAATGATGCCTTTTTTTAATTCATATTAGAGTATGTTTTTTTGTTGCTTTAAATGCCAAAAAATGATTGAATGTAGTTGAAAATAGAATTATTAACTATTTTTAAAAAATAAATAACAAGAAGGGTAGACATGAAAAAATTATTTGCATCATTTTTTATTTTTGTATTTACATTAACACTTGCGCTTTGTTTAGTTGGTTGTGCTAAACAATGCACTTATAGATTTGTTAATGAAAATGGAACAGTTTTATCAGAAGGAACAGGCAAAAAGGGTAGCACAATTGTTGCTCCTGCAAATCCAACTAAAGCTAGTACAGATGAATTCTCTTATGAATTTATCGGTTGGGATAAAGAAGTTGGAAAACTTGAAAGTGACATAACTTTTATAGCTCAATATAAAGAAGTAAAAAGAAAATACACTGTAAAATTCTCAAATCATGATGAAAGTGTATTAAAAGAAGAATCAGTTGAATATGGATCATTACCAACTGCTCCAGCTACTCCAACAAAAGCGGATACTGACGAATTCTCTTATGAATTTGTTGGTTGGGATAAAGAAGTTGTTGCAGTAACAGGCGATGTAACTTATACCGCAAAATTTGAACAAACAAAGAGAAAATATACTTATAAGTTTGTTAATTTTGATGGAAGTGTATTAAAAGAAGATAAGGTAGACTATGGTACACTACCTACTATACCAGCTATTCCTGAAAAGCCAGAAACTGCTGAATTCTCATATGAATTCATTGGTTGGGATAAAGAAGTTGTTGCAGTAACAGGCGATGTAGTATACACTGCTCAATATAGAGAAGTAAAAAGACAATACACTTACAAATTTGTTAATTTTGATGGAAAAGTATTAAAATCAGAAACAGTAGATTATGGAACATTACCAACTGCTCCTGCAAATCCTTCAAGACCAGCTACTAAAGAATTTACATACACATTTAGTGGTTGGGATAAAGAAATTGTTGCGGTAACAGGTGATGTAGTTTATACTGCTCAATATACAAGCACTAAAAATAAATATACTTATAAATTTGTTGACTTTGATGGCACCATACTTTCTGAAGAAGAAGTAGAATATGGAACATTACCAACAGCTCCTGAAGATCCAACAAGACCAGAAGATGAAAAACGTACTTATGAATTTATTGGTTGGGATAAAGAAATAGCTCCAGTAACAGGTGATGTAGTTTATACAGCTGTTTACCAATCTACAGTTAAGGAAATTAAATACACTGAACTTGCAGGAAAGAGAATCTCAATTTTAGGCGATAGTATTTCAACATTCTATCAAGATGGTTCACCGATGAATAGTTATTATGGTCAAGTTGGAAGATTCTATTATCCTACTTATTGTCAAGATGTAAGAACAGTTGATAAAACTTGGTGGGGTCAATTAATTAATAATACTAATATGATACTTGGCGTTAATAACTCTTGGAGTGGATCTACTGCTGTAGGAACAGATGAAAGTGCTGGTTGTAGCGATGCTAGAATTAATACTTTAATTCAAAATGGTAATCCTGATATTGTAATTCTATATTTAGGTACAAATGATTTATGCTCTGGCTTTAGCGTAGAAAGTTTCGTTGCCGCATATGAAATGATATTGTCAAAAATTTATAACTTATGTGCAACTCAAGTATATGTTTGTACACTTGGCTATACTGAATATACTGGAATGAAATATACTGAAGAAGGAAGAATAGCTTATAACAAAGCTATAAGAGCTTTTGCTGAAAAGCATAATCTTGGTGTTATTCCACTTGATGAATATGTACAAGAAGACAACTACAAATTATATTTAAATGACTATCTACATTATAAATATAAAGGAACTACACTATTATCACAAATTTTTGAAAAAGCAATTTGTGATTATAATTCAATTGAATATACAGGAACAATTGATGTAGAACATCCAGAACCAGAACCTAAAGGACGTGTTACAATTGGTGCATATAATTCTGGCGTATGGGACGAAAATGTGTATAAAAATAGTGCTATTTTATATTCATATGATTCATTAGGCAAAGGAAGTTCATATTTATACTATTACATTGTTAAAATCGTAAAAGAAGGCGATAATTACCGTGTAGTTGGTAAAAAAGATATAAATGTTGCTGAATCATTCGATAGTTGTGATTATTACATCATGATTAATTCAGAAAATCCTTCTAATCAATTCTTTAAGGATGTAAATGTAAATGACTTATTAACTATTACTGGTGATATTACAAGTGGAAATTGCACATTCACATTAGTAGAATAGGTTACGAAAAAACACATTAGATGAAAACATCTAGTGTGTTTTTTAATGAAAAAAATATTAAGTAAATAGAAAAAAATAAAGTATTAATAATTTGCTTGAAATATTGTTGAAAATATAATATACTTATAATATAGTAAAATAAAAAAAGGGAGGAACTAATATGAATTTAAAAGGATCTAAAACTGAACAAAATTTAATGACTGCTTTTGCAGGAGAATCGCAAGCTCGCAATAAATATACTTACTTTGCAAGTGTTGCCAAAAAAGAAGGATATGAGCAAATAGCATCAATATTTTTAGAAACTGCCGAAAATGAAAAAGAACATGCAAAATTATGGTTTAAAGCGCTAGGTGAATTAGGAAATACTAAAGAGAATTTGCTTGCAGCAGCTCAAGGTGAAAACTATGAATGGACAGAAATGTATTTAGAATTTGCCAAAACTGCTAGAGAAGAAGGCTTTGAGGCCCTTGCAAAACAATTTGAAGGTGTTGCCGCAATCGAAAAAGCTCATGAAGAAAGATATCGTAAATTACTTGAAAATATTGAAACCGCTCAAGTTTTTGCTAAGGCAGGTGTTACAGTATGGGTATGCCGTAACTGTGGTCATATTCATATAGGTGAAAATGCACCTACAGTATGCCCAGTTTGTGCTCATCCTAAAAGTTATTTTGAAGTAAAGGCTACTAATTATTAAAATATGTGAAATATGTTGGATTTATATGAAGCAGTAAAAAATTGTAAGTTAGGAGCATTTTTACGTACTTTTGAAAATCGTATAATCATTACTACACTAATTTTCTTTAAAAATTATGATGAAAGTGTGGCCTTATACATTGAACCAACTGATGAAGAAAATACTTACATTATAAGCGATTGCCATTCTGTTACTGACTATTGGGAAACAATGTATATTAATCCCGATGATTTTAAAGAACAAATATCAAAAATAGGAATAAATTTTGAAGATAGGTGTTTTAATTCCAAAATATATGCTACTAATGAACAAGATTTACATAGTTCAATTTGGCGCTTTATTGAAAAATTATTTTTACTCGCAAATATTGAGTTACTAAAATAATTTACAAAAAGATGAAAATGGCGTATTAAGATGCAATTTTGACAATGAGAAATTCGAAATTGATGTATCTTTTGCAAAAGCAATAATTGATTATATTGACAACGATAGAATAAAAGAAATGTTTGATGGTGATTCAAATACCAAAAGATATTTATTTTATAAATTAGTCAATAAACTATACTATGATTATGTATCTATAGAAG
>ENA-OROK01003887-OROK01003887.1-human-gut-metagenome-genome-assembly--contig:-NODE-3887-length-11367-cov-3.490364_pt1 | contig 11367 bp, 6 predicted proteins | sample MGYA00242127_ERZ509046 | MGnify/ENA primary metagenome ERZ509046 (study PRJEB26280, sample SAMEA2338728) | human gut metagenome | biome: human gut; feature: human-associated habitat; material: faeces... | reverse complement strand
GTTTGTCGAAAAGCGGTATAAGGTCAGCGACATTGCGCTCAAAGAACTTACTCCGGCATTTATCACGGACTTCGAGTTGTTCCTCAAAGTGGAAAAGAACCACTGCAACAATACGGTCTGGTCGTATATGATGCCGTTTCGGAAGATTATCTACATGGCCGTTAATAACGGCTTGTTGCAGCGCGATCCGTTCTTCGCGTACAACATCACCAAAGAGGAGACCAAACGGGGCTTTCTGACCAAAGATGAAATCAGACTCCTGATCGACGGGACGTTCAAGAAGCCGAGTTACACACTGATCCGCGACCTGTTCATCTTCTGCACGTTCACGGGATTGAGCTGGACGGATATGGCGAATCTTACCCAAGCGAACCTGCAAACTTCGTTCGACGGACATTTATGGTTGAACACCAACCGTCAGAAAACGGGTGTCGAAACTAATATCCGGCTGTTGGATGTCGCCAAGCATATCATCGAGAAGTATCGCGATATGGCACCCGACGGAAGGCTCCTGCCCGTTCCATGCTACAATAATTGTAAAAACAGCATTAAGGCCATAGCGAAGAGATGCGGCATCGAGAAAAACGTCACGTGGCACATGAGCCGCCATACCTACGCCACGACGGTCTGCCTGTCGAACGACGTACCTATCGAAACGCTCTCGAAGATGTTGGGACACCGCAGCATCCGCACGACGCAAATCTATGCGAAGATTACAGCCGAGAAAGTGAGCCGCGACATGGAGAAACTCGCGCAGCGTATCGAGCAGATGGAGAGCTTTATTTGTCAAGCGATTTAATGAACTTAAAAAAACAGAAGACGATGAAAAGAGAAATAATCACGATAGACGAGTACGGCAGATTGAATATACCGACCGACACGGTAAGCGTATGGATGACGGAAGCGGAAATAGTCGAACTGTTCGGCACGACCGCCGGAGCGGTACATACGGGTATCAAAACTATCTTCAAAGAAAACGTCCTACACGACTACGATGTCTGCAAGTGTATCCGTCTGGACAGCGGCAACAGTGCGGACGTGTATAATATGGAGGTCATCGTAGCTCTCGCGTTCCGACTGAACACCTACCCTGCGTCGGTTTTCAGAAAGTGGCTGGTAAAGAGAGCTACCGCACCCCGACGCACGACACCTCCGATTGTCATTCGGTATGAGGATGGACTTCTGAATTGAACCGGACAAGCAAGGAAACGGGCAAGCTGCGACACCTGCCCGTTGTCGTTTTCAGGGAATTGTCTTGTAGTATAGTCTCATCCTTGTGTGTCGTGTCTGTACTTGTTATGGATATTTTTATTTCGGAAAATCGTAACCAACAGTAGCGATGAGGTTTTTCTATTAGCGTAGTGCGGGTAACCTGTACCCGATACCGTGATAATTTGTTTCGGCTCTTACCGTGCGGAGAAAGCTGCACAAGTCGGTCGGTTTGTACCGTCGGCACGATGTAAAGCCGAAGGTACTGCCCAACAGCCAAATGTCGGTTAGTTGCAACATTGGGCAAGCAGTTACAATGTACGTTTATCGGGCGGATTGTCCGGAAGTTCATCGGTTTGTTCCGTACAACCTTCGTTTGTTACGGTCGACTGGACGAGATCGTCTGCAAGTTAGGAGAAAGGCGGATGAGCGTTTCGGGACTGATCGAAAACCTCGCCCGGCATTATCTGGAAACCTACGGCGACGACATCGAACGGTGGCGGAAATTGTAAGCCGGCTATCCTCTTTTCTGGGATAATAGAGTTTGCCACTCGGTATAGCGAGTATAGCGGACAGCGTGGAAATCTACTTTAATGATCGGAGAGTTTCGGCTCTCCGATTTTTGTTAGCGTCGGCTAACAGCAAGGTGTGTATCGAGTTACCCGATACCTTTCGAGTTACTCTCGAAAGCCTTGCCCCTCTCGGGGAAAAATCGCTCCTCCAAAGTCGGGCGATTAGAATGAAAACACAATATTGATAGGAGAAAACAAAGCGGCGTTGATGGACTTCCTGAACGCGCTGGAACGCATACCCAAGTTCGTGGAGCAATACAAGGCGCAGAACGTAACCTACGAGCGGGACATTCCGATTTTGCAGGAAACGGTCGGCGGCGTATGGAAGAAGGAGGACGAGTTGAAGGCACTGAAAGCGGAGGTCGCGGCGTTGGAACGCAAGATACAGCTTACGCTCGCCCCGCCCGCACGCGAAGCCGGGCAGGAACAGACCGACGGCGTGCAGCAGGAGAGCGGACAACGGGAACAGCAGCCGGATACCGCCAGACAAAGCACGGATGCCGATTCGGCCGATTTCATCCGCAGCCATGTCCTTGTCGTAAGACCGGGAATATCGGACATACAACGACAATCTGGTAAAAACATAAAATTGTAACACAAGAACAGCCGCAAAAAATGCGGCTGTTCTCTTTACGCTTTTTGATATTCAGAGGGCGAACACCCGACTTTGTCCTTGAAATATTTCCCGAAAAAGGACTGATTGGCGAAGTGCAGCATGTCGGCCACCTGCTGTATGGTGTATTTGCGGCTCTTGAGCAAAGCCTTCGCTTCGAGAATAACGAAATCAGTAATCCAGTCGCCGGCAAAACGTCCGCTTACCTGATGGACAATCTGCGACAGATATTTAGGCGTTACGCACAGCACGTCCGCATAGTACGAAATACTGCGCTCTTTCGTATAGCTTTTCTGTACCTCGTGAATAAATTGCGTATAGAGTTCCTGCCTACGGCTGCTCTTTTCTTTCAATTTTTCGGCTTCGGTATCGGCAGTGAGTAGATATTTATAGGAGTTATAGGTGAGTACCTGCGTGTATCCAAGTAGCGCTCCCTTGCGGAACGGATTGTCCGTTTCCGCGATTTTCGCCTTCATCAGCCGGTAGATCGCCATTGACTCTTCCATCGCTTCGGATGATAATTGATAAAGGGGCGAGGAGTACAGGCGGCGTTGCAAGGTCATTGTGGCATCAATCTGAAGCACAGTCTGAAAGTATTCGGACGCAAAGGCGATCACGGCAATTCGGGTGTCGTCGCTCATACCCCGGTATTCTCCAATAGCCCCCTCCAAAACGACCAGAAGATTATTGGCCCGAAGTTCAAAATCCTGCAAATTGATTTGAAATGACATCCGTCCCGACAGGCAAAAAATAGCTATTGTAAAGGATAGTTTGACCGGATGATTCACAAACTCCAAATCCGTATTTGTTTGTTCCGAAGTCCCATCGAAATTGTCGATCAGAATGAACTCTTTATTCAAATGAACTGCCGCATTCTCTGCGGACAGTCGAATCAAATCCAAATCCCAATAAGCCTGTTTCATATTCTTTGTGCTTAACCTTTCAGCGAACAAAATTAGGTATTTTAGTTGGTATTTACACAATTTGTTATCCATTAGAACAATATGTTATTCCATTAGAGGATACGACCTATCGGATAAATCGGGAACTTTGCAGCGAAATAAAGAACAAATCATTAAAAATAAGTCGGAACAATGAACAGATTGATTACTATGGTTATCGCCGCCGGAACGCTCTGTGCCTGCGGTAGAGCGTCGCATGAAAATTCTATTCTACGGAGTGTTACGCTGACCGAACCTGTACTGTTGGAAACCACCCATGTAATAAACCATTCGGGTATTGTCCGTGAGGCTCATACAATCAGCCTCGGATTCAAGACAGCCGGACAAATCGAACGTATCCATGTCCGCGAAGGCGATTACGTCCGACAAGGGCAACTGCTCGCCGAGCTGGACGACGCCGACTACCGGTTGGGTGTCGAGGCGTTACAGATCCAGTACGAGCAGCTCAAAGACGAGGTAGAGCGCACGAAGCAGCTTTTCGACCAGAAGAGCGTTTCGGCCAACGACTACGAAAAGGCCGCCGCCGGATTGAAGCAGTTGGGCGTGCAGTTGCAAGTGAACAAGAATAAACTCGACTATACGAAACTGTATGCGCCGACCGACGGGTATGTGCAGGCCGTGAACTTTTCTCCGGCGGAGATGGTCGATGCGGGCACGGCTCTGTTCACCCTGCTGGACGTATCGCACATGGAAATCGTGGCGGATATTCCGGTCGGCGAATACAGACAACGTGACCATTTTGCCCGCTTTTATGGCAAAGTAGCGGGTATTGAAGAAGAATTTCCGATGCAACTGTTGAGCCTCACGCCCAAAGCCGACGGCAATCAGCTATACCAGTTGCGGCTGACTTTCGCCGAGCAACCCGATAAACGGCTGACGGCGGGTATGAACGCCGAGATTAGCATTGTCGTAGCGGATAAGGGAGGCATCACCGGTTTTGCCGTGCCGTTGTGTGCCGTATTTCAAGATACCGATGGAAACAAACCGTGCGTGTGGGTATTTGAACGAGATTCCACCGTGTCCAAACGTCCCGTTGTGTTGAACGGAACGGATGCCGAAGGGCGTGCCGTCATTACCGAAGGGCTGACGGGTGAGGAACGTATCGTCCGGGCCGGAGTGAATGTTTTGCAGCAAGGACAGCGGGTACGTGTTATCGAAGAACTGAGTAAAACCAATATAGGAGAGCTACTGTAATGAAGATGACCGAATTTTTCATGCGGCGACCGGTGTTGTTCTGGTCGCTCATGGCGGCGATATTGATTGCGGGCGTACTTGCGTTTGTGCAGATGCCCAAGCTGGAAGACCCTGCCGTATCAGCCAAGCAAGCGATGGTGGTGGTCGCGTGGCCGGGAGCCAGCGCACACGAGATGGAACTGAAAGTCGCCCAACTGATGGAGGACGAATTGCGGGCGCTTCCCAATGTGAAGAAGGTAAAGACCGAATGCCGGAACGGTTCGGCCATGTTTACCGTCGAGTTTCAGATGACCGTGTTGGAAAAGGAGCTGGAACAGCATTTCGACCTGCTGCGCCGCAAGGTAAACGATGCAACCTCGCGTCTTCCGCAAGGATGTTACTCGCCGGTAGTGGTAGATGACATGATGGACGTATATGGCATTTTCTATGCGCTCACGGCCGACGGGTACGACTATCCCGAAATGTATAAATATGCCAAATACCTCCGCCGCGAGCTGCTTGATGTAAAGGGGGTAAAACGTATCAATATCATCGGCAACCGGGACGAGGTAGTCAACATCATCCTTTCCAAAGAGCAGATTACCCGCAACGGTATTGTTCCCACACAAATTATGTCCGCTTTGCAAGCTGCCGGAAAAACGGTCGATGCAGGAAAATACCGCAGCGGCGACGAACAAATCGCTCTCTACGTCGATTCGGCTGTCGAGAGCGAAGAGGATATTCGCGATTTGCTGATCCGGACGCTGGACGGGAAACGCATCCGCCTCGGCGATATTGCCCGTGTGGAACGCACCTTTGCCGAGCCGCAGCGCAACGGATTTTTTGTGAACGGAAAGCCGGCGCTGGCTATCTGTATCGCAATGGAAGAGTCGGCTATCGTTCCCGATGTGGGCAAAGCGGTCGATGCCCGGTTATCCGAAGCGATGAAGCATGTTCCCGTCGGATTCGAGACCGAGAAAATCTTTTTCCAGCCCGACAAGGTGGACGAGGCCATCTCCTCCTTTATGTGGAACCTCGTCGAATCGGTCGCCATCGTTATTTTGGTCTTGATATTCACAATGGGCTTCCGTAGCGGGCTGATTATCGGTTTCGGACTGGTGCTGACGGTCGCCGTGTCTTTCCCGATCCTGCTCGTCTGCGGCACGACGCTGCAACGCATCTCGCTCGGCGCGTTCATCGTGGCGATGGGTATGCTGGTGGATAATGCGGTCGTGATTATGGACGGCATTCTGATCGACAAGAAACGAGGTCTCGGCCCGAAAACTTATCTTTACCGCATCGGACGCAATACGGCCATGCCGTTGTTGGGTGCGACCGTTATCGCTGCCTCGACGTTCCTCTGCGTCTATCTTTCACCCGATACGGCGGGCGAATATGCCGGCGACCTCTTTTTGGTACTGTGCGTCAGCCTGCTGGCCAGTTGGGTGTTGGCTTTGGTACAAGTTCCCGTCTGTGCCAAATCGTGGCTGCCGAAACGGGAAAAAACGACCGGAATCGATTCCGGAGCGGTCATGAACTCGCCTGTACACCGTTTCATTCGTCGTGCCATCGGCTTTTTGATCGGCTACAAAAAGACAACCATCGTCGTAGCGTTCAGTCTGCTGGCTCTCTGTATTTTCGGAATGACAAAGGTGAAAAATCTTTTCTTTCCCGACTTCGACTACAAACAATTCGTCGTCGAGTGTTTCTTTCCTTCGGCTACCGACGCCGATGTCGTGCGTGACCGATTGTTGGAGATGAGCAACCGGCTCGCGGAGAATCCCGACATCGACCGGGTCGCCGTCAGTCAGGGCAGTGCGCCGGCTCTCTATTGTCTGGTACGTCCGATGACTTCGGGCGGCGACTGCTACGGGGAACTGACCGTCGATTGCAAGGACTACAATACCGTGCTGGAACAGATCCCCACGGTACGGCAACAACTTCGCGAGCAATATCCCGATGCCTATATCCGCATCCGCAAATACAATTTCTCGACTTCGACCTCGCACACCGTAGAGGTGGAGTTCGCAGGCCCAGACCCGGCTGTACTGCGCGAGTTGAGCGCACAGGCCGAAGCCATCATGCGCCGCTCACCTTATGTGGATGCCTATTCGGTACAGAATAACTGGAAACCGAAAGGTAAGGCGTTCGTGGCGGAATACAATCAGGAAGATGCCCTGCGCTCCGGTATCGAGAGAGGAGACGTAGCGGGTGCGTTGTCGGCCGCTACGAACGGAATGACGGTAGGTGTACTGAACGATCAGGAACGGATGATTCCTCTCAATTTGCAAGTGCGCAACGACGACGGCAGCCGCATCAAAAACCTCGATGAAATCCCCGTCTGGAGCATGATGAACGTACACCTCTCCAACGAAGAACTGCAAGGGGCGCTTGCCGGAGGCAAGGCGATGAGCGAGTTGCAAGACAAGGTATTCCGCGCCGTGCCGCTCGGTAATGTCGTCGATGACTTGCGACTCGATTGGGACGAAGACCTTGTGATGCGCCTGAACGGACGGCGCGTTATCGAAGCGGAGTGCGATCCGAACCCCGACCGCAGCGATGCCACGCCTGCCAAAGTCGTAGCTTCCATTCAGGATGAAATCGAAGCTATCCCATTGCCCGATGGTTATACGATGCGCTGGGTCGGTGAAGGCGAGGTGCAGGGGGAAGCTATCGGCAACCTGATGAAGTTCGTACCGATCACCATTTTTCTGATTCTGGCTATCTTGTTATTCTTGTTCAACAGTTGGCGCAAAGTGATCCTTATCCTGCTCTGTTTCCCGTTCGTGTTCTGCGGCATTACCCCTTCGCTGCTGTTGAGCGGGCAGCCGATGACCTTTATGGCCATTATCGGTATGCTGGGCTTGATCGGCATGATGGTCAAAAACGCCATCGTGCTTGTGGACGAGATTAACCGACTCCAAACCGAAGAGAAAACCGCACCTTATACCGCTGTGGTGGAAGCTACCGTGTCGCGTGTACGGCCTGTTTTGATGGCCTCGCTGACCACCATCGTCGGCATGATTCCGCTCGTAGGCGATCCGATGTACAGCTCGATGGCCATTACGATCATGGGCGGGCTCACGGTGGGTACAATCATCACGCTCGTCCTGCTGCCGCTGTTCTATGCGACATTGTTCCGTATTCGAAAACCAGCTAACCTATAAAACGATAATCAAATGAATAAGAAAGATATAGTTATGTTGTGTTGTGTCGCCTTATTCTCTGTTCCCGGCGTTTGGGCACAACAACCGCTCCGGCTTTCGCTGGACGAATGTCGGAAAATGGCATTGGCGCATAGCGAAGAACTACAACAGGCGGACAATGCGCTCCGGCAGGCAGAACTCGACCAGCAAATCGCGAAAACGGCGTTCCTGCCGGGTGTCGATGTTTCAGCAATGGGAGCTTACATACTTCCCGATATGGATATGATGGGCATGGAGCTGCGTATGCGCGGTACTTATATGGCCGGTATCAATCTGACGCAACCCATTTATACGGGAGGCAAGATTACGACCGGACATCGGCTGGCCCGTATCGGCAAGGAGGCTGCCGCCGAAAAGTTCCGCATGGCTCGTATGGACGTGCTTGTTGAAGCGGACAATGCCTATTGGACCTATATCGCTGTAGGGCGCAAAGTGCGGATGCTGGAGAGCTACCATGCACAGATGGATACCTTGTACCGTCAGACGGAGACGGCGCTTGCGGCCGGTATGGCAACCGAAAACGACCTGCTGCGTATCGAGACCAAACGTACCGAGATACACTACCAGTTACAAAAGGTGCAGAATGGAGCCGACCTGTGCCGAATGTCGCTCTGCCGGATTATAGGGGCCGATTTCGATACGCAGATAGAGGCTACCGATACGGCATTCGTCGCAACACAACCCGTCGGGCTCGCCTCGGACATAAGTTCTCGTCCCGAACTACACCTGCTCGAAAAGCAGGTTGCCGCCGGAAAGGAGCAGATCCGTATGGCTCACGCTGATATGCTGCCTACCGTCGGGCTATCGGTCGGCTACTCCTACTACGGCAACATTAAACTTAACAGCATGACTGACGTCGGCGGTACAATGACCCCTTTCTCGCAGGAGTTCCGCGACGGTATGGGTATGGCCATGCTCTCCGTGAAGATTCCGATTTTCCACTGGGGTGAGAACCGTAAAAAGTTCCGCAAAGCACAGTATGAACTACGCAATGCAGAACTCGACCTTCAAAAGAACAGCCGACTGCTCAATATCGAGGTGCAGCAGGCAGTCCGTAACGTGCAGGACGGTTATGGACTTGTCTATACGGCGGAAAAAGGATTACGGCAGGCCGATGAAAACCTGCGTGTGATGCGCAACCGTTATGCGGCATCGATGGCATCTCTTACCGACCTATTGGATGCCCAGTCGCAGTGGCAGCAGGCCGAAAGCAACCTGATCGAGGCGCAAACCCAATATAAAATTTACGAAACGGAATATCTGCGAGCAACGGGAAGATTGGATTTCTGATTATTATCACCTTCCCTCAAAGAAAGATAGTATTAAATATATGAAACAACCAAAAATATCATTACATGTAAAGTTACTTTTTGGATATATTATTTCAGTGGCGATCATCGGGATTATGGTCGCCATTCTGTTGTATGAACAGAGCCGGATAAAAGAGATTGCGGCAAACTCTGTTGAAATAAATGACATTCGTCAAAATGTAACCGCTGCGCACCGTGAGATTACGGAACTCGCCACTTTGGGTGAGAGCGTCATAGGCTGGGACGAGGAGGATTGCCGTGCCTACCACGCCCAACGGCTCCGCCTCGACAGCCTGCTGCTCACTCTCCGTCGGGAGTGCGTCCGCTTCGTGCGCCCCGAACAGGTCGATACGCTGCGGATGCTGTTGGCGACCAAAGAGACGCACCTGCTGCGCATCATGCAGAGCGTCCGCCAGCGGGAGGAGATGGACAGCCTGATCGCCCACCGGCTGCTGACCGCCGTCGCCAGTGCCGCCAAGCCCCGCATAGAGGTACGGCGCAAGAAAGGCATCGCGGGCTTCTTCGGCAAGAAGGACACGATACGGGTATATCCGCCGTCGCAGAACCTGCACGCGCTGAACAGTCAAATAACGACCCTGAAAGACACGCCGGAGTTTAATTTCGACGCCCCGGTGGACAGCCTGCGCCGGCAAAACAGACAGTTGAACCGCGAACTGTCGGCGCTTATCTCCCTGCTGGACGGACAAATTCAAAAATCGTTCGACTTTCGGGAAAAACGGATTTCCGACATGAGGCAGACCTCTTTCCGCATACTCTCCTGCGTGCTGGGCGTAGCGATTCTGCTGCTTGCCCTCTCGTATATCATCATCCAACGGGACATCTGGCGGCGGGAGGCCGGAGAGCGCAAGTTGAAAGAGATTATCGGCCAGAACCGCGACCTGCTGGATATGCGCAAGAAAATCATCCTGACGATTTCCCACGACATACGCGCCCCGTTGAGCATCATCAACGGCAGCGCGGAGCTGGCGATGGAGACGCGCGACCGCAAGAGGCGCAACGGCCATCTGGCCAATATCGGTGAGCTGTGCAAGCATATCCTGCACCTGCTGAACAACCTCTTGGACGTGTACCGTCTCAACGAGGCGAAGGAGACACGCAACGACACCCCTTTCCGGCTGTCCGACCTGCTGGAACGCATCGCGGCGGGCTTCACCCGCGCCGCCAACGACAAAGGGCTTCTCTTCCAGTGCGATTTCGAGGGCACGGACGTTACGGTCTGCGGCGACAGCGACCGCATCGAACAGATCGCGGACAACCTGCTCTCGAACGCCGTCAAGTTCACCGAAGCGGGAAGCGTCGGCTTCACCGCCCGCTACAAAAACGGGACGCTTCTGCTGACCGTCGAAGATACGGGTATCGGCATGAGCGAGGAAACGGCGGCACGCATCTTCGACCCGTTCGAGCGTTCGGCTCCCGACACGAACGCCGAAGGTTTCGGCTTGGGGCTGTCGATCACGAAAGGGCTGGTCGGGCTGCTGGACGGGGAGATTGCCGTCGCCAGCGAAGTCGGCAAGGGCAGCACGTTCCGCGTGTCGCTCCCCCTGCCGCTGACGGACGAGACGGTGGAAAACGAGGAGCGGGTTTCCAAGCCCTCCGCACGTCTTCCGCAGCGTGTCCTCGCCATCGACGACGACCCGTTGCAGCTCGAAATCGTCAGGGAGATGCTCGAACGCAACGGCGTCTCCTGCATGACCTGCGGAAATACCCGTGCGCTGGTCGGGGAGATGCGCAAGGCGGACTACGACCTGCTCCTGTCGGATATACAGATGGCCGGAACGAACGGTTTCGAGCTGCTGGAACTGCTGCGCAACTCCAATATCGGCAATTCGCGCACGATTCCGGTCGTCGCCATGACCGCACGGGGCGACAAGGAAAGGGAGGCTTTCGCCTCCGCCGGATTCGCCGCCTGCATCTACAAGCCGTTCTCGATGCGCGAGCTGCTCGACCTTATCGCTTCCGTGGTGAGCGGCACGAAACCGGAGGCTGTATCTGCGGATTTCGCTGCGCTCACGGCGGACGTGAAGGATAAAAGGAAACTGCTCCGGACGTTCATCGAAGCCTCCCGCAAGGACATCGCGCAGCTCCGCGAGGCGGGCAACGACCGTGAACGGTTGCGTGAGGTCGTACACCGTATGCTGCCGATGTGGGAGTTGCTGCAAACGGACGACTTGCTGCACGCCTACCGGAACGTGCTGCACGACGACAAGGCGGACGACGGGGCGGTCGGGGAATACACGCGACGGGTCATAGACCGTACCGCCCTGCTGATCGCGGAAGCGGAAAACGAAATGAAGCATGAAA
>ENA-OROK01003885-OROK01003885.1-human-gut-metagenome-genome-assembly--contig:-NODE-3885-length-11370-cov-3.645515_pt1 | contig 11370 bp, 7 predicted proteins | sample MGYA00242127_ERZ509046 | MGnify/ENA primary metagenome ERZ509046 (study PRJEB26280, sample SAMEA2338728) | human gut metagenome | biome: human gut; feature: human-associated habitat; material: faeces... | reverse complement strand
CGCCGGAAAGGGCTGCGGCTTCTGGCCGCAGGCGTGCTGACCGTCTGGCTCTGCCTTTTTCTCCACTGGGAAAATACCGAGAAAAGCATGATCCGCACCCTTCTCGTCGAAACGAAGGACGACAGCTGGACGGTGGGCCTTCTGTACCAGTTCCCGGAGGCCTCCGCCGATTCCTCCGAGGCCGAAGCCGCCATCCGCCTCTGCGTGGGCCGCGGCCCACAGCTTTCCGCTGCCATCGCTGCCGCCGAAAAAGCCCTGCCTCAGCGGGCGGACTGGCGGCTCTGCGAATATCTTTTTGTCGAGCAGGACTCGGTGCGGCGTGCGCTGCCTGTCTGCGAGGAGCTGTTCCTGCATCAGCCCTGCGGGAGGCTGGCGTCCCGGATGTTCGGGGCGGGCTTTTCGGTGGAGACGCTGGAAGAGCGGGCCGGGGCGTCGGATGTCCTGCCCGAAAATCTCCTGCAATGCGTCAAAAATTCCGCGCCTTCCGCGCCCCGGCTGTATGAGCAGGGCAGCGGCTTCGTCCTGCCCATCGTGGAGCTGGAAGAGGAGGGGGCACACTGCAGGCCCGAGGCTCTCGTCGTGACCCCAGAGCAGACCGGGACACTGACTGAAGCCCAAACCGAGATGGTACTGTTATTGCAGGGCAGGAGCCGGACGACTGCCGGGGAGCACCGCTTTGTGCTGGACAGGGGAACGCTCCGCCTGCACCGGGCCTTCTGCGGCGTGGAGCGGGAAGAGGAGGGTTTTCTTCTCCGGGTGAATGCTCTCGCCCGAGGTGAGCTGCCCCCGGACGCGGAGAAGGAGCTGAAAACACTCTGCGAGGATACCATCCGCCGCTGCTGGGCGCTGGGGCTGGATGTTTCCGGCCTCGGGGCCTATCAGGCCCTGCGGGACGGAGATCTTGGCCTCACAACAAAAAACGTCTGCCCGGAGATCCGGGCAGACGTAAGGCTTATGCAGTTTTAAGAATTTACAGACTCAAAGATAACGGTGATGGTCGTTCCCTCGTTCACGGCGCTATCCAGTTTGATGCGGGCGTTATGGATGCGGGCAATGTGCTTGACGATGGCCAGACCCAGACCGGTGCCGCCGGTGGCTTTGCTGCGGCTCTTGTCCACCCGGTAGAAGCGCTCAAAGACGCTGGCCTGCGCCTCCTTCGGGATGCCGATGCCATTGTCCTTCACGGTCAGGGTGCAGTGACCGTCCCGGGTGCGGGCCGTGATGATCTGAACCTTGCCGCCGGGACGGTTGTAGCGGATGGCGTTGTCGCAGAGGTTCTGGCACAGCTCATCCAGCAGGCTCCGGCTGCCCGTCACGGGGGCGCTCTCGCCGAGGTAGGTCAGGGAGATGTAAGAGCGGCGGGCGTTGACCTTCTGGCGCTCCACACACTCCCGGGCCACATCCAGAAGATCGACCGTCTCCATGGTGGGGGAAGCCCCCGTCTCGCTGACGTTGTCGAGGTTCGAGAGCTGGAGAATATCGTTGACCAGCTGGATCATCCGGCTGGCCTCTACATGGATCTTGTGGGCAAAATCCGGGGTGTCCTCGGGCTTAGCGATCCCGGTCTCGATCAGCTCGGCATAGCCGGAAATGCTGGTCAGAGGCGTCTTCAGCTCGTGGCTGACGTTGGCAGTGAACTCCTGCCGCATCTTCTCGTTGTTTTCCCGCAGCATCCGGTCGGAATGGATGTTCTCCGCAAAGGGGATCAGCTCTTTGTAGGGAACATTCTCCTGAATGTGGTCAAGGTCGTCGGTCATCTTCAGCACGGGCTGAACGAGGCTCTTAGTCAGCAGCCCAGCGATGATGGCGGCGGCACCCATCATCAGAAAGCAGCTCAGAACGATGGCGGGCAGGGCAGCATCATAGATGGACCAGATGGTCTCGGAGTCCTGCGCCACACGGAGGATGTCCCCGTCGGGCAGCAGCATGGCGTAATAATAAGTCTCATAGCCCATCGTCTGGGAGTCGCGGCAGTCACGGCCGACGCCGCTCTTCATGGCCTGCTGGATCTCAGGGCGGCGCAGATGGTTCTCCATCGGCTGGTCCGTCGCAGACTCGAAGAGTACGCTGCCGTCCGACGCGATAAGGGTGATGCGCAGCGAGCCGTCCACATAAGTCTTCAACTGGCTGGGGTCATCCACCTGTGTGCACCCGGCGGCCACGAGATCGGCCTCCCGCTCGAGGGCTGTCCACGCCTGCGCACGGAAAGCCTTGTGGAACACAAAAATGCAGAGTGCAGCGGTGCACAGCAGGCCGGCAAAGCCCATCAGAAACAGCAGATAACTTATTTTTTCTTCCATGCTGCGTGGTTTCATTGCTCAAGCTCCTCCTCGCTGTCGGTCAGCTTGTAACCGACCTTCCGCACCGTGCAGATGTACTTTCCGGCATCGCCCAGCTTCTTGCGCAGGGTGCGGATGTGCATATCCACCGTCCGACTCTCCACCGAGATGTCGGTGCCCCACACCACCTGCAGGATGGTCTCGCGAGTGACGACGAGATTCGTATTTTCCAGCAGCAGCCGGAGCAGGCTGTACTCTTTGTAGGTCAGCTCTACCGGCGTGCCGCTGACGGTGACGCTGTGGCGGGCGTTGTCGAGAAGGATCTCCCGGAAGCTGTAGACGTTGGGCCGTGCCTCCGGCTCAGCCCGGCGGAGTGCTGCACGCACCCGGCTCAGGAACTCCATGATGCCGAAGGGTTTGGTGATGTAGTCATCTGCGCCGCAGTCGAGGCCGCGCACCGTGTCCAGCTCGCTGGACTTGGCCGTTATCATGATGATGGGCAGACGCCGCAGGGAAGGGGCGGCGCGCAGCTTTTTCAGGATGGAGAAGCCGTCCTCGCCGGGCAGCATCACATCCAGAATGACCAGCTCCGGCGGCGTGGTGTGGACGGCCTGCCAGAACGGCTCCGAGGACTCAAAGCCCACGGCCTCGTAGCCGTTGGACTGCAATGCATATTGTTCCAATTCACGGATGGCTGCATCGTCTTCTACGATATAGATCATGCCTGTTTATCCTCCGTTTCCTCCGGAGCAGCCTCATCGGGGAAGAGGTAGCGCTCGCGGTAGCGGTTCAGACGGCGCTGGAACTGCTCGCTCTCCTTGGTGGAAGCGTGGCCGCTGCGCAGGTCGTTGAGGTAGGCGTGGGTGTCGAAGCTGTCCTGCGCTACCTCGATCTGGGCGACGGCCACGTTGCTGCAGTGGTCGCAGACGCGCTCGTAATTGGTCAGCAGATCCTCCAGCACGAAGCCGTACTCGATGGAGCAGCTGCCGGCCTGCAGACGGGCGACATGACGCGCCTTGATGGCGCGCACCAGCTCGTCCACGACGGTCTCCATAGGCTCCACCTTGCTGGCCAGATGCAGGTCGTCCTTGCGGAAGGCGTCGGTAGTGCGGTTCAGCACATCCTGCACGGCATCCTCAAGCACCTGCAGCTCCTCGCGGGCGTCGGCGGAGAAGTTGATCTCTTTGGTGTGCATCTCCTGCGCAGATTCCAGAAGGTTCACGGAATGGTCGCTGATGCGCTCGAAATCGCTGATGGTATGGAGCAGGGTGTTCACACTCTGGCTGTCTGCGTGGTTCAGCTCACGGCTGGAGAGCTTGACCAGATAGGTGCCGAGTGCGTCCTCGTACTGGTCCACCTTGCTCTCCTCGTCCCGGACCTTCTGAGCCAGCGTGTCGTCCCAGGTATGGGTCAGGCTCATGGCCTGCATGACGCCCACACGGGCCAGCTCGGCCATATCAGCAGTGGCAGAACGGGCGCGGGCCACCGCCACAGCGGGGGTGTTCAGCAGACGATCGTCCAGCAGGGCAAAGCTCTCTTTCTGGGCGTCGTCGGGGATGGTGAGGATGGCCAGCCTTTCCAGAACATTCGCAAAGGGGAGCAGGATGAGGGTAGCCGCGATGTTGAAGGCAGAGTGCACAACGGCGATGCCCCATGCGGCGATGGTCTCATTCACAAAGTCAAAGTGCACCACAGCGTTCAGGCCGTAAAAACCGGCCAGAAAGACCGTGACGCCGATGATATTGAAGTAGAGATGGACCATGGCGGCGCGGCGGGCGTTCTTGTTCGCGCCCACAGAGGAGAGCAGCGCCGTCACACAGGTGCCGATGTTCTGGCCCATGATGATGGGGATGGCGCTGCCGTAGGTGATGACACCGGTGGCGCTCAGGGCCTGCAGGATGCCGACGCTGGCACTGGAGCTCTGGATGATGCCAGTGACCAGTGCACCCACCAGAACGCCGAGGATGGGGTTGGAGAAGCGGACGAAGAGGTTGGTGAACCATGCCTCGCCCTGCAGCGGCTCGACGGCATTGGACATGGTGGTCATGCCGGTCATCAGGATGGCAAAGCCGATGAGGATGGTGCCGACGCCCTTTTTCTTCTCGCTCTTGCCCATATAGAGCAGGATGCCGATGAAGGCGAGGAGCGGGCTGAAGGAGGTGGGCTTGAGCATCTGGATCCAGATGCTGTCGCCCTGCAGGCCGGAGAGGCTCAGCAGCCAGCTGGTGACGGTGGTACCCACATTGCTGCCCATGATGATGCCGATGGCCTGATGCAGCTCCATGATGCCGCTGTTGACGAAGCCGACCACCATGACGGTGGTGGCGCTGGAGCTTTGGATGATGGCGGTCACGCCGAGACCGAGGAAGAAGCCCTTGATGGGATTGTCGGTCAGCTTGCTTAAAATTTTCTGTAAGTGTCCGCCGGCCTGTTTTTCAAGGGCTTTGCCCATGATGTCCATGCCGAACAGGAACAAAGCCAGACCGCCCAGCAGAGAAAAGACATTGAATAGAGTCATGTTTTTACTCCTCACTTGTTGAAGCTTACGTTTACACATCGGCATCGACGGCAAGGACGGTACGCGGACATGTCCTAACTTTTTACATGACCTTGCACCGCATTTCACCGGTCGTATCCCTGATTATGAGTATACGGGTTGAATGTAAAATCGGAAACCGGCGAAATGTAAAAGCCATGTAAAATGTAAAGAAAAAGTAAACTCTACCCCTGTCTCCTATTATAAAGGTTTGGCCCTCGGATGCAAGCCCTGATACAAAACCAGAAAAGATTCCTGCAAGAATTGTTGTTTTTGCCGTCCATCTTGATTATAATATAAGGAAGGATACGCTGTGCCGCCGTCTTGGGGCACACAGAGGATGCAGGAGGAAAAACGAATGGGGAATTTCGCTGTTTCGCTCAAGCGGCTGGTCGAGAAGGTCAGCCTTGAGGTCACTTATGCGCCGTGCGAGCTGGACAAAATCAGCGTCGAGATCGCTGAAGTCAACCGCCCGGGTCTGTTTCTGACCGGCTACTATGACTACTTCGACAAGCTGCGCTTGCAGATCATGGGCCTCGCGGAAATGAACTTTCTGGCCGGGCTTGCCCCCGAAAAGCGCCGCGAGCGCCTCGACCAGCTGTTCCGCCAGCAGCCGCCAGCCGTCATCGTCTGCCGCAGCGAGGAGTTGGAGCCTTTTCCGGAGATGCTGGAGCTGGCGCAGCAGCACAAAGTGGCGCTGCTGCGCTCCAACGAGATGACCTGCACCCTGATGGGCAGCCTCATCAGCGTGCTGAACCTTGAGCTTGCGCCCCGCATCACCCGCCATGGCGTGCTGGTGGAGGTCTACGGCGAGGGCATCCTGATCCTGGGCGACAGCGGCATCGGCAAGAGCGAGCTGGCCATCGAGCTGGTCAAGCGCGGCCACCGCCTCGTCGCCGACGACGCCGTGGAGCTGCGCAAGGTCTCCAACCGCCAGATCATGGGCACTGCGCCGGAGAACATCCGCCACTTCATCGAGCTGCGCGGCATCGGCATCGTCAACGTGGCCCGCGTGTTCGGCGTGGGCGCGGTCAAGGTGAGCGAGAGCCTCGACCTCGTCGTTCAGCTGGAAGCGTGGGACCCCACCAAGAACTATCAGCGCACCGGTCTGGAGAGCGAGTACTACGACATTCTGGGGGTCAACATCCCCAGCACCATCATCCCGGTCTCTCCGGGACGCAACCTCGCCGTCGTGCTGGAAACGGCGGCCATCAACAACCGTCAGAAGAAGATGGGCTACAACGCGGCCAAAGAGCTGCTCATCCGTCTGGGCCTGAACGACACCATGGACTGAGCGCAGGCATTGCACACTACCCGGTGCTCACCAAAAACGTCTGATTTCCAAAGAGGAGTACGAATGGAACGATTAAAAGAGGCTTTGTCCGCTGCGGGCATTGCATACAAGGAGAATGAGCCGCTCTGTGCCCACTGCACCTTCCGCATCGGCGGCCCGGCAGACCTGTTCGTCCTGCCGGAAAACGAGGAGCAGCTCTGTGCCGCCATCCGGCTGGCAAAAGAAGCAGGGGTCAAGAGCTATCTGCTGGGCAACGGCAGCAACATCCTGTTTGAGGATGCGGGCTACCGCGGGGCTGTCATTAACGTGTCGGCCATGAAGAGCGGCATCGGCGTTATCGAAAATATCAGTTTCCCGGGGAAAGACCCTGCCCTTACTTACGATGCGGTCGTCGTGGGGGCTGGTCAGATGCTCTCGTCCCTCTGTATGGCGGCGCTGGAAAACAGCCTCACCGGACTCGAGTTTGCCTACGGCATCCCCGGCACGGTGGGCGGTGCGGTCTACATGAACGCCGGTGCCTACGGCGGTGAGATGAAGGACGTGCTGACCACGGTGCAGTACCTTACCGCCGAAGGCGAAGTGAAAGAGACCGCGGCGGCAGAGCTTGATTTGCGCTACCGCCACAGCATTTTTGAAGAAAACGGCGGCTGCATCCTCTCGGCAAAGTTCTATCTCGCCAGAGGCAGTGCCTCTGACATCCGGGCCAAGATGGACGACCTGATGGCCCGCCGACGGGACAAGCAGCCCCTCGACAAACCAAGCGCCGGCAGCACCTTCAAGCGGCCGGTGGGCGCGTTTGCGGCGGCCCTCATCGACCAGTGCGGGCTGCGGGGCTATCGCCACGGCGGTGCTGCCGTCAGCGAGAAGCACTGCGGCTTTGTGGTGAACCTTGGCGGCGCGAGCTGCGCTGATGTGCTGGCACTGTGCGAGGAAGTACGTACCATCGTAAAAGAAAAGACCGGCTATGATCTGGAAAAAGAGATCCGCGTAGTGCGCTGAGCTGCGGGAATAGAGGGAGTGGGGAACACAGATGGAGCTGTTGATCGTCAGCGGACTTTCCGGCGCGGGAAAGTCAGTGGCTATGAATGCGCTGGAGGATATCGGATTTTTCTGCATTGATAACGTCCCGGCGGGGCTGCTGCCCAGCATTACGGCGTTTTCCAAGGCGGGCGACAACCAGTTGGAGCGGGTGGCGCTTTCCATGGATGTGCGCGGCTGCCGCAGCAGGGAACAGATCGAGACTGCCCTGCAGCAGCTGGATGACCAGAAAACACCCTATAAGATCCTGTTTCTGGATGCACCGGACGATGTGCTGATGCGCCGTTACAGCGAGACCCGCCGCCGCCACCCCATCAGCATTGCAGAGGGCATCTCTACCCGGGATGCCTTTTTGAAGGAACGGCAGATCCTGCAGCCCTTAAAGGAACGTGCAAACTATACCATCAATACCGGCCTGCTCTCCACCTCCCAGAATAAAGAGCGTATCTGCGATCTGTTCATGAAAAACGGCGGGGCAAAAAATGCCATGCGGCTCACCATCATGTCCTTCGGGTTCAAGTTTGGTCTGCCGCCGGAAGCCGACCTTGTGCTGGATGTGCGCTGCCTGCCCAACCCCTTCTATGTGCCGGAACTGAAGCACAAGACCGGACTGGATCAGGAGGTTGTGGATTTTGTCATGAGCCACCCCGAAGCACAGGAGCTGTTGCACCGGTACGAGAACTTTTTGCAGTACGCCCTGCCACTCTATGTCAAGGAAGGCAAAAGCCAGCTGACTATTGCGGTGGGCTGCACGGGCGGCAAGCACCGCTCCATCACATTCGCACGCAAGCTTGCGGAATACTGCACCGCTCTAGGGTATGAGCCCGGGGTGCAGCACCGGGATGCCGTGCGCTGAAAACAGAGGAACTACTATGAGTTTTGCATCCAGTGCGCGGGAGGAGATCGCGCAGCGCAGCCCCACCAAGGAATGCTGTGTGCGTGCAGCTGCCTATGGCATTGCCTGCTTTGCCAAATACTTTGATGCCCGCGGCCTTGTGCTGCAAACCGAGCAGCCCCATACGGTGCAGCTGGCACAGCAGCTGTTCGCCCGCTGCGGCATCCGGGGCGAGATATTGGAAAAGCCCCGCGCCAGCGGTGTGCTGTACGAGTTCAATATCCGCGATGCGGAGCAGGTCACCCGCCTGCACGAGCTGTTCGGCACCACCGGCAGGGAGACCAGTTTGCAGATCGACCCCGGGCTCATCCGCTGCCAGACCTGCGTCAGCGCCTATATCGCCATGGCTTTTCTGTGCAGCGGCACGGTCACCGACCCGCAAAAGGAATATAATCTGGAATTTCTCACCTCCCGGACGAACCTCGCCCGGGATTTTGAAGCACTGCTCGCCGAGCACGAGTTTGCGCCCCACCGCACCCGCCGCAACGGCGTGAACCTGATCTACGTTAAGACCGGTGCCAACGTGGAGCGCTTGCTCCGCTTTATGGGCGCTGCGGATGCCGCAACGCAAATTAGCGTGCTCAAGGCGTTCAAGCAGGCGCGCAACCAGACCAACCGGCAGACGAACTGCGATACTGCAAACCTTGGCAAAACCGCGCGGGCAAATGCCCAGACATTGAAAGCCATCCGCTATTTGCAGGAGCAGCACGCGCTGGAAACTTTGCCGGAAGTATTGCAGCAGGCAGCGGAAAAGCGTCTGCAATACCCGGATCTCTCGCTTACCGCGCTGTGCGGCTGCTTTGACCCGGCGGTGAGCAAATCCGGCTTATCACACCGGATGAAAAAACTGGAGGCACTGGCAGAGAATCTGCGCCAGCGCCAGCAGGAGGGACAGGAGGCAGTACAATGAGTGAACCCACCGCAAATACCCGTCCCTTTGCCCACCTGCATATCCATACGGAATACAGCCTTTTGGATGGTGCCTGCCGCATCGACCAGCTGATGGAGCGGGTGAAGGAGTGCGGACAGACCGCTATTGCCTGCACCGACCACGGCGTAATGTACGGTTGTGTGCAGTTTTATAAAGCAGCTAAAAAGGCGGGCATCAAGCCCATCATCGGGTGTGAAGTCTATGTTGCCACCCGCACCCGCTTTGATAAGGTAAATAAGATAGACGGCAATAACCACCTGATCTTATTGTGCAAAAACGAGACCGGCTATAAGAACCTTATAAAAATGGTCTCCGCCGGTTTCGTGGAGGGCTTTTACTCCAAACCCCGCGTGGATAAGCAGCTTTTGGAGCAATACCACGAGGGGCTTATCTGCCTTTCGGCCTGTCTGGCGGGCGAGATCCCGCAGGCCATTCTGGCAGGGGACTACGAGCGCGCAAAGGCGACGGCACTGTGGTACCGGGATCTGTTCGGTGCAGAGAATTACTACATCGAATTGCAGGATCACGGCTTGAAGGAGGATACCACCGTTCTGCCGCAGCTTATCAAGCTTTCCCGGGAGACGGGCATCCCCATGGCAGCCACCAACGACGCCCATTATCTGCGCAAAGAGGACGCCAAGATGCAAAGCATCCTGCTGTGCATCCAGACCGGCAAGACCATTCAGGATGCCGACCGCATGGAGTTCCAGACTGATGAATTCTACGTCAAGACCACAGACGAGATGTACGAGCTGTTCTCCATGGTGCCGGAAGCCTGCGCCAACACGGCAAAGATCGCCGAGCAGTGCAATTTTGACTTTGAGTTCGGTCACACCAAGATCCCTTACTACAAAGCCCCGGACGGCATGGACAATCAGGCCTACTTTGAAAAACTCTGCTGGGACGGCTTGGAGCGCCGCTACGGCCCGGATGTACCGCAGGCCAACATCGACCGCCTGAAATACGAGATCGGTGTGGTCAAGACCATGGGGTATACCAACTACTACCTCATCGTGTGGGACTATATCAATTTTGCAAAAAGTCAGGGCATCCCGGTAGGGCCGGGACGTGGTTCCGGCGCGGGCAGTATTGCCGCCTACTGTGTGGGCATCACAGATATCGACCCCATCCGCTATAACCTGATCTTCGAGCGCTTTTTGAACCCCGAGCGCGTCAGTATGCCGGATTTTGACGTGGACTTCTGTTACGAGCGCCGACAGGAGGTCATCGACTACGTCAACCGCAAATACGGTGCGGATCATGTGGCGCAGATCGTTACCTTTGGTACTATGGCCGCACGCAACGCCATCCGGGACGTGGGACGGGTGATGGGTATCCCGTACCAGCAGGTGGATGTGGTAGCAAAGCTTGTGCCCATGGAACTGAAGATGACCCTGAAACGGGCGTTGGAAGTTTCCAGCGAGCTGAAAAAGCTTTATGACACTGACCCGCAGGTGACCGAGCTCATCGACACCGCACTGAAGGTGGAGGGAATGCCCCGGCACGCCTCCACCCACGCGGCGGGCGTGGTCATCACGCCGGAGCCGACCGATTATTATCTGCCGCTTGCCACCAACGACGGCCTGCCGGTGACCCAGTTCAACATGACCGAGATCGAGGAACTGGGTCTTTTGAAGATGGACTTTCTGGGCTTGCGCACTTTGACCGTCATCCGGGACGCAGAGGTTGCGGTGCAAAAGCAGCACCCGGAGTTTTCCATCCGAAAGCTGGATTATGATGACCCGGACACCTATAAAATGCTGGGTCAGGGCGATACCGAGGGTGTGTTCCAGCTGGAATCCTCCGGCATGAAGCAGGTGCTTGTGGGGTTGCAGCCCCAGAACCTTGAAGATGTCATCGCTCTGATCAGTCTGTACCGCCCGGGCCCCATGGACTCCATTCCCACCTATCTGCGCAACCGGCACGAGCCGGACAAAATCAGCTACAAGACCCCGCAGCTGGCGCACATTCTGGATGTGACCAACGGCTGCATCGTCTATCAGGAACAGGTCATGCAGATTTTTCGGGAGCTGGCAGGCTATTCCCTGGGCCGCGCAGACGTGGTGCGCCGTGCTATGTCCAAAAAAAAGGCCGACGTTATGGAGCGGGAAAAGAAAATCTTTATCCACGGCCTGCAAAGGGAGGACGGAAGCTGGGAAGTGGAGGGCTGCGTCAACCGGGGCGTTGACGAAAAAACGGCCGAGGATATTTTCCGGCAGATGGAGAGCTTTGCTTCCTATGCCTTTAACAAATCCCATGCCGCGGCCTATGCTACTGTTGCCTATCAGACGGCATGGCTCAAATGCCATTATCCCAAAGAGTATCTGGCGTCCCTGCTCACCAGCGTGCTGGATTCTTCCGGCAAGGTGGCCGAGTATATGGCCGGGGGCAGCCGGC
>ENA-OROK01003884-OROK01003884.1-human-gut-metagenome-genome-assembly--contig:-NODE-3884-length-11375-cov-4.057155_pt1 | contig 11375 bp, 7 predicted proteins | sample MGYA00242127_ERZ509046 | MGnify/ENA primary metagenome ERZ509046 (study PRJEB26280, sample SAMEA2338728) | human gut metagenome | biome: human gut; feature: human-associated habitat; material: faeces... | reverse complement strand
TTAATCAGGGTGTCGCCTGTTCGAGTCAGGCAAGAGGCGCCAGCAAAGCGATGGATATTTTTCCATCGCTTTTTTGTTTTTCTGTATCTTTTTTTCACGCATTCTTAACGGTTCTTAAAAAATATCGCCTTGAAGAACACTAGTGGATGTGGTATACTTTTATAAGTTTATAGATGTAGAAAAGCTGCATGGCTTTCCCGCATCCGCAGACAGGCGCTCCCCCGGTCAGAAAGCTGCCGTGCAGGAGCGCAGTTTTTTCGTTGGTCAAATCAGCAGGCAGGCCGGCGGCTCTGTGCGGCAAGCACGGGCGGCAGGGCGGCTTTGTGTCGTTTGAATAAATCTGTAGAATAAAAGGAAACATCTATGCGTTATACCTACGTCCGGCAGCACGATACCACCGACTGTGCGGCTGCCTGTCTGGCCATGGTGTGCCTGCACTACAAAAAGGAAGTGACCATCACCCGCCTGCGGGATATGATGGGTACCGACCTGAAAGGCACTAACCTTGTCGGCCTGCAAAAAGCCGCCAATGAACTTGGCTTTACCACCGCCGCAGTCCGCGTGGACCGCGAAAACTTCCTGAGCGACTTCTCGCTTCCCTGCATTGCACAGGTGATCACCGATCAGGGTCTGGCTCACTTTGTTGTGGTGTTCAAAAAGACCACCATCAAGGACGAGGGCGCGCGCCGCAAGCATATGCTGCAGGACGCCGAGACCCGCAAGGAAGAAGAGAAAAAGGGCAAAAAGCATAAGTGCAAGGATTACGTCATCATCGGCGACCCCGGCACGGAGCTGAAAAAGATCAGTCTGGACGAGTTCTACAAGAACTTTACCGGCGTGCTGCTGCTGCTGAACCCCACCTCGGAGTTCAAGGGCGGCAAGCTTGGCAGCAGGGACGGTAAAGACGGCAAGGACGGTAAGGACGGCAAGAGCGGCAAGTACGGCATGATGAAGCGGTATATCGACCTGCTTCTGCCCCAGAAAAAGCTGTTCTTCTACGCCATCCTCAGCTCGGTGATCACCACCATTCTGGGCATCGCGTCCTCCATGTTCAATAAGATCCTGATGGACGAGGTGCTGCCCTACGGGCTGAATAACCTTTTGGTCACCCTGATCCTGGTGTTCAGCGTGGTCAGCATCACCAGCACACTGATCGGCTTTGTGCGCCAGTGGGTGCTGATCCATCTGTCCATCAAGATCGATATCCCGCTGATGCTGGGCTACTTCGGGCACATCTTCAACCTGCCCATGAAGTTCTTTGCCACCCGCAAGACCGGTGATATCACCACCCGTTACTCGGACGCTGACACCATCAAATCCATCTTTACCAGCATTGCGCTGAGCCTTGTGATGGATATCTCCATGGCAGTCATCACCGGCATCATCCTGTTCCGCATGAACGCCATGCTGTTCTCCATCTCGCTGTTCATGGCACTGGTCAGCATCCTGCTGGTGCTGGTGTACAAGCAGCCCTATAAGCGGATCAACGAAGAGAGCATGGCACAGTCTGCAGCGCTGAACAGCCAGATGATCGAGAGCCTGCGCGGCATCGAGACCGTCAAGTGCAACGCCAACGAGCAGACCGAGCTGGATAATCTGGAACGCGAGTACATGAAGAGCCTGAAGATCAGCCTGCGCTCCAGCCGCATCAGCACCACGCAGGGTCTGATTTCCTCCTTCATCTCCACCGGCTTCAGTATGCTGACCACCTATGTGGGCATCAGTCAGGTGCTGAACGGCGAGATGACGCTGGGCGGCTTTATGGCATTCAGCACCCTGTCCAGCTACTTCACCTCCCCCCTGAGCAACCTGATCGGCCTGCAGATGCAGATTCAGGAAGCCAGCATCTCCATGAAGCGTCTGACCGAGATCATGGACTACCCCGCTGAGAACGAGACTGCCGAGGGTATGGAGCAGAGCGAGATGGAAAAGGTGGAGGGCGACATCGAGTTCAAGGACGTCACCTTCCGCTACGGCAACCGTGCCCCGGCACTGGATCATGTCAGCTTTACCATCCCCGCCGGCAAAAAGGTGGCGCTGGTGGGCAGCAGCGGCAGCGGCAAATCCACCATTACCAAGCTGCTGCTGAAGTACTACGACCCCGAGGACGGCGAGATCGATGTGAACGGCGTGAATCTGGCGGAGTACAGCAGCCACTCGGTGCGCCGCGCCATCGCCTATGTGCCCCAGAACGTTGAGCTGTTCAGCAAGACCATCTACGACAACATCCGCATCTCCCGCATGGACGCTACGCTGGACGAGGTGAAGGAAGCTGCCAAGAAGGCTGACGCGCACGAGTTCATCCGCCACCTGCCGCTGCAGTACAACACCTATCTGGAGGAAGCCGGCAACGGCCTGTCCGGCGGTGAGAAGCAGCGCATCGCACTGGCGCGTGCCTTCCTGAAGGACTCCAACCTTTACATTCTGGACGAGTCCACCAGTAATCTGGACTTTGCCACCGAGACGCTGATCTTCAACATGATCTACGAGCAGCTGGCAGACCGCTCCATGCTGATCGTGGCGCACCGCCTTTCCACCATCCGTGACTGTGACCTGATCCTTGTGATGGATCACGGCAAGATCGTGGAGCGCGGCAACCATGAGGAACTGATGGCAAAGGATGGCCGCTATGCCGAGCTGTGGAATATGCAGCAGGGCATCTTCCGCAAGCGCAAAGCCGAGCCTGCTCCGCAGGCAGTTGCCGCTGTGGTGGAAGAGGACGACGACGGCGAGTCCATCACCTACTGACCGCACCGCATCCGCAGCTCTTGCCCGGATGCAGCATAAGCTTTTTCCCGCCCGGCGGGAAACCGAAGAATGCCTCGTTATGGTGTGCCCGGAGGCAGACGCTTCCGGGCACCTTTTTGTTCCGGCTTACATTGAAAAAATAACAGGATTAGGGGTAATTTACTATGAACGAAATCAAAGTTGCTGAAAACAAGACCCTCAAGCTGACCAATGTTCTCTCCCGCGTTGTGCAGCCCGAGGAGCTGGCAAACCTGCCGGTCATCCTGACCCAGATGCAGAACTTTATGAAGAGCAACGGCGCACAGCCCATCGGCCCGCTGGTGCAGGCTATCGTGGAAGGCACCGGCCCGGACCATATGCCCGTCATGTACATGATGCAGCAGGCCACCCAGATGATCACCCAGATGGAGCCCGGCTACCACATGGACGCTGTGCTGCGGGTAAAGAACTGCTTGTACGCCCACTTTACCGGCCCTCTGGCCTTCAACCAGCTGGCCACCGCCAAGCTGCAGGTCCTGGCTTTTGAAAACGACATCAAGCTTAGCGGCAACAGCTACACCATCTACGTCAATCAGGACGAGGACGACGGCGTGATCGACGTGTTTATGGAGACCAAATAATTATGACAACGACCATTCAGAACCTTTCGGATCTGCAGGACCGCCGGATCATGATGGACAAAAAGCTGCCCCCTTACGGGTACGCCTTTGTCATTCTGACCGGGCTGTTCATGATCTTTCTGGTGATCTGGAGCACCCAGACCAACCGCATCTATGTCAGCCAGAACAGCGGTGTGGTGCAGGCCGCCAACAAGACCTACATCATGTCCAGCTACTCCGGCTCCATTACCGAGCTGTATGTCTCGGAGGGCAGCTATGTGAACGAGGGCGACCTGATCGCCCGGCTGAAGAGCACGGATCTGGATATGCAGAAGGACACCCTGCAGAGCCAGCTGGATATCTATCAGAAGCAGCTGGATCAGTACAACAAGCTGCTCAAGTGCATTCAGGACGACACCAACTACTTCGACGAGACCAGCGCTGAGGATCAGCCCTACTACTACCAGTACCAGACCTACAAAAGTCAGGTAGCACAAAAGACCTTTGACGCTTCTACCTATCAGGCTGCCGGCTACTCCGACACCCAGATCAAGGCTTTGATGGAGCAGAACCAGAGTGAGCTGGAGTCCCTATACTACTCCACCATGCAGTCCATCTCCCAGAGCATCAACAGCGCACAGGTCAATGTGGACAACCTGCAGGCGCAGATGGATTCTTTGAACACCGGCGCCAACGATTACTTCATCTATGCGCCCACCTCCGGCGTGATCCACATGGACACCCCCTACAAGGAGGGCATGGTGCTGAGCGCCGGCTCTGCAATGGCTACTATTGCCAGCGAGAACGACGATCTGGAGATCGTGGCCATGGTGTCGGTGAACGACCGTCCCCTGCTGCACGTAGGCGACCCCTGCAAGATCGCCATCACCGGCCTGTCGGAGTATTCCTACGGCACGCTGACCGGCACCGTCACCTCCATTGACAGTGATGTGACCTCCAGCAACAGCACCTCCTACTACAAGATGACCATCAAGCCCGATGCCACCTATGTGGTGAGCCGTAGCGGCGACAAGGTGGATCTTGCCAACGGTATGAGCGTGACCGCCCGCGTGGAATACGATCAGGTCACCTATTTTGAGTATGCCATGGAGGCACTGGGCGTGCTGTTCCGCTAAAAGCGGACTGCACAGCACGGCAGGATGCCCCCCTTTACACCACCCCAAAGAGGTACAAACAACATGATTCGAACCGCAAAGAAACTAGCCGCCTGTGTGCTGATGCTGGGTGTGCTGGTATGCGGCACCGCCCTGAGCGCTGCCGCCGCCGGCCTGCCTGTTGAAGCGCAGAACGGCGTTTCACTGCCCTGGTCCAAGGATGTCCCTGCCGAGAGCATTTCCACCGGCAGCTACTCTGCCAATATGCTGCTGGGCGCTTCCCAGCAGCTGTCCCCCGTGGTCAAGCCCAGTTACAGCACCGACTCTGTGGTCTTTTTGACCGATGACAGCAGCGTGCTGACCGTAAGCAGCAGCGGCGTGGTGCAGGCTGTGGGCGTTGGCACTGCCACCATTACCGCAGCCGCCGGCAACCAGATCTGCGCCTACACCATCGTGGTCTCCATGGACTCCTCCATGATCGTGACCGAGATGGACCTTTCCCTTTCCTCCAACACCATCTATGTGGGCAACTCGGTGTCGGCTTCGCTGCAGGTGCGCCCCAGTTCCGCTTCCAACTACGCCACCGTCACCCTGACCTCCTCTAACGAGAAGATCGCCACGGTGAACAGCTTTGGCCGCGTGACCGGCGTAGCGCCCGGCACTGCCACCATTACCGCTGCCTGCGGCTCGGTGGTGGCCACCACCACCGTTACGGTGCTTGCCCTGCCCACAGACTCCACCGGCACAAGCGGCACTACGTCCAGCAACAGCGGGCAGGTGATCACCCCCAGCACCAACTACATCGTGCTCAAGCCCGGTGCCACCCGCACCATCACGGCTAAAGCCACCCCTGCCAGTGCATCCCAGTCCTTCACCTTCAAGTCCGGCAACAGCAGCATTGCCACGGTCAGCCCCTCGGGCGTGGTCACGGCGGTGGGCACCGGCTCTACCTCCATTACCATTTCCAACGGCAAGGCCACTGCCATGGTCACGGTCATCGTGAACCGCTCGGCAGATGCTTCCTCCGGCAGCGACAACAGCAATGCCGACACCAATACCCCGGACGACAACACCTCCATCCCGCTGGACCCTGTGGTGCAGACCATTCAGGACAGCACGGAGGATCAGGTGGTGTTCAACCAGTCTGAGGTGCCCATCGTGACCGGCGAGATCCTGAACGCCCTGCGCACCACCGGCAAGACCCTGTGCGTGGTGGGCGACGGCTACACCATGAACGTTTCCGGCAAAAACGTAAAGAGCACCACCAGCGAGATCGACACCGCCATCACCTTTACCGAGAGTGAAGAGGGGCTGGAGTTTGAGCTGGACAACGGCCGTGCCCTTCCCTGCGCGGTGCAGCTGGAGCTGGATGTGAGCACCTACTCCCGCCTGTACCTGTACAACACCATCAGCAACAAGTGGCAGTACCTGAACAGCTACAAAGACGGCGTGATCACGCTGGACACCGCCGGTCGTTATCTGCTGACCAACGAAAATCTCCGCTTCGCCAACATCAACTGGACCTTCTTCATCGCCGGCGGCGTGGTTGTGATCCTGATCGCCGTGGTCTACATCGCGTTCAAGAAACGCTACTGGTTCTGGTAAGCGCCCCTGCTCTTCCCGCATATAACAAGCCGCCCGCTGCACACCATTTCGTGCAGCGGGCGGTTTTGTGTTCTATTCTTCCCTGTTACTCCACCGTTACGCTCTTGGCAAGGTTGCGGGGCTTATCCACGTCGCAGCCGCGCAGCACCGCCATGTAGTAGGCGAACAGCTGCAAGGGCACGATGAGCTGCAGCGGCATCAGGATGTCGTCGTACTCGTCCAAGCGGATTACCTCGGTGGCAACACCCTCCGGCACTTCCGCGTCCTTTGTGGTGAACAGCAGCACCCGTGCGCCGCGGCTGCGGGTCTCCTTGGCGTTGGAGATGGTCTTTTCGTAGACGTTTTTCTGGGTCGCCAGCGCGATGACCGGCACGCCGTCCGTGATCAGGCTGATGGTGCCGTGCTTCAGCTCGCCTGCGGCGTAGGCATCCGAGTGCACATAGCTGATCTCCTTCAGCTTCAGGCTGCCCTCCAGCGAAAGGGCGTAGTCGAACCCGCGCCCGATGAAAAAGCAGCTCTGGGTGTTCACATAGCGGCTGGCAAGGTACTTGATCTGCTCGCAGTCCGCAAGGCGGGGCTTGATGACCTCGGATGCGTGCAGCAGCTGGGCGGTGTAGTATTTGGTCTTTTCCTCGGTCAGCTGCCCGCGCGCGTAGGCCAAGCGCAGGGCAAACAGGTACAGCACACACAGCTGCACCATATAGGCCTTGGTGGACGCCACCGCGATCTCGGGCCCGGCGTAGGTGTACATGACGTAATCCGCCGCCCGGGCGATGCTGCTGCCCACCACGTTCACGATGGCAAGCACCGGCACACCCCGGCTCTTGGCCAGCTTGAGGGCAGCCAGCGTATCGCTGGTCTCGCCGGACTGGCTGATGATGATGACCAGATCCTCCGGCTTCAGGATGGGGTCGCGGTAGCGGAACTCGCTGGCGATATCCACCTCTGCAGGCACCCGCGCCAGCGCTTCGATGGCGGTCTTGCCCACCATACCGGCGTGCATCGCTGTGCCGCAGCCTACCAGATGCACCGTGCCGATGCTGCGCAGCTTTTCGTCCGTCAGTTCCGGGATGCGCAGCTCCGGCAGACCGTTCTCCACCCGGGGGCTGACCGTAGCCGTGATGGCAGCGGGCTCCTCGTTGATCTCCTTGAGCATAAAGTGGGGGTAGCCGCCCTTTTCGGCTGCTTCCATGTCCCAGTCTGCGGTCAGCTTTTCGCGCTCCACCGCCTCGCCGAACTCGTTATAGAAGCGGATGCCCTGTGCCGTGCACACCGCCATGTCCCCTTCTTCCAGCACGCTGTAGCTGCGGGTGTACTTGAGCAGCGCCGGGATATCCGATGCCACAAAGTTTTCGCCCTCGCCCCAGCCCACGATGAGCGGGCTTTCCCGCTTGACCGCAAAGATGGTGTCTGGGTAGTCCTTGAACAGAACCGCCAGCGCGTAGCTGCCCCGCACCTTGGCAAGCGCAGCCTGCAAAGCCTGCAGCGGCTCGCCCTGATAGCAGCTGTCGATGAGCTTTACCAGCACCTCGGTGTCGGTCTCGCTGGTAAAGGTGTAGCCTTTGGCGACAAGGCGCTCCTTCAAAGCGCCGTAGTTTTCAATAATGCCGTTGTGCACGATGCTGACCCGGGGCGTGGAGTGCGGGTGGCTGTTCACATCGCTGGGCTCGCCGTGGGTCGCCCAGCGGGTATGACCGATGCCGCAGCCGCTCTGGGGCAGCGCCAGCTCTTCCAGTTTGCTGCGCAGGGTGGAGAGCCGCCCCTTGCTTTTGACCACGCGGATGCCGTCCCGCTGGGTAAGCGCCACACCGGCAGAATCGTACCCGCGGTACTCCAGCTTTTCCAAACCGTCCAGCAGCACCTGCTGGGCGCTGCGCATGCCAACATAACCTACAATGCCACACATACAAAATACCTCCAGACCGACTGCGGCGCGCCGAAATGCGCTGCTGCACAGTCAGTTTCCTCTATCAAAGTCTATGTTCTTGTATGGCTTTCTTTGCAGGGTTCTGTTCCGGTATTGCTGCCGGTTTTTGCCCTGTTCTGCGGCTGGTATAGCCCTCAGCCGGAGAAACATCCGCCGAATCTTTCGATGATCCCTCTCCTCGTCACCCTCACGGCTGTCACCCGCGTGGCCCGGCGCTTCCTCGTCAACTGAAGTAGTCTTATCCCCTCTTTCTGTCTCATCCTGCCGACTTCCAAAAACAAAAAACAGCTCCTTCCGGAGCTGTCAGAAGCCGACAGAAAAGGTCGGTTTTATTTATATCATAAAATGGGCTGCTCGTCAATGGACACCCAGCATTTTGTGGAGCTTCGGCTGCCAGACCAGATGGTAGAGCATCAGCATATTGTGCAGTGCGCGGTCGTAGAGCAGAAAGGCCACATTGCCCATCGCCAGCGTCACCAGTGAGACGGCCAACGCCGTGGTGCGCAGCTCCTCGGCGATGCTGCCTGCCGGCACCAGCAGCAGCACCAGCCCGTACATCGCCAGCACAGCGCCGTTGCAGAGCAGCAACTTGCAGACAGCCCGCAGCAGAGCGGGGCGTATTTTCTCGAAATAAGGCTTTGCCAGCGGATAGTACCCCAGCAGGAACACGAAGGTCAGCGCCACCTCCTTGTCCGGCACGAAGAGCAGGCTCAGCAGGCTCACCGCGCCGTAGGCCGTCAGGGCCATCGTCCGGCCGCACTCCACGCAGACCGTGGCGATGAGGAAGCTGGCCACCGCCGGGGCGATGAACATTGCGATGGGAAAGACCGCTCCCATCAGCATCATGGCCACGCTGAGCGCTGCGGCCATGCCGCAGTAGGCCATTGCCCAGCTCTTGCTTCTGCGGCCCTTCACGGCAGCTCCCAGCGCACCGGCTGGTTCTCGGCGTCCAGCGGCTCAATGGCGTGTCGGAGGCCGAGGAGCATGATGTTGTCCAACAGGGTGCGGTTGAGCTTGACGTCCAGCATCCCATAGGCCCGGACGAGGTCGTTGGCGATGGCAAGGGCCTGCCGCCGGGCGTTTTCCCGGGCAGCGTTCCGGTCATAGATGCCGTTCACGAGGAAGATGTTGTAGCGTTTCTTGTCCTTGTCCCGGGAAAAGCTCTCGGCTTTGTCCAACAGGTAGGCCGCACGGCCGATGCAGCTGCCGATATAGTGCATACTCTTGCGCTGGTTGGGGTCGTCCGTGGCCAGAACCGAGTAGAGCGCACCGTAGAGGTTGCCCTTCGGCTCTGCGGCCAGCAGGTAGTTCTTGGCGTTCAGGGCCATCTGGACGTTGGCCTGATCGCGCTCCTGCGCAAAGATACGCTCCAGCGCCGGATTTTCTGCCGCAGCCTTTTTATAGGCTCTGCGCAGCAGCACGGTGTCCACCGCCCGGCGCACCTTTTTGCCGACCGGAAGATCCGCCCACTGGGCATCCTGAATGCGGTGCCAGCTGAGCAGGACTTCCACCTGTGCGGCCAGCCGGATGCCCTGCGTCTGACACATCATATTCTGCCAGAGCAGTGTGCCGGGCACCCGCATCCGCTTGCAGGTCGCCGGGCGGCCTGCAAGACTATCGGCCAGCAGTGCAAACAGCACGCCGTTGTAGCGCAGGCCATAATAACAGGGATAGATCCCATAGGTAGTGTAAAGCTGACGGCGTACGCCCCGCAGATACCACTGATAGGTGTTGTAGTCCCGGATGGTCAGCTCCGGCAGATAGGGCCGCATACGTCCTCTCATTCTGATCTTTCCTTTCGTCCGCCGCGCCGACGAGCTGGGCGCAGCCTCTTTTTCGGAGGCCTACGCCTCCCACAGCCATAGATATTAGTATAATCTATTTTTCGCCTGCGTTCAACCATTCTCTTGTAAATTTACAGCAATTCAACATCTCCTGCGACGGCAGCAGCGATGCCGTTTTCGTGCTTCGCGGTTTTACTGACCTGCGGTAAGCAGGAAAAAGACCGCACGCTGCTCATTTGCCGTGCGGTCTTCCGGGACTTTATTTCTTTTCAAAACGGCCCGTGTGGCCGGGCTGGGTGCGCTTGCCGTCAAAGCCGCTCTTGGGCATCGGCTTTGCGGGACGGGCCTGCTCCGGCTTTGGGGCGTTGTAGTACATATACAGCTGACAGGGGATCATGCCGTTGTACATCTTGCGGCGCTTGTTGGCCCGCTTGCCGTAGTGGTGCTCGAAGTCCATATCAGCGGTGATGGCGTAGACGCCTGCGCAGGGGTGAAGCTCCATCTGCTGGCCGAGGGTGCGGGCCAGCTTGGCGGCGCCCTCGATGGTGCTCATCCGCTCGCCATACGGGGGATTGGTCAGGACGATGGCCTCGCTTCGGGCTGCGAAGTCGGCCACATCAGCCACCTCGAAGTGGCAGCGCTTCTCCACACCGGCCAGCTTGGCGTTGGCGTTGGCGAGAGCCACTGCGGCGGGGTCGATGTCGTAGCCGAAAGCCTCGAAGCCCACGTCCAGCTTGGACTCCGCCAGAGCCTTCTGGCGCTGCTCGGCCCAGACGGCGGCGGGCACAAAGCTGTACCGCTCGGCGGCAAACCGGCGTTTGAGGCCGGGGGCGATGTTCATGGCCTTCTGAGCAGCCTCGATGAGGAGGGTGCCGCTGCCGCAGAAGGGGTCCTCCACGAGGCTGTCGCGGCGGACACGGCCAAGGTCGGCGATGGTCGCAGCCAGCGTCTCGCGGATGGGGGCCTCCATGGAGTTGCGGCGGTAACCGCGCTTATGGAGGCCGTCGCCGGTGGTGTCCAGCATGATCTCGCAGACATTCTTGCGGAGCATGAAACGGATCTTATACTCTGCACCGGTCTCGGGCAGGCTGGTGGTGCGGTGGCCCTGCATCAGGCGCTTGACGACCGCCTTCTTGATGATGCTCTGGCAGGCCGGCACGCTGGACAACTGGCTGTTCAGCGAGGAACCAGTGACCGGGAAAGCCGCATCGGCGGGCAGAAGCTCCTCCCAGTGGATGGAGTAGACTCCATCGAACAGCTCGTCGAAGGTGGTGGCCGTATAGGTGTTGAGGAGCAGCATGACCCGCTCCACCGTGCGGAGGTTGAGGTTGGCGGCGGCGACCATCTCCGCACCGCCTTTGAAGGTCAGACGACCGTCGCTGACCCGGATGTCCTCGGCACCGATGCGGCGCAGCTCAAAGTTGGCCGTGGATTCGCACCCGAAAAAGCAGGGGGCGATGAGTTCAAATTTTGCAGGCATTCTGGTTTCCTTTCCTGTCGGGTGCAGCAGCTGCCGCACCAAAAAACAGGCCCGCCCCGCTGGGGGCAGGCCCAAAGCTTCTTCGTCTTGTGCGGACGGCTCAGCGGCTGCCGCGGC
>ENA-OROK01003883-OROK01003883.1-human-gut-metagenome-genome-assembly--contig:-NODE-3883-length-11375-cov-6.043816_pt1 | contig 11375 bp, 6 predicted proteins | sample MGYA00242127_ERZ509046 | MGnify/ENA primary metagenome ERZ509046 (study PRJEB26280, sample SAMEA2338728) | human gut metagenome | biome: human gut; feature: human-associated habitat; material: faeces... | reverse complement strand
AGGCCAGCCACATGTGCATGCAGATGCGCGGCATCGAGAAGCAGCAGTCGGCCACCACCACGTCGGCTTTCACGGGCGTCTTCCTGTCGAGCCAGCGGACCCGCGAGGAGTTCATGACCCTCATTTCCCACCGCTACCGTTAGACTTAAACCCGTTCCGGCACAGATGCCGGTTCCTTATGCCGGGGTCTTCGGTGCGGGCCGGGACTTGGTTTGTGTCAGCGACGGCAAGGCATTCGGATTCTGAGAGGCGTACCGTTACCGGAACGACCGGATTAAAAAAGCAACAGCTTAGACAATTAAGCTGTTGCTTTTTTTGATGCGGTGAATTTTCGGCAGAGCGACATTGGCTTTCGATTTATTTCGATTCGAAATTCGTCAAACGTTTCCGGACCTCGGAAATGCATCTCGTTTCGGGCCGAAATTTTTTCTGACAGCTCTTTCCTGCTTCGATACGGGCATTGCAAGTCTATATAACAACGGTAGTCGTACATTTGTAAATGTCTTATAAACAAAATGTTGGTTTTTGTAGGGTTCTATATTATAGACCGGCTCTATTTATTGCCTTTTATAAAATGGATACTTTTGTAAAACATAATTTCGGACTTATGATTTGCAATTTTTTTAATAAGGTTCGATTTCTGACCAACAAACTAAAACTCTTAATTTTTATGAAGAAACCATTTTTACACTTGCATCTAAGCTTGCTGTTTCTGATGGGTTGTGTCTTCCTGCTTCCCTCCTGCATCGAGGACAAAGCGGAAGACGCCGCACACCGGCTCGTCGTAAGCAAGGTCGATGTGGAGTTGATTCAGACCGGAATGCTGAACACCGGTTCGAAAGCCTCGTTCGACGTACTTGCAAACCGGGGGTATGTCATCACGTCCGATGCCGAATGGCTCGATGTCGATAAACCGACCGGAAAAGGACGCGTTTCCGTAACGCTCGAAGCGAAGCCCAATGAAACCGCCGGCGAACGCACCGGACATCTCACCGTCACGAGCGGAAAACTCTCCGAGCGGGTCACCGTCACGCAGACGCTCGATCCCGATCCCGACGACGGAAATCCCGTGGGATACACCTATTATTCGGAGAATTTCGACTGGATCGCCGTGTACGGCGGCGCCGACTGCGTAGGACTCGGTTCGCAGAACGGTGCGAAAAACATTTATAGCACCGGCGACGCGCTGCAAAAATTCGGCGAAGCCGGGCTTCAAGATTACAACCCCGTGGGCAAAACGATGTATGCCTGCGCCGGATACTTCAAGATGGGAGCGACCGACAAACAGACCGGAATCATTCTGCCGGCCCTGAAAATCGGCCGCAAGAAAGCCTCCAACGTCGAACTCACGTTCGAGACCTGCCCGAATATCGGCGGCTCCGGCAAGGCCGACGCGGTGACCGTCACGGTCGAGATCGTCGAGGGGCCGGGCACGGTCAACGGCAATTCCGACCGCGAAAGCGAGGCCATGAAACCCGACCAGACCTGGAAATGGACGCCGATGAGCGTGAAACTCTACGGCGTGACTGCTGCGACCCGTATCGCCATCCGCTCGACGCAGCAGGGGAATCCCGGTGTGACCGCCGGCGAAAAAGGCTATTTCCGCTGGTATCTCGACAACGTGAAGATCGTGAAAGCTCCGCGCAACTAACCGCAATCAACTCAAAATCAGAATAACAATGGATTTCAAATACATAATAATCCGGGCGTCGTCCGCCCTGTTGCTGCTGTCGGGCCCCCTCTTCACGGCCTGCGACGACGACGATCCCGATGCGTTCATCACGGTTTCCAAACAGGAGATCGAAGTGGAATACAACGGTTTGACGGCCAACGGCGAAACGGTCAATTTCGACCTCGGGTCGAACCATGCGTGGCAGGCGACCTACGTCGAGGAGTGGATACATCCGACCCACACGGAGGGAGACCGCGGCCGTACGCGCATCTTCCTTGCGATCGACGAAAACGACACGGGCAAAGACCGCGAAGGCTATGTCATATTCGAGGGCGGCGGTTCGCGGCGAACGGTCGCTGTCACCCAGAAACTCAAAATCGACGCCCTGATGGTCTCCCCGGGCAAACTCACCGTCGTCAGATCCGGCCTGCTGGAAACGGGCGAGAAAGCCTCGGTCTATATCTCCGCGAACAGCGACTGGACGATCGAGCCCTCCGGGGACAGCGGTTGGATCACTCCCTCGAAAACCTCGGGCAAAGCCGGCGAAGAGGACGTAGAGCTGACGATCGCCCAGAATACGACCGGCGCCGTGCGTACCGGCACATTCGTCGTGGTCGCCGGTTCGAAGCGTGCGACCGTCACCGTGACCCAGAACCTCGAGGGGCTGAAAGTTTCCGCAACGTCGTTCAGGGTCAATAAGTTCGGCTTTGCCGACGAGGAGCGCACGCCGCTGACGTTCACGGTTACTGCCGCCGAGGCATGGACCTCGACCGCCGACGGCTGGCTGACGCTCAGCCCGGCTTCGGGCGATGCGGGCGAAACCGAGGTGACGCTCACGGTCGGAGAGAACGGTACGGGGGCTCTCCGCAGCGGAGAAGTGAAGATCGTCACTGCGCAGACCGGACTCGAAGAGACCGTAAGTGTCAGCCAGAACGCCAAGGACAATCTGTTCGAGGACGACGGCCAGCAGGTCGGGCATGTCTATTATAACGAGCCGTTCGACTGGGCCATTCCGTTTGGTATGGACGACCAGGTGGGGCTCAATGGCACCAAATGGACGCGTCTCAGCGTACAGAAGAACGATGAGATTAAGGCGGCTTGGGCGAAATGCGGTCTCACCGACTTCAATCCGGATGCGAATTGTCTTTTCATCGCTTCCGATTATCTTCATATGGGAGGTAAAAATATTCAGACGGGCGTCATTCTTCCTGCAATCGGAGTTAAGGCCGGCCAGAGTACCGATGTCGAGCTGTCGATGGAAACCTGTGCCAATATCGGCGGTTCGGGAACTCCGGACGGTGTTACCGTCACGGTCGAAATCACTGCCGGTCCCGGTACCGTGAACGGTGATTCGGAGAAGTTGTGCGAGCCGATGACACCGGCTCCGAGTTGGGGATGGACTCCGATGAGCGTGAAGCTTTACGGCATTACGGCCGACACCCGGATTGTTATCCGTTCGACCCAGCAGGGACAAAACGGCTACTTCCGCTGGTTCCTCGACGACATCAAAATGACGAAGATCGCAGCCGAATAGTCCTGCGGTGTCAAATCAATGAAAAACAAGAAGACAGATATGAAAAACAGATTTGCAGATACGGGAAAATCCTATGCAGGGTATTTTCTGCGTTTCGTGTTCTGCCTGGTGCTGACGGCGGCCGCGTCGCTGGCGCAGGCTCAGAACCGCAACCAGGTGAGCGGCAAGGTGACCGATAAGGCCGGAGAACCGCTCATCGGCGCCACGGTCGTGGTGGTCGGCACGACGACAGGTGCGACGACGGGGGCCGACGGTCGTTTCACGATCGGGGTTCCTGCCGGAGGCGAACTGAAAATCTCCTACATCGGCTATGTGGAGCAGACCGTCAAGGTCAGCGCGCAGTCGGTGCTCGACATCGTTCTGGAGGAAGACAGCCAGATGCTGAAAGATGTCGTCGTGATCGGCTACGGCACGATGGAGAAGAAGTCGGTGACTTCGTCCATCTCCTCGATCAAGGGCGACGATCTGGTGGCCGGCATGGGCGGCTCGACCATCGCCACGGCGCTTCAGGGCAAGATTCCCGGCCTGACCATTTCGGGCAGCGCCAGCCCCAACAGCAGCAACGACTTCCAGCTGCGCGGCGTGGCTTCGGTCAACGCCAGCAAAGGTCCGCTCGTGATCATCGACGGCATCCCCGGCGGCGACATGCGCGCGCTCAATCAGGAGGACATCGAGTCGGTAGACGTGCTCAAAGACGCCTCGGCAGGCGCCATCTACGGCACGCGCGCCGCCGGCGGTGTGATCCTCGTCACGACCAAACAGGCCCGGCAGGGCCGCGTAACGGCGCGTTATACGGGCGAATTCTCGGTCGAGGCCATCCGCAAGACCCCCGACCTGCTCTCATCAAGCGAGTACGTCGAGTACGGACTCGGCGAGGACTACGGTCACGACACCGACTGGTACAAGGAGCTTACCAACGAGCTTCCGTTTTCGCAGCGCCATTCGGTGAGCATTTCGGGCGGATCGAACGTGGCGCAGGTCTACACCTCCTTCATGGCGCAGAACCAGAAAGGCATCGTCATCGGCGACAACCGCAAGGACTACTCGGGCCGCGTCAACGCCAAGTTCAACCTTTTCGACGGAGTGGTCGAGATCCGCACCAACGCCCAGTTCCGCGAGGCCGAGCGCGACAACCGCAACTCGTCGGGCATCTTCAAGATGGCTTTCGGGCTCAACCCGACCATTCCGCTCCGCGACCCCGCCAATCCGTCGAACTACAACGTCGTCGGCAACGGCATCTCGGGAACGAGCTTCAACCCCGTGGCCGACATCATGCTGCGCACGAACAACGGCAAGGACCAGTGGCTGCTGGCCGATGCGACCGTGAAAATCAACCTGATGAAAGGTCTTTCGTTGCAGGGTACCGTGGGTATCGACAAACGCCAGTATCAGCAGTACACCTACGTTTCGCACGACCACAAGGAGTCGATCGACAACAGCCGCCGCGGCGGAGCGTCGCACAAGTTCAGCAAGGACAACCGGGTCTCGATCGAAGCCTATGCCAACTACCACAAGGTTTTCCGCGAGGACCATACGCTCGACGCGGTTGCCGGTTATAGTTTCTGGCAGGCCGGCGGCGAAGATTTCAACATGGCGAACTACGACTTCCCGGTCGATGGGGTCGGTCCGTGGGATATGGGCGTGGGTTCGTACCTCTCGGAAGGGCGTGCCACGATGGACTCGGGCAAGGACCCGCGCGAACGGCTGCTCTCGCTGTTCGGCCGCGCCAACTATTCGTACAGGGACCGCTACATGGTGAGCGCGAGCTTCCGCCGCGAGGGTTCCTCGAAATTCGGCGCGAACAACCGCTGGGGTAACTTCTGGGCCCTCTCCGGAGGCTGGCGCATCTCGAACGAGACGTTCCTGCGCGACGTGAGGTGGGTCAACGACCTCAAAGTCCGCCTGGGCTACGGCGTCACGGGCAACAACGGCTTCGGAAACGGTTACACGACCCGCATGTACAAGGCCAACGACATGTGGCCGACCAACGGCATCTGGCAGCCCGGCTACGGTTCGGTCCGCAACGTCAACCCCGACCTCAAATGGGAGGAGAAATCGGAGCTGAATTTCGGTCTGGACTTCTCGCTGTTCGACGACCGGCTGTGGGGCAAGTTCGACATCTACCACCGCAAGGTCGATGACATGCTCTACGAAGTCAACGCCCCGATGCCCCCGATGGTGCACGATACGGTGATGAAGAACATCGGCAGTCTGGAAAACAAGGGCTGGGAATTCGAATTGGGCGGCGACATCGTCCGCAGCAAGAATTTCCGCTATACGTCCAGCCTGCGCCTGTCGCATAACAAGAGCAAAATCAAGCGTCTGGGCGACGACGGCTACTTCCTCGACCAGGTGACCTTCCCCTCGCCGGGCAACCCGGGCACGGCCGTGCGCCTGCAAAACGACGTCGAGATCGGCCAGTTCTTCGTCTACAAGTATGCCGGACTCGACGAGGACGGCAAATGGATGATCTACGACAAGAACAACGAGATCGTGCCTGCCGTGGACGGCACCAAGTCGAATCTCGTCGCCGAAAACAAGCACTTCGTGGGCAACGCCATTCCGAAAGTGATCCTTTCGTGGGACCACACGTTCCGCTACAAGAACTGGGACCTGTCGGTCTTCCTGCGCAGCTGGCTCGATTACGACGTGTTCAGCCAGGTCAACATGTACTACGGACTGGCCAACGATTCGCAGCTCAACGTCCTCAAGTCGGCCTATACGCGCAACCGCAACATCAAGGACGAAAAGATCCTCTGCGACTACTGGATCGACGACGCCTCCTTCCTCAAAATCGACGCCATCAACCTCGGCTACACGCTCGACCTGAAAAGGTGGACGCGCTACATCCAGTCGGCCAAGATCTACTTGACGATCCGCGACGTGGCCGTATTCACCGATTACAACGGCATCAACCCCGAGGTAGACATCAACGGCCTGAACCCCGGTTTCGAGTATGTGAACAACACGGCGTCGATGTATCCGCAGACGACCCGTTTCACGCTCGGCGTGCAATTAACGTTCTAAACAAAATCAGAGATGAATATGAAATTCAAACATATAGCAGCCGTATTGGCCGGAGCGGCCGCACTCTCCGCGCCTTCCTGCGATCTCAACGAGAAGTTCTATTCGGAGGTGACCCCCGACACGTTCTTCACCTCGCCCGAGAGCACCTATGCCGTGCTGTGCCGCCCCTTCACCCATTGGAAGTGGTACATCGGCGCCGACCGCTGGTACCTCCAGGAACTGACGACCGACGAAATGACCTGTCCCAAACGCGGCGCGGACTGGTACAACGGCGGAGAGTACTACCGCCTGCACTACCACACCTGGTCGCCCGACGACCGTTTCGTCGTGAACACCTACGACGGCACGACGGGCGGCATTTCGCGGGCTCTGGAGGCCAAAGCCGATCTGGAAGGCGTCGATTACAACGCCATCGGGCTCAGCGACGCCGTCAAGGCCGACCACATCAACCAGCTGAACGCCATCACGGCCTACTTCTACATGAAAGGTCTCGACTATTTCGGAGGGATGCCGATTTACCATTCGGTGAACGACGGTCTGCGCCCCCGCAATACGGCGCTCGAAACCTACCGGCACGTCGAAACGCTGCTCAAAAACGCCATTCCCGCCCTGGCGAAGAAATCCTCGCTCGGAGCCCCGGAGGACGGCTACATCAAGCAGGCTGCCGCGGCGGCGATGCTGGCCCAGCTCTATTTCAACGCCGAAGCGTACATCGGCGAGGAACACTTCGACGAATGCGCGCAGATCTGCCGCGACATCATCGGCGGCCTTTACGGCGTCTACGAACTGGACGACACGTGGTACGGCCCCCACACGTTCGACAACGACTCTTCGCACGAGGCGATCTGGAACGTTCCGTCGGAGAACTCGAAGGTCGAGTGGAGCTGGTATTTCAAGTATTTCTACCACAATTCGTCCTATGTCTATTTCGACATCGAAACCGCCGGTTACAACGGCTTCATCCTGACGCCTTCGCTCAACCCGCAGGGGAGCTACTACACCCAGTGGAAGCTGGGCAGCCCCTACCGCAAGTTCAACGACAAGGACCTGCGCAAGAAGCCCTACCGCTATCTCGGCAACAAGCGATACGAGGGCATGTTCCTCGTCGGCAAGCAGGTCAACTTCGACGATCCGACCAAAGTGTGCCTGGGACAGAAAGAGTACAGCGGCAAAGTCATCGACATGGTGGATCAGGTGGCCCGCTTCTCGGAGGTGGGCAGCAAATACGGCTCGGTGGCCGAACTGACTTCGACGATGGCCGACGGCGAGGAGAATTCGGGCATCCGTCTGGTGAAATCCCCGCAGCCCAACCTTGCGGACAAGCAGCTGCGCTGGAATCCCGACTGTCCGGTCATCCGCCTGTCGGAGATCTATTACATGCTGGCCGAATGCGAACTGCGCGCCGGGCACAAGAAAGAGGCCGCCGCACCGATCTGATCCGCTGGGGCGCGTTCACCTCCGAGTCGTGGTGGGACCACACCCCCTCGAATGACAAGAACATGAACCGCTTCCCGATTCCCAACTCGGCCATATCGGCCAACAACCTGATCAAGCAGAATCCGGGGTACGGAGGTACGGCCGAAGAGTAGAACGCCGCTTTTCCCCGGATGCCCGAGGGTGTCCGGGGAGAAATCCGGCCTTTTCATAAACCAAACAAAAAAACCGAACAATGATCAAACACCTGTTCAAATACCTGCTGATAGTCCTGCTCGCCGGAGGGTTCACGGCCTGCTCCGAAGACGAAGGCGCCCAAATACTCGGCGGCCTTTACGAAAAGGTTGACATCGCCCCCGAACCCGGCATGAACCTCGTGGGCCGCGTGACCGACGGCAAGAATCCGATCGAAGGCGCGGTTGTGAGCGACGGCTTCACCGTAACGACCACCGATGCGCAGGGGGTCTACCAGATGCGCGTGAAGAAGAGCACTCCGTTCGTGTTCGTCTCGGTGCCCGCCGACTGCGAGATCCCGGTGGAGAACGGCATGCCGAAGATCTATAAGAAGATCGCCCTGGGCGACAACGACGTTGTGCAGCGCAGTTTCACGCTCGAACGCACCGGCAAAAAGGAGCGGTTCACCCTGCTGGCGCTGGCCGACGTGCAGATCGGCCGCGACGACGAGGTCGTGATGCTCGAAAAAGAGGTGCTGCCCCTGCTGGTGCCCTACGTACAGCAGCTGGACAAACCGGTCTACGGCATTTCGCTGGGCGACCTGGTGTGGGACAACATGCCTTTCCACAGCGTCTACAAGGAGCAGATCCGGAAGATCGGCGTACCCGTCTTCCAGGTGATCGGCAACCACGACCACGACAAGGCCATCGGCATGGACACGGAGGCCGACCACAGTTTCCGTGCGGCGTTCGGCCCCACCTATTATTCGTACAACATCGGCGACTGCCACTTCGTCGTGCTCGACGACGTGCTCTACACCGGCTCTTCCAACTACACCGCCGAAATCACCGAGGCGCAGATGGCATGGCTGGAACAGGACCTGAAACACGTGCCCAAAGACAAACTCATCATCATAGGAGTGCATATCGCCACCTCGCGCCGCAACCGCCCCACGAGCCACATCGCCAACTACCGGGAGCTCTACGCCCTGCTCGACGGATACAATGTCCGCATCCTTTCGGGACACTCGCACAACAACTACACCACGACGATCTCCGAAACCATCGAGGAGAACACGCTCGGCGCCGTGATGGGCGCCTACTGGAACGGCGAGGAGCTGTGCAACGACGGCAGCCCCCGGGGCTATGCGGTCTACGAGATCGAGGGCAACCGGATCGCAAACTGGTATTATAAGGGTACGGCCTATCCCAAGGAGTACCAGATGTACCTCTACGGTCCCGGGCAGGCGGTGTCCGAGCAATACCGCGACGGGCTGATCTTCAACATCTTCAACTGGCACTCCACCTGGACGGTCGAGGTCCGGGAGGACGATGCCGCCTGGACGACCCTGCCCTCCGGATCGAACCTGAAATACGAGATGGACCGCCGGGCCTACGACTTCATGTACGGCGACACCAAACCCGAGCACCGCCCGACGGCCGAACCGGAGACGAACAACGACCACATGTTCTATTACGAACCGTCGTCCGCGACGTGGAGCGAAGTCACGGTAAAGGCGTCCGACCCCTACGGAAACGTCTATACCGAGAGTATCCGGAACGAATAGAACCCATTACGAAGAATCGAATCCCCTCTCCGCATCGTCGGAATGAACGGTGCGGAGAATTTTTCAACTGTTTTTCAATCCATGAAAAAATTTTTCCCGACACTTCTGCTCTTGCTGAGCTGCGGACTTTCGGCCGTCGCACAGCCATCAGGGAATCCGCTCGTCTTCGGCGAGAACCGCCTGACGCTCATCACGCCGACGCTCTTCCGGCTGGAATTCGCCCGCGACGGCAAATTCATCGACGATCCCACGATCTTCGCCTACGACCGTTCGAACCTGCTTCCCGCGGACCGGTTCGAGGTGCGGGCGCTGGGCGGCGACCGCTACGAGATCACGACCGAGGCCCTGCGTATCGTCTACGAGCACGACGGCTTCCCGTTCGGACTGCACAACTTCGCGGCCTACTACAAGCTCAACGGCAAGGAAAAGAAGTTCACCAACCGCTGCATCTTCCGCAACAACCTCGGCGGTCCGGTCGAAACCCTCGACCGCGTCACCGGTGAAATCCCCATGCAGGACGGGTTGCTGAGCCGCGACGGCTGGTACGTGATCGACGACGAACGCTCCGACCTGCTGGTCGATGGATGGCTCCGCCCGCGCGACACCCGCAGCCATGTGCAGGACCAGTACTGCTTCGTCTACGGCAACGACTACAAGGCCGCCCTTGCCGACCTGGGCGCCATCAGCGGCCGCGTTCCCATGACCCGCAAATACATCCACGGCGTCTGGTACTGCCGCTACTGGGACTACACCTCCGAGGAGTTCCTCTCGATCATCGACGGCTACGAGCAGAACGACTTCCCGCTCGACAACCTCGTCTTCGACATGGGCTGGCACACCTACACGGCCCGAACCGGCACCGGTCATGCCGGCAGCCGCAGTTGGACGGGCTATACCTGGGAGCGCGAACGCATTCCCGATCCCGAAGCGCTGATCGCCGAGGTGCACCGCCGCGGCGTGACCGTGTCGCTCAACGACCATCCGCACGACGGCATCCGTCCCCACGAGGAGATGTACGGCGCCTTTATGAAGGATATGGGGGCCGATCCGGCCAAACCGCTCCTTTTCGACCTGGGCGACCGCAAATACATGGAGACCTTCTTCAAACACGCCCATCACACCACCGAGGATATGGGCGTCGATTTCTGGTGGCTCGACTGGCAGCAGAACTACCTCTATCCCGAGGTGCGGGGATACCGTTCCACCTCGTTGCAGTGGATCAACGAACTTTACTACCGCGAAACGGAGCGGAAAGGACTGCGCGGCGCGGGTTACAGCCGTTGGGCCGGGTGGGGCGACCACCGCCATCCCATCCAGTTCTCGGGCGACGCGCAGGCCAACTGGGAGATGCTGGCTTTCGAGGTCAAGCTCACGGCCGCCAGCGGCAATGCGGGCTGCTACTACTGGGCGCACGACATCGGCGGATTCCGCGGCGACCCCAATCCCGAACTTACCGTGCGCTGGACGCAGTTCGGAGCCTTGTCGGCCGCCCTGCGCGTGCACTCGACCAAGGATGCGCGGCTCGACCGCCGTCCGTGGATCAGCGGCGAACGCGAAACCGCCGCCATGCGCCGCATGTACCACATGCGCTCGGAGCTGATGCCCTACGTTTACAGCAGCGTCTGGCAGACCCATTCGACGATGGTGCCGCTGAACCGCCCGATGTATATCGAATACGGCGGCGACGAACGCGCGTACTGCAACGAGCAGGAGTTCCTTTTCGGGGACCTGCTGCTCGCCGCTCCCATCGCCTCGCCCGGCACGGGCCCCGACAAGGTCGCTTCGCAGCGGGTGTGGTTCCCCGGAGAGGATGTCTGGTACGACTTCTTCACCCACGAACGCTTCGACGGCGGCCGGGAGTGCGAAATATCCAAGCCGCTCGAAGAGTTTCCGCTCTACGTCCGGGGAGGCTGGGTGCTGCCCATGCAGCCCTATACGCCGCGGCCGGCCTCGACGCCGCTCACGAC
>ENA-OROK01003878-OROK01003878.1-human-gut-metagenome-genome-assembly--contig:-NODE-3878-length-11392-cov-6.679986_pt1 | contig 11392 bp, 10 predicted proteins | sample MGYA00242127_ERZ509046 | MGnify/ENA primary metagenome ERZ509046 (study PRJEB26280, sample SAMEA2338728) | human gut metagenome | biome: human gut; feature: human-associated habitat; material: faeces... | reverse complement strand
GTGCCGACAATGCCGGTGGACGCGCGGGTGGAAACTTGTGCAGGCGCTTTCTTGATGCCGCCTGCGGTGGCGGCATCTGCGTTCTGATACACACCGTAAAGATCGTAGAAATATCGGTTGCTTCGATTGCTCGCTGCCCAATCATAGGTGTAGAACGGCACCGTTGCTTCCGGGTAGCCGATGATGTAGGCGATATAGAGCGTATCGCCAGCATCGGCCTCGCGCCAGAACGCATCTTCACCGATGCTTTTCAGAACCGTTTCGCCATAGTACATGGTGATCGTGTTCAGATTGTCGCAGCCATAAAAGGCGTGGTTGCCAATGACCGGGGCCAGCGGCAATTCAGCGGTGATCAAATTTACACAGCCTTCAAACCAATATGCCAAATCCGGGATGTTCAAGGCTTCCATGTCCTCAAACCAAACTTCGGTGATCTGTTCCCGATATTCCACCCACGGCTGGTCGTCCGCGCTTTGGAATACGGGCGCCTCACCAGAACCGGAAATGGTCAGCCAGCCGTGAGAATCGATTTCCCACTTGATTTTGCTGTCAGGAATCGTACCACTGGCGACAGAATCGTCAGCCGCAAACGCCGAAATGCTCAGGGAGAGCATCATGCAGAGAACAAGCAAAAGTACTGTGATTTTTCTGAATTTCATAGCTTAACCCTCCATAACGGCGGCAATCGTAAACACGACGGTTGCTGCGGCAACGTTGGTGACGGCCTCGCTTGCGGACACCTTTGCCTTGTAGCGGATGGCAAGCGATTTTTCTGCGTCGATTGCCGGAAACGCACCATCCACGAGGGTCAAAGCGCCCGCGCCTTTGGTGACGCAGCCGTTGATGCTGAGCGCAATGCTGTTTTTACTCGCAGAGAAATCTTCATAGTTGCCGATCTCGAACGTACCGGGTTGAACGTCCACCTTTGTCACGCGGATTGCACCGTTTTTGCCGGTATTGGTAATCGCGGCGTTATTGGCGGTGACTACATAGCCGTCAACAAGAGAAACCGGCAGCGCGGCGGGAACCGTACACGAAATCGGCGCGACGGTGTTCACAACGGTCAAGGTGATGGGAACGCGCGCCTCAGTAGTTTCGGCAGCCGATGCCGGAATGGGAAATGCAAAAATGAGCGCCAGCGCCAGAAGCAGCGCCGCAGCCTTTTTAACATTGTTCATCAGCGCACCTCCTTGGACCAGAGATACGCGACATGGAGTGTCAATTCCGTGTTCAGTGTGCCGATTTCCTTGCCGTCACGGAACGCAGTCACAATGACCGTACAATCCACATTGCCGAACTCTGGCGTTTCCAGAAGCGTCAGACTTGAAATGCTCTTGCCTGCGGCAAGCTCAAAAGTATCTGCAATCAGAGTATTGTCCTTGTTGCGGCGAATCTCGATTTTGTAGGTATCGCTCTTGCTATTGTTCGTGAACTCAGCCTTCACGTCGGTTGCCCCGACAATAGCATACAGATGAGCCGGAGCAACAACAGAAAGCTGGCTTCCTGCGACGATAGCGTTGAGTTGCTTTTGGGCTTCGCGCAGTCCGCTGACATCGTAAAAGATGATCTCAGTCTCTTTGTTCTGCTTTGCGCGCTCGGTGATTCTGGTTTTGATCGTGTCAATCACGGCGAGGGTGGAATCTCTGTCATAAATGACTTTGACCGCATCGTCTACGCGGGCTACGACAACAGCGGGCATATTCGTCCCAGCGTTGCAGTACACGGCTTTTGTACCACCGCCCCAGACGAGCAGACGACCCTTGACGGTCACATTGTCCAGCACAATTTTACCATCCGCCGCGCCGCAGCCAATGATGAGGTCACCGTCCACGGTCAGATTTTTCAGTTCCACGTCGTCGGTACGAATGAGAACGCTGCCTTTAATGTCCTTGTCGTAAGTGCCTTTGGACACAATGTAAGTGCCAATGATGTTGTAAAAAATCTGCGCAAATTCTGATCTGGTGATGTTGTCCAGCGGCGCGAGAATTTTTCCTCTGCCGTGAATATAGTCGGCGCCAATCATCGCCCGGACGTAGGGCAGCGCCCAGTTGGAAATCTCGCTGCGGTCGGAGAATGCGGACAGGTCCGTTTTCGCGTATGCGTCATAGTCCAGTTCCAACGCTCTCGCCACAACGGTCATTGCTTCCTGCCGCGTGATGGGCGCGTCGGGTGCCATTGAAGAAGAACTGCGCCCATTGTAAGTACCCATCTGGACGGCGAGCGCAACATCTTTGTAATACCACTTGCTCTTGGATACGTCCTTATACTGCGAAATATCTGCCGCCTTGTAGCACCCGAAAGATCTGTTGATGATTGCGGCCATTTCCGCACGGGTCATGTCGCCGTTGGGATCAATGACGGTTGCGCTCTTGCCATAAAGCAGGCCGTTATCCACGGCTGCGGACACGGCTTCGGCATACCATGCGGTACGGTCATAGTCCTTGAAATCTGTTGCTTTGCGGGTAGTCGTTCCTGCCGCCGACGCGCTGACTGCCAGCGATAAGCACGATACTGCCGCAAGGAACAATGCGAGGATTCTTTTTCGTTTCATTTTGAAGTCCTCCTTGTAGAATCAGGTAAGGGGAACGCTTTGGGCGTTCCCCTTGGATGAATTGCAATCAGACCGCATCCCAAGCGATGATGAACAGGACGCTTGCGATTGCGGTGTTCGTGACCGCCTCGGAAACCGGCGTCACGATGGCGTCATAGCTAATCCCGATGGAGTTTGCGGAGGTGTCGCCCACGCCGCTCATGTAGCAGCCTTCAATGGCAGTATCAAGAAGCGTCTGCTTGCTGGCGTTCTTGTTATCAGTCGCCGCAGCAGCACCGCCGCCGATGGCGAGCTGGAAACCGAACTTGTTGCTGTTAACTTTCTCATGGGCGAGGGTGTCCTTGCTGCCGAACGCGGCCAGCGACCAACCCTGCGCGGCTTCGATGCTCACGGAATTGACCTTGACAGCGCCATAGCTGTTGTTAATGATCTTCGCGTCGGAAGCGGTCGCAACGGAACCGTCCGTACCAACGGCGATGGGCAACACAGTCGGCACGACTACGGACATTTTAGTAGCCGAGGGATCACCATCAAGGCTTCCGTCTGCGGTGCTGGACAGGGTAACAGACGAAGTGCCAGTGCCGCCGGATGCGTCAACGGTGTTTGCAGCAGAAGCAGAAATGGCGAGGGATGCGATCATGCAGATAGCGAGAATGAGAGATACGATTTTCTTAGTGTTCTTCATTGTAATGACTCCTTTGATTAAAATTAGTGTTGAATTGTGATTGTGATAATTGCCCCAGCCGTGCCGATAATATCGCCGGTTTCGGGGTCCAAGTTGTGAAAATACGCGGTACATTCGTATGTACCAGCGGGGAGAACAACATCCAGCTTCGCGCGTTCGATTTTGCTGCCGACGGCGATAGCGCCGGATTCGTAAATCTGTTCGCCCGTGTCATTGCGGACAATCTGGACCTTTTGTGGATAATTATTGATGCTCTCGTTGACCAGCATCAAGTTTCCCTCTGCCGTGCCGTTTTCAAAGTACGGCGCAGTATTCATTGAAATATTGATCATGCCTTCCTCGACCTTCTGATTCAGGCGTTCCGCAATTTCTTCCGGGCTGAGATTATCCCATCCGCCCTCAACGGCGGACGAGTCATAAACGATCCCGGATTTGCTGTCTGCAAGCGCCGCATCTGCGGGTTTATGCAGCAGCTTGACTGCGAGAAAAATGCCCGCGCCGACCAGCAGGACGAGGAAAATGACCGCATAGACGGTAATGTCCTTCGAGCGTGTTTCGCGAGGGGCGTCAACGTATTCTTCTTTGGCTTTCATAGAGAAAACTCCTTTTGTAGTTTAGTGCCGTCAGGGAGGCACCCTCAGACGGCGCAGCAGCGGTTCCAGTGTGGACGCTGCAAGGAACAGGAAATCGGTCATAGGCAGAACGCTGCCGGATTACAGGTTCCGCTTGATGATCCGCGTGATAATGCCGACGGCAATGCCGTGTTCTTCATCCAGCCGCGTGACCGCAAAGCTAACGTCGTCCTTCTTGCCGGGCATTCTGGAATCATAGCAGGTGTGCGCAATGGCGTTGACGCCGTTGTTCAGACGGATATATACAACGCCGCCGCGAAGATCTGTGACCTTGCCGGCATACTTGCTCTGTACCTGACACTTTTTGAGATTATCCACGCTGGTTTCGGAAAACGTGCTGCGGATATCTGCCCGGATGGAAAGATGCTCGGCATCCTCGCCGCTGATCTCCTGCACGCGGACCAGAACCCGGTCGCCGACACTGTAAAGGTCGCGGACGTCGGACACCCACTGCCAGGAGAGGTCACGCGCAAAGATGGCACATTCAATGCCAAAGGCTTCGACGCGCAGCACCTTTTCCGCGACGGCGATCACGCGCGCTTCGACCAGACGGCCAGGATAGATGTAGGGGTTTCCGGAAACGTCTTTGCCGAGATAGAATGTTTGCCGTTTTCGGAGCATGGCTTCCCGACGGCTGGCAACGGCGCTGTGCGTGGTTGAGTCAATGCCCTTGACGATGAAGTCGATCTCCGCGCCGAGCATCGTGCCAAGAATGCGGTTCAGCCGATTCATGTAGTCGGCATATGCTCTGCCGGACGGCATACGTTCATCCAGCACAAGCATCTCACGGATCGGGATGGCAATGCGGAAGCCACGGAAACTGACTGTTGCCAGTGTCTTGCCGCCTGTCGTCTGCTCAATGCCGTCCAGCGTACCGGTCAGGATCCGCCGCGTCCGGTAGGCGTTGCGGATCTCATGCCAGAGTTCGTCGGTGGCTTCGGCTTCGCTTTTGATGCGCGTTCTGGCCGTGATCGTCAGAACTGCGTCATTGCGCGGCACGGATGGAGATTCCGAGGGCGTGGATTCATTGGACGGTTCTTCTGTGGAGATGGTCAGCGCCGGTTTCTCATCCGCCGGCGGCGATTCCGTTTCGTCAGACGGAGCAGACTGCGGTTCTTCCAGCGCGGTAGCTTCGTTCAATGCCTGAAGAAATTCCGTGTATTCTTCGGACGGCGTATCATCCTCCGGCGCGCCCTCATCAGGTGGGCTTTCTGTGGGGATGGGTTCCTCCTGCGGTTCGGTGAGCGGCGCATCGGGAGACTCCTGCGTTTCAGCGGAAAGCAGGTCGTCCTGTTCGCCGCTGTCCGGAACAGGCAATTCCTTTTTTCTGGGCATGGGTCATTCCTCCTTTTTTGGTTTGGATAAAATGGATTCCTTGCTGGTGGTTATGATCTTCTGCTTTTTTGCAGGAGCATCCTTTTTGGGCGCAGGGGTATCCGGTGCCGGCGGCGCTTCGCTTTGCCAGCGCGGGATGTGTGCCGCCGCTTTGTCCGGACGCAGTTTCTTCGCCTCGTAGTGCTTGGAGTAGTCAAACTTATCGACCTCCAGAATATTGCGCCCACGGATAATGACGAGCGCCTTATCCACGTCCAGCCGCAAGACTTCATCCATTGTGAGAAGTCTCCGTCTGCCGACGCCGCTCGTTTCGCGGTATTCCGGGGTGTAGTTGGAAATGCGCCATGTACCAAGCTGCTTGGCCTGACTGGTCACGGCGACGCTTGCTTCGCCGGAGCGTGAGGAAATGAACTCTGCCGTTAGTGCATCCGTACAGCCAAGGAACAACTGCACGTCGCAGTTTCCGAGAATTTCCTGCCATTGGTTGTTGGGATAGCGGTTTTGCAGACCGGCGAGATTCTGAAACACGCAGGACATACTGATGTTCCGGGAACGGATCACGGAGATTTTTCGGCTGAGATCGGGAATAACGCCGCAGGCGCAAAGCTCCTCGCCGAGCACATGAACAGGAACCGGCAGACAGCCGCCCGGACAGTTCTGGTCGGCGTAGCGGACGAGTTTGATAAAAATGAACGACAGAAACAGCGAGGACAGGAAATCAAAGGTACTGTCCTGATCGCTCGTGATGCAGTAATAAGCGCACGGCTGCTTGCCCGGCAGCTCCAGATCGATCTCATCATGGCTGGTGATGGCGCGAATATCTGCGTTCTGGAACCCCTGCAGCCGGGAGCCGAGACCGATAATGACGCCGCCGCGCACGCTCTCCGACGATTGGCGGAAGATGCTGTACGGCGCTCTGGCCGGATGCCCCAGCGGGAGCGCGTCAAACAGTTCGTTCAGCTCCTTTTCCGAGCAGCTTACAAGCAGCTGATACGCCTCGCCAATGTTCCGACGCTCCGGTGGATAGCTGCGCTCGACAAACAGCACAAGTGCTTTGAGAAGATTCATTTCGGCGCTGTCCCAGAAGTGGTCGCCCCGGTCGCTGCCTGTGTTGCGGATGATAACGTCGCAGAAAAGCTGCGCCATCAGCTCCTGCCCGTCGATCTCGGACAGGCAGTTCCACGAATCCGACGACGCGGGCGTGACCAGATTGAACACGCGGACGGTGTAGCCCTGATCGCGCAGATACGCGCTGGTTTTCTCGTATAACTCTGATTTGGGGTCACATATGACCAGCGAGCTTTTCCGTGCTGCGCACTGCAAGATCATGTTGACGCAGAATGCGCGCGTCTTTTTCGAGCCGCTTGCGCCATAGACGGCAAGGTTGCCGTTGAAGCGTGTTTTTTCCGGGATGCAGACCACGCGGCCATCCACTTCACCGAGAATCGTGCCGTGGTGCTTGCGCAGGTCCGGTACAAAGTCGAGTACCTGTCCGGCTTCTTTTGGATTGAGAAAACCGGCGGTTCCGTAGGTTCCCTTGTGGGAATATGTCAGGTTTCTGGTTTTGTCGTACTGTCCGTCGCCGCCGGCGCCCATGTGCATGATCGCCACGACAAGAAGTACGATTGCCGCCAGAAAGATGCCCATGCCGTACAGACCGTATGGAAAGCGGAATACGAACCGGAGGCAGACGCCGAACGCGGCGTCCGGCATCGGCGGCGAGGTACCGCTGTACGGCGTGCCGCCTTCGGCCGTCCATGCCTGATAGTTGTAGATGAACTGCGCAAGATAGCCGCCCGCATAGAAAAGGGCAGCCAGCGCGACGGGGAGAAAACAGACCAGAACGATCTTCTGTTTCTTATTGATGGAGCATCATCCTTTCGTAAGCGGCAAAGTCGATGCTTGTGATATTGACCTGCGCACCGAACGCCTCCCGCAGCGCCTCTGCCTGATAGTCAAAGCAGAGGATGCTGCCAGTCAGGTTCCGCAGCGTCAGCGCACAGCGAAACCGGTGCAGCCTTGGCAGATCGCAGAGATACGAAAACAGGACGGGCGACCCGTCCTGCTCCAGAGCATCATGTTCGATTGGCATTGAGGGGGACGGCGGCAGGAGGTTTTCCGAGAGGATTTCATTCAACTGCTCCAGCATATCTGGTTGACATAACTGAAGCGCGCCGACTTCTCCAAAGTGGTCGAGCGTCAGAAAATAGAAATGCGGATAGCTGCCATCCAAAAGAAAATGGTTCTGTACCATGTCATTCAGGATCGCAGGTATCTGCATGGGAGAGCTGCCGAACACAATGCCGCCGATCGTGAACTGTGTATTGCGGCAAAATTCTGTCTGTAAAATAGCTTTTAATCGAATCTCGGCATTGTATGCCCATCTCGGAAAGGTCGAAGCCATGTTGTAGATCGGGAAGATGGCTTGTTCTGTGAACAGCACGCCCGTCATGCGGGAATTGCGGATTTTGGTACAAAGACTGCCGAGAGATTTGAACTCGCGGGAGGAATAGTAGACCGGAAATACAGATGGTTTTGAGTGCCAGTCCTGCATGGACGGCTTTTTCCACGGCAGTGACGGGATTTGCGCGTTGTGCAGGATCAGAAGCGCCTCGGCCATCCGGTGCAGCCGCAGCCGGCGCTCTGGTTCGGACTTCAAAGAACTTGTCTCGGTCGCGCCTGTGAGATAGGGCGCAAGGTCTACCGGATATTTTTGAAGCAGCAGGCGTTTGGCGCTTGCGGTCAGCCTGAGTCCACGCAAACCGTTCTTGGTATACGAACGGAGCAGCCCGTCCTTTTTGAGCTTGCCGATCACGCTTTCGATATAGCTGCAGCCGCCCGGAAAGCGGCCGGAAAAAGCAGCCGGGAACTCGCCGGAGACGGCAATGATCTGCAGCACAAGAAGCGGAAGCGTGCCATCAGTGGGAAGTTGCGTCGGATTCATAAAAGTGACCTCTTTTACCGTATCGGCTCTTAACTTCGGTAATTTTTGCGCTGTCGGTCAAGCGAAAACGCCTGATGTTTCAAGGGAAAACACCATGCGCGGCGGTATCTGAAAAAGAAGGACGAAAAATGCTTAAAAATCCGACATGGTTTCCAGCGCATTTTGATGCTCTTCCAGCCAGCCCGGAAACATATCTTGATCCATTACAAAGAGCTTTGTGACATCTTCCTCGCCTAACTCCGTGGTGTTATAGACGTTGCACAAAAGCCCATTGTCATCCATCATAAGATAGGCGCAGACAACGTCCAAAATCTGCTTCATTTCCAGATTGTCATAGTCCCGGATGCGGCCGCGTCCGCCAGATACCGCATAGATATGGCAGAAGCAGATGATGCATGACTCAAAATGGGAAAGAGGATGATCTTTAACAAACTGTCCGAGCGCCTGCTCCAGCGGGTCGGTCAGATATTCGGCGCTGCGTTGCTTTTTCTTGGGCAATAACCCCGGAAGCGTGATCTCCACCAGCCCCGGCTGCGCGGTGATCGTGATGCCGAGGACATTTGCGGCGGAGGTCAGGTATTCATGCTTCTGCACGGTGGTGAATCCGTAGACCAGATGCCGCATCCGGCAGGCGATCTGCTCTGCGCGGAGCGCCGCGTCAGTGGAAAGCAACTCATAGTTTTCCGGATACCGCTGCAAGTCCATTGTGTTCATGGCGCAAAGTGCATTGCTCAGCCGCGAGACCTCTGCCAGCAGCGAGGATATTCGCTTGGATAAAAGCGCACGGTTCATAGATAACCTCCATAGTGTGAAATAGAGCTTCAAAAAAAGAAAATTGATTTTATTTAGAATCTAGGCTATACTGAACTGAGAAAATACGATGTGTGAAAGGAGCGGTTGTTATGGATCAAATACAAAACCGCCGAATTGCTGCGGTCAAGGCAGCCGACGCGATCAATGCGATTGAAGGCGTTCCGGTTTCTGACTATGCCAAAACGCTCTCTGCTTGTTGGGCAAAGGGTGAAATCACAGACCAGCAAATGAAATCTGCACTGCTTGCTTCTCACAGAAAGCTGGCAGCAATGGTGCGTGGCCGTGTCTGATATTTATTTATACGAGGATGTTCCTGTCCTGAAAAACAAGCTGGACATCCGGGATGAGAAAACGCTTGATCTGATCGAGGCGGAGCAGTCCCGCGCCAACATGATGATCTTGTATGAGCGCGGTTTTTCGGATTTTACACCGACCGGACTGCGCAAGATTCATCAGTTCCTGTTTGGCGATATTTATGATTGGGCTGGGAAGTATCGGCTTATCAACATTGAAAAACGGGAGCGTTTGCTGGGTGGGCGCAGCGTCTGGTACAGCAACGACGAAGCGATTCCGGATGATTTGGAGAAAGCATTCACCGCTATTTCAGAGAAACAGTGGGAGCAGTTCTCCAGAGAAGAATTTGTGCATACTCTTGCAAGGCTGTTTCCGCGTGTATGGCAGGTACACCCATTCCGTGAAGGCAATACGCGAACGGTGGTTATGATGATGACGCTGTTCGTTGAGCATTACGGCTATTACATGGATCACGAATTGATGGCCGCGAGTGCTGGATATGTGCGCGATTCCTTTGTTATGGCCTCACTGGATCAGATTTCTGAGTATGAGCATCTGGAGCGCATTTTGATGGATGCGGTCTGCACCGAGCCGATCGTCTATGACGAACAGGCTCTTGATTCTGGTGGACAATCGGAAAGAACGGGAAAATATCAGAAATACCAAAAAGAAAAGTATGTTCCGCAGCCACACCAGCAGCGCGAAAAATCATAATCTTTTGCAACAAAGCGGCAAGGCGTGAAATGCGCCTTGCCGTTTATATATTTGCGCATTATCGTCCTACGATCTTCCCAAAAATCTGTTTCTTACCCTCGTCATACCGCTGGATCACGACCATGACGGTATCGCCGGTTTTGAAGTCCGAGTCCTCGTAATGGAATGAATACCGGCACATGACGACAGCGCCGTCTGGGAGGTTGCAGAACACGCCGCCGGCGTACTTGCCCGCGATGATTGCTCTACGGCGGCAGCCGACGGGGTGGCGCAGGCTGGCTTCGTCGAAGGGGTTGGGAATGGTCTCCTTGACGGAGATCACCAAGCTGCCAGCCTTATGGTCAAACTGCTTGACCACACAGATCAGCTCATCGCCCGGATGGTATTGCTCCCGCAAGTCGGGGATGGCGGCATAGTTCATATCGCGCTGCGAAAGGTTCACGTCGTAGCCGTAGCACTCGACGGCATCGGGGCAGAGCAGATAAATGTCGGTGTCGGTGGCCGATACCGCAAACGCCTGCCGTGCGGGAATCTCCGACATAACGGTGAGGCTTTCGGACAGGGTGACCAGGCTGTTGCCGCCGTGTACGTTCAGAAGCAGCGCGGTCTGGCGGCGTCCGGGTGCAACGCTTTGCAGCGCGGCCCCGCCGTAGTCGTAGCGTGCGACCTCGGCGGCGGTGCGGGGGTCGATGACCGCAATGTAGGTGTCAAACACGGCCATGACGCGGTTCTCGCTCTGCCAGTCCAGCCGCAGCAGCATGCTGCCCGCGTCGGCGGTGTAGAGCAGCCCCTCGGTATCGGAGTCGAGGCTCATAAAGTAGACCGAGCAGTTCAGCTGCCCGTCCCGCGCGGCAATCATGCCCGAGGCAAACCTGCGGTTGTCGGGGGCAAAGTCCAGCGCGATCGGCGTGCCCATCGACTGGGGCATCCGCCAGCTGTACAGCTCCCGCATCGAAGGGTCATAGATGTGTACCCAGCCGGCAAAACGGTCCGCGTCGGTCACGACGGCCAGCGAGTTGTTGTTTGACATGGCGCAGAGCAGAATGTCCTCGTCAAAGCGCTGTGTGTAGAGCGTGCGGGTGCGGCTGCATACGGTCAGCTCACTGCCCGCGCGGTTGTAGACCACAAAGTGGGTGCCGCCCACAGCCAGCACGGGCCGCGCGTAGGACGGCTGCAGGCTCAGAATTTTGGAGCCGTAGGCCGAGTAGACGAGCGCATCCTCATTGCCCAGCTCGACGAAGCCGTCCGCCAGCGGTTCGATTTGCAGCGGCTCGGTGATGCCGGTGGTGGTTGGCCAGCCGCCGTCGGCGCGGTTCAGGTAGAGCGACGCGCTGTCCACGGCATCACCCAGCAGCGCCAGCGAGGCCGACAGTGTGCCGGTCACAACGGTGAGCGCCAGCGCCAGCGCAATGATAATGACGAGC
>ENA-OROK01003874-OROK01003874.1-human-gut-metagenome-genome-assembly--contig:-NODE-3874-length-11405-cov-2.959295_pt1 | contig 11405 bp, 9 predicted proteins | sample MGYA00242127_ERZ509046 | MGnify/ENA primary metagenome ERZ509046 (study PRJEB26280, sample SAMEA2338728) | human gut metagenome | biome: human gut; feature: human-associated habitat; material: faeces... | reverse complement strand
GTCGTGTGCAGAGAGCGGTACAGGTTGGTCTTGGGCATGGCGATATAATCCTTAAAGCGTCCCGGCATGGGCTTCCAGAGGGAATGGATTATGCCGAGCGTGGCGTAGCAGTCGTTTACCGTGTTGACTATCACCCGTATGGCTATAAGGTCGTATATCTCGTCTATGGTCTTCTGCTGGCGGACGGTCTTTTTGTATATGCTGTAAAAGTGCTTGGGGCGGCCGGAAAGCGTAGCCTCTATTCCCGCCTCCTTCAGCGCCTTTTCTATCTCCTCCATGGCCTTGTTCAGGGTGCGCATGCGCTCCTCCTGATAGGGTATCATGGCCTGCTCCAGCTTTTTGTACTCCTCCGGCCAGAGATACTTCATGCAGAGATCCTCCAGCTCGCACTTCATGGCGCCCATGCCGAAGCGATGCGCAAGAGGAGCATAGATATCCAGCGTCTCGCGGGCCTTGCGTATCTGCTTTTCCTCGCTGCAATACTGGAGGGTACGCATGTTGTGCAGTCGGTCATTAAGCTTTATTATGACCACGCGGATATCGTTTGCGATGGCGAGGAACATCTTGCGGAAGCTCTCCGCCTGTATGTCCTCGCGGCTTATCATCTCGTTCTTCCCGGTTTTGGTAAGCTTTGTTACGCCGTCCACCATGCCGGCGATATCCTGACCAAACATGGACGCGAGCTTTTCGTAGGTTATATCCTTGCCGTCCTCTATAACGTCATGCATGAGACCGGCCAGTATGGTATGGCTGTCCATGCCCATATTGGCCAGCATTATGGCCACGCTTTCCGGATGGGTATAATAGGGCTCTCCGGAATGGCGGGTCTGATGGGCATGAACCTGCTTGGTAAACTCAATAGCCCGGTCCAGCGTCTGCATTTCCTCCGGCGTGAATGTCTTTGAACAGATTTCCCTGAGCTTTTCCATATTGCCCCTCCTTTCGGCCTCACTTCCCTGACGATTGAAATAATAACAGAAATCAACGGCCTGCACCGTTGATTTCATAAAGTGCTGTTAAATTAGTATACTATTGCGGAGTACACATCGTAACCCTTCAGGTTATCTCTGCCTCCGCACTCGGAGGCAAGCTCGATAGCAAAGCGCGCGCCTACCACCTCTCCGCCCATTTCCTCGACGAGCTTGGCGGTGGCAAGGCAGGTGCCGCCGGTGGCCAGCAGATCGTCCACCACTACTACCTTTTGCCCGGGCTTTATGGCACCCACATGTATCTCAAGTGAATCGGTGCCGTACTCGAGTGCGTACTCATAGCGCAGTGACTCGCAGGGAAGCTTGCCGGGCTTTCTTGCCAGCACCAATCCGGCGTTCAGGGCGTAAGCAAGTGCAGAGCCTACTACGAAGCCCCTTGCCTCCGGGCCTACTACCAGATCTACCTGTTTGCCCTCAAGGCTCTTTGCCAGTTCATCTATGAGCTGCCTGAATGCCTCCGGGTCCTGGAACAGAGTAGTAACATCCCGGAAAAGTATGCCGGGCTTGGGAAAATCAGGGATAGAGCGCACAGCAGTCTTAAGATCCATGTTTATTTTTCCTCCAGTCATTGCGTATGGCAGATGTTTTGTTTGTTATTGTTCCCGAGACCTGAGTCTTTGGGCAGCGGCATATGTTGGGCTTTCCATAAGATCCCGCTGGGGCGGATCCTTTACGAGCCGTATGCCTTCGTTTGCATTGATGAAATCCAGCTCCTCCATAACCCGTTCGCCCAGCCTCGCCATTCGGACAGGCGTCTTTGTTACGGCGGCGAGGTAATCTATAAGCTCCTCACGGTTGAAAAACCGTCTTTCCGATGAGCGCAGCGCCCTGTAATACGCCGCTATATCCCGTCTCTCCAGCGCAAGAGATGCAAAGCAGCCTATAGGGTATGCCCTGCCCGGTATTATCTCAGCATGCGGCGCAAGGGCTCCAAGCCTTTCGGCAAAGCCGGCGTCAATGCTGTCATACATCAAAACGCTGCTGAAGCGGGACATATCCAGCGAGTCTATCACCGGGCCGAAAACAGCCGTATGATAGCCGCAGGGGAAGGCTCTGTTGCGGCCGAAAACCATATCCAGCCTTCTGAAAAGGCCTTTATCCGCCAGCTCCTTCATAAGGTCAACTGCGCCCTTTTCGGTGAAGCAGAGTATCATTGTCCCCGCTATGGAGTCTGTCAGCAGCTTTTCAAGGCCGCGGGCCTTTTTTTCGCCCGTATCAATGCCACAACCTGTATTATACAATATATTCCCCGAGAATGCATCAATAAATTTTTCTCCCCTGTCCTTCATAAAGGCTTCGGGATCCTCTATGGGTGCTGGGCGCATATCACAAACGCGGAGCTGCACCGAGCGCATGCCGTTCCACTTGTTTATTATCGGCGTGTATATGGCGTCGCAGCGGCCCATATCCGCCAGCTCCTGGAACTGATGCCCCTTTGAAAAGGCCACAAGATCTACGTACCTGTCGTCTTTTACGGCGGTAGCCTTTATATGATTGCCACTGCTGCCTATGCGCCTGAGTCCCCGCAGCAGCATGCCGTCCGTCCTGAATAACGGCTCCGGATTGCCCTCCCCAAACGGGGCCAGCAGCTCCAGCTCCTCCACCATGGGAAGCGTAAGCTCGGAAAGCTCTATTTCCGCCTCATAGCTTCTCCTGGGTATAAACAGTTCCTGATCCACGGTGCTCCTGAAGGTCCCGTCCAGTGCCTGACGGAATTCTTCAAAATCTTTCTCCGGCATGGTGACGCCGGCTGCATACGCGTGGCCGCCAAAGCGGGTGAAAAATCTGTTGTTGGCGTTGAGGGCCTGATACAGGTCAACTCCCGGCACAGACCTGGCGGAACCCGTCAGCACTCCGTCTTTTTCGGAAAAGAGCAGCGTTGGTCGGTAATACCTTTCGGCTATCCTTGCTGCGGCAATACCTATTACGCCTGGATTCCAGTCCGGGGATTTGAGCACTATGGAGCGGCCTTTTGTAAGATCCAGCTGTTCCACCATCTCCGCTGCGGAATCTATTATGTCCCCCCCCTCCGTCTGGCGGCGGCGGTTCAGCTCGTCCAGAAGCTCGGCTGCCTGCTGAGCCTTTTGGGTATCATGGGTGCAGAGCAGTTCCACGCATATACCGGCGTCCTCCATTCTACCCGCGGCGTTGAGCCTCGGCCCGAAGCCGAAGGAGAGGTCCCGGGATACGAATGCATCGCTCTTGTCGTTCACTACGCGGCCCAGCGCCTTTATGCCCGGGGAGCAATCGCCCTTATTTATCATATCCAGCGCCACGGCAACTATGGCCCGGTTTTCACCCAGCAGCTGCACTACGTCAGTCATTGTGGCTATGCCTGCCTGAGGGAGGTAGCGTTTGGCGGCTTCCCGGCCTATAAGGCCCTCCGCAAGCTTCCACGCTATGCCCGCGCCGCATATGTCGCCGTTAGGGTATTTATCGTCCTCCCGGGTATGGCACACCACGGCGCAGCAGTCCGGTATTCTGCCGTCACAGCGGTGATGATCCGTCACCACCACGTCCATTCCCAGCTCCCGGCATCTGTCTATCTCGCCGTATGCCTTTACGCCGTTATCCACGGTAACTATGAGCTGTACGCCCATTTCGTGCAGCCGCTCCACGGCCGGAATGTTAAGGCCGTAGCCCTCGTCGTGCCGCGATGGTATATCGTATATCACATCTGCACCCATACTCTTGAGGCAGTCGTAAAGTATGGAGGTGGCGCATACGCCGTCCGCGTCGTAGTCGCCGTATACGCATATTTTCTCGTCGCCCACAGCCCGCTTTATGCGCTCCAGCGCCTTATCCATATCCTTCATGAGAAGAGGATCCAGAAACTGCCCCTCCCCCGGGTGCAAGAAAAGCTCCATAGCCTCCCTGTCACGCGCCCCGCGAGCATACAAAAGCGAAGCAAGCCGCGGAGATATCCCCTCGGCCTTGGGTATATCGTTATTTATTTGTGATAGCTCATACATCAGCATACCGTAATTTTACACCCCGCGCAGCGCATTTGGCAAGGCGCAGGAAATCGGCATGCCTCGAAATTGTGGCGGCTATTTCAGCATTTGCAGTACCATTACGCTGATTAGACCGCTTACTGCCCCAATAGCTATATCAGAGAGCAGCGCTATGCTCACGTACAGCGTGCCCGCAACGGCGGAAAACACTATGAACGCCAGTACAGCGTAAAGTGTGCCCGCCAGCGCCCCATACAGCCACAGCCGCTTTTTGCACCGGCGGACCGCTATAAGCCCTGCCGCCGCCGCGCATATCACCTTTATGACCGTGGTAAAAAGGCCCATTGTGGATACCTGCAAAAGTTCCTCTTTGAGTGCGACGGCATACAGTACCACCAGCACAAAGCTTATTATGACGCCGAGCAAAGCGCTCTTTCCCACCTCCAGCGCCATATTGGCCTGCTTTTGCGTCGCCCTTGCCGTTCGCATGCACATATACCCCCTATCAAGTATACAGATATATATGCGAAGGCACAAAAAAATATGCCCGGTAAAAAACCGGGCATATTGTAGCTTTTTAGCTTGTTTTAGTTTGCCTGATCCTCTATGGTGTTCTCTACGGGAGAATCCTCTACGGAGGCTATGGCGCCGCGAATGAATACCAGACGTACCTTGTCGGGACCGACGGAGATAGTCACAACGTCGTCCTTTATGGCAGTGATTGTGCCGTAGATGCCGCCGATCGTACGTACACGGTCGCCGGGCTTGAGATTAGCCAGCATGTCCTTTATCTTCTTTTCCCTCTTGCGCTGGGGGATTATCATGACTGCGAAAAGCGCAATCATGAGAATGATCAGCATACCGCCGTTGCTCATAAAGCCTTGAATGCCACTTACTACCTGAGTATCCATTATTTACCTTCCTTATCTTTATTGCGGCAAGGCCGCCAATTTTTGCTCTGCAACCATTTTATATAAAATGGTTTCCTGCGTCAAGGTATTTATTCCCCGTTGGGCAAATTGTCACAATTGCCCAGGGGTTTTATATTTCATTCTGCCGCTTTGCCGCCCTGTATTTTTTGATGAATTTCGACGGGTGGTAGGAAAGCTTCGCTTTGCGCAGCCCCTCCAAGCCCATGTCCTCCTCACGGTTTATGTACTTCACGTCGTTCAGAAGATTGGCCGCCATCTGCTGGTTTATCAACGGATACAGGCCCGGCACTTCCGCCTCAGCCTTTTCAAAGTAAGTCACCGCCATATCCTTCCATGGCTTATCCGCCACGGAAAAGGCCTTTATTTCGCCGTTTATCCTTATTCCGCCGCAGAGAAGGTCCAGCTCCATCATGTTGGAAAGGGCGGTGCGTATGGCATCCAGTTCCCATTCTATGGATAGAGAGTCGTTCTCGTCCTTATTGGAGGCCCACTGCTCGTACAGGTCTATGCACTCTCCAATATTCTCCGGCCCCAGCGTCACAAACTCAAAGCTTTCGCTCTGCTCTAAGCGGTTTATGAAATTGCGCTTCGCGTGGTATTTCTTGCCGGGCAGGTCTCTGAGATCCTCCATATCATAGACGTAATCGAAGTTGTCCCTGTCCTCCTCAAGCTCGAAGCCCGCCATTCGGAACTGCTCCGCATACTGCTCTGCTATGCCAACGAACAGGGGCTTTACTCCATTATTCACCATATACTGCTCCGCCCTGACTATGGCCCTGCCATAATCCGCCGGGTCAAGGCATACCGGCGCCATCATATACATTGGCGCGCCGGGAAAGCTGCAGCGGCTGTACATCACACCGTCCTCAAAGGCTATTGTTATTTTTCCTCTTGCACCCCACACCATGTAGCTTGTAAAGGTAAATTCAGAGCTGAAGAGCCCGGCGCTTTTGGTGTACCTCTCCACCTCCCGCCGCATATCCACGGTCACTTCCCTGAATTCGAGTGTTTCTTGTTTAATGCTCATATTTTCCATATTCTCATATTACTCTACCGGCACGATAAGTTTCAACCTTTAATTTTGCTCATGACAAAAGCCCTGGTTTTAGAGGGTTGTACTTATGGATTTGAAAAAACATATTTGCCAACCTTCTTCAAGTGCCAATAATGCCCCCCGCATAGCGGGAGTATTTCAGTTTCGGGCATAGCCCTAATACAATTAGCGGCGCACAAGTGCGCGTAATATGCCTGCCAGCTTGCGCTTATTACCTGCCACCCTTAAAAGGGTCTTGGGGGCAAATATACTTAGTTGGTCTGTCTCCACATCTCGTTTTAGTTGTTCAGTTATGTACTTCTTTTATAGCTTTTGTATTTTTTCCTAACGTATCTACATAATATCCTTTGCACCAGAATTCCCGGTTTCTATATGCGAATTTCATGTTACCATACTTCTGGAATATCATTAAGCTGTTTTTGCCCTTTAAGTATCCCATAAAGCTCGATACGCTTCTCTTTGGTGGTATACTCGGCAGCAAGTGGATGTAATCCGGGCATATTTCCCCCTCTATTATGCCTACTCCTTTCCATTTGTACAACGTCCTTATTAACTCTCACATTTCCTCCCTCTTATCTTCAAAAAAACACCTTCTTTCGATACTTTGGTGCAAATACTATGTGATACTAATGTTATGCATTACGTTGGTACCGTACTGTGCTTCATAATGGTTACAGACCTGTGAAATCAGTTTGAGCAGCAGCTTGGAGCACCTTTCGTAATCGATCTTCGGCTTCTAGCGAAACTGCTCAAGGATAACCTTCTTTGGATTATAACCTTCAAAGTCGATAGCATCACCCTTAATATGCTGCCGGTCTTGCATATCCTCTAGATTTTGAACGAGCAGTTCATCCTTGATCTGCACCTGCGTAAACTCTGCCGTATCCAAATCAAAGTCCATGAACACATATTCTCAATGCCAGCATCTATTACCTTGATGTGCGAGATCGAAATGCACATGAGAAAGGGAGAGAAAATCGCTCCCTTTATGTGTGCATACAAACATATCGACATAAAAAGATTCGCTCTATGGCCGTATCTGCCGATAAGCGAAAATATTTATAAGATTCCCTGCGCGGGTAAATTTATTTTACCAAACCGATGAAACGTACAATGCTGTACCAGAAAATCATATCAACAGTATTGGAGAGGCACTACTATCACAGTGACGGTGTTATTGCAATCGCGATATGCCCAACGCCCCCGCTGAGGCTAGGCAACTTTCCTTTGATAATCACACCGCCGCTTTCAACTTCTTTATTCTTACCTTTTGGAGAACTAACGGCAATTTCGCAATATACATTACTGTTAGCCGTACAATTAGTATAGCCGACCAAACCTAGCGACCATCACCACCGTAGTAGCCATACTATCTCGCAAAACCGGCTACCGTTCCATTTACGCAAGTCGCATTGCTATTGGCAACGCAGTTTTCAAACACGATATATAGATGCTGTCCGTTTAACTGGTATTGTTCTGTAATACTGACAAAAAAACGCTGGAAAGCCCATACGCCGCATTAACATCCACATTCACCATGTGACCACTGTGATTTCTTCCACGGCTTTCCTGCTCGTTCGTGAAGATGCCGGCGTAGTATGTAGTGCTACCAGTTAGCGTTTATGTCCAATCCGCTCACGGTGTCTTTACGCTCAAATTTTTGAGTTTCAAGTCGTTGCCATACCATTTATTTTATTAAAGAGGAGTTTCACGTTTTACAAAGGTACTCATTTTAGATTGCCATGGTACTCCTTTTCGCTTTGATCGAAGTGCAAACCTTCTAATCCACATCATCCATTGAGCTTTATATTGCTCATATCCATGTCGATCGTGAAATCAATAAATGTAGATACTATAGGATGGTTAAGCATCTCTTTTTTGTACATCAGCCACGTTTTCCGCATTAGCTTATTTCCTTCCATATCAGTAAGCGGCAATGCGTACAGTTTCGAATCATACGAAAAATATTTTGAGTCAGTGAAAATTCCGAACCCCAAACCGTATCGTATCATAGAAACACAGCAGTCTCCTGTATATACTCTGAATCGAGGTCTAAGTTCTGTCGAATAGTGATCATTCCACCACCTGAATATAGTATTAGTCGTAATATGATTGGTATTGTATTCAATATAAGGTATATTGGGTAATTCCGCCATGTCAAACGGGTGATTATATACTGCGCAGAATTGATCCTCGCTCACGAGATGTCTTTGTAAATAAGAATCCTCTGCATTATACCGTGCAAAGCAAATGTCTATCATGCCATCTTCCACGCTGCGTGCAAGTTCATCGCTCAACGCAGTTATTATCTCTATTTTTACATTGGGATACTTCGCGGTATATTCAGCCAGCAATGCGGGCATTACATACCTGACGTAGGAATACGGAACGGCCCCCTTAAGAATAAGCGGCTTACGATATTCCGACGCTTTCCAAGCGTTAAGCTTGGCAATGATATCTCGCTGCATGACCGAACCTCCCGCAAAGAAACTTCCGTAAACGTGATATTTCCCACATTTTACCCTAGGTAAAATGTGACATTTATCACATTTACGGAAGTTTTAAGCTCATTTCGCCACACTTTCATCACATTCAAAAGGCGGAGGCGCATTTTGCACCTCCGCCACCATCTTTCCTATCAGCCCGCCTGACCCGAACGGCCGAGTCGTTGCAGAACCTGGGAGCCCCGGCAGGGCGGGTGCTTGCTCAAAATGAGTTCCGCACGCAAAGAAGGCCACTTAATGTGGCCTTCGTCTTGCGCAGGACTGTTTGAAATTTTGAGGAAGCACCCGCCCTGCCGGGGCTCCCGGGTTCCCGTTTACGAGAGCGACGTTCTCAGCAACTCGTTGAAGAGCTTCGGGTTGCCCTTGCCGCGGCTCGCCTTCATGCACTGGCCCACCAAAAAGCCGATAACCTTCTGGTTGCCGTCACGATACTGCTGCGCCTGCTCGGCACAGTTTGACAGCACCTCGTCCACGATCGGCTGCAACGCGCCGGCATCGCTCACCTGACGCATGCCGCGCTCGTCGACGATCTTGTTGGGGTCGTCGCCGGTCTGGGCCATGGCCTCAAAGACCTCGTGCGCCTGGTTTGAGCTAATGGCATCGGTCGCCAGCAGCTTGGCGAGTGCCGCCACCTGAGCCGGCGCGATGCCGGACTCGGCGAGCGACACGCCCGCACCCTTAAGGTAGGCGATCATCTCGTTCACCAGCAGGTTTGCGACCGTCTGAGCCTCCTTGCCAGCCATGCCGGCAGCGGCGGCCTCAAAGAACTCGGCAAACTCGGGGTCGCCGGCAATCTGCTCGGCATCGGCCGCCTTAATTCCAAAGTCGGCCTCAAAACGGGCGCGCTTGGCATCGGGCAGCTCGGGAATCTCGCCACGGCAGCGGTCGATGAATTCGTCGTCCAGGTCGAACGGCGCCAGGTCGGGATCGGGGAACAGGCGGTAGTCGTCGGCCGTCTCCTTGACGCGCATGACCACGGTGCGCTTGCGGCTGGGCTCCCAGTGGCGGGTCTCCTGGTAGATGATGCCGCCCTCCTCGAGCACCTCGGCCTGACGGCAGATCTCGTAGGCAAGGCCGTCGTGCAGGCTCTTAAACGAGTTGAGGTTCTTGAGCTCGGTCTTGGTGCCCAGCTTGGTCTCGCCGCGGCGGCGCAGCGACACGTTGCCGTCGCAGCGCATGGAGCCCTTCTCCATGGAGCAGTCGGAAATGCCCAGCGTCACAAAGATGCGACGGAGCTTCTCCATAAACAGGCGAGCCTCCTCGGGCGTGCGCAGGTCGGGCTCGGTAACGAGCTCGATGAGCGGCGTGCCGCAACGGTTGTAGTCGACGAGCGACTCGGCCGCGGCGGTAATGCGGCCCTCGGCGCCGCCCACGTGCACCATCTTGGCGGCATCCTCCTCCATGTGGATGCGCAGGATGCGAATGGGCACCGTATAGGAACCGTCCTCGCGACGCTCGGGCATCTGCAGGTTGGACGCATCGTAGCTGGCCAGGTGGCCGGCACGCTGATTGCCTTCGCGCATGGTCGACGTCATGGACGTGGACAGGCCCTCGGCGTTGGCCGAAGCGCTCGCCAGGCTCTGGGCCTCGGCCTCGCCAAACGCGCAGTCGGGGCGCTCGGCGGCACCGCGACCGGTCACGTCCAGATCCAGGTGACCGTACATGGCAAAGGCGACCGGGCCCTGCGTGGTCTGAAAGTTCTTGGCCATATCGGGATAGAAGTAGTGCTTGCGGTAGAACATCGAGTGGCGCTGAATCTCGCAGTTGGTGGCGAGACCGGCCTTGACGATGCTCTCGATGGCGCGCTTGTTGGGCACCGGCAGGGCGCCGGGCAGGCCCAGGCACACCGGGCACACGTTGGCGTTGGGCTCGTCATCGTGGCTGAGCTTGCAGTTGCAGAACATCTTGGTATCGAGTGCGGTGAGCTCGGTATGGATCTCCAGGCCGATCACGGCCTCCCAATCCTGCAGGACCTCGGAAAGCTCCTTCATTACAGCTCGCCTCCCTTCCCGGCAAAATCGGGCGCGACGGAAAGCGCGGGCGCACCCGTAGCGGCATCGGCAAAGCCGCGCTCCAGGGCGCGGGCAAACGTGAGCAGCTGACGGTCCTTAAAGGCCGGACCCACCAGCTGGGCAGAAACGGGCAGCTGAGTATCCTCGCCCAGGCCCAGCGGCACCGAGATACCACCGTTGCCGCAGATGTTGAGCGAGATGGTGTACAGGTCCGAAAGGTACATCTGCGTGGGGTCGCTGATCTCGCCAAACTTAAAGGCCGTGCGCGGCGAGGCGGGCATGAGGATGGTGTCCACCTTGGCATACGCGGCGTCGTAGTCCTGCGTGATGAGCGTGCGGGCCTTTTGCGCAGCGTAGTAGTACTTGTCGTACACGCCCGAGCTCAGCAGGTAAGCGCCGAGCATCTGACGGCGCTTGGCCTCGGCGCCAAAGCCATGGGCACGCGAAAGCGAGCTCTGGTCGGACAGGTTGGCGCAGCCCTCCTCCTGATAGCCGTAGCGAATGCCGTCAAAACGGGCCAGGTTGGAGAACGCCTCGGCCGGGCCGATGACGTAGTAGGCGGCGATGGCGGCGTCCAGGTGCGGCAGGTCGACCTCGACCAGCTCGGCGCCCTGGTTCTGCAGCTCCTGGGCGGCGCGCTGAACAGCGGCCTTGACCTCGGGCGTCAGGCCCTCGGCCTCCATAAACGCGGGGATGATGCCCACGCGCTTACCCTCGATGCTGTCGTTGAGACGCTCGGTAAAATCGACGGCGCAATCCTGGCTGGTGCAGTCGTACGGATCGTGGCCCGCGCCGGTAAGCGCATTCATGGCCAGCGCGACGTCCTCGACCGTGCGGCCAAAGGGTCCCACCTGGTCGAGCGACGAGCCAAAGGCCACCACGCCGTAACGGCTCACGGCGCCATACGTGGGCTTAAATCCCACCACGCCGCACAGCGACGCCGGCTGGCGAATGGAGCCG
>ENA-OROK01003873-OROK01003873.1-human-gut-metagenome-genome-assembly--contig:-NODE-3873-length-11407-cov-2.709831_pt1 | contig 11407 bp, 8 predicted proteins | sample MGYA00242127_ERZ509046 | MGnify/ENA primary metagenome ERZ509046 (study PRJEB26280, sample SAMEA2338728) | human gut metagenome | biome: human gut; feature: human-associated habitat; material: faeces... | reverse complement strand
ACGATATTTGATGGATATAGAGTGGAAAGTTTAACTGAATCAGCACAAGATATTATTCCAAAATATAATTTCGATGGCTCTACAAAAACTACTGTATTTATTTCGCACAAGCATGATGATTTAGATGAAATAAAAGGATTGATAGGACTTCTAGAAAGAAAGTACAATATTAAGGCATACATTGACAGTTTGGATAAATCAATGCCGAAAAAAACATCTGGTGAAACGGCAAGTAAAATAAAACAAAGGATAAATAGATGTAATAAATTTATCTTATTAGCAACTAATGGGGCAGTAGAGTCTAAATGGTGTAATTGGGAACTTGGGTATGGCGATGCTCAAAAATTTGATACAGATAATATTGCACTTTTTCCAATTAAGCCAGATAAGACTAACGATTACGATTATAAAGGTAATGAATACATGCGGATTTATCCACATATTGCATATTACTATGGGAGTGAAAGATATTCGAATGGGACTGTAATAAAATAAGGCTTTTATGTATGTACGGATACAGAAAATGGTCGAACAATAGTTCCACTTGAAAAATGGCTTAAGAAATGATTGGAGGGATAGAAATGAATAGTGAAATAAATGCTTTTATAAATAAGTATGTTAAAGAAATAAGAAATAACAATGCGGCCTTTTTTGCTGGAGCAGGCTTTTCAAAAGAATCTGGTTACGTTGATTGGAAAACATTGTTAGAATCTATTGCTTCAAATACAAGAAGAAGTGTCATAACCTTTGTTATTGACGCACAAGCACGAATTTCGTGTGCGTTTTTTTCAAATAGAACTTTTCCAGTTTCAGGCTCCATAAGTACGGCAGATGGGGCAGTTATAGCGGTTTCTTCAAGAGCATTAGCACTTATAGGCATAGCTGTTATAAAAAGTGTGGACAGAAAAATGGCGATTGTTCTTTTCCATAATTTCATAAAAACACCGTCCAAATAATAATCTTTTATAAAGCTTATGCAAGTCTTTTTTATGATATAACTTTATTATTTGTTTTTCTTATTATGCTTTTTGCCAAGATTATATGCAAGGAATACTAATACTACAAGGATTAGCATACCTCCTGCACCAAAGATAAAATATGTAAAACCGTTTTCTGATTTTATTGATTTTCTATTTCCAATAGAAATATCTGTCGTATTTTCTTCTGTATTTTCATTGCTTTTTTCTTTGTTGGATTCTTTATTAGAGTTATTTTTAGACCTTGAGGTTTCTCGTTTCTTATTGGATTCTGTTTTGTTTCTTTCTGTTTTAGAACTTGTGTTGCTTGCGGAACTTATTACATCACCACTTTTACTGACTGTGACAGATGGTGAATTTTCTATGGTAAGATATTCTGCATCAGAATTGACAGCCTCAAAAATTTTGGTCGAGAAACTATAAGAAGCATTATCAGTTGAGTTTAATGGCTTGAATCTTATAGTAAAAAGCCTTTCGCTTTGAGAAGATGTAGTTTGTCCGCTGTTATTTAGCCAAACTATTCTTACAGTTCCGCTCTCTGGTTCGTAAGTATCTATATCAGTATTTGCTGTTGCTGAAAGAAATTTAAGTTTAGAATTATCATATTGAATATCAAGTCTTAAAGCTGAAATTTTAGCCTGGAAATTACTTTTAGCGTTGAAATATATATCAAAGCCTCTATTAAGTTGAATTTTATCGCCACTATATTCTAAATCAAAATAAAGCCCATTGGCGGAATGAACATAGTAAGGTATATAAAACATAAAAACTGCAAAAATAAAAGCAAGAACTTTTTTCATCAAAATCACTTCCATATTATGGAATTATATTATAAAATCATTATAATTGATATTCTTATGTATTGCAAGAAATGGAGTTTATTTATGAAAGATGAATTAAGTGAAGTTTTTGCAAAGTTGTATATTTACTTGCAAAAAGTCTAAAAGTATAGTATAATATAATATAAAAATTGCACAGTAGGAGGGGAATATGGACTATACTGGAAAAAAATGCCCCATTTGTTCCGAAAAATTCAAGGCTGATGATGATATAGTTGTTTGCCCGAAATGTGGTGCACCATATCATAGAAGCTGTTATGAAAAGGAAGGAAGATGTATTTTCCTTGACTTGCATAGAAGCAATGAGGCTTGGAAAGACGAAGAAGATGATACTCAAAGTGAGCAGGAAAACACTAAAACCAAGAAATGCAGATTTTGCGGTCATATGAATGACGAAAATGCAGTTGCTTGTGAACAGTGCGGAAGAAGCTTTATAGAGTATCAATATCAGAATATGAATGATGACGGAGGCAATCCTAATCAAGATTTTGAAGGATTTCCCGATGGCTTTGGTGGCGGTATGCCGATAAAGATTGACCTTATGGCAGGTGTTAAGCCTGATGAGGACTTTGACGGCGTGAGTGGCGAAGAGCTTTCAAAATATGTTAAGAATAATACCATATACTATATGGGAATATTCAAGCGTATAAAGGATACAGGTAAGAGCAGATTTAATTTTGCCGCCTTTCTCTTTGGCGGAGGCTGGATGCTATATAGAAAGAAATATGTTTCTGGTGGAATTTTAACCGCTATTATGGCAGTCTTAGCAATGACTATGACTTATGTGACATATTTTGTTTCTGCAAGTGTGCTTGATACTGTTGCACAAGGGCTTAATCAGGCATATCCGAGAGGTTATACTGTTATAGATTTCTTTAATGCAATTTGTCAGCTGCCTTTTGACCAAGGGCTTATTGCTATTCTTCCATATGCACTTTCGTTTTTGAATTTTGTAATAATGCTTATAATAGGTTTTACTGCAAATAGGTCATATTATAAATTTGTTATTAAACAAATAAAATCAATAAAAGCCGAACAATCTATAGCAATTACAGAGGGTGCCTCTGATGATTCACAAGTATCAGAAAGCAATAAGAAAGCATTGAATGAAAAGCTTATGGAAAAGGGTGGAACAAATAATGCACTTGCAGTTTGTCTGCTTGTATGCGATTTATTATTGTCATTCTTGCCACAGTTTTTTATACACTGATTATTACTTAAAAAATATAAATATAAAAAATTAAGGAAGTGGTGTTTTGAAAATTACAAAAGCAGTTATACCTGCCGCAGGCTTAGGAACAAGAGTTCTTCCTGCAACTAAAAGTATGCCAAAGGAAATGTACCCTATCGTAGATAAGCCAGCTATTCAATATATTGTTGAGGAAGCTGTTAATTCGGGTATTACAGATATTCTTATCATAACAAACAGAGGTAAGAATATAATTGAAGATTATTTTGATCGTTCTCCTGAGCTTGAAGGTCGTTTACTTGAAGATAAGAAAGAAGAATTTTATAATCAGGTGGTTTCAGTTTCTAAGCTTGCAAATATCTTCTTTTTAAGACAGAAGGAAACAAAGGGTTTAGGACACGCTGTCAACTGTGCTCGTTCATTTATTTCAGGAGAACCTTTTGCAGTTCTTTATGGTGATGATGTTATCATCGGCGAAGACCCTGCTTGTGGTCAGCTTATCAGAGCATATGAGAAGTATGGCAAAGCAGTTGTTGGCATTAAAGAGGTTGCTAAAGAGAATATCCATAAATATAGTTCACTTAAGGTTGAACATCTTGATGGTACATATTATAGCTGTACAGATATGGTTGAAAAGCCAAAAACAGAAGCAGATGTTCTCTCATATTTTTCTATTCTTGGAAGATGTGTTCTTACACCTGATATTTTTGATTTGCTAGATAAGACTGCTCCTGGTGCTGGTGGAGAGATTCAGCTTACAGACGCTATGAGAGTTCTTGCACAAACAGTCGGAATGATAGGTGTTGATTTTACAGGCAAGCGTTATGATATAGGCAATAAGCTTGGTATTCTTGAAGCTACTGTTGAGCTTGCACTTAAGCATCCTGAACTTAAAGACGATTTCAGAGCTTATATTAAGAATCTTGCATCAGAGCTTTAATTTGATTGGCTTTGAGTAGTGACAAACGGAATTTAATATGATATAATCAAAATCACCGATAACTGCATTAAAGCTTATCGGTGATTTTGCATAACTATCGGGAGTGAATATAATGGAAATACAGAGTGCGTTCGATTTAGTAGCTGATAAGGTAGAAAAAGCTCTTGCTGAGCAGGATTATAAAAGACAAAATGTAGATTCACAAAATGATAAGGAAATTACAGCACTTTATACAAGTGAAGATACAGCTTATAATATAGTATATTATAAAGCTAAAATGCGTATGGTTCTTCGTCAGTGCGAGATGTCTGGTGCTGAGCCTGATAATAACTGGAAATCTGTTGCAACTTGGCTTTTTGACCCAGAAGTTGATACTGAAAAGGAAGCTGATAATATAGCTTCAGATTTTATTGAAACAATTCAAGGCCCTAAGCAACAGGCTATTACACAAACACGCAAAAAAAAGAAAAAGGATAATGACGGAAATGTTGATTCCCTTTTCTTAGCTAATAGAATGGTAAATTATTTTCCAGAGCTTAAAGAAGACATAGCTTATGAAAAATTGCACTATGCTAATTTCAGAGGAATAACTTTTGCTAAAGAAAAGATTTTGCCACTTTTTAAGCAGTATGTTGCAAATGAGGGTGCCAATAATCTTGGAAAGCTTTCTAAGTCATTGAATGATATTTATAATATGGGCGACCTTGATGTTAAGGGAATTATATCATATATTCTCTTTAATTCTATTGAGGATGAAAAAAAGCGTGAAATGCTTCTCGAGAATTTTACAGAGGCTAATAAAAAAGTTATTGTTGCTGCTTTTTCACTTCGTGGAAAGAAAATCAAGCCAGAAAAGCCAAAGAAAAAGCGTTCAGGTATGTTTATGGAGGCACTTGAAGCTAAGCAACAAGCAGGAAAATAGTATAATTTATGCGTAAGTTATAATCTGACTTACGCTTTTTTATTTAAATTTGTTATTTTGTCTATTGACTGCATTATACTGTTGAGATAAAATATTGTTGATAGAAAATAAATATCTATCGTAAATTTTTAAGGAGTGTATTAAATTTATGAAAAAGAAAATTGCAGTTTTATTTCTTGCGTCAATTTTAGCTCTTTCAGCAGCAGCTTGTAACAGCAGTTCCTCAGGAACAACAAGCAAGGTTGAAAGTGCAGGAGATACAACATCTTCAGTTTCTTCTGTAGCTGAAAATGGTACTGATAGTAATGCGGAAAGCAAAACTGAGAGTAAATCTGATGATAAAGCCGAAAGCAAGGCTGGTGAAAGTAAATCAGAGACATCTTCTGCAAATGTAGATGTTAAAGACCTTCTCAAGAAGAGCTATATTGATATAGTTAAAGATGGTAAGTATTATATGAGTATGACTATTGCTGCATCAGCTAAGGCTTCTTTAGATAGTTCTTCTGATACTCCATCAGAAATTACAATGGTAGTAGCAGTGGATTCAGCTGATCAGAAAATGTATGTTGATTTTGGATATTCTATGATGAGCTTCCAGAAGATAATCGTTGCTGATGGTAAGCAGTGGATGCTTGACGATAAAAATAAAGTTGCATACTATACACCAACAACAGATGATGTTCAAAAATCTCTTGACAGCATGACAAGCAGTTTACTCGGTTCAACTGAAGATATAGAAAAGAATATGAAATATATTAGCGATAGCATTGAAAACTTCAATGGTAAGGATTGCTATGCTGTTGTTTATGAAGCTAAAAGTGAAGTAAGTCTTGCTGAGGGCGTTTCAATGACAAGCTCAAGCGGACTTAGCGCAGAACAGACATATTATTTTGATAAGGAAACTAATAAGCTTGTTGGAATAAAGACAAATGTAATGGGTGCAAATGCAAGTATTGTTATAAACGAACTTACATCTGAAGTTCCAGCTGATATCTTTACAATTCCAACTGATTATAAGCAAACAGATGTGTCCTCTATGATGTCAGCAGCATCAGCTGAATAATTAAAAATTAAATAATGCTTAAAGGCTTGATTACTTAAAAAGGTAGTCAAGCTTTTTTTCTTGAATAACACATATATCCTTTGGGGATAATTTATTTGGTGATGCTTATGTATTATAATTATCATAGTGTAGCTAAAAAACTTATTCGAGAAGGAAAGCTGATAGATTGGTACTATATAGAAAGGCATAATAAGATAAGCCCAGCATTGGTACTTATATTTGATGATTTTAAGCACCCTGTTATGCCTATCAGAGAAGATAGATGGAATGAGTATGAACAATTAATAAATTCTATGAATGACAAAATAAAATAAGATTAAATGCTTTAAAAAAATATAATGATAAAATGTACAAAAATTATTATAAAAGAAGAATATTATATAATTTTATTTGACTTATTGTTTGATTGTGCTATAATTATAACATAAAAACAATTTATTTTTATTTAATTATTACTATTGAAATTGTTGAATGGGGCGATTTTTATGAAAAATAGTATTTTTAAAAGAATATTTGTTATATTGCTTTCAGGTATTATAGCTTTTTCTGCTTATGGCTCTATGCCAATAAGTACAATCTCAGTATCAGCAGCAGAAACATCATTAAGTAATATGCCAGCAGCAATTACAGGCTTAAAATTTACTTCTCAGACAAATTCAATTACACTTTCTTGGAATATGTCAGAAGATGCCTCTGGATATTATGTTTATGTTAAGTCTTCTAAAGAACCATATAATTTTTTTAAATATGCTACTATTGAAGATGGAAAAATTACAAGTTGGACAGGCGAAAATCTGACAGCAGGAAAAATTTATGAATTTAGAGTTCAACCATATAAAATAGTTGATTCAAAAATATATAAAGGTGACTATGAGGAAATTGCTACGATAACCACTCCGGCAACCGTAAGAAAAATATTGGCTTCAGATATAACAGATACCTCGATAACACTTAATTGGGGAACTGTTACTAATGCTGATGGATATTACATATATAGAAGACTTGATTCTGAATATGAGCCTAAGCTTATAAAAACTATAGATGACCAACAGACTATTCAATGGACAGATATTGAGCTTGATTCAGAGTCAATTTGTGAGTATGATATTAAGGCTTATAAGGAATTTAATGGCGAAAGAATTTTTAGTGATGATGTATGGCTTTTTACAGCTACAAATCCATCTGGTGTCACAAATTTAAAAGTAAGCTCACAAACAGCTAATACAATTACTTTGAATTGGTCTGGCAGCAAGGGAGCTATAATGTACGATATATATCAGGAATCAAGTAAAACTCCAGGTACCTTTGTTAAAGTTGACACAGTTGATTCATATACAACTTCGTATGTTAGAGAGGGGCTTTCATCAGGAACAGAATATACCTTTAGAGTGCAACCAATTAAATCACATCAAGATAAAATGTATAAGGGTAAATACGGGGAAATTAAAACTATTACACTGCCTGCAAGCGTAAGAAAAGTATTAACATCTGATATAACTGAAACATCAATTACTATAAATTGGGGGGCTGTAACAGGTGCAACAGGATATTGTATTGATAGAAAGCCCACAACAGAAAAAAAATATACTCGTGTTAAGGTTATAGCGAATAAATCGGTTACTAAATGGAAAGACAAAAACCTTCAGGCGGGCAAGGATTATTATTATGTAGTAAGACCATATAAAAAGTATGATGGAAAAGTTTTTTATGGCAAGTATATTAAAATTTCTGCAAGTACGCTTCCTTCTGCTACTAAGGGATTAAAAACGAATGCTCGCACTTCAACCGCTATAAAGCTCACTTGGAGTCTTTCTGAGGGTGCTACATCATATGATATATATCAGGAATCTGCAAAAACACCTGGAACATTTGTAAAAATAGCAAGTACTGCGAATGGACAAACTAAATCATATGTTATCAGAGAACTTGCTTCTGGAAGAGATTATACATTTAGAGTTCAGCCAATAAAGAAAGTCGGAGATAAAATCTACAAGGGACAGTATAAAGAGATAGCTACTACAACTCTTCCTGCGAGTGTTAGAAGGGTTATAACTTCAAATACAAGTAAAACCTCAACAACATTAACTTGGGGAGCAGTTAGCGGAGCAGATGGATATATTATAGATAGAAAATTTATGACTGTTGTAGATTATGACAGAGTGAAAGTAATCGAAGGTCAGGATATAACACAATGGACTGATACAGAGCTTGAAGCAGGTAAAGATTATTATTATGTTGTAAGGGCATTTAAGAGATTTAATGGTACAATTTTGTATGGTGATTACATAAAAATTTCTGCAAGTACTTTGCCGAAAGATGTAACAGGTCTTAAGCTTAGCTCTCTTACAACAGACGCAATAAAGCTTGTTTGGAATACATCGTCAGGTGCAACAGACTATGACATTTATCAAGAATCATCTAAGACACCAGGAACTTTTGTAAAGATAGAAAATATATCTGCAAATTCATATGTAATCAGAGGGCTTGCCGCAGGAAAAAATTATACTTTCAGAGTTCAGCCTATAAAGACAGTTGGCAATAAGAGGTATAAAGGTGCTTATCAAGAAATTGCTGTTGGAACACGCCCAGCCACTGTTAGAACTGTTGCAACAGGAGAACAAACTTCAAATTCTATTCTTGTTAAATGGGGAACTGTTAGTGGTGCAGATGGTTATGTCATTGTCAGAAAGCTTAAAGATGAAACTGCATATAAAACCATGAAAGTTATAAATAAACAAGAAACTAATGAATGGACAGACACAGATTTGCTAGCAGGTTCAGATTGTTCTTATGGTGTAAGAGCTTATAAAATTATAGGTGGAAGTAAATATTATGGCTCATATATTTATAAGAACGGATATACTTTGCCAGAAGCTATTAATAGTCTTAAAGTTATTGATTATACTTCTGATTCTGTTAAATTAAAGTGGGAAAGCTCTGCTGGTGCAGATGGCTATGATATTTATAGAGAATCAACAAAGACACAAAATTCTTATAATAGAATTGCAAGTCTTAAAGCAGATGCAACAGAATATGTGGATAAAGGACTTAGCTCAGGAACAGTATATAATTATAAAATTGATGCATATAAACTTGTTGGAGAAACTAAAAAATATGGTGAAGCATCGTATATAAGCGGAGAAACAATTACAGCAGCGGTTAAGGGCTTAAAAGTTGATGAGAATACAACAAACTCAATAAAGCTTGCATGGCGTTCTTCAACAGGTGCAGACGGATATATAATTTATAAAAAAGCAGAAGGTGAAACAATATATTCTGAATATAACGAAATTATTTATATTAAGAATTATAATCAATACAATAATTATGACAATGATGGTATCATTTACTGGACAGACGATAACCTTGAATCAGCAAAGGCTTGCTCATATAGAATTGTAACTTATAGTTATGTAGATGATGTATTGAGAAAAAGTGACTTTGCCGAGATAGATGCTTGTACTTTACCAGAATCAGTTAAAAACTTAAAAGTAATATCTACAGGATATTCAACACTACGCCTTTCTTGGGACAAGGTTACAAATGCAACTGGATACTTAATTTATAGGCAAAGCACAACAGATATAACAAAATATGGATTAATTGCAACTGTAAGTAATGGTGCAATAACAAGCTATACGGATTCGGAGCTTCCATCAGCTTCTGAATTTACTTATCGTGTAGTTGCTTATAGAGAATTTAATGAAAAAAAGTATTCTGGAGAATATGCAGAATCATCTAATAGCACATATCCATATAGAACATCTGCAATTAAAACTGATACACAGTCTACTTCATCTATAACATTTTTCTGGAATGAAGTATCAAGAGCAGATGGATATAAGATTTATGTTGCACAGGCTGATGGGGATTATAAGCTCTTAGCAACTCTTAATAATCAAAGCTTAAATTATTCTGCAAGAGGGCTTGCTTCTGGAACAGAATATAGATTTGCTGTTGCAGCTTATAAAAATTATAATAATACAACACTTATCGGAGAAAAAGTTGAGCATTTGTCAGTAACTTGTCCTGATGTTACAACATCGTTTACTTCATCAAGCAGACAGACAGGTTCTCTGAAACTTAACTGGAAATCAGTAAGTGGTGCAGATGGGTATTGTATTTATAAGAAAAATAATAATACAGGCGAAATCTATGTCAGAAAGATTGTTGAGGGTGGCAGTACAGTGAGCTATCAGGACGATGGACTTTACCCAGGGGAAAGCCAGTATTATAGGATAGCAGCTTATAAAGAGCTTTCTGGAAATAAGGTGCTTGGTGATTATACTGAACTTACTACTTATACAATTCTTATGTATGTAGATGGTTTCAGAGTTGAAAACAAAACTGATAAAGCAATAAGAGTTGCTTGGAATCAAATAGAGGGTATAAGAGGATATAAAGTAGAAAGAAAGCTTTCGACAGATTCAAGTTATAAAGTTATTGCAATTGTTAGTGGTTCAAATAATCTTCAATTTGTAGACAGAAATCTTACATCTGGTGCGAAGTATAATTATAGGATTCGTACATATAAGAATATTAACGGTTCAACTATATATAGTGCCTATAAAAGCATAACAGGAAGTACATTCTCTCAAACAGATATAAATAATATAAAGAGTGAGATTATCAGACTTACTAATATGGAGAGAAATAAAGCAGGTTTAAAAACATTGTCAGTTAATTCAAAAGGTGCAAGTGGTTCTGCGGTTCGTGCAAAAGAAACAGCAACTCTATTTGACCATACTCGTCCAAACGGAACAAAATTCTATACAGCATTTAATTTTACTTGTGACTATATGGGTGAAAATATAGGTTGTCAGCCAGATATGACAGCAGAAAGTATAGTTAATGCGTGGATGAATTCGTCAGGACATAGAGCAAATATACTTAATTCTCATTATACATCTATTTCAGTAGGCTTATATTTAGATATTGATTCTGATGCAGTAATGTATGCAGTACAGAACTTCTTTGGATAAATTTTTCTGAAAAATTAAGGGCAGGCTTTCATTTTTATGATTCATGCGAATCTTTGGAAGCTCTGCTCTTCTTTTTTACTTTGTTTGTATACCATATTTTCTGTTTATAGATTGTTCAAAAGACTATATTTAGTATGTGAAAATTTTTTAAAGAAAAAGTTTAAAAAATCCGAAAAAATGTGTTGACATTTGGGAGCGGTTATGATATTATAAACAAGCTGTCGCGAGAGAGCGGCGAAAAAACCCGATAAAATGGGGATTTTCGAGAAAGACAAGAGTCGAAAATGAATGTTCGGAGGATTGAATTCCTGAATCGAAATTCAAAGAAAACTCGAAAAACTTTAGAAAAAAGTTTAAAAAAGTCTTGACAATAGCTTGAAGATATGATAAAATATTAGAGCTATCGCACGAAAGTGATGAAAAACTTAAAGGTTTTTCAATCAAGAAAAGAGTAAAAAAGTGAGTAAAGCACAGATTGATTTCTGAATTGCAAGT
>ENA-OROK01003870-OROK01003870.1-human-gut-metagenome-genome-assembly--contig:-NODE-3870-length-11413-cov-3.433175_pt1 | contig 11413 bp, 7 predicted proteins | sample MGYA00242127_ERZ509046 | MGnify/ENA primary metagenome ERZ509046 (study PRJEB26280, sample SAMEA2338728) | human gut metagenome | biome: human gut; feature: human-associated habitat; material: faeces... | reverse complement strand
GTAGCGGTGGACGTTGGACTGATACTCGCCCGAGAAGTTCAGGTCGATATCAGGCTCCTTGTCGCCGTAGAAGCCCAGGAAGGTCTCAAAGGGGATGTCGTGGCCGTCCACCAGCATCCGGGTGCCGCAGTGGGGGCAGTCCTTATCGGGCAGGTCAAAGCCGTCGTCCACGCTGCCGTCGGTGATGAACTCGCTGTACTTGCACTTGGGGCAGCGGTAATGGGGCGGCAGGCTGTTCACCTCCGAGATGCCGGAGAAGTGGGCTACAGCCGACGAGCCGACCGAGCCGCGGCTGCCCACCTGATAGCCGCCCGCGTTGGAGTAGGCCACCAGCTTGACCGCGATGACATACAGCACCGCGTAGCCGTGGCCGCAGATGGAGTCCAGCTCTTTTTGCAGCCGCTTCTCCACGATCTCGGGCAGCGGGTCGCCGTAATCCCGCTTGGCGTGCGCCCATGTGGCGTCCCGGAGCTGCTGCTCTGCGCCCTCGATGCTGGGCGGATAGGTGCCGCGCGGGATGGCGCGGACGCTGCCGTCGATGCTGGCCGCGATCTTGCGGGGGTTGGTCACGACGATCTCGTAGGCCTTCTCCTTGGGCAGATAGCGGAACTGGTCCAGCATATCCTCCGTCGTGCGGTAGAACAGGGGCGGCTGGTTGTCCGCGTCCTTGAAGCCGTTGCCCGCCTGTAAAACAGAGCGGTAGATGGCGTCCTCCGGCTCGGTGAAGTGGACGTCGCCGGTGGCGATGACGGGCTTATGGAGGTCTTCGCCCAGCTGGATGACGGTGCGGTTGAAGTCCTTGATGACCTCTTCGCTCTCCACCTTGCCGTCCCGCACCATATAGGCGTTGTTGCCCAGCGGCTGGACTTCCAGTACATCGTAATAGGAGGCGATCTTCTTCAGCTCCTCGTAGGAGCGGCCCTCCACGATGGCGCGGTACAGCTCGCCCGCCTCGCAGGCCGAGGTCAAAATCAGGCCGTCGCGGTACTTGTTGAGGAGGCTGCGGGGCACGCGGGGCTTCTTGAAGAAGTAGTTGACGTGGGCCTCGCTGACGATCTTGTAGAGGTTCTTCAGGCCCATCTGGTTGCGCACGAGGATGATGAGGTGGTAATACTTCTTTTTCAGTACCTCGCGGTTGCCGCCGAGTCCGGTGTTGATGCCGCTGACGGCCGTGACCTGCTTTTCCTCCAGATCCTTGAGCATGACGCAGAAGATGCGGCCCAGCGCGGCGGAGTCCTCGCAGGCGCGATGAGCTTCGTAGGCGGGCAGCTCCAGGTGCTTGTTGATGGTCCCCTGCTTGTAGTTGTGGAGTCCGGGGTACATGGCCTGCGCCATGGTCAAAGTGTCGATATAGGTCGGCTCGAACTCGATGCCGCTCCGCTTGGCGGCGGCGCGGAGGAACCGGATGTCGAAGGAGTGGGCGTTGTGGGCCACGAGGATGCGGCCATCCACGAATTTGAGGAAGGCTTCCAGCGCCTCGGCCTCGCCGGGGGCGTCGGCCACCATCTCGTTGGTGATGCCGGTCAGCTCCGTGATCTTGGGCGTGATGGGCTTGCCGGGTTTGACGAAGGTGTCGAATTCCTCCACCACCTCGCCGTCCCGCACGATGACTGCGCCGATCTCGGTCAAGTACTCCACGCCCGGGTCGAGGCCCGTCGTCTCGGTGTCGAAAACGCAGAACTCGCCGTTCAGCGGCTCGTCCTTCACGCCGTAGACGCAGGGGATCATGTCATCGACGAAGTAGGCCTCACAGCCGTAGATGAGCTTGAAGTCCGGGTCGGTCTTGTGGATGGCATCCGCCGCCAGCATGGCTTCGGGGTAGCCCTGACAGACGCCGTGGTCAGTGATGGCGATGGCCGGGTGGCCCATCCGGTGGGCCAGCTTGACGATGCCGCCGGGGTCGCAGAAGGCGTCCATGCTGGACAGCTTGGTATGCAGATGCAGCTCCACCCGCTTGACGGGAGCATTGTCCTCCCGCTTTTTGCGCTCGACGAAGAGGACATCGTAGGGCCAGACGATATAGTCATGCTCGTACTTGTCGTAGGAGCAGTCGCCCCGCACCACGACCGTCGTGCCCTTGGGGATGGACTCCCACTTGGAGCAGTCCTCCCCTTCCTGCGCACGGATCTTCAGGTTGATGGAGCCGGTGTAGTCGGTGATGGAGACGGTATAGATCTTACGGAAGCTGCCCTTCACCTCGGTGAAGAAAACATCGCCCCAGATCATGCACTTTCCGCCCTCGCCGCCCAAGTCCTTGAGGGGGGTGAGGTTCTTGGGGGAGAACATCTTACCGTGGAAGATGGTAACAGGCTTGTCCGTGAGGTCGAGGCCCTCCACCTTGATGGAGGGCGCCGTATTCTTCCGCTCGAATTTGACGACAGGAGGAGCAATTTTGCGCTCCAGCTTTTCTTCCATCTGGCGCTGCTCGGCCTCGCCCACGCTGCTTTCCAGCGTCACCTTGGGCTTCACACCGGTGTGGGCGGCGATACGCTCCGCCAGCAGCCGCTCGAACTGCATCTCCTGCAAAAACTTCGTGCCATGGCAGACGCCGATGGTGATGTTCTGGCCGGTGATGGTGATGCGGCATCGGTCGAGGAAGCCGTTGATGGGCACGCCGTCCCGCTTCATCTCCTCCATCAGCTCCCGCAGTCCGCTCTCGTCCAGCGCGGCGTAGCCGAAGAGGTTGTGGATGCGAAGCTCAAAGCCCTCATAGTCGGGCGCGAGGGAGGCCAGCAGCCGTGCGCACAGCCCCTTGTCCAGCGGGGCAGAACTGCGCAGCGTGAAAATGACCTGCCGCTCCTGCCGCAGCATCTGGGCGTGCTCGACGACCACACGGCCAAAACAGGCCGCAAAGTCCGGGTCCGCCATAAACTGCGGCCATAGCTGGGAAACAAGTGGTGTCACAATGGTACTCCTTTTTTCTATCAGATAACAACACAAACTGCCGCGCCCGGGATGGGCGTGGCAGTAAGTTGCTTTTAGGTCAAATCTTCTGTCTTGAAGACATGGTAGCCTTCGTAGTGATAGCTGGCGTCGATGCCTTTCATATAGACCTCGCGGTCATTGATCTTTTCGGTCAGGGCGGCGCGCAGCAGGGCCTTTATCTCCACATCCTTGACCGGGCTGCGCTCCATCGCAAGGAGATAGTCCCCCTTATCGACGCGGCTCCAGTCGATGACCTGATGCAGCTCCTTTTTGAGGATCGCATCCAGCCAGATGCGGGTGCTGCGGCCGTTGCCCTCCCGGAACGGATGGGCCACATTCATCTCCACATACTTCTCGATGATCTCATCGAAGGAGGATTGCGGCATCGCATCGATGCTTTCCAGTGCCGGGCGCAGATACATCACAGGCGCAAAGCGGAAATTGCCCTTTGCGATATTCACCGTCCGCATCTGTCCCGCAAACTCGTAGACGTCTCCGAACAGATACTTATGGATGGCCGCAAGCCCCTTGAAGGTGCCGACCTCGAAGGTATCCAGCAGACCGGTGTCATAAAGCTCGAGCGCCCGGGTCTTGCTGAGTTTTTCTTCTGCCCGGGCCAGCTCGGCCTCATTCGTCAGCCCAAGCTTATTCTGCAAAATCACAGTTTATAAATCTCCTCCATGAACTGGTCGAGGATATTCTCCCCCGTCAGCTTCCGGACGGGTTCGCCGTGGACGAAAAGCACCGCCTCGCCCTTGCCGCCGGCGATGCCGATGTCGGCCTCCCGGGCCTCGCCGGGGCCGTTGACGACACAGCCCATGACGGCCACCTTGATGGACTTCTTGCAGCCCTGAAGCCGCCGCTCCACTTCGTTTGCGATCTCGGTGCAGGGGTACTGGGTGCGGCCGCAGGTCGGGCAGGTGATGACCTCCGGGCCGGCCACCGGGAAGCCGACGGCGCGCAGGATGTTGTAGCCCGCTTCCACTTCCTTCTCGGGGTCGGCCGCCAGCGAGACGCGGATGGTGTCGCCGATGCCCTCCAGCAGCATCCCGCCGATGCCCATGCCGCTCTTGAGCAGGCCCATCTGGTAGGTGCCCGCCTCAGTGACGCCCACATGGAGCGGGTAGTCCGTCACGGCGCTGAGCTGGCGGTAGGCCTCCATCATGCGGGGGACGTTGGAGTTCTTGATGGAGATCACGATGTTGTTGAAATCGAACTTTTCCAGCAGGCGGACGTGGTACAGCGCGCTCTCCACCATCGCTTCGGGCACAGGCGCACCATATTTGGCAAGGATGTGCTTTTCCAGACTTCCGCCGTTGACGCCGATGCGGATGGGGATGTTCTTCTGCTGGCAGGCGTCCACCACCGCCTTCACCCGGTCGTCGTCGCCGATGTTGCCCGGATTGATGCGGATCTTGTCCACGCCCACGTCGGCGCAGGCGAGAGCCGCCTTGTAGTCGAAGTGGATGTCTGCCACGATGGGGATATTGACGGCGTTCTTGACGGCCTCGATGCACTTGGCATCCGCCGCGCTGGGGCAGGTCACCCGCAGGATCTGACAGCCCGCCGCCTCGCAGCGCTTGGCCTGCGCCACATTGCCCTCGATGTCCTCCACCGGGACGTTCAGCATGGTCTGCACGGCGATGGGATTCTTGCCGCCGATGGTCACATTTCCGATCTTGACTTCACGCTTCAGCTGCCGCATGGTACTTCCCCTTTCAGATCACTCCGGTCACGAGCCGGACGATGTCATTGTACGTTGCAAAGAGCATCAGGCCGAACAGCAGCGCGAAGGCGGCGACGGTCAGACTGCCCTGAATTTTTTCCGGCACAGCATGGCCGGTGACTGCCTCGATGAGCAGGAAGACGATCTTGCCGCCGTCCAGCGCCGGGAACGGCAGCAGATTTAAGACGCCGAGGTTGATGGTGATGAGCGCCAGCAGCTCGAAAACATCCTCCCAGCCGTAGCTGGCGGCCTGCCCGATAGCGGTCACGATGCCCACCGGGCCGGACAGGTCGTTGATGCTCTCGCGGCCCCGCAGCAGGTCAGCCAGCGAGGTGTAGATGATCCGGCCATAGTAGATGACGCTGTTGGCCGCCTCTTTCAAGACATTCTTCGGTGTTTTTTTGAGTCCGTAGACTGTGAAGCCCAGCGTCATATGGGTCTGGCCCTGTGCATCCTGCCATGTGTCGAACTGGACGTCGGGCAGCTCCACCAGCTTCCCGTCCCGGCGGACGGTGAAAGCCGCACGGTAGCTCTCGGTGCGCATCAGCTCGTAGAGCATATCGTTGGCCACGAAGCAGTGCCGCCCGTTGACGGCCACGATCTCGTCCCCGGCCTGCAGGCCGGTCTGACCGCAGAGGGCATTGTCCTCCACGGCATAGATGACCTTGCTGGTGATGGGTTCACTGCGCAGCGAGATGAGGAGCAGCAGCACCACAAAGCCCAGCACGAAGTTCATCACCGCGCCTGCTGCCATCACCAGCATCCGCTGCCAGACGGCGGCCTCGTTCAGAGGCTTGCCCGTCCGCTGTGCCAGCACCTCCGGCGGGATGGCCGGGGCGGCGTCCTCGTTCCCGCCCTCGGCCTGCGTGCTCTCGGGGCTTTCCTCCCCTTCCAGCGCCACGAAGCCGCCCACGGGCAGGAGCCTCAGGGTGTACTGGGTGCCCTTGCGGTAGGTCTTGATGAGGGCCGGCCCCATGCCGATGGAGAACTCGTTGACTTGGACGCCGCAGAGCTTCGCCATCGCAAAATGGCCGAACTCATGGATGGCGATGACTGCGCCGAAGATGAGCAGCGCAGCCGCAAAGGTGATGAAAACTGACATTCTTTCTCCTATCTCACAGGTGTGCTCTCACAAAGGCGCGGGCCATGCGGTCGCACTCGTACACATCCGCGAGGCTGTAGCTGCCGCCGAAGCTGTCGCTGTCCACGACGGCCTCCACCAGGCGGCCGATGTCGAGGAAACCGATCTTGTCCTCAAGGAAGAGCCTGACGGCCTCCTCGTTGGCACCGTTGGCAGCGCAGGGGCCGAGACCGCCCTTCCTGATGGCCTTTTTGCAGGCGGCAAGGCAGCGGAAGGTCTCCTCGTCGGCCACATCGAAGGTCAGCAGCTTGAGGGTTGTGAAGTCCAGCTCCGGCACGACGCCCGGCACACGGGCCGGGTAGGTCAGCGCATACTGGATGGGGATGCGCATATCCGGCACGCCCAGCTGGGCGATGATGGAGTTGTCGCTGTACTGCACCGCCGAGTGGACGATGCTCTGGCGCTGGACGACGATCTGGATCTTCTCGGGGGGGAGGCCGAACAGCCACACTGCCTCGATCAGCTCAAGGCCCTTGTTCATCAGGGTGGCGCTGTCGATGGTGATCTTCGCGCCCATGTTCCAGTTGGGGTGCCGGAGGGCGTCGGCCTTGGTCTTGCCCCGCAGCTCCTCGGTCTTCATCCCGAAGAAGGGGCCGCCGGAGGCCGTCAGCAGGATCTTCGTCAGGCTCTTGGCGCTCTCCTTGTCCTGCAAGCACTGGAAGATGGCCGAGTGCTCGCTGTCCACCGGCAGCAGCTTGACGCCGTGCTTCGCCACTGCCTGCGTCACGAGATGTCCGCCGGTGACGAGGCTCTCTTTGTTGGCGAGGGCGAGGTCATGGCCGCTCTCGATGGCGGCAAGGCTGGCACCGAGGCCCGCGATGCCCACCACGCTGTTCAGCACCACGTCCGGGCCATCCATCGCGGCGAGGGTCTTCAGCCCCTCGGCCTCCTCGACGCGGCCGGCGAGGGGAATATTCTCCCACCCCGCGATATTCTCCGCACCGCCCAGCACCGTGCGTCCGTCGGCCGAAACGACTCCCGGGGTGCCGACACCGACCCCGGCCAGCGTCAGGCCCTCGCTAACGGCGTATTCCCGGCAGGCTTCAACGCCTTTCAGAACCTGTCCGAGCACCGCTTCGGCGCTCTCCTGCGCAAAAGCAGGGAGCTGACCGCTGAAAGGCATCTTCCCCGAAGAGGCGACCACGGCGTACTTCACCGAAGTGCCGCCGAGATCTATTCCGATTGCATAACGTTCCATATCCTAAACCCTTTCCACCCAGATCGGCGAACTCCAGCCCCACTGTCCGTCACGCTGGCGCACGCGCACATAGTAATAATCGGTATCGCGCTGGGCCTTGTCGTCGACCATGCAGTGCCCGACGCAGAAAGCCGCCTCGGGCTGTGCGCGTTCGAACTGCACGGCCTCGGAGAGCCATCCGCGCAGAAAATGCGCCCGGGCGCCCTCCAGCAGTTCGGCGATCGGGTGTTCGTAGGTGTGGCCGTTGAACTCGGCGACGAGCTTCGCCGTGCGGGAAGCCGTCACGTCGAGGACGACGCCCTGCATGGCAGGGGTCATCACGTTGGGGTTCTTCGACGAGTACATGTCGAGCTCCACGTGGCGTGCGTCACGCCCGACGACGCGGTTGACACGCGTGTGGAACTCCGTCTCGCCGGGCTGCGGCGAGGTGAAGGCCGCACCGCGGAAGCAAGTCTGCATGTCGTCGATCGTGCCGTCCGTAAGCCGCAGCTGCCCCTGCCAATGCACGTATTCCTCCTCGCGGTTCCAGCCGAAATTGACCTTGATCTTCGTGCGGATCACGTCGTCCGAAGGCGCCGCGGCGCGGTGCGGACCGTTCAGCCGCGCAATGCACTCCCCGTTCTTGATGAGGTCCACATAGTCGATGGCGTTCTGCCCCTCGACATTGAGGTAGATTTCGCGCCGTTCGCTCTGGCGGTAGGGGGCGTGCGGCCCGGATGACATCGCCCGAAACGCCGCCGTTGATGCGGAAGTCGATTTTGATCTTGTCGCCCGTGACGCCGCAGACATGGCGTTTGCCCATGTTCTCCCAGATGGCGTCGCGGTCCAAAGCCGGGGCGTAGACGCCGATACGACCGTCGCCGTAGCTGCCCGGATAACCGGCATGCTGGTCGGTGGAACACATCAGGCCGAATTTGTGGCCCTGCTCCAGACCGTACTGGATCGAGCCCTCCCAGATGCGCGGCCCCATGTCGTGGAGGTAGTCGTAGTCGCCCGTGTCGCTCTCGGCCAGTCCGTGACGCGAGAACATCTCGACGAACGGCGTCTGCCGGTCCTGACTGAAAGCCGCCCAGTTGTAACCGCGGAATCCGGTCATATAGCCCATGTGGTGGGGCGTAATGTAGCAGTCGTACTCTTTGAGCCTCTCCTTGAGGTCGGGAACCGAGGTGCACTCGACCAGCGGGGCGTCGAAGCCGTGGAACAACGCCACGTGATCGCCGTGCTCCATGCTGTGACATTCGTAGGAGGGGAAGGTCAGGAATTCGCCCGGGCGGTTGGCCGCCCTGACGGCCGCCAGGTATTTGTCATAGCCCCCGGCACGCAGGCGCCTGAACGCCTCGGTGTGGTAGCCGATGACCCAGTTCAGGCGCGGGTCGTTCTCGCCCGGAATGTCGGGCCACAAGGCGTGGGGCGTCACCGAGACGAAATCCAGCTGCTGTTCGGCCGCGGCAAGGGCGTCCGAGAGGTCGCCGTGTCCGTAGGTCACGTTGCAGTGGTTGTGCACGTCGCCCCAGAAGACCTTGAGGTCCTTGAGCGAAGGGAATCCCTTTTTCAGATCGCCGGGCAGCGAATCCCTGTCACCCAGTTTCGCACATCCGGGAATCGTCTCCGCAGCCGCCAGGCCGAGCAGGGTCCAGCCCGAAGCCTTCAGAAAATTTCTCCGATCCATATAATTATCAATTGTTAATTATTAATTTCACAATCGGTCCGCGCCGCGGAAAAATTCGTACTCCCGTTCGCAGGGGTCCGTGTCGCCGCACTCCTGCTGGAGCTTTTCCAGACGCGCGTGCATGTCGCTGCGCACCGGAGCGTAACCGGGGTCGTTGTAGACGTTGCACATCTCGTGCGGGTCCTTCTTCAGGTCGTACAACTCCCATTCGTCCACGTCGTTGTAGAAATGAATGAGCTTGTAATCGTTGGTCCGGACGCCGTAATGACGCTTCACGGAGTGCCACGAGGGGTATTCGTAATAGTGGTAGTAGACCCCCGTGCGCCAGGCTTCGGGGATCTTGCCGCCCGAGGTGAGCACGCCCTTCAGCGAACGTCCCTGCATGTCGGCGGGAACCTCCAGCCCGGCCATATCGACGAACGTCGGGGCCAGGTCGATGTTCATGGCCAGCGCCTTCGTGCGGACGCCCGCCGCAACGGCTTTCGGATAGCGCACCAGCAACGGCGTGCGCTGGCACTCCTCGTACATGAAACGCTTGTCGAACCACCCGTGCTCGCCCAAGAAAAAGCCCTGGTCGGAGGTGTAGACGATGATCGTGTTGTCCAGTTCGCCGATCTCTTCCAGATAATCCAGCAGACGCCCGACATTCTCGTCGACGCCCTTGATGACGGCGCAGTAGTCCTTCATGTACTGCTGGTATTTCCAGCGCGTCAGCTCCTCCTGCGACACGCGGCCCTTCATGCGTTCGTACTCGGCGATGCGCGGGGCATAGGCCCGGTCCCAGTTCGCCCGCTCTTCGGGGGTCATGCGGTTGTAGGCCGCCTGGTACTGCATGACGCTGCTGCGCCAGTCGTTGGCACGCGACACGTCGTCCTTGTTGGCGTCGCCCGAGGTTTCGAGCTCGTAGGACTGCGCCAGCTGTTCGGGGGTCATCAGCTTGAGGTCCCACTCGGGCCACATGTCGCGGCCTATCTCCATCGCCTGCCCGCGGGCGGCGCTGCCGCGGCCCGAATAGTCGTCCAGCAGGTTGAAAGGCTCGGGGAAGACCCGATCGTCGTTGATGCCCAGGTGACGCTGCGCCGGCATCCAGTTGCGGTGCGGGGCCTTGTGGTAGTAGAGCATGGCGAAGGGACGCGACTTGTCGCGCCGTTCGAGAAACCCGATGGCCTTGTCGGTGATGACATCCGTGACGTAGCCCGGCTCGATACGCTCCTCGCCGTTTTCGATGAACAGCGGCGAATAGTACTCGCCCTGCCCCACGAGGATGCTCCAGAAATCGAATCCCTGCGGATCGGAATTGAGGTGCCACTTGCCGATCATCGCCGTCTGGTAACCGGCGTCGTGCAGCAGTTTGGGGAAGGTCTGCTGGTCACCGTCGAAGGTGCGCGAATTGTCCGTGAAGCCGTTCACATGGCTGTACTTGCCCGTGAGGATGCAGGCCCGCGAGGGACCCGAGATGGCGTTGGAGACGTAGCAGTTCTCGAAGAGCATGCCCTCACGCGCCAGACGGTCGAGGTTGGGGGTTTCGACCAGCAGGCTGCCGTAACAGCTCATGGCCTGCGCGGTGTGGTCGTCGGTCATCATAACGATGATGTTGGGGCGTCTGGTGTGCCCCTCGCTGCACCCCGCGAGGGCTGCCAGCGTCAGCGGCACGGCGGCATAACGCACCCTACAACGCATGGAATCGAAGTTTTTCATATATTCAGATCGGTTTTCAGTTTCGGGTTTCGGCAAAGGGCCGCAGGTTGCGCACGAGCTTCGGATCGCCGATGCGCACGCCCCAGTCGTACATCGCCCGGCGCAGACGGTTCAGCTCGGCTTCGTAACGGCGATCGACGGCCAGGTTGACCATCTCGCCGGGATCGTCCTGCAGGTCGTACAACGCCTCGCGGTTACGGCCCCACTGGTAGAGGACGTATTTGTAACGCGGGCCGACGACGCTCCAGCCGCGCATGTCGGGGCCCGGGAGGAGCGTCTCGACGAACACCTCGTCGTGAAGCGTCGCCTGACGCCCTTCAGCCACAGGGCGAAGGCTCCGGCCACGGTAACGCTCGAGGTCGGGTGTGACGCCCGCATAGTCGCAGACCGTGGCGTAGAGGTCCAGGCCGACGTTCGACAGCGCCTCGTCGTTGCGCACGCCCCGCAGGCCGGCGCCCTTGGGCGGCTTGACGATCAGCGGCACGTTGATGACCTCCTCCTGCAGATTCCATTTCTGGTTCCAGCCGTGGGCGGCCGCACCGTCGCCGTGGTCCGAGAGGAAGACGATCGCCGCGTCGTCGTAAAGCCCGTGCGCCTTCAGCACCCCGACGATACGGCCCACCTCGCGGTCGGCACGCTCCACCAGACGGTAATAGGCATAGAGATAACGCCGCCAGTCGTCCTGCGTATAGGTGTAGGTGTCGTGGTAGCGGGGCGAAGAGGCGTGTTCGAGCGTCAGGGCCTCGGCGGCATAGGTCGAAGGCATGAAGTTGGCCGGAAGGTTGGGACACTCTTCGGTGGAAAAGGGCGCCAGTTCGCCGTATTGGAGTGTCTCGTGGCGTCCGTATTCGCAGATTTCGTGGGGATTGAGCAGCGAAGCCACCAGAAAAAGCGGCTTCTGTCCGTCGTACTCCTTCAGCGCCGCGTCGCAGGCGTCGGCCAGCGCCGGGTCGTTCATCTTCGAGATGCGGCGGAAACCCGTGCCCGAATCGGGCAGATTGACCTCCGGGACGTGCCATTTCCCGGCGTAGAGGCACTCGTAACCCGCCTCGGCGA
>ENA-OROK01003869-OROK01003869.1-human-gut-metagenome-genome-assembly--contig:-NODE-3869-length-11415-cov-2.886884_pt1 | contig 11415 bp, 10 predicted proteins | sample MGYA00242127_ERZ509046 | MGnify/ENA primary metagenome ERZ509046 (study PRJEB26280, sample SAMEA2338728) | human gut metagenome | biome: human gut; feature: human-associated habitat; material: faeces... | reverse complement strand
GTGCTCGCCCGACAGCCAAGTTTTAAAGGCGTCGTCATCCTTCATTTCGTCGGCGGTTCTGCCCTCAAATTCGCCGAAGTCGTACTCTATAAGCCCGTTTAAAATCATGGGCTCTTTGTCGGGATATATGAGCTTTGCGGTTTCCGTGCAACGCTTTAAGGGGCTTGAAACCACCGCGTCAACCTCGGGATAGCCGCCGTATTCATCTATGATGTCTTTGATTTGCCGGAGCCCATATTCGGATGCCGGCACATCGGTTTGACCGATATATTTGCCGTCAAGATTTTCCTCTGTCATGGCATGGCGGATCAGGTGAATTTTATAAGCTTTCATTTTGCTTTGCTCCTTCCGGGGGATAATACTGTACAAACAGTCTAATTTGATATATAATTATAATACAATTTGTAATATTTGGGGGACGTTTTATGAATTCCGTATTTGCCGCAAGGCTGACTAAGCTTCGCAGGGAGCGCGGTATGAGCCAGAAGGACGCCGCAAAAATGCTCGGTGTGTCGCAGTCGCTCCTGTCGCACTATGAAAAGGGTATAAGGGAGTGCAGCCTTGACTTTGTGTGCCGCGCGTCGAATTTTTTTGACGTGAGCTGTGATTACCTCTTAGGTCAGGTCGATACAAGACGCTCTCTGAGCGAGGAATTTGATATGACCGATACCGTGCAGGACGGAGAATACCGCACGAGTACGCTTTTTCGCGCGTCCGTTATGCTCAATGACAGTATGATAAACTGCGGTTCGCCGGAAAAGCTGAAGGATTATTTTGCGCTTTCGATATACCGTATGGCTGTTTGCGCCGCAAACGGCGGTTATATTCCGAAAAAGTGGATATCGCTCGATTGCGAGACAAGTCCGGTCTTCGGCAGCGTGCTGATGACGGATATAATAAGGGAGCTGATGGCCGAGGCAAATCAGGAATCGCAAAAGAATATCGCCGAACCGAAATGCGTAAAAACCGTTGTGGAGCATTCGGAAAAGCTGATACGCAAAAGAGCTGCCGAGTTAGCGGCGGAAAAGAGCCGCGGATGAGTTTCTCTCCCTCTTTTAAGACAGCATATCGATATTTTTTATAATATATGTTTTTATGCTGTTTAAAACCTGCTGCTTTTGAAGCTTCGCCTTGAATTCGCCGTCAAGATTTTCAATTTCGTCCTTGTCCACGGAGACTTCCTCATTATTTTCATCGTACATCGAAAATTCCTTTTCGACAATCAAAGAAAGCTCGTTTTCGCCGACGGCACAGAGTGCCTTTGAAGCGAGAAATGTCAGCGGCTCACCGTTGTTTCTGAAAAAGAACGAGAGGGAACCGCTCTCGGTATCCTCTAAAAAATAGTATAGAGTGTAAATGTATTTTTGCGTCTCTGTAAATTTGCCGAATACCTTTTCAGGGTCTTCGGCCTTTTCCGTTTTTGCCTGCAAGACCGCCGAAACGCCCTCGAATAGGGTTTCCGGGTCGGAACTCTCCGCTTTTTCACGCGTTAAGAATGAAAACTCATCCTTGAGAGCTTTCTTTCTGTCATATTCTCTCAAAAGAGCGTCACGCTCGTTGTTGTGCTTTTTAGCCGCCGCCGAGGCTTTGCTAAGTACAAATACCGTAATGACACACAGGACGATAAGAAGCAGCCACAAGTACCAATATTCCATTATTATTCCTCCGTCAGGATTTTATATATGTCGCTCTTTTTGATTCCGGTGAGCTTTGCCGCGTTTTTTGCCGCCTCGTTTTTCGACATTCCTTCATCTGTGAATTCTCTTGCCTTCGCGACGGCGGACTCCACCGTGTAAATCTCCGGAGCGGCCTGCGGCGCTCCCTCTATAACTAATACGAATTCACCCTTGATAGGTATGCTTTCATATTTTTCGCACGCCTTTTTGAGCGTGGTGCGTTCAACATTTTCGTGGATTTTCGTAAGCTCTTTAATAATCGCTATACGGCGGTCACCGAGGCAGGCATAAAGGTCCTTAAGCGTGCGTAAAAGCTTGTGCGGTGCCTCGTAAAACACCATGGTGCGTTTTTCATCCTTAATGCTGTCAAGATGCTCGGCGCGGCTCTGCTTATTTACGCTCAAAAAGCCTTCAAACGTAAATCTGCCGGACGGCAGCCCCGACAGCGCCACGGCTGTGGCAAATGCGGTGGGGCCGGGGACGGATACAACATTTACTCCCGATGCAATGCAGATGTCAACAAGGTCCTGACCGGGGTCGGAAATTGCCGGCATACCTGCGTCCGTGACAAGAGCACAGCTTTCTCCGCCGAGAATACGCGCAAGAATTATTTCGCCGCGCTCACGGCGGTTGTGCTCAAAATAGCTGATGAGCGGCTTTTTTATGTCAAATCTGTTTAAAAGCTTCAGGGTGACTCTTGTGTCCTCCGCCGCTATAAAATCGCAGTTTCTGAGGCACTCTGCGGCACGGGGAGAAAAATCCGAGAGGTTGCCTATCGGAGTGCCGACAACGTAAAGCTTTCCCGTCATTACATATCCTCCCTGTATTTACCTAAAATTCTTGTCATTTCGTCGGACAAAACGTCCTTGCTCTTGTATATAAAAAGATTGTTTTTGACCGTTATGCCCGTTTTTCCGCCGAGTCTGCCCTCTACAAGGCACAGCCACGGAGCCTTTTCGGGTGAAGCTGCAACCAGGCGCAGTGCTTTCGGCTCGATTTTATATTCCTTCATTGCCTCCATCGTCTCAAAAAGGCGCTCGGGTCGTATACAAATGCATAGCTTGCCGCCGAATTTCAGAAGTTTCGACGCGGCTTTTGTTATGTCGCGCAGATTACACAGCGTTTCGTGACGTGCTATTTTTTCGTTTTCCTTTTGGCTTTTTATTCCGGCGTTTTCCGCCTTATACGGTGGATTCATCGTTATAACGTCGAATTTTCCGCACGGAAATATCCGCGGAGCTTCTTTCAAATCAGCATTGTACACAAAGAGCTTGTCCTGCAAATCGTTTGCCTTGACGGAGCGCGTAAGCTGACTGCACGCCTTTTCCTGGATTTCGACTGCCGATATTTCTTTTCCGCAGCCGTCCCTGCACCAGAGCATTGGAATTATGCCGCAGCCCGTACCGAAGTCGCAGCATACGTCATATCGTTTCGGCGACGCAAAGTCGGCAAGCAGCAGCGCGTCCGTGCCGAAGGTGTGCTCCTTTGAGACGATAAGCCCCAAGTCCCTGCTGAGGTATTCGATATGTTCATCTTTGTTAAGTGTAATTTCGGTCATTTATCTGTCCCATTTTTCGCAAAGCGCAATTATCTGATCCGCAAATTTTGCAAGATCCTTGTTTGCACCGCCCTCATTATGTGCCACAACCGTTTGGAGACGCTTTTGTGCCGAGAGCAGTCTCTCATAAACCGTGCTTACGCGGCGAGAGGCGTTTTGCGAGGTTGTATTTTTAACTATCTTTTCGCGGTTTCCCTCAACGAGAACCTTGTTTTCGGTGAGGCTGTATTCCTCGCCGTTGTACGGGGCGCTCGCTGAAAGCCCCAGTTCGTCGCGAAGACGTGCGGCGTATATTTCGCACACCGTGTCCTCGCCGTGATTTACAAATACGTGCTTTGGAGGAGCTTTAAAGCTTTTCATCCACTTTAGCAAGCCCTCGTTGTCGGCGTGACCGCTTATGCCGTGAAGCTGCTCTATTTCCGCACTTATATGGATTTTTTCGTCAAAGAGCTTTACGTCCGTCGCACCGTCGGTTATGGCTCTGCCGAGTGTTCCTACGGCTTGGTAGCCGACGAATAAAATCGTACATTCGGGTCGCCACAAATTGTGCTTCAGATGGTGGCGGATTCTGCCGGCCTCGCACATTCCGCTCGCCGAAATTATGACCTTCGGAGCGGGATCTGAGTTTATTGCTTTTGATTCCTCACTTGTCACGGAGACATAAAGGTTAGGAAAGGCTATCGGATTTATACCGTTTTCGATAAGCGACGCCGCCTCGTCGTCAAAGTCGGAATAGCTGTCGCAAAAAACGTTGGTGGCCTCAACTGCAAGGGGACTGTCCACATATACGGGGAAGTCGTTGTAGTTTTTGAGCATACGCTCTTCCTTTATCTGCCTTATAAAGTATAAAAGCTCCTGAGTTCTGCGACGGTATAACTACATTGCCGCCGCGTGCAAAGGTGCGGTCAAGTATGGGCACGAGCTGCGATATATAGTCGAGTCTTTCACCGTGACTGCGGTCGCCGTAGGTGCTTTCGGTTATGACGTATGTGGCGTCGGTAATATACTGTGGGTCGCGTATTATCGGCTGCTCGGTATTGCCTATGTCGCCGGAAAAAACTATTTTTTCGGTTTCTCCGTTTTCGGTGACGTTTATCGTAATGCTCGATGAGCCCAAAAGATGACCCGCATCGGTAAAGCTTATGGATACACCGTCAAAAACGTGATAATCCACACCGTATTCGCATCTCAAAAACTGAGAACAGCATTTTTGAGCGTCCTCTACGGTGTAGAGCGGAACATATCCCGATTCGCCCGAGCGTTTTGCCCTTCGGTTGCGCCATTGTGCTTCAAACTGCTGTATGTGCGCAGAATCCTCAAGCATAATTCTGCAGAGCTTTGCTGTGGACGCGGTTGCGTAAATCGGCCCTTTGTATCCGTTTGCCGTAAGGTACGGCAGCTTGCCGGAATGGTCTATGTGAGCATGGGTCAGAAAAATGCAGTCTATATCGGCGGGAGATACGGGAATGTCCCGGTTTTTATATGTGTCGGGTCCTTGCTCCATACCGCAGTCAATCAAAATGTTCTTGCCGCAGGCGGTGAGAAGCGTGCAGCTTCCCGTGACTTCGTGTGCGGCTCCTAAGAATATAAGATTCATATTTTCCGCTCCTTTTTAAATGGTGGCGCCCATCGCCGATGCCTTTTTTATTATGGTAACATAAATTATCGCAAAAATCCAGTATTAAGCCGCTGCGGGATAAATAAAACGGCACGGCAGTAGTTCTTACTGCCGTGCCTTGAAAAATATGTATTTGTTTTGTCGCCAAAGCTTATTTTACGGTCTGCTTTTTGGCTTTGTTCTTTATAACGGCACGCTCTATTGCCTTGACAATTTCAACGAGAGGAATTATCAGGAACGCAAGACCGAGAGCCGTGAAGAATTCGCGAGCGTCAATAGTGGTGAAATCAAAAGCGTCTGCAAGGAACGGTACTTCTATAACGAGCGCAGTTGTTATGAGGGAAAGTACGGTTGACCCGAAAATGTATTTGTTGAAGCTGCCGTGAAGGAGCATTGATACGGTTGAGCCATGCTGCGAACGCATATTAAACGAGTGGAATATTTCGCACATTGACATTGTAAGGAATGCCATGGTCATACCGTCGGCACTCTCGGTAATTTCCCATCTGCCTGCCTCCATAAAGTGGCCTATGAAGTAAGCGGCAAGTGTCAGAAGCGTTACGAAAAGCCCTTGGTATACTACGTCAAAGCCGACGCCGCCTGCAAAAATGCCGTCCGATGATTTACGCGGCGGACGTTTCATAAGGTCCTTTTCGCCCTTCTCCATACTGAGGGCGAGGGCCGGGAAGCAGTCGGTAACAAGGTTTATCCAGAGAAGATGTACGGGCTTTAATATTGTGAAGCCGAGCAGGTTGGCTGTGAAAATAGCCATTACCTCGCTGAGATTTGACGAGAGCAGGAATTGAATTGACTTCCTTATGTTGTCGTAAATTCGTCTGCCCTCTTCCACAGCAGATACTATGGTGGCGAAGTTATCGTCGGCAAGGACCATATCCGCAACGTTCTTTGTTACGTCGGTACCTGTAATGCCCATGCCTACGCCTATGTCCGCGCTCTTAATGGAGGGGGCGTCGTTTACGCCGTCACCCGTCATTGCCGTTATCATACCGCGGCTCTTCCAGGCATTTACTATTCTTACCTTATGCTCGGGCTGAACTCTGGCATATACCGAGTACTGTGTGACCTTTTCTTTGAAGTCCTCATCGGAAATATCATCAAGCTCTGCGCCGGTTATGGCCTCGCTCTTGTCCTTTATAATGCCGAGCTCCAAGGCTATTGCAACAGCGGTGTCCTTGTGGTCGCCGGTTATCATTATGGGCCTTATGCCGGCACCGCGACATTCTTCGATTGCCGCCTTAACTTCGGGCCTTACGGGGTCTATCATACCTACAAGGCCACAGAAGACGAGCTCATTTTCGATATTATCGGGCGACTGATCCTCGGGAACACATGACAGCTGCTTGTAGCCGCAGGCGAGAACTCGAAGTGCTCTGTCGGCAAATTCCTTATTCTTTTTGAGCACGGCATCTCTGTCTGCGCCCGTAAGAGGGCTGACTTCGCCGTTTTTGAATATCTTTGTGCAGTGCTTTAATATCTCGTCGGGAGCACCTTTGGTGAACTGTAATATTCCGTCCGCAGTCTTGTGAATTGTGGACATCATTTTACGATTTGAGTCAAATGGAGCCTCGCCGACTCTCGGCGCGCTCTTCAGAAGCTCGTTTTTATTCATACCGAGCGACATAGAGTATGCCACAAGAGCCATTTCCGTGGGCTCGCCTACAAGATTGCCGTCATCGTCAAGATTTACGTCCGTGCAGAGAGCCATGCCCTCGGCAAGCATTTTTTCGTTGTCACAGTAATGCTCGACTACGGTCATCTTGTTCTGAGTGAGCGTACCGGTTTTATCAGAGCAGATTATCTGTGCGCAACCGAGAGTTTCAACTGCGGTGAGTTTGCGGATGATGGCATTTTTCTTTGACATATTGGTAACGCCTATCGAAAGCACAACCGTTACTACCGCCGCAAGACCCTCGGGGATAGCGGCAACCGCGAGCGATACGGCGAGCATAAACGAGCCGAGCAGGAAGTCAAGATTCATTTCCGTGCCTGTTACAAGAGCTCTGACTATATCGAAGGCGAACATAAATACGCATATTCCGAGGACTATGAAACTGAGGATTTTTGAGAGCTGACCGAGCTTTTTCTGGAGCGGCGTCTGCTCATCCTTTGCGCTTGACAGAGCACCTGCTATTTTGCCCATTTCGGTGTCCATACCGATGCTTGTTATAACAGCCTTGCCTCGGCCGTAAACAACGGTTGAACCCATATACATCATATTTTTTCGGTCGCCGAGGGGGACGTCTTTTTGCCCCTCAAGGCCTATTGCCTTTATGAATTTGTTGACGGGTACGGATTCACCCGTAAGTGCCGATTCCTCAATTTTAAGGCTTGCACTTTCAAAAATTCTGCCGTCCGCCGGAACAGCGTCGCCCGCTTCAAGCAGTACAACGTCGCCTACGGTAAGGTCCTCACTCGGTATTTCGCATACCTTGCCGTCACGCAAGACCTTTGTTGTTGCGGCGGCCATTTTTTGAAGAGCCTCTATGGCCTTTTCGGCCTTGCTCTCCTGATATACGCCGAGTATGGCATTAACTATTACGACGAACATTATAATGATAACGTCCGATGGGAATTCTTTTTGCAATACGGAGGTTATTGCCGATATTACCGCCGCGGCAATGAGGATGATTATCATCGGGTCGGCAAACTGCGAGAGAAAACGCAAAATCAGCGGCGTTTTCTTGCCCTCGGCAAGCTTGTTTTTGCCGGTTTCGGCAGAACGCCGGCGTGCCTGCTCGGAAGTGAGACCGTTTTCGGTGCTTTTTATTTCGCCGAAAACCTCGGAAGAGCTTTCAAGATAGTATTTCATTTTTTTCCTCCCTGTTTTTTAAAAAAGAGCAGCCGCTTTTTTAAGAAAAAAGACCTTCGACAGAATTTAGCTCTGCCGAAGGTCTTGCTACCTTAATAAGGCTCGGTGACCAGAAGCCGAAAGGCGACATGATGTTGACCACCGGGTAAAAGCTACTCCCCTTCATAAGGAATATCTTAAGTGCGATAATAACAGAAAAATGAACTTTTGTCAAGTATTTTTAAAATAATAACTTATCCCTCGCCGAATAAAATATAATTGTTGACATTTCGGCTGTCAAGCTCGGAAATAATCGAGCTGTCGTCAATGACCGGTATAAATCCGCCGGTCTGATAGTTTTCGTCAAGCTTTGAGCTTAAGAGCGGTATACAGTCCGTAACCAGAGCTTTTTCATCTGTGGTTTCGGCGGAATATGTTTTTTCTCCGTAAGCAAAGCCGTCTCTCTGTGACGATTTTCTGAAGTCCACAGCCACAAAATCGGCGGCACTGTCAAAGAGAGAGCCGTCATAGCGGGCGGTGTTTCCGCCGAGCGCGTCCGCGGCGCTGAGCATAACGCAGAGCGGCTTGTCGCCGAGCACGTTTTTAACCTTTTCTATAAATGAATGTAAAACCGCGTTGCGGCTCTCGATGCTCTTTTCTTCGCCCGAAAATACCGCCTTGTCGAGATAAATACTCTCGGGGAATTCCACGGAATCGAGTATAACGGCGTCAACTCCGAGAGAGGAAACTTCGCTCACAATGCTCAAAAGGTATTTCTCCGCGACGGGGGAATACGGGTTCAGCCACGGCTCGCCGTCGTGCTGAGCGCTGTTGTCAAGCCACAGTGTGCCGTCCGAATTTGTCACGGCGGCAGCGGCGCCGAGATGCGATGCGGCAACGCTGTCCTCATAGCAATAAATTCTTGCGATTATTTTATAGCCGGCACTTTTAAGCCTGTCGATTGTCGCAATCGTGTTCTGATAAGCCTTTGACGACGCACCTATGTCGTTCGCCGTACCGACGGAGGATACGTAATTGAGATAGCCGTCCTTCGTTTTAAAATCTATCACAACGGCATTCGCTTTTGTTTCGGTGAGCTCCGTTTTAAAAAGGTCAAAGGCTATACCGCCGTCAAGAACGTCGTCGGGCATATAAAGAGCGCGCAGCTTGCCGTCATATTCGGCGGGAACGCCCGTAAGCTCATGCTCATACGGCTTTTTCGACAGGTTAATGGAAACCGTGGCGACAACAAATATGAGCACAAAAAATAATACAAGAAAAACCGAAAAGACGATTTTTTTGCGTTTTTCCTTTTTCTTTCGGGTGCGGCTTTCGCCTATCGCATATGATGTACCCGAGCGTCTGCCCGGATAATTTTTTGAAAACGGATAATAGCTCTTTTTACGGGGCTTAATATCTCTGTTGTCAAACGCCATTTTCTACGGTCCTTTACAATGATAATCCTTTGCCTGAGACGCCCGAAAAAGCGAGCGCCAAAATCGAAACATATATAAATACTGCCGGCGTGCCCTTAAAGCATTCCGGAATATTTTTGTTTTCTACCAAGCGGCGCAGCCCGAAATTTATCATAAGCACCGCAACTATAAAGGCAAGTCCGGAGCCTATACCTACGCCTATCGCCTCGGCTATGCCGAAGGTCGCGCGGTAATTTATAAACGGTACGGCAAGCACAAGGGTATTGAATGCCGCCACGCCGAGACGCCTTACGGTTCGCTTTTTGGCCTTGAAAACAGCCTTCAGCAAAATGAGCATAAGAACATACAAAATGCATATCACAAGCAGGAAAATAAGCGAATGCTGTATTTCGCTGAGCGCATTTACAAACGGAATCTGTTCAAGCAGCACGCAAAAAATACAGCCGAATGTCGAAAAGAATGTGATAAACGCCGTGAGCGGGAAAAGCTGCTTCGGCTTCGCCGCCATTCTGACAGCCTCCGAGGCACCGTAGCCGCCGGTAAAAATCAGGTTTTGAAGCACAAATGCGTACATCGCCGCCGAAAAAAGATTTGCTATGACACTCATTTGTCTTCACCGCCCTTCGGTTGTTGTGTTTCCGCGCCGCCGTCCTTTTCCGGGCTTTTGTCCGTGTCGCTATGTGACGCTGAGCTGTCGTCAAAAGCAGTGTACTGCTTGTATTTCTCAAGCTCCGAGAGTATCTCTTCGAATTCGGAGGAGGAGCCGAAGTTTTTGTCTTTTTGCCGCTCGGTGTCGACGGCACCGCTTCTGCTCGCGCCGTTTTTGCCTGTACCTTTTTTGCTCTTTGCCGGAGCTGACGCAGTCTTTTTGACGGATAATGACGGAGCTTTTCGCTTAGCCGCGGAGCTTTTCCTTTTGTCGGTGTGAGGCTTTTCCTTTTCGCTTTGCGGTTCTTCCTCTCCTATCTCAAAAAAGTCAAGGTCGGTGTCGAGAAATTCGCGCAGCTTTATAACGTGCGACTGCTTGACTTCGGAGAGGTCAAACGAGGCGTCGGGATGCTTTTCGGGGTATTTTTTGTTTATTATCGCCTTTAACGCCGCAGCCATAAAGCCGAGCAGTAAAAATCCGCCGAACGGCATTAAAAGACCCGGCAGCTTTACCGGAATGTTCAGTTTTACGCTGTAAACCGTGCCGCTGCCGAGTATTTCACGGACAACGCCAACTATAAGTATTACCGCGGCATAGCTGAAGCCTGCCGAAACGGCATCGAGAGCCGTGGCCTTGAAATTGTGCTTAACCGCGAACCGTTCGCAGTGCAGCGCAATAAGCGAATTTACCGCAAGCAGCGGCAAAAATATACCTGCGTTCGCCGTTTCGTTGGGGGCGAGGTATCGGAAAAGCATAAACAGAGGTATGTTTATAAGCAATCCCAATATCGCATATATCATTTTTCGCACGCTGCCCTTCAGCTTTTTCATAAGCAGGCAGGCGAGACATTCTATAAGTAAAAGCTCAACAAAGGACACAAACGAGAGAATTATGGCGGATTTGAGCGATACCGCCATGGCAACGACGGGTGCAATGCCTATGGCTTCAAACAGCACGGGATTTTTGATTATCGCGCTGCTTCTGATAACGGAAACGCTTTTTTTCTTTTTATCAGGCATTTTCGGCACCGCCTTTCCCGTTTTCGAGAGCCTTTTCTTCGAGCTTGTCCGCGAGAGCTGCGCGCACCTTGGCGTTTTCCGCCGCAACAAGATGTCTTTCGCGCTTTGTAAGCGGCAGCTTGTCAAATGCGGCGACAAGTCCGTTTGCAAGCAGTACGGCAAAGACCGTACTGTCTTCGAATTTGCCCACAGAGCGCATTATCATACACATAAGCCCTGCTGCCGCACCGTAGCATATCCTTGCGTAAAAGCTCTTCGGAAGAAGCTTGTCGTCGGTCAAAAAGAATACCGATGAAAACAGAAGCGTTCCTCCGCATATTTCCATAAATGCCGAGACGAAACGGCCCGTCAGCACGCGCGGAAACAGGAGCGCGTAAATAAAACAGACCGCGAGGAAGGATACGGAAACGGTGAAATTTTTCGGGCGTCTTACAGCGAGAAACAGGAGCGCTCCGAAAAGTGCTATCGAGCAGGTTGCGCCCATAGGGCCGGAAACCGAGCCTACAAGCACGTCAACATAGTTTAAAAGGCCGGTGCCGACCGAGTTTTTTTGCGAGAGCATATATGCGATAGACGTGCCGGGGAAAAATCCCTGCCCTCCCGAAACGGCGGTAGTGCCGGACGAGAGTATTGCCGGATAAGAAAAGACC
>ENA-OROK01003865-OROK01003865.1-human-gut-metagenome-genome-assembly--contig:-NODE-3865-length-11423-cov-5.611893_pt1 | contig 11423 bp, 7 predicted proteins | sample MGYA00242127_ERZ509046 | MGnify/ENA primary metagenome ERZ509046 (study PRJEB26280, sample SAMEA2338728) | human gut metagenome | biome: human gut; feature: human-associated habitat; material: faeces... | reverse complement strand
GTTTCACCAAGGTGAAGCAATCGTATCACTTGGGTGACTACGCCTCTCCACTTAGATGCCAATGTATTGTCACCTAGGTGAAACCACAAAAGAAGACAGACAAAAGATAAGCATCCGGGATTGTGCGTGTTTTTTCCAGTCATAACAAAGTCAAAAGCCTAACGTACTTCGTTTGGCTTTTGACTTTATAACAGCTTGAAGAGAAATACACAAGAGGCCGAATGCTTACAATTCTTCCATAAACTTGACCAACGAGTGAACAATGCTTCAATCCATATACACCCACGCAGGGTGTGACAGTTCATCCGAGCTATGATAGTGGTGGATTGCGTGTTTCAATCCACACACCCACGCAAGGTGTGACCTTGTGATGAGCAAGGATCGCTACGCTATTTCGAGTCTCAATCCACACACCCACGCAGGGTGTGACACCGTAATGGGAGAGGATGTCTCCCAACGGGATTGTTTCAATCCACACACCCACGCAGGGTGTGACTTCACGATTGTCAAGATATCCGGTATTCTTCTGGTTTCAATCCACACACCCACGCAGGGTGTGACTTCCTTCACGGCGGTAACCTTGCAAGTAGGCGAAGTTTCAATCCACACACCCACGCAGGGTGTGACTCAGGATAAGCGTCAATGTAAGGAGTGCCTTCGGGTTTCAATCCACACACCCACGCAGGGTGTGACATATCAACCGCTAAACTATCTATATTACTATCACTGTTTCAATCCACACACCCACGCAGGGTGTGACCTTCTTGCTGGTTGTTGTGTATCATTCTAATAAAGTTTCAATCCACACACCCACGCAGGGTGTGACCTGGGTCTCCCCGCCACGTTGGTAGTTCATCCAAGTTTCAATCCACACACCCACGCAGGGTGTGACATGTCAGAGATTAGAATATTCGGGGATGGCATTGTTTCAATCCACACACCCACGCAGGGTGTGACATAGCCTCAACGCCAAATGAGAAAAAGGAGGAAGTTTCAATCCACACACCCACGCAGGGTGTGACGAGGAAATCTGGAGAAGGCTATACGTACAGTCATGTTTCAATCCACACACCCACGCAGGGTGTGACCAAAAGAAATGAACAGTATTAACAATTAAAAACAGTTTCAATCCACACACCCACGCAGGGTGTGACATAGTCTGGTATTCCCTTTTGACAAGACAAAAGAGTTTCAATCCACACACCCACGCAGGGTGTGACCAGAGATGCAAGCCAAACACTACCCATGGAAAGTTTCAATCCACACACCCACGCAGGGTGTGACCACGGTAGACTATATGCCATTTGTCAACTAATACTGTTTCAATCCACACACCCACGCAGGGTGTGACCCTAAAAGACCTGAAGTAATGAAAGCTTTAGGTGTTTCAATCCACACACCCACGCAGGGTGTGACTCTATATCTAATAACATATTATAAATCAGCAAATTTAATCCACTGTTATGCGAATCATCATTATTATTCAACTTCATAACGAAGAAATACTTTACAAATAATTTAATCTACTGATTATTAACACATGCGAAGATACTACTTTTTTTGTAACACACCACATTCGCATTATATTATAAGAGCCTCCTCAAGTTTATACGCCGTTTCAACACCTATTACTTCCACCCTCTTATTCTCATTTTTACTAAGAATATAAAAACGAACACTATCAAGAGACATATCAATAATATCCCTAACTCTCCCTTTTAGAAGAGAATATTGCGCTTCCGTCACTACACACTCAAAGACTGAGTTCTGCACCCTCTGTCCATAATCCAGACAAGCCTTGGTCACACATCGTAAACGGCGAGCCCCCTCTTTGCTTGTAGTATCCACATCGTAAGTCACAAGAATGTACATAATTAAAAATCATTTTATAAGAAATACCGGATAATCGTCAATATCCTGCCTGATATACCTTGCCATTAACATAGCCTGCACATAAGGCAGAAGCCCTATTTCAACTTTTTCATTAAGATAAGGATGAATTATCACTTCCCTTTTCCTTGCCTGCCATGCAGTAATAAAAGTCTTTTTCCCTTTATCTGTCATAACAACCCCATTATCACCTTGGAACAAGAAGTCTTTTACTGAAATCTGTCTTTTATTAATCAACGACAAAATAAAACGGTCGCCAAGGTAAGCACGTAACTCTTCCATCATATCTAAGGCCAACGATGTGCGCCCCGGACGGAGTGTATGGAGAAACCCGACGTATGGATCAAGGCCAACAGTTTCGAGAGCGGCCGCAACATCATTGGCTATCAACGTATATGCAAAAGACAACATGGCATTCACCGCATCCTTGGGAGGACGACGATTGCGACCATGAAATGGGAAATCAGTCTTCTGATTAAGTATCAAGATTGGCAATACCTCAAAATAGGCATTCGAAGCCATCCCCTCATAACCAATTAATTCCGTCTTATCTTGAGCCTTCAAAGCATCACGCTTGGCACGTTCCAATACTTGCACCGCCCTATTAATGTCTTCATTCTCACCATAATCACGAATATATCTCCTCAATATATTGCGATAGTTTTGAATCTTACCACCAATCATCAACCTAACCACATGCAACGACCAAGATGCATCGTCCGACAATTGGTACTGCTTTTTGCGTAACAGAACATTCCCTTTCGTAGCACCTTGAACCCTGCTGATAAATCTGCCTTGTGGAGAAAGAAATGTGAGTGATATACCATTGTCACTACACAATTTCATCACACCGGGACTTGCGCCCATATATCCGAACGTAACGATGCCCTCTATATTTATGACAGGAATACGAAACACCTCCTCCTGCTGAACAGATATAACGACATTCAGCCCATCCTTACTAAGATACGCTTCCGGTGTCGTCACATACAAAGTATTCAATAGTTTTCTCATAGGTACAGATTTTTAGTAAGGTAATTATCTACCGAAGTACAATTATTTACCATTTCCGGCATGCAGATATCTTTCAGCGAGCACTTGTCACAATGTTTCCCATATTCAGCCTTCGGGATAACCGCTTTACTAAATATATCGTGCATATCCCGGGCACATTGTCTGACTATATTTCGCAGCTCCTCCGTTATATCCACATTAACCCGATGGCGAAGCTCCCCATAAAAGAAAGAGCCGTATGGTATATGGATAGCATACATTTCTTCTATACACATGATTTGTGCTGCCAACTGCACTTCATCCACCTCGTTTCTTTTCGGTTTGCCATGCTTATACTCCACAGCAACCGGTTGCCATCGCCCCGGATAGTTGGGATGCAAGATAGTATTTTCAAGAGATGAGGAAGGAAGCAACTCTATGGCATCAGAGATTCCATAGAGTCCAAGTTCACGCGAAGCGATATTCACCGCACGCAATGTTATCTGGTCACCACACTTCTGTCTATAAAACGGATCATCTACATGCTTGTGCAGAATCTGTCCTTCGATGGTGAGACGATTATCGCCCCATTGCTGCTCAATGTGTATCAAAGCCCATTGCCGGGGACAGAACCTAAAATGCTGAATCCCCGACAACATGAGCATATCGTCTTCATTGTACATACGATGGAATTATATCAGTTCCTCAATAGTTACATTTGATGGAGCATTCTCCTTATCTATAGTAACTGAATAATCGATGAATGAGCGTGGTGCTCCATCGCAGACTTTCTCCACTTTTACCAATTCAAACAACTTGTTGGCGGGAGCATTACCCAATATGGAGTCATGCTTGAAGACTATCAGTTTTTGAGCACTCATCAATCCACGTGCCGCCGAACGATCCACATCGAACATATTCTTTAATGCGTTCCAAAATAGTTCAAGGTCTTCTTCAGAAAATCCTGTCTGTTGTGCCAAGTTGGCGGAGATGAAGCCGTGACAGACGTAGAGGCCATAAGGAATGGTGGCTTTACGTCCCATTGTACGATTGCCACCATCTTGTTTTTCTGCTTCTTTCTCTGTTGCTACTGCCATACGAGTAATAGAATGTTCCGCTACAGCAATTGGATCTATAGAACGAGCAAAGGTGAACTGGATAGGGCCACGAACTTGACCCGCATTTTTACCTGTTGACATAACTGCGCCGAATGTTCTGATATCGAAGTAATTATTACACATAAAACGACGTGCTGCTTCTATTTTGTCCTTTGCATTTTTTACTTCTGAATCATCATGTGCATTATCAATCAAAGTATTCAGGACTGCCTTCTCTTTGATAAATATATCAAAGCCATTCACAAGCCCTTTTGCTATTTGTACATAGTTACGAACCTTGCGTTTCAAACAGACATCCGTAACAAGTCCCATACCTGTTTCGGCATCCACACGTGGTAGATTACCCGCATCCGGATCACCATTTGGGTTACCATCTTTTACATCAAATATGTAAACGAAATCAATTCTATTCTTTAGTTCTGACATAACTTTATATTTTTAAAATTATTATTCCATTTCTTTATTTTCCTTGTTCATAAAAAGGTCTTGACGTTGATGATAATATCCCACAAAGAACCGTCCTTGATCTTGCAGGTTAAGATGTGGAGGAAATCCTTTTGCATCAAGTTTGGATATAATTTCCTGTTTCAGCTTCTCATAGAACACTTGTCCACCCGGATTCAACTTCTCTATATGATGAGTAGAAAGGTTGAGCACCGTGGCAAAAACCATGGAAGGAGTTGCTGATGCAGCATTCATATAGCGTTCTCGAATGGAATGAATACCATTGGCATCCTCCTGTATCTTGTCAAGTACGGCAAATAGCCTTCCACAAAGATACCCTTGATTTTGATTTTCTTTGTCTAACATAACATCTAATTTTTTATGGTTGTTATTTTCGTTTAGTCTGTTGAGATATGCCTTGATGATAGCAGCACGCACTATATTGACGGATTGTTCTGCACGTATGCGACGAATACATGCTTGAAAGAGAGAAGCCGGATACGGCAACCCTTGAAATATGCTTCTCACCACAGCATCAGGAAGGTTGGGAGTCGCATCACTTGACTTTCCTCCAAGAGTAACATTTCCAAGAATGGAATGCAGTCCCAAGTACGGCTTCTTATCTTTGCGAGTGTCCACCATCTCCATATCTGTAAAATGCTTACTTATCAAACCTGCAAACTCACGCAAAGGCATCTCATTCCAATATACTACCGCAATTCTTGCCGAATTAGGAGCCAAACCCAAAATGAAGAATTTGTCATCATCGTTTGCCGATAATTTTCCGTTATAGATAGACTGGAAAGTATCATATACTAACTTTATACGCCTGTTTGGGTCGTCATTTTCTTCTTCAATCCGCCCCAACAAAGAAAATAAACTATTCTCGGACTCTTTTGAAGCCTCGCTATTGGAGGAAGCCCAGAAAAGATAAGTACGTGAGCCCACCATAAACTTATTGTGAGAATCCGAACGCAGCAAATGATTCAATGCGGTTGTATATGCAAATTCAGCTTCTTCTGATATTGGAGCATTGTATCCTTTAGATTTCCCATACGAATCATACCCGGAATTAACTTGAAATGCAACTAGTTTAGCTGTTTCTTGGCTTCCAAGTATCTTTGTAGCAGTTGTAATCTCTACAACTTTTGAATATCTACCTGTTATCAAACAAAGATTTCCTGCCACGCCATGATTCTCGTCAAACAAATTTATCAATTCCCTTTTCGAAGCCACTATTTTCGTATCCCCTTCTATAAGGAAAGAAAAGGTAGAATATTTCTTATTAAGATTTTTGGCTATATCATCCCATAAAGAATCTTTCTGCATAGCCCCAACTATAAAAGAATGGTCTTGCTGATAAAATGCATAAACAGCTTTTATGTCCTCATTATCCGGAAAAGCATCATATATATCTTTTACTTTCGCCTTAAATACTTCAAAGTACTTACGTATCTTTTCCATATCCCCCTTATCGGAATAACCAAATACATATTTACAATTGTCATACAAATAGTTTGCAACAGGGGCACTTGACCGGCTAACACTTTTCTTAACAAGAAACTGCTGTGCCGACTTCTTATCTATGCGCCTGTCTTCAAAGCGCAGAAATTTTCCACATCTATCAATAACAATAATAAATCCAATCTCTTTGTATTCTAAACCAAAAGGGGCCACATCATCTCCACTTCGATGATAGTAATCATATAATGCTTTCAGTATCATCTCAACACCTCCTCACTATCTTTATCCGGTACAACAATCACTCCCTTTTTCATTTGGGCTCTATAAAACATAGCATTCGGTTTTTGTGGATTTTCCTCAAAGTCCATATCATAAAGCATAATGCCGAAATCCCTGTCTTCGGCTAAGGGATAATCAAGATTATCAGTACTTTCAATATACTTCCAGTTTGCAGAAAACTCACGACATCCGAGATAGGGCTGCGTAAAACATTGCCCTTGTGATGCCCTGCGTTCGAACATCTGATAATACTTCATAGGATTCTCGTCGGCACTTGGCTGATGCTTGGCAAAAGCCTCTTTCGGACGGTCTTTTACCGGAATAAATACTAACTTAGCATAAATTCGGTAACGCACATCCAGCAGAAGCAACGTGTTCTTCTGCTGGCGTGTCTTTCCATCATCTATATAAATTGGTTTCATGCTGGAATTTACCACCGCTCCAACTTCATTCCGTCTAATGGTAGCCCATTTAATAGGCCTGAATACCTCAATCTTGGTTATCTGCCAACGCATGGCATAACGTTTAAACAGTATCGCTTCAAAGATGGCGCGTGCCGCCGATGGCGTAATGACATCATAACTCACACGCTCTACTTTCAACTCCGGACGAGTGAAACAAGCCCAATCGCCCCACACCTCCAGACAATATTCTTTATCTGTATATTCCATATCATTCATCGTTTTCCTTGTTTTCCAATAAATCTTCCGGCTTCTGACCTTCAAAAAACCTTTTTGCCGACAAGGGAGTTACCACTTCACGACCGGTTTTTTGCTCCAACTGTTCGCGTGCCACATCACCACCGTCAGCCGCACACTGCATATTTTCACCCAATGTCTGAGGATTTTTAGCTTTAGTAATACTTGTCGTAGAGAGTTCGGCCAGCATATTAAGAACCAATTCTTCATTGGTCATATTGTCCCGGAGATTTTCTTTCTTCAAGCCCTTGAACTGTTTGTACTCCTTTGCCGACTTTCCGGTCCATTGCTGATAGATAATGTCTGTAAGAGTAGCATATTGAACACCTTCCTCTACATTATGTAGTTTCCATTGATCTGTAAGATCTTTACGGATTTCAATGCTCTTCAAGCGTTGGTTTATCCAGTTGTCAGAGTAACCAAGTCGCTTGTAGTCCATCATAGCTTGCCCAATACTCAACTCAGGGTCTTGCATCTGATCAAGACGTTCGGATGCTACATGTGCCATCCATTGCTTGAACGGTTCTGCCTTGGGAGATGGGATAGACTGAATGATACGTAGTAGTTGTTCTGTATCAGCCACATCTGTAAGTCGCATCTTACCGTCTGTGGCTTTCATTTTCAAACCGTGACAATTTGTCACGGTTTCATTTCCCTCTTCTTTAAGTCTTTGCTTTAACTTACGCCAATAAGCAGTTGCATCAACACTGTCTGTTAAAACTGACACCACATCAACTATCGAAAAATACCATTTTTCCTTTTCATCATCCCACACGGTGCGGACTTTACGTTCTTCAAACAATTTCAATGTTTCTTTCTTTGTCATATCCGTTTCTTTATATCATTAATACTTCCTCCAGCCAATGGTTATCAAGGCTGAGACCTGTGGCTTTATTATACTGAGACCTGTCTGCCAATACATATATTCCTTCCAATATTTCTTCGACAAGCCCATAGCCTTTCAGTTGCTTAAAATCATAGGAACGGATGCCTACAGTAAATTTCGCCAATTGCTTCACCAACGAGTAGGTACACCCCGATTCTTTCAACTGCTCTATAAGTTCCATGCTGTTTTCCCAATTTACGATAACATTTATACTTGTATCATCAATCAGGCGAAATTCTTTTGATGCAGTTTCAAAACATAACTCAGTAGGTTTGTAGAGCCAGTGCTTTATATCCTTTTCATCAAATGTTTGTTTTCTGCTATACAATTGACAAAAATAGGCTTTCATGGTAGAAGGAGCAAACCAATCACTATCTTCCGGCAAATTCAACCGAGCATTGTTGGAGTCAGCCATTGAACCGAAGAGCTTTCGCTTCTCTGCCGCCAGACTGAACACAAATGTATGTCCCATGGCACTTCGTCCTTCCCGATTGCACCGTCCCGCTGCTTGCAATACAGAATCGAGTCCTGCTTCTTGACGGAACACAACCGGAAAGTCTATATCCACACCGGCCTCCACAAGCTGGGTTGCAATGACCCTGACAATCGGCTGCGACTCATCCTTCAATAAAGTTTTTATTTTACCAATAGTTTCGTGTAAGTGGGCAGGGCACATCATTCTAGACAAATGCAATTTCACTCCGTCATTGGGCAAACGGTCATACAGCTCTTTGGCATCTTTACGAGTGTTCACTATGCACAACACCTTATTATATTCAGACACCTTTGCAGCTATCTCATCGTATGTTTTTCCTGTATCATCGATTGACAACTTCACACGGCGAAGCTGGTCATGCAAAGCAAATTCTTCCGGAATAATTTCCTTGATATGTTCTATTCCCTTAAAATCAGCTTTAGGATTTGTTCCTTCTATCAGACCACTCAGTACCGGCTGACTTGCCGTGGTAAACAATACCGAAATCCCGAACATTTCCTGATACGCTTTCAGCGCATCGACTATCGGCTGCAAGAAGCCGGTTGGCAACATCTGAACCTCATCCAAAACAAGAATTGAATTTGCCATGTTGTGCAGTTTGCGGCAATCAGATGTTTTATTGCTAAACATAGATTCAAAAAGCTGTACATTGGTAGTGACAATAATGGGATAGTTCCAATTCTCTGTAGCCAATTTTGCTTTTTCCCTATTTTCCTCGTCCTTAATATCATCGGGGTCGAAATTACTATGATGCTCCAATACATTTTCTTCACCAAAGATTTCCTTCAAAAGCCCTGCCGTTTGCACAATGATACTGGTATATGGGATGGCGATGATGATACGATTCATTGAATGGCTTACAGCATGCTTCATGGCCCATAACAAAGAAGAAAGTGTTTTACCGCCTCCCGTCGGAACCGTAAGGCTATAAAATCCTTTTTCGCTTGAAGAAGTTCTACTGCATTGTTCTTTCACTTGCCGGCGGATGCGGTTCACTTTCGTATCGGCTGCATTCGATTGCAGTTTTTGCATATATACCTCCAGCTGTGGAAGCAAATCGACAAGCGTAGCCAAATTTCCCCGCTTCCGCCATGACTCTACATCCATAAACCGTTCTGTATCGAGTCGGTCGGCATCTACAAGACAGGAAAAAAGCATACGGGAAAGGTGATGAAAGTGTTTCCATTCAACCTTTGATTTAGAAAAAGGTGAATCAATAAATTCTTGGAATAATAAAGGTTTGTTTATGCTAATGTCACCCTCGTTTATTTCTTCGGACAATAGCCTCTCTTTCAATATGTTTTCCACATCCCCGAAATTATGTAACCCCGTGTGATGAGAAATAATTTGGTTTACAAGAAGATGGGAAACATCTTTTCCCATAAGTTCTTTTGCCAATATTCCACCCACAAAAGCATGGGTATGATCATCATAGCGCTTCTTGTCACTCGTAGGCAAACCATTCATCTTGCGTATGTATTGCTGGAATGCCGCCCGTTCCTTTCCTTTATCATGAAGTAGGCCGAGCGCACGCCCCCAAGAAGGAAGTCCGAACTGCCCGGCGAAGGATGCCGCCATATCAGCAACCCCCTTTTGATGTTCATCATTGGTTTGTATCATCCATTGACCATTCTCCCTATTTTGATACAAATGGGATATCAACTGCTTTTCATCTATCATCTGATTAAATTTATAAGGCTAGCATTTCACAAATATATATAATAATATCAGACCCTCGCAAAAGAAAATCATATTTCAGGTCAGCTTCATCAGTTTTCATCCTTAAAACAAGAAATACAATCAACAACGACAAGAACGGGCATTCCGCCTTGTCGACTCCACACAGGGAAAGGAGAACAAACCATTTCGGAGGGAAAAAAGAACTTCCGTCACCACATCTCACTGATTCTAAAGGAGATATAGTGACGGAAGAAAAAAAAATAATCTGTTAATCCGCATAGATAATCACGGATGAATATACCGGACTATTCCGACAACATCCGCTTGATGAGATCAAGCTTTCACTACTGCCAACAACTCATCCGGTGTAACCAGTGACTGCTCGCCCGTAGTCATATTCTTCAAAGTCAGTTTCCCTTCGTTCATTTCATTTTCACCAACAATAGCGACAAAAGGAATCTGCTTGTCATTGGCATATCCCATCTGCTTCTTCATTTTAGCAGCATCCGGATAAATTTCGGCACGTACCCCTGTTTCACGGACTTTTGCCAGGATAGGCAGACAATAAGCAGCTTCTTTATCACCGAAGTTTACAAACAACAGTTCAGTTCCGTTCACCGCTTCTTTCGGGTACAAATCCAACTGATTCAACACATCAAAAATACGGTCGGCTCCGAAAGAGATACCTACACCAGACATACCGTCCATACCAAAGACACCGGTCAGGTTATCATAACGGCCGCCACCGCTGATACTGCCAATCTGTACATCCAAGGCTTTCACTTCAAAAATAGCGCCAGTATAATAATTCAAGCCACGAGCCAAAGTCAAATCCAGTTCCACTTCACTCTTCACACCCAGTGTAGATACGGTTTTTAATATGAATTCACTTTCTTCTACTCCCTTCATTCCCGTTTCACTGGCTGCAAGGACTGTTTTCAAAGTTTCCAATTTCTCTTCATTGCTTCCACTCAATAAAATAATCGGCTGCAATTTATCAATAGCCTCTTGAGGAATCCCTTTAGAAGCCAATTCCGCATTTACATTTTCCAATCCGATTTTATCCAGTTTGTCAATGGCTACGGTGATATCTACAATTTTATCAGCCTCCCCGATAATCTCGGCAATACCGGTCAATATCTTACGGTTATTGATTTTAATTGAAACGCGTACTCCGAATTTGCCAAATACCCGGTCTATCATCTGTACCAGCTCCACTTCATTCAATAAAGAATTACTGCCTACCACATCGGCATCACACTGATAGAATTCACGATAACGGCCCTTCTGAGGACGGTCCGCACGCCAAACCGGCTGAATTTGATAACGCTTGAAAGGGAAACTGATTTCGTCACGGTGCATGACCACGTAACGGGCGAACGGTACAGTGAGGTCATAGCGCAATCCCTTTTCACAGAATTTGCTCGCCAGCTTTACCGCATTGCGGCTCAGCAATTCCTCATCGGTAATGCCGT
>ENA-OROK01003862-OROK01003862.1-human-gut-metagenome-genome-assembly--contig:-NODE-3862-length-11439-cov-3.229796_pt1 | contig 11439 bp, 9 predicted proteins | sample MGYA00242127_ERZ509046 | MGnify/ENA primary metagenome ERZ509046 (study PRJEB26280, sample SAMEA2338728) | human gut metagenome | biome: human gut; feature: human-associated habitat; material: faeces... | reverse complement strand
GCTGAAGAACTCCGCAACTCCGCCTAGGATCTTGCACTTGGAATGAAAATTCACCCGTGACTTACACTGAAAAGAGATATACCGTATAAATAAACGGCCGCGGAAAGTACTCAAGTGGAAGATTACACTGGAATGCTTTGCTGAAGGACTTAGCAATTCCCCTAGGTTCTTACACTTGGAATAAAAATTCGCTTGCTGAGCAGCATACTGCCCCTCCTGCTGGCATTGATGGAATGGATATATTTTTTATCAGAGAGAGAATCTATATGTATGAACATGAAGTAGGCTTTTTTTTTGGAGCTGGAGCAGAAATTTCTTATGGAATGCCTTCTGGGGGCAAATTTGCGCTCAATATATTTAAAAGATCCGTTGATACACACAAAGAGCAACTAAAAGAAGCTTTAAAAAAAATTGATAAATATGGAGCATACGCTAGATACTGGCTTCCTCAGGGATTTGATACAAAGCCTGTATATGCATTTGGGAAGAGTGAATTTGGTTCCCTTTTACAGTCTTCAATAGAATATAATAATAAATATATATTGGAAAAATTAAACGATATTGATCGTATATGCTATAATATATTAAATAAAAACAATATTTCTGATGATGTACTGTTTAGTGCATACAAAAATATTTTTGCGAAAAATTTTGGCGAAACTACATATGAAAATACAGTAATCTTAAATAAAAAAATTGTTAATCAACCATCTAACAGTATATTTAATTCAGTATTTTACTCAATGTTGCTTGATTTTTTAATAAAAAATAGACTGTCACCTGTAAAAAAATACGCTGTGGCTCTTTTTCAGCTTTTTGTATGTGTTATTGGTCAGAGGGCTATTAATGATTTAAATCAGGATTTTTTTGAAAAAAACGATACTGATTTATTTATATTTGATGATATAAGTAATCTTTTTAATATTGATCTCAATATTATTGGTACTTCTATATTAGATATTGTTCTTAGCAGTAAAATTACATATATTTCTGATAAAAAAATTGATAATTTTGAACAATTTTTAGAAGAGCTATTCTCTTTATTACTCGAAGAAATTTTCTCAACAGCTCTAGATTATAGAAAACTTATCGACGAGCACTTTCGTTACCTATATACTCCTCAGGTACAATGGGCAAAATTCACTAAGATGGTTATATTTTTGCATGTTGCCAAGGAATATATATCAGATTTAGAGAACAATATTAATTATAATGCAGAAGGATACTATGGTGATTTAAATGAATTTTCAAAAAAATTCATATTAATGCTTTAGGTACATCAAATTATACAAATATATTGAAAATTATACTAAAACCAAAAATAGTTAAAGACTGCGGAATCAAATATCTCAATGGAAACGTTGATTATTTTTATAATCCTTATAAAAATTCTGTTGAAGAGATGCATTTAAATGACAATTATTTAAAAAGTGGACAAATTGTTGTTCCTTTTATTTTAACACAAAGCGGTTTAAAGCCATTAACAAGTATAACAATGTCACAAGAGTATGTATCATTATACAATTCATATACAAATTCAAAAGCAATTGTATGTATTGGATTTGGATTTAACTCAGATGATGCCCATATCAATGGCATATTTCGTCAACTAATTGATTGTAAAAACAAACATTTATTTTATGTTACTATTAATTCAGATACGCGTTATATAAAAGAAAAATTACAAAGAAATATTAGGCTAAGTTCTGAATCTATTCACAATAAAGTTCATGTCGTTTCCGTTGATTCTAAAAGAAATTGTAATGGGATACTGTGGTCTAAGTACATTGAGGAACAGATAAAAAATATTTAGTATCAGCAAAATTAATTTAATTTTTAGCGAGAGCACCATGATACATATCAGACTCAAAGACTGTACCTTAAAATTACCCTCTCCAGCTTTGTTGCACGTCAGGATCTATCGCTCTCTTTTACCCAAACAGATCGACATGTTACTCAGTGCTACCGGTGACAAAAGAAGCAGTGTAGTGCTGATACCGGAGTTACGCACTATCTGAGTAAACTGTACCCATTACAGTGGACAGAAAGATTTGCACACACTCCAAAAATTGGACAGTGCATGTAACGCAGATCCACATTCATGGACAGGTGTTTTTTCTGATTCCTTTATAATGGACACCTGTATTTCGCACAGGGTATCCCCAGCGGTAGAGTCCATATAGTGGTGTAAAATCCTGCGGCAAAAAGTTGAGCCACGGAAACGCCTTTGCATAGTAGATTGCAAAAAAGCAGAAGTTGCCCGGATAACGGAAGAGCTGTGCAAAATGTCGTTTCTCAAATCAGACATTTTCCGAGGGCTGCAAAATTCTAGGTACTTAGTGGATGAATTCAAAAAAAACACCCTCCAAGCCCCTACCTTTTTTCAATATACAAGATGGAAGCCTTCTCCTTCAGCAAGCTCCCGATTTTTCAAATCCGTAAGAATGCAAAAAGGGGTGGCCCCCAAAGGGACCACCCCATAAATACATGAATAAGAACCGATTAACGCTTGCTGTACTGGTAACGGGCACGGGCAGCGCGCAGACCGTACTTTTTGCGTTCCTTCTTGCGGGAATCGCGGGTCAGGAAACCGGCCTTCTTCAGAACGCCGCGGAGGGACGGATCAAGAAGAAGCAGAGCGCGGCTGATGCCATGACGCACAGCCTCGGCCTGGCCGGCCGTGCCGCCGCCACGCACGTTGACGCGGACTTCGAGCTTGTCTTCGAGATTCACCAGCTTGAGGGGCTGGCTCACGACCATCTGAAGGGTCTTACGGTTGAAATATTCCTGGAAGGGGCGGCCGTTCACAATGATGGCGCCGGATCCGGAGTAAAGACGGGTGCGGGCAGTGGCAGTCTTGCGGCGCCCGGTTCCGTAATGGAAATTCTCGTTCATGACGTCACTCCTTACAGGGACAGAGTCAGAGGCTGCGGATTCTGAGCAGCATGCGGATGCTCAGGGCCAGCGTACACCTTGAGCTTCTTCAGCATGGCATGGCCAAGCTTGTTCTTGGGCAGCATGCCGCGCACGGCCATCATGATGAGGCGCTCAGGCTTCTCACGCAGCATATCGCCGAGAGCGGTGGTCCTGAGGCCGCCGACCCAGCCGGAGTGACGGCGGTACAGCTTGTTGGTCATCTTGGTGCCGGTCACCTTGATCTTCTCGCAGTTGATCACGATGATGAAATCCCCGTTATCCACATGGGGAGCAAATTCGGGCTTATGCTTGCCGCGCAGGCGATGGGCGATCTGGCTGGCCAGACGGCCCAGAACCTGATCCTGGGCATCGACCACATACCAGTCGTGCTTGATGTCCTTAGGAGTAGGGCTGAAAGTCTTCATGAGAATGACTCCGTATGCTCCGCGCCGCAAAGGCGCGGTCAGCAGAAAATAATATAGCAGCCGCGCGGACGCGCGGCAGGTATTCCACAGCAGGGGAAACCGTCTAACGGGGTGACAGATTTCGCCTTGAACGTGATTACCTAACCAAAAATATGCCATCTGTCAACGTTCAGCAAAGAAATTTTACATGATCATTTTTCTTTGCACACGTGGGGGGAGGCAGCCAGTCCACGCTTTGACAACCTTTTGAAAAAATTGTCAATTTTTGTTCATCTGCCTATACTCTCCCTGACATAGACCGATACGCTGAAGCCCCCCCTGCCGGAAAGGAGATTCACAGAACATGGCCCCATCAGGAAACGCATCATCCTTCCACCCCCAGGTCCGTAAAAGCCTTCTGCAGCTCATTTTTTCAGGAGCCTATCTCCTGCGCTGGAATGACAAACTGAGACCACGGGATCTTCTAGAGATCGACAAGCAGGGGCACAAGATGATCGTGGCCACCCTGCTCTGGGACAAGATGTCCCGGGAACTGAGCGCCGAAAAGCGCGCCACGCTGGCCAGAGAACTCATCGAGGGAGCCCTTTTCGACTACTTCTACCGGCTCGTTGTCACGGATATCAAGCCGCCCATCTTTTATCAGATAAAGAATAACAGGGAACAGTACAAAAAACTCACGGAGCATGTCTTCCGCGAGCTGCAGCCGACACTCGTCCCCCTCGGTTCCTTCTGGGAGCGGTTCAAAGCCTGGCATACAAAGCCCGAAACACATATCACGGCCCGCCGTATACTCGACGCCGCACACATGTTCGCCTCACAGTGGGAATTCCGGCTCATCGAGCCCATGAACAGCTTCGACCAGGAAATGCCGGCCATCGCCGCCAACTTCACGAAGGAGCTGAACGCACTCAGGGACAGCGTGCAGGGCATGGACGCGCTCCTCGACGAGAAAAGCGCCCTGCACGGCTTCGCCAGTTTCTGCGGCCAGCTCCGCTTTCAGGTGCGGTGGACGAAAGCCCCCCGCATTCCTCCCACAGACGTGCTCGGGCACATGTTCACGGTGGCCGCCTTCGCCTACTTTTTCAGCATGAGCGTCGGCGCCTGCCAGGTACGCTGCTGCAACAACTTCTTCTCCGGCCTCTTCCACGACCTGCCGGAACTTCTGACGCGGGACATCATCTCCCCCGTGAAAAAATCATCCGATGCGCTGGCCAGTCTCATCAAAAATTTCGAAAACACGGAACTCGAACGGCGCATCTTCGGCCCCCTGCGGGAAGGCCATGAGGAAGGACTCGTTGAGACGCTCAGATATTTCCTCGGCATGGAGGTCGGCTCGGAGTTTCGGGAATGCATACGGCGCGACGGCCATGTCACGGCCATTAACGGGTTCGGGGAACTGCACGAAAAGCACAATACGGACAGCGACGATCCCAAGGACGGCCAGCTCATCAAGGCCTGCGATCTCCTGGCCGCCTTTCTGGAAGCCAACAACTCCATACGCAGCGGCATCTCATCCCCGCGCCTCTTCGCGGCCTGCGAGAGGCTCAGGGATGAGCTGACCGACAGGAAACGCTTCCCGGCGGAGCTTCACATCGACTCGCTGCTCGCCGATTTCGACTAGTGGGCTGCGCCCCAGTCTCTGGCTGCGCCCCAGTCGACGACGAGCGGCACGGAAAACTCCACGCCGCCGGGCCGCACGGCTTCCATGAGCTCACTGACGAGCTTCCCGGTTCCGTCGGCGTGCGCCTCGGGGACTTCGAGCACCAGTTCGTCGTGGATCTGAAGAACCATGTGCGCGCCCCATGCTCTGAGCTGTTCGTTCCGGTACACGGACAGCATAGCTATTTTGATAATATCGGCGGCCGAGCCCTGGATGACCGTATTGAAGGCCTGCCGTTTGGCAAGCGCGTAGATCTGCCCGCTGCTGGAATTGAGACCAGGGAGCAGCCTGCGCCGCCCGCCCAGCGTGGTCACGAAGCCATCCTGTTTGGCCTGCTTTTCCACGCGCTCGTAAAAATCCTTCAGGCCGGAGAGCTTGGCGAAATAACGGTCAATGAATTCTTTTGCTTCCTTCGTGCTGATCCCGAGCTCACGGCCCAGCTTCTGGGCTCCCATGCCGTAAATGAGGCCGAAGTTAATGGTCTTGGCGCTGCGGCGCTGATCGGGCGTGACCTCATCGGGCTCTATGCCGTAGACAAGGGCCGCCGTACGGCTGTGGATGTCTTCACCGTTGCGGAAGGAGGCGATGAGCGCCGGATCCCCGCTCATGTGGGCCAGCACCCTGAGCTCAATCTGCGAGTAATCGCAGCTCACGAGGAAACTGCCTTCCCTGGCCACGAAACAGGAGCGCATGCGCTTGCCCAGGGGGCCGCGCACGGGAATATTCTGCAGATTGGGGCCGCTTGAAGAAAGGCGGCCGGTGGCCGTGGCTTCCTGGTTGAATGTCGTATGGAGACGGCCTCCGGCATCCGTGAGTCTCGGAAGCGGCTCAAGGTACGTGGAGCGGATTTTTTCCAGCTTGCGGTAGCGCAGGATGGCGTCGACGACGGGATGTCTGCCGGCAAGCTTCTCGAGCGCTTCCTGACTCGTGGAAAACTGCCCGCCCCTGGTCTTTTTGGACTGCGGCAGGCCGAGTCTCGTGAAGAGCAGTTCGCCGAGCTGCTGGGCGGAGCGGATATTGAACGGACCTCCGGCTTCGGCGTAGACCTTCTCCGTAAGCTCCTTCAGCTCCCCCTCCACCTCATTGAGAAAAGCCCTGAAGGCCGGCATATCGATGGCTATGCCTTCCCTTTCCATATCGGCCAGCACAGGCATGAGAGGGAGTTCCAGGCCCGTATAGAGAGGAGCCAGCCCATCACGCTCAAGGCGCAGGATGTCACGCGCCGCGAGTCCCAGGGCCAGGGCGCCCACGCCGAGGCCTTCCCTGCCGAGACCGGGATCAGAAATCTGCGCGAGGCCGGCCAGCCTCTTCCACGAGTAATCGCCGTCTTCGGGATCAAAGAGATACGCGGCCAGACCAAGATCGAAGAGGCCGCGGCCCTCTCCGGCGCGGCGGGACATCTCCTTCTGCCAGTGAGGAGCTTTTTCCATAAGGCTCTTGGCGTCAGCCACCACAATGCGCTCCGCTCCCGAAGCCCAGAGGGCCAGCGTGGCGTCATCGCCTCCCCATGCGAATTCCTCGGCACCCGCCGCGGACACGCCTGCAGTCCCGACCTTCTCCACGGCCACGCCGGGGCGTCCGTCAGGGCCGTCAGGCCAGATGACAGCCACGGTACATCCGGATACGGAGGGCAGAGAGGAGGGATCCGAACGCACCTCGAGCTCGGCCGCGGCCACATCGGGAACCACATCAAGGAGAGACAGGCTCTCCGCCGTGCCCCCCATGGCAGGCGTTTCAGCGGACGGCTGCGCGGCACTCTCCCGTTCCTGAGCCTCAGGAGCCACGGCGGCCTTCGCTCCGCCTGCTTCCGGAGCGGAATCCTGATGAGGACGGGGTCTTTGTTCCTCGCGTGCCAGGGCGTCGATTTCCCAGCGCATAGCCATGAGCTCAAATTCCCTGACGAGGTCTGCTGCGGCCCCCAGATTGAGCGGCTGCACGGACAGATCTTCAAGAGTTACGTTCTGACAGTACTCCCGGGACAGCTTCGTCAGCCTGCGCCAGAGGAACATGTCCTCAAGGTGATCCTGCAGTTTCTTCTGGAATTTCGGGGGCAGGAGGGGAAAGTGATCGCGGATGGCCTCGAGCCCCGGGCAGATAGCGAAAATCTGCTGCACCGTCTTGGGCCCTATGCCGGGAACACCGGGAATATTGTCGACGGAATCTCCGGTGAGCGCCTGCATATCGGCCTGAAGATCGGGACCAAAACCGTTTTCTTCCTTATAGGTCTCGGCCGTGATCAGTTTTTCCTTCTTTGAGCCGGGGTCCCACATGACCACATTGGGGCCGAGGCACTGCCTGAGGTCCTTGTCCCCGGAAACGATGACAACGGGATGCTCTCTGGAAAAACGCGCAGCCAGGGAGGCGATGCCATCGTCCGCTTCAAAGCCTTCCGTTTCCTCATAATGAATGCCCAGGGCGTGAACCATGCGCTCGATAGGCTCGAGCTGGCAGGAAAGTTCTTCGGGCATGGCCTCGCGGTTGGCCTTGTACTGGGGATAAATGTCATGCCGGAAATTTTTTCCGCGTCCGTCCTTCACAAAGCAGAACCAGCGGGGGCGCTCCTGGCGCAGGATACGGAGCAGGATGCGCGAGACGACGACGAGGGCTCCCGTCGGAAAACCGTCAGAACGCTGCAGCGTGCGGTTGGCGAAAAAACCGCGATAAATATAGGCTGAACCGTCCATCAGGAAGACAGGGGTTTCTCCTGCGGAAAAAGGACTTTGAAGGGGCATGTCTCTCTACCTCGCTGGCCTGTTGGCGCCCGGGAGCGCCTGATGCGGCCCGTCTGCGTGTCATTTTGGGAATAACAGTCTCGTCCCGCTTGCGCGCGCCCTGCGCGCAGGGTAAAACGTGAAAACTTTTTAAGAATACAGGTTTTCACCTGCCTTCCTTCTTGTCAACGTCCGGGGCAATGCCCCTCCAGGAAATCAGCACATCATGCAGAACGATTCACCAGCCAGCGCCCGCGCCAGGCGGGACGGAAGCTGTCTCTCCGTCCTACTCGGCGGCTCGTGGGAGCTCGAAAAAGGATGGCCTGCCGGCTGCGAGGACATCGTCAGCGAAGCCCGCCGTCCCGATGTTTCAAGCCTCCGCGTGGCCAGTGACGGTCTCGGGAACTGGGATTCCTGCCTGCTCACTTTCCTTATGGAACTTATCGGAGCAGCAAGGAAACGGCACATCCCCGTGAGCAGGGATCTGCCCAAATCCCTAGACCGTCTCGTCGATCTTACCTTCGCTGTGGAAAAGAAGGAAGGCTCTGCGCGCAGCCGTGAAGAGGACGGCCTGCTTGCCGTCATCGGATCCTGCATCGCCGTTTTTCCGGAAGGCTGCAGGCGCATGCTCGGCTTCTTCGGAGATATCATCATCGCCCTGCTGCGTTTTCTCTCAGGCCGTTCCTCCATGAAGAGCAGCGATCTCTGGGAAGCCATGTACCAGTGCGGCGTGCGCTCCCTCCCCATCGTGGCTGTCACGAACATGCTTTTCGGACTCATCCTGGCTTTCGTGGGCGCCGTGCAGCTGAAGATGTTCGGAGCCCAGATTTATGTGGCCGGCCTTGTGGGCATCGGCATGCTCAGGGTCATGGGCGCCGTCATGGTCGGAGTGGTCATGTCCGGCCGCATCGGCGCTTCCTACGCGGCTCTCATCGGCACCATGCAGGTCAACGAGGAAATAGACGCCCTTGAGACCATGGGCATTTCCCCTGTGGACTATCTTGTCCTGCCGCGCATGCTGGCGCTTTCCATCATGGTGCCCCTGCTTACGGTCTTCGCCGACGCCATGGGCATATTCGGCGGCTTTCTGGTGGCTGTTTCCATGCTCGATCTCTCGCCCATGCAGTACCTCACGGCCACGGCGGAGATGGTCCACTACGATCAGGGCATCATCGGGCTCTGTTACGCCGCCGTGTTTGGCATCATCATCGCCATTTCCGGCTGCTATCACGGCATCCACTGCGGACGCAGCGCCCAGGCCGTCGGCGAGGCCACCACAACGGCAGTCGTGCACGCCATCGTGGGCATCATCGTCGCCACGGCCATCATTACCGTCATCTGCAACGTGCTCGGCGTGTAAGGAGTGAACATGGTCATGTCCGGCACTCCGGTTTCTTCCACAGCCACCCCAGTCATACGCTGCCGCCATCTCAGGGTGGGATACGGATCCTTCGTGCTCATGAAGGATATCAGCTTCGATGTCATGCCCGGGGACATCTTCTTCATCACGGGCGGATCCGGCTGCGGCAAATCCACGCTTCTCCGTGTGCTCATGGGACTCAAGGCCCCGCAGGCTGGCACAGTAAGCTTCGGGGATACGCCTTTCTGGCCTGGCAGCGACGGGGATCGGCTGAAGGTCAGGCGCCGCACGGGCGTGCTCTTCCAGCAGGGTGCCCTGTGGAGTTCCATGACGCTCGCCGAAAACATCGCCCTGCCGCTCAGGCAGTACACGAGCCTTTCCGACAGGGACATACGGCGCCAGGCCCTGCTCAAGCTCTCCCTCGCCGGCCTCACCGGCTTCGAGGACTATTATCCCTCTGAAATTTCAGGCGGCATGCGCAAGCGCGCCGGTCTCGCGCGCGCCCTGGCGCTGGATCCGGCCATTCTCTTTCTCGACGAGCCCTCGGCGGGTCTGGATCCCGTGAGCGCGAAGCTGCTCGATGATCTCATCAGCGAACTGCGCGACGCGCTGGGCACAACCTTCGTCATCGTCTCGCACGAGCTGGCCAGCATTTACGCCATCGCCACAAACAGCATCTTCCTGGACGCGGGCACCCGGACAATGCAGGCCTGCGGCAACCCCTCAGCGCTTGTCCGCGATCCGGCCACACCGGAAGCCGCCATGCTCTTCCTCACGCGCGGTCTTTCCCGCCACGCCGGGGAAATTCAGGATCCCCGCCGCCCCGACATCACCGGCACGGCCCCGCGGGAAGGGACGGCAGATGAGCCTCAAAGGACAGACAAATGAGCCTCGCAAAACATAAAACAGCCCTGGGATTCTTCTCCCTCCTCGCCCTGGGACTCCTTCTTTTCGGCATCATCGCCCTCGGAGGAGGCAAGCTCTTCAAGCACGACACGCAGTTCGTGCTCTATTTCGGCTCCTCCGTAAGCGGGCTTTCCGTGGGCGCTCCTGTCGTCTTCCGCGGCGTGCCGCTCGGATCCGTCACGCATATCAGCCTTGTGGCCAACGCCAACAAGTCCAACGTGACCATCCCCGTCAACATTTCCATTGACGCGGCCAATCTCATCCTGGCGACAGGTCATCCCCTGCAGGACGAGGAGGAGAAAGTGGCCGTCATTCAGGACATGGTCAGCAAAGGCATGCGCGGACGCCTCCAGCTCGCCAGCCTCATCACCGGCCAGTACCGCATAGAGCTGGACTTTTTCCCGGATACGCCCGCCAGCTTCAAGTCCGGCACGCCGCAGTACGAGATACCCACTGTCGCCACGGCCATCGATACGCTCCAGAAAACCATAGACCGCATTCCCATCGAAAAGGTTGTGGCCAATATCGACTCCGCCCTGACCCACCTTTCCCAGGTTATTGAAAGCGGTGACGTGGATCGCGCCCTCAAGGCGTTCGCGGATACATTCACCCAGGCGAGCACCCTCCTTGCCGCCCTGCAGTCCTCGCCGGCCCTCCTGAACAGCACCCTTGGCAACGCCGAAGCGGGTTCCGCCACGCTGAAGGCCGATCTTCCCCGCGCCCTGGAAAACCTGAACAGGGCCATGACTGATTTCGCGGGTGCGGCGAGACGCTTGGACGCCACGGCCGCAGCCGCGGAAAAAAGCCTGAACACGCTCTCCCCCGTCACGCAGGAACTGCTTAACACGCTCCGTGAAACAAAGACCACGGTGCGTTCCCTCCGCTCTCTGACGGACGAACTCGACAAAAATCCCGAATCCCTGATCAGGGGCCGCAAAGGAGCCTACTGATGCGCCGGCTTTCCCTTCTTCTCATCATTCTCTCTCTTGCTCTCACGGCCTGCGGCCAGAGCAAACCCACCAATTATTACCTCTTAAAAAGCACGGCGGTCCCCGTCGCGGCAGAAAGCATGCCCCGCACGACGCTGGGCATCGTGGGAGTCAATCTTCCCGGATATCTTGATCGCGCGGGCATCGTCCTGCTTGACGAGAACGGTACGCTTATCAATGTCCCCCAGTTCAACAAATGGGCCGAAAGCCTTGATGAGGGAGCGGCGCGCCTGCTGCGCCGGAGTCTGACGCCGGTGCTTCTGCGGCAGGGCATCACGGTACTGGCTTCCGAGGACACCCGCGTCGCAGCTGCCTACGGCGTCATAGTGGATATCGTCCGCCTCGAGGCAACGACCGGCGGCAGCATCGCCCTTGAGGCCCGCTGGACGCTCATCGATCCCGGAGCAAACCGGATACTCGGCCGCGGGAGTTTCGCCGGAAGCGAAAAAATCAGTATGCCGGAAATCGGCAG
>ENA-OROK01003856-OROK01003856.1-human-gut-metagenome-genome-assembly--contig:-NODE-3856-length-11452-cov-3.002457_pt1 | contig 11452 bp, 8 predicted proteins | sample MGYA00242127_ERZ509046 | MGnify/ENA primary metagenome ERZ509046 (study PRJEB26280, sample SAMEA2338728) | human gut metagenome | biome: human gut; feature: human-associated habitat; material: faeces... | reverse complement strand
CTATGAAAGACAAATCTAAAAAATCAACCTATTCCACAACCTTTGGTGTTGACCCCAATAAGCCCAGATTCAGAACTTGCTGAAAATGGGCTTGTTGTGCGAAATTTTAAACGGAGAGAGAGGGATTTGAACCCCCGGAACCCTTGCGGGCTCAACGGTTTTCAAGACCGCCGCAATCGACCACTCTGCCATCTCTCCTTTTTATCCTTTCTACACAACATTATATTTCTCTTCTTGGCAACTTTTTTATCTAATCTTTTTCATTTTATTTTTTTCCTTCCATATTTCTCAAAATATATTATCTTTTTCTCCATATTTTTTATTTTAATCTATCTTGGACTTTTTATTATTATGAATACTTATTACAATATTCTAAATGCAGAAATATCAAAAAATATCGTTAAATATACTCTATCTATTCCATTCGCTTCCGCTATATTTTTCCTCTATGCCTGCGATAATAGCGACACCAACGTCATTTCCGATTCGCACGATTCAGAAAAAAAATACCCAGCACAAGTACTTCAAGAAGTAAATTCTCTTGCAAATACCTACTTTAAGGATCCTTCGTCGCCCGCAAAAAAATCATGGATTGATATCCAACTTAAATCTTTCGACGCCATCAATTCTATTGTCCCGGACATCCCAATCCAAACATTTGACTCCATTAAATCAAATGCCGTAGCAAAAAATAAGGGCGATTGGAAGGCCGCTCATAAGCAAATCACTGCACAAACCGACGCATTTAAACGCATTGCTCTTATATCAAATTCCATGAAGCCGGATGCCGCTGACTTCGCAAAACAAGTAGCAGCATCTATATATCCCCATGACTATATCGCGCAGGCTGCCGAATTGCGCAATTGGGGCAGGCTCTATAACGCCATTGTTTCAAACGTAAATTTATTCTCGCAATCGGAAATTGATTCTATCAAACAGCGCGTTCTTTCTGAAATTTCAAAACTCGGCTATCCGGCATCTGTAAAATGGCTGGCTGCACAATCTACCGCAAAACGCAGGATATTGCAATTCTTGGATTCCGCCGATGAAAGTATTCGGGATAATTTGAAAGAATTAGAACAATCTTATCCGGCGGATTTTGAAAAACAGCTTTCTGCAATCGAAAATATTGCAGCTGCGGCTCACGAAGATCAGCAAGTTCAAGCCAACCATGACAGCAAACAAACCCGGGCATCTCGCAATTCGCAAGAAAAGCAAAATCCCGATAATCTCGCATCGCGCGATGACGAAATTAAAGAATTAAATAAATATAGATTCTCAATATTTACCAATAGGGGTATTGACGGAAAAATGTCCACTGCCGTTTTGGTCAAACTAAACGGACAGAAAGTAGTTTTGTGCACAAAAGATTTTTTCGACGGTTCTTTGCCTTACACAATCACAAACAGCCTCGGGAAGATTAAATGTTCGCGCGCTTTCATTTCCTCCGATTATCCCCTTGTAATGCTTATGCCAGACAGCGTCCCGGATACTTTCGTCCCTTTTGAAGTTGTCTCTCCCCAGGAAATGGTATCTATCATTGACAAAAAACTTACCATGATTGCGCCGTCTAAGGCTGGATTTTCAAAATTCCCGGTGCGCATTTTTTCGGAGGACCAAAAATACCTAAACCTCACCTCGGATACTGCTCCGGAAATCCGCAAATCGACAAATATTAAGAGGCTCGATAGAAGGGGTGAAAAATTTCTCCTTTCAACAAAGATTTCTGTCGATGCGGGAAACAACTCGATTGTTATCGACCCGGATTCGGGGAAGCTCGTATCTATGGCGTTTCGCAAATACAACCCGGGAGTCCTCTCTTGGACGGGGAAAACCGGATCTATTGTCGGAAACGAAAATATGGCAATCCCGGACATCAACAATTTTATACGCCAGTTTGACGGCGTCACAAAATCAATTGAATCTCCCGACAGTTCGATTCAGTTTATACGCATGACGGGGCTCGAAAATTGGATGCGTTTGGACCCGTCAGTTGCTGCCGAGCAGAAAACCCAGCTGCGCCGATTCACTGACGATAACAACGATTTCCTAATGTTTTTTAAGCGCAACTTATACGGCGACATGTTGCGTTCCCGCAGGCTCGGACAGATTGCCGAGCGCTATCGCAAGCCTTTCCTAAACGAGCGCATGGACAGAATTTCCTACGAAAGAAACTATAAAAAATACATGCTCGACGTAATGTATGCCATGCGCCGAGAATTGAGCCAGTTCCCCAATGCCGATTCTTTTTATCCGATTTACAGAGACGAGATGGAATACCAGATTGCTTTGCGCAGAGCCATGCATGACTATCTCGCAGAAGTCATAAAAAACGGCGATATTACAAATGTCCTCCATGTGGATTTGCGCGCAAGATATTCTGACCCCATGGTAATCCCGGAAGGGCAGATTGCTCCCACTACTTTTGGCGGATCAAAGGGCGGGGGATTTTGATCCCCGCAAAGTGTATATCTTTCCCACGTCTTTTGCCTGAGAGGGTAGGGCGAATTATGCCTTTATCTTTAGGCTTAAATTTTATTGGTAAGAATTTCTACGGCTCTACGTTCTAAAATTTTTCGGTTAAAGTGGATTCATCAGAAGTTTAGATTGCGCGTTGTGTCGGACGTGCTCATGGGCGGTGTTTGCAAGTCCATAATTGGCGCAGCGCCTACTTGTCTTTATATGGGCAAGTTTGCTATTTTCTTGAGGATATCCCGAGAATTTTTGCAGACTTTTACGGTATTTTCCCCGTTTTTTCTGTTTACCCAATGTGTGCGTATCTCTTAGAATTGGGCTATCCGTTGTAGAATCGGGCATATGAAGCTCAATATCTATGTAAAGTTTTTTCAGGAAAGAGGCGAATGCATTCATTGCCCAAATATACTTTCACCGCGCTCTCTTTATATTTTGTCGAGTATCTTTTGACCTTAAACTTAAGTTATATTATTGTGCTCTTGAACAGTTATACTCTTATTAGGCGGTTATATTTTCGCATTTTTTTATTCTGTAAAAATAACGCGATGGGGGCCGCAAGTTGAATACCATAATTTAAAAATAAAAAAGGCGAATCAGTTCAGATTCGCCTTCGTTCAGTTAACGCCCACCCATTTTATTATGGTTCCATTCGGGCGGGGTGGGGGGATTATTTCATAATTTCGTCGTAGAATTCTACGATCTTGCCTTTTTTCCCGGATTCGTTGAATTCTATTGCACTTTTCGGGTGCCTGTTCAGGAAACCGGTCACCATGTACGGGTAGTCGAATCCCCAGCCGAGTTTGGCGCGCTTGGGCTCAATGTATTTTTCAATGCATTGCAGCAGCGGGCGCACTCTGTACTTTGGGTTGTGCAGGAAACCGGTCAGCAGTTCGAGTTGGCAATTTCCGGCGCCGCGACCGAGTCCGGCGAGAGTCCCGTCTATCATATTTGCGCCGGCGACTATCGCTTCAATCGTATTTGCAAACGCGAGCTGCAAGTTGTTGTGGGCGTGTATGCCAATCTCCTTGCCAAATTCGTGCGCCACCCTCATGTATTTCGCCATCATGTAACGGATTTGTTCGCTGTATAGCGAGCCGAAACTATCTACGAGGTATATCGCCTCCGCCTCGCTTTGCCCGAGCATTTCAAGCCCTTCGTCGAGTTCGCTCTCGCGCACGGTGGAGACTGCCATTATGTTTACGGTTGTCTCGTAGCCCTTGTCTTTGGCGTCTTTTATCATGTCGAGGGCGAGGGGGATTTGGTGTATGTAGGTGGCTACTCTTACGAGGTCTATCTGGCTCTTTTCCTTGGGGAGAATGTCGGTCTTGTAGTCAGATTTTTCGGCGTCCGCCATGACGGAGATTTTTATGTCGCGTTTATTATCCCCAATTATGCGGTTTATATCGTCTTCGTCGCAGAAGCGCCACGGGCCAAATTCGGACGAGGAAAATATTTTGTGGCTGTTTTTGTAGCCTATTTCCATGTAATCTATACCGGCGTCGGCGCAGGCGTCGTACACGGCGCGAACCTCTTCGTCTGTAAACTTGCTCGAGTTCATCAGACCGCCGTCTCTTATTGTGCAGTCGAGCACTTTTAGTTCTTTCCTGAACCCTATCCATCTTCCGGAGGAGGTCGAGGAGCCATTCATTGTTTTGTGATTCATTTTGATTTCCTTTTTGGTGAGAAAAATTAAGACATAAAAAAAACCGGACGCTTTTTCGCGTTCGGTTTTCAACTTCGACAACAGGCAAAAGCCGCCCGCCGAACGCTAATTATATACGCCGGTATAATAAAAGTAATAAAACTTTTCGCTGTGCGGATTCATCTGTTAAAGTTGATTGTGTCGGATTAGATATTCTTTTTTTTTAATTTCAAGAAAAATTTTCAATTTTTATGAATTTTTTTCAACGAGCTTGTAAAAGTCGTCAAATAGCGGCAGGGCGTCGTTTGGCCCCGGGGCCGCTTCCGGGTGGTATTGCACGGAGAATAGCGGATAGTCTTTGTGCCTCAATCCCTCAACTGTATTGTCGTTTAGATTTATTTCCGTCACTATCCCGCCGCAGTTTTCGACGCTTTCCTTATCGGCGGCAAACCCGTGGTTTTGCGAGGTTATCGACACTTTGCCGGTCTCGAGATTTTTTACCGGCTGGTTGCCGCCGCGGTGCCCAAATTTAAGCTTGTATGTTTTTGCGCCTATCGCGTGCGTTATTACCTGGTGGCCAAAGCATATCCCGAATGTGGGCAGCTTTTTGATTAGCTTTGAAACAGTTTCGTGCGCGTATTCAACGGCGGACGGGTCGCCAGGGCCGTTTGAAAGGAAGAGCCCCTGCGGCGCGAAATCGAGGATTTCCTCGGCGGAGACGGATGCGGGAAATACTGTGACGTCAAAGCCGTGGAATGAAAGTTTGCGGAATATCGACGCCTTTGTTCCGAAATCTATGGCGGCGCATTTTAAAAGCGGATATTTTCTCTGGCTGTTGTAGAGGCTTGTGCCTTTTACAGTGAAGGGCTTTAAATCGGCTTCGGAGACGTCGTAGTGGTACGGCTTTTTGCATGTGACTTGCTTTACGTAGTCAACTCCAACAAGCCCCTCCCAGCCGCGGGCTTTTGCCAATGCTTCTTCGGGGGATATCCCTTCGGTGGAAAGGCAGGCTTTCAACGCGCCTGCGTCGCGGATTCTGCGGGTGATTGCGCGCGTATCGACACCGCTTATTGCGGGTATCGAATTGCTTTCCAAATAGTCTTGGAGCGACATCTCGCTCCTCCAACTGCTGGCAACCGGGCTCGCTTCCCTCACGACAAAGCCGGCGACTTTTATTCCGTCCGACTCCTCATCCTCCTTATTGACTCCGTAATTGCCTATCTCTACAGCCGTCATTGTCACTATTTGTCCGAAGTACGACGGGTCGGTTAAAACTTCCTGATAGCCGGTCATTGAGGTGTTGAATACCGCCTCTCCGACGACTGTTTTTTTTGCGCCGAAAGCGCGTCCAGTGAAGACGCTTCCGTCTTCCAATGCGAGTATTGCCGTAGCTTTGTGAGTCATAAGTGGATTTTCCCGAAAACAATGGACTTTCCCGCTTTTTTTACAAGCCTAATTTAGCGCAAGCTTCGGCCGGTATTTACATTTTTTATTTTAATTCCCGCTGCGCACTATTTCACGCGCCAAAAAAAGGCGGCCGAATGCCGCCTTTCTCTGGGTTGCCGCCGCTTTTTAGCCGCCGAAAAGCGGAAATTGCCGCGCCTTTTTATGTGGGCTGCGCACTTCTAAAATTTAAACCATTTCACTAAGGTAAAAACTTCCGAAGGCGCCGCCGCCCGGAAATCAATGGCTGCCGCGCGAAGATCCGAACGTCTTCTTTGATATTCCGAGGTGCTTTTCGAGGTCTTTTACCCTGTCGAATAGTTCGGCGAGATGGCCTATTAGAATTTCCGTCTTGTGGGCTTTGAGGTAAGGGCGGGGCGGGGTGCCGCGCATATACGACTTGGGCGGTATGTCGCCGTTTACTCCGCTCTGGCCGCCTATCATTGCGCCGTCGCCGATATGCAAGTGCCCGGCGACTCCGACTTGACCGCCGAGAACTGCATAATTTCCGATTTTTGTGCTTCCGGAAATGCCGACTTGCGAAACGAGCAGCGCCCCTTTGCCGATTTCGACATTGTGCGCAATCTGCACGAGGTTGTCAACTTTTGTCCCTTCGCCGACTATCGTCTTGTCGAAGCGCGCCCTGTCAATGCAAGTGTTCGCCCCGATTTCAACATTGTCGCCGACGACAACTTTGCCAACTTGCGGAATTTTGACGTGCAAGCCGTTTACAAATTCGTACCCGTACCCGTCCGAGCCTATCACAGCGCCGGGTTGCAGGCGGGCGTTTTCGCCTATTTCGCAATAGTCCATAACTACGGAATTTGGCATAAGAAAGGCTTTGCGGCCTATCTTTACGAACCGCCCAACATAGTTGTTGCCCTGTATCACTGCGCCGTCTGCAATTTGCGCGCCTTCGCACACCGTGACATTTGGTCCGATAAATACGTTTTCGCCGATTTTTGCCGTTTCGGAAATTACGGCGGACGGGTGTATTGAGGGCTTTATTTCCGGCCACAAAACTTTTTCTACCATTGCCCCGATTTTTGCGAGTTCCGCTGAGGGATTGTCAACCCGCACGACAACGGAGTTCTTTGGGAGTTCTCCGGTGTAGTTACGCGGAAGCAGTATTGCGCCGGCATTGGTTGACGAGACGAGATGCGCGTACTTTTTATTCCCGAGGAAAGTGAGGTCTGAGGGGGTTGCCTTGTCGATGGCGGCTATGGCGGACAGCTCTACCGAGTCGTCTCCGCAGACTTCGGGGTTGTCGAAAAGTTTCAGGATTTCTTTCAGTGGATATTTCATATTATTTTTTTGCGTTGTTGTATTCCACGCGCGTATGCAGCATGTTCATCATTGTAAAGACGAAGCTTTGTTTGATTTTTGAAATCTGTTTTATGGTAATGGGGCAGGAGTCGAGCTGGCCGTCGTCTATCTTTGATTTTACTATCGCGTTGACGAGCTCCGTAATTCCGTGCTGTGTCACGCGCTTTAACGAGCGCGAAGCGGCTTCGCAAGAGTCTGCGAGCATTATGATTGCGTTTTCAACCGTTTGCGGCTTGACACCTTCGTGCCTGTATGTGCTTTCGTCGATGCCTGCGTCGCGCAGCGCTTGGAGGGGGTCCGAGACGTTTTGGGCTTTGGCGAGCTTGACGGCCTTGTTGTAAAAATAGGAGATTATGGACGTTCCGTGGTGCTGCTTGATTGCGTCGATTACCTGCGGGGGCATTTTTGCGATTCTCGCGAGCTCTACGCCCTCCTTTATATGGTTTTTAATTATCAGCGCACTCATAGACGGGTTTTGGTCGTCGTGCGGATTTTTGCCGCCGCCCTGGTTTTCGGAAAAGAATTCCGGCTTAATGATTTTCCCGATATCGTGGTAGAGCGCGCCTATTCTGCAAACCATCGGATTTGCCGATACGGCAGCCGCCGCGTGTTCTGCGAGGAACGACACCATTACGCTGTGGTGGTAGGTTCCGGGGGCCTCTATTTGAAGGCGCCTTAGCAGGGGATTATTGAAGTCTGTGTACTCTATGAGCGCGATATTCGAGTATCTGCCGAAAATCTTTTCCACTATCGGCAATATCACTGTTGCGAATACGCCCGTCAAGCTTCCTGCTACGACAGCAAGCAGCGCTTGCCTCCAAGTTATGCTTATTGGAACGCCGTTTGCCGTGCTTATTATGAAAGAGAAGAACGCGAGGAACATTCCGTATATAACGCCGCCGAAAATTACGCGCGAGCGGCTGTGCGCGCCGTCGCAGAAGTAGATTGCAACGAGCGCCGCCGCGAGGAAGAGGACGAATATCACAATGCTTTCGCCAATCATCATTGTCGTTAGGGCGGCTATGAGAATCGCCATCACAAACCCCGTGTACGAGCCGAACAGCAAAACCTGTATAATCGGTCCGAGCATAATTGGGGTTCCGTACGCAAAAATTTGCAGGAATGTCGTGTTTGTGTCGAAGTATTCTGCGTTGCTTAGGTGGATTATAAACCGCTCCATCGCGAGGTTGAGAATCAGCAGGGCGGAGAATATTAAGACGGTGCGCGGCTTTTTATTTTTTTGGGTTTTGCTGATTACAAAAAACAGGGCGGCGGCCGACACGAGCAACAGCGAGACAATGTAGTCGATGTACCTGAAAGCGTTTGCCTGCGCCCCTGAATCGCGGCGCTTTGCAAGCTCGCTTTTATACGCCCTAAGTTTTTCCTGCATAATCGGGGTGGGGGTCGAGGAGGCGTCGAGGAGGGTTTCGCCCTCGCGGACTTTTACAACTACCGGCTGGATTGCGTTTCTCGCCTTTTCCCGAAGGTCTTTCGTCTTTTGTTCGTCAAATGTTATATTGGGGTTTATCTCCTGGACAAACGTGCGGTACACGGCAAGCGCCATTGCTTCGGATACCCCCATATTTTTAAGTTTGTCTAACAGCTCTGCGCGCGCGGTGGTTTCGCTGGCGGCCTGCGGGGTATTTGTAGGCGATACTCCTTGAATGCCAGCGGGCTGGGCGTCGACTTTTATTTCTCCGGAAAAAATCTTGTCGCCGTCGGCGTAAATACCCTGTTTCAGGACGACTTTAAGGGCGAAGGCGACGTGGCTGAAAATATTTTTGCAGTTTTTGGCGGTAGTGTTTGCGAAAAATACCTTTATGTCTTCCGGGTTTACCGTGAGTTTCGCGACATTTTTTAGCTGAGAGGAGAGGCTCTCGCAAATTTCGTCGGCCTCCTCGGGCGAGCTTTCCTCAAATTCGTCGCGCCGCTCGTTTAGCAGCGAAACTAATGTGTCTATGGCGCTCTGAGCCCTCACTATCGAATCGGCGTCTATTTTGTAGAAGGGCGGTATTCTCTCTGCGATTTGATTGCGCTTGGCCTGCGTTTGGTATTCGCTTACATATGAGAACTCGAACGGCGACGCGAGATATACCTGCGCGACTTTGTTTGAGAACACTTGCGGGACGACCGGAGACTTATATGCAAAGCATATGAAATAGACTGCAAACGACATCGCAAACACTGCTGCGACAGTCGCCCAAAGTTTCCATTTCTTCCGGCCGTTGGATATTTTGTCCGGTTCTTCCAGCTTTCTTCTGGCGCGTTCCGTCCTATATTTTTTAATATGGTTGAACATCTGAAATATTTTTTCGGTTTGTTTCGTAGGCGTTCACTATTTTTGTGACGAGCGGATGCCTCACAACGTCTGAGGAATCGAATCTAAACTGGGAGATGCCGTCTATGTCTCTTAAAATTTTTACGGCCTCGCGCAGGCCCGATTTTTTATGGCGCGGCAAGTCTGTCTGCGTGATGTCGCCGGTGACGGCCATTCGGGAGCCTTCCCCGAGGCGCGTCAGGAACATCATCATTTGCTCGGGCGTAGTGTTTTGGGCTTCGTCGAGTATCACAAAGGCGTTTTGAAGGGTGCGCCCGCGCATGTATGCAAGGGGCGCGATTTCTATAATTCTGCGTTCCGTCAGCTTTTGGGATTCCTCCGCGCCGAGCATATCGTATATTGCGTCGTATAGCGGGCGGAGGTAGGGAAGGAGCTTTTCCTGCAAGTCGCCGGGCAGGAAGCCGAGAGCCTCCCCGGCCTCGACTGCGGGGCGGGTTAGGACTATCCTCTCAACTTTTTTGTCTTGCAGCATTTTAAGCGCCCAGGCTGTTGCCAAATACGTCTTGCCGGTCCCCGCCGGGCCAATCCCGAAAACTATTTCCGAGCTTTTAAAGAGGTCGAGGTATTTTTTTTGGCTTACGTTTTTGGGAACAATGCTTTTGCGCTTGAGGTTTACGACAACGGGATTTTCAAAGACGGCTGTAATTTCGCCAAGCTTTCCGTCGGCGACTCTCGCAAGCATATTTCTAAAATCGAAGGAATTTATTCTTATGCCCTGCGAGCGGGCCGAACCGAGGATTTTAAAGAATTCAAAAGCTGTATCTACCTTCTTTTTCGGGCCTTCGATTTTCATCCAGCCCTCGCGCGATACGATTTGAACTGACAGCTTTTCCTCCGCGAGCGCGAGATTTTCTGGGCGGTTTCCGTAAGTTTCGGCGAGCTTTTGTGCGCTTTCAAAAGTCAGAATTTTTTCGACGGACGGCATTGTTATATTTTATCGGCAAATTTTTTCAGCTTTATCCACAGAGTGTCGAGCGATTGCGGAAGCACGCGCGTGTCGGATATGACGGGCATAAAGTTTGTGTCGCCGTCCCACCTTGGAACCACGTGGCAGTGCAAGTGCTGCGGAATGCCGGCTCCCGCCTTCGCCCCGAGATTGAATCCAACGTTGAAGGCGTCCGGGTTGAGAGCCTCGCGCAGAATGCGTTTGGCGCGTATTATTGAGTCGAAAAACTCCGTTTTTTCGTCGCCTTCAAGCAATTCGATGTCGCCTATTTCCCGCAGCGGAAGAACGAGCAGATGCCCGCAGTTGTACGGAAATTTATTCATCACAATAAAAGAGTACTTGCCCTTCCAGAGTATATGGAATTTGGCGAAGTCGTCGGACTTCGCCATTTCGATAAAGGGATTTCCTCCGCTCTTGCCGGTGTCGTCGCGCGGTTTGGGCGCCTCTATATACGGCATGCGCCAATATGAATGTAGCCTCTGCATATTATTCACACTCTATAAAGAACCATATCGGCGGGTTTTTGTCAACTGTTTGAATTTGACGCTATTTTGGGGAATCTTGCGGTTTTGCCAAAGGGAGAGTCGAAGACTTCGCATCGGTGGGAATAAGCGGCCGACAGATTTTCGCCGGAGAGCGCGTCTTCGGTCTTGCCTGAGGCGTATATTTTGCCCTGCTTTAAGAGTATCGCTCGCCCGCAATAGTCGAATGCGAGGTTTGGGTCGTGGAGAACGGCAACGACGCATGCGCCTTTCTCGGCGGCGGAGGCTGCAGCTTTCATCGCAGAGTGAGCTGCGCGCGGGTCGAGCGAGGCGGCGGGCTCGTCGAGCAGAAGCGCCTTGCCTTGCGGGGCGTTCCCAAGCTGGCAAAGGGCGCGCGCAAGCTGGGTTCTCCGCTTTTCGCCTCCGGAAAGCCGGGAGTATATCCTGTTTTCAAATCCCTCTAAGTCGGCTGCCGCGAGAGCTTCGCTTATCGTTTCGGGTCGGGCTTGCGCGCCGAATAGGCCCCCTGAAAATCCGCCCATTCCAACTATTTGCCCGACAGTATATTCAAAATCGAGCGTGCATTCCTGTTCGAGCACCGCGCGCTTTGTGGCAAGATCGCGCGCGCCAAAATTTTTTATGTTTTGGCCGCCGTAAGTAATTTCGCCAACGCACGGGGCGAGCCATCCGCTGAGCAGTTTTAAAAGAGTCGATTTCCCCGCGCCGTTTGCGCCGAGAATCGCGGTGAATTCTCCGTCGCCAAATTTTGCGCAGATTTCCGACAGCGCTTGGCGGCCGCC